>Ga0326597_10000036_pt1:122500-213985 | contig 213985 bp, 205 predicted proteins | sample RVTome_12_FD_203789 | JGI IMG/M metagenome (GOLD analysis project Ga0326597, IMG submission 203789) | Soil microbial communities from uranium-contaminated site in the Upper Colorado River Basin, Wyoming, United States - RVT100D185 | ecosystem: Environmental > Terrestrial > Soil...
CCGGACGCGGGATTACCTTCGGGAGACGGGGATCGACTACGTCGTGGATTCGAGGCCGATGTTCAAGATCACGGACTGCGCGCTGAGCCTCGAGGACGACCTCGACGTCGTGGCCGAGATCGGGACGATTCAGCCGGTGCTGGTTGCGAAGGTGAACCCGGCACCCTAGCACGGTCCTGTACGGGAGGGGTGCGCGACGCGCCTGGCAGCGACCGTCCAACCGGGGAACGAGCCGACTACCTTTGACGTGAACACCGGGGTCCACATCACGTCCGCACCGGCGGCGATGACGGGGAGCGCGTCTCGCTCGCGGCGCGGCACTTTCAGGTCGATGAGGATCTCCTTCAGCTTTCGCGTACCGGCGCGGGTCCGCATGAGGTCTCCCGGGCGGCGGCGACGGATCACGGCCTCCGTTGGAAGGCGGACGCCTTCGCCGGCGTCGGGCGACGGGGTGACGCTCAGGCTCCAGGCGCCGAGCGCGCCGACGAACGGGAGCGGGGCCTCGAACTCGGGTGGGATCTCGGCGGTGAGCGGCGCGCCCGTGGAAAGCACGACGACATCGGCATCGACGTTCGCCACGAGGCGGCGGGGGAGCTGGAACGCGGCGCCGGTGCGGGCATCGGCGGCGGCCGCCAGCACGGCGTAGTGGCGGCGGTCGAACTCGCGCGCGTCGCCCAGGAGATGCTCGACGGCGAGGCGGCAGGCGTAGGGGACGACGGCGGGCGGCATCGCGCGCAGCGCCGCGCGCGACAGCGCCACGGCACGATCGTCGGAGGCGACGATGGCGACGGCGGCGACGGCTTCGAGAGCGGCGACGGCTTCACGGGCCTGTTCGGCGGTGCGGAGGAGCGCGGCGATGGCGCCGGGGGTTGCGGCCCCGATGCGGGGGAGCAGGTCGAGGCGCACACGGTTGCGCAGCAGGGATGTGTCGTTGTTGGTGGTGTCATCGACGAAGCGCAGGGCTCGCGACACGCAGCAGGCGCGCGTCTCGGCGCGGGAGACGCAGAGCATGGGGCGCGCGATCACCGTGCCATCTCGTTGCGCCGTCTCCGCCGCCATGCCGCGCAGGCCGTGGAGGCCAGCGCCGCGCAGCGTGTGCATGAGGATGGTCTCCGCCTGATCGCCGGAGGTGTGCCCGGTGACGATCGCGGGGAGGCCGTGGCGATCCGCGGTCTCGCCCAGGAAGGCGTACCGGGCTTCGCGCGCGGCGGCCTCTCCGGTGCGTGGGTGCTCCCACGACCCAGCGACGAGATCGAGGCCGTAGCGGTCGCAGAGCGCCTCGACGGCGGCGCGGTCGAGGCGCGCGGCGGCGGGGGCGCGCAGGCGGTGGTCGAAGTGGGCGACGGCGGAGCGGGCGGGGTCGAGGACGGCGGATTCGCACAGGAGGGCGGCGGTGGCGATGGAGTCGGCGCCGCCGGAGACGGCGAGCAGCGCGCGGCCGCCCGCCAGTGAGGGCGTGCGGTCCGCCGAGAAGGCACGTACGCGCGATTCCAGCTCCCGCGTGTCGATCATGTCTGGATGATAGCGGGAACAGCCGGGCGGCTGACGGCGTCTATCCTTGCAGTGGAGGCCTTGAAGATGAAGCTGTTCCTTTTCGCCCTGATCCCGTTGCTGGGCGTCGCGGCGGCCGCCGCCACCTGCGGGGGTGACGACGCATCCGCCCCGACGCCCACGCCCGACCTGAAGATCGTGGACGCGCCGATCGACGGGCTGGACATCATCGTGCGGGAGAGCTTTCCGCCGCAGTACGCGGCGCACATCGTGTCGGGGTTGCCGTCGGGGTGCGCACAGTTCGACAAGGCCGAGATCACGGGGCGCAGCGGCAATGAGATCACGATCCGGGTGACGAACACGCTGCCCGACGACCCGAACCTGGCCTGCACGGCGATCTATGGCACGCACGAAACCACGGTGGAGTTGGGGAGCGACTTCGCGAGCGGGACTACGTACACGGTGCGGGTGAACGATACTTGGGTCGAGTTCGTGGCGCAGTAGCGGCCGGGCCAGAGCAAACAGCAAAGAGCAAAGGGCAAAGGGCAGGCGACGGACAACAGACAACAGACAACAGACAACAAGCCGCAAACAGCAAACAGCAAAGAACAATGGGCGAACAGGTCCTTTGTTCTTTGCTGTTTGCTGTCTCCGCTGTGCCTTCTACGGCGACGGTGTGGGTGCGTCGCCGACGAAAAGTTCGTGCCACCAGGGCTCCGGGGCGGCGGCGAGGATGGGGGTGGGGGTGGCGGCCGGGTCGACGGCGGCGGGCGGGGGCGGGGCGCTGCCGGACACGATGACCAGCGTCTCGCCGGGGCGCACGAGGCCGAGGGTATTGCGGGCCACGTACTCCACGTACTCGTCGGACTTGAGGTAGTCACGCACGGCGACAAGCTGGGCGTGCTCGCGATTGAGCTCGGCGATGTCCTGGCGGAGCTGGGTTTCGTCTTCGTGGAGGCGGTAGTTGTGGGCGACGTATCGCCAGGTGGAGAAGCCGAAGTACGTGACGGCCAGGACGGCCGCGCACACCAGCAGTGGCGTCAGCGGAGGATGCGGTAACCGGGACACGCGGTCGCTTGCCCTCCTGCTGTACCGCCACCGGCGATAGCGTACAGGGGACAGTGGACAGTTTACAGCCGCGATAGAGAGGTCTGATCGCGCGGCAGTTGGGTATAGACGGCGCCGATCGCTACGACGATGTGCGCTGGGTGCGGGGGCGGAAGGTGCGGTCGGCGGCGGGGACATCGCGGAAGAAGTTCTTGTTGATGGCGATGTAGTCCTTCCACTCTTGGGGGACGTCCTCTTCGTAGAAGATGGCGGTGACGGGGCAGGCGGTCTCGCAGGCGGCGCAGTCGATGCAGGTGTCGGGATCGATGTAGTACTGGGGGTCGTCCTCGCGGGTGTAGATGCAGTCGACGGGGCAGACGTCGACGCAGGAGGCGTCCTTGGTGCCGATGCAGGGTTCGGTGATCACGTAGGCCATCGTGGACTCCCGGTGCTGTGGCGCTCCCAGCGCCGGCTACTTCATCCTCTATCCCCGGTACGCGCACAGCCGCCCCGGCTGTGCCACGTGCACTTGTCCATCCAAGCACAGCCGTGACGGCTGTGCCACATCTTCTTGCTCGACCATGCACAGCCGCCCGGCTGTGCCACACAGTTTCACTCTCCCGGGGGGCGGACGCCTGGCTTTCGGACGACCACCCTTCCTTCGCCGTGGACGCGGGCCTGGCAGGCAAGGCGGACGTTCGTTTCCAGCACCTGCTCTCCGCGCTCGTCCACGAGCGCTTTGCGCTCGGAGCGGCCGATGGGGGAGAGCAGGCCCGCACCCTGCAGCACCTCGCAGGCGCAGGTGGTGCAGCGGCCCTCGCCACCGCAGGTGGTGGGCCAGTAGTAGCCCAGGGCGACGGCCGCGCCCATCACGGTCTCATCGTCGGCCACATCGTATTCGGCGTCCAGCGGCTCGACGCGGATCCTGGCCATGGTGCCCCGGCGGCTATCTTAGCACACGTTCAAATAGCGTTCACTTCGCAAATTCGAGTTGTTATGATGAGTAGGTTCGGGCGCCTGCGCTGTGTCGCGGGCCGCGCGGGGACAGCGGATCCCGGGGCGACGGGATGCTGCAAAAACCGTGCGGGAACCTCACAACTCCATCCGTCGTCCATATCAGATGTGTTAGGATTCGTGCCGACGGGGACGGAAAGGAGACGCCCATTGAAGTCTGGCTTCGAGCCCGGCATCAGTGATGAGATGACCATCACGACGACGCCGGACATGGGGATCACCCACCTGGGGCCAGACGTTCCATCGATGTTCTCCACCCCTGCGATGGTGTCGCTCATCGAGGGGACGTGCGTCCGCCTGATCACACAGTACGTGGAGCCGGGAGAGCAATCGGTCGGTTTTCGCGTGGACCTGAAGCACCTGGCCCCCACCGCCATCGGCAAGCACGTGACGGCAAAGGTGCGGCTTCGGGAGATCAACGGCCGGCGGTTTCTCTTCGACATCGAGGTGTACAACGAGGACGGTGTGAAGATCGGCGAGGGCCAGCACGAGCGGGCGCTGATCGACATCAAGCGGTTTGCGGGAGCGAGGAATTGAGGCGGGGTATCCCGTTTGCGAGGTTTTTTAACGAACCGGGGTTAACCCCGAGACCACGTCGGTAGTTCTACCGGAGACGAATCTGGCCAATCCCGCCCGGGACCAGGGTCCGGCTTCCGGAACAAGGAGGAGAAGAGCAGTGAAAAAGTGGTTAGCCCTTGGGGTGCTGGGCTTCGCGGCGCTCGCCGCGTTCGCCGGTACGTGCACCATCATCAGAGTCAATTTCGTAGAGATCGACGGCCACGACACGTACGGCGCCGAGCTGAAGAACGACTCCGGCGCGGACTTCCTTCAGCACAACTTCGTCGTGGCCTTCATCAACAGCAGCGGCACGGTCGTGGAGACGAAGAGCGTGCCCGGCTGCCTGCGCACGCTGCAGAACGGCAAGTCGAACTGGTTCTCGGCGACGAGCAGCCTCACCCCCTCGTCCACGGACGTGGCGCTGTCGCGGCTGGCGTTCGATTCCACGCTCAAGGTGGGCACGGCCGAGACAGGCGACGTGACGATCACGATCACGTCGATCACCCGCGAGGGCGATGAGCTGACGGTCATCGGCAAGATTAAGAATGAAGACAGCGACGACCTGGACGACCCGGTGGTCTGCGTCGTCGTGCGCGACACCTCCGGCAACGTCGTGAAGGTGTTCCGCGACAGCGGCTCCGGGGACCTGGATGAGGACGACGAGTACTCCTTCACGCTGACCTTCACGGTGCCGGACAGCACGACCGAGGTCGACGAGGTGGACGTGCACGTGGACGGCCTGGAGGACGGCGTGCCCACCAAGCCCGAGTCCGACACGGCGAACGACGTCGAGGAAGTCGGCGACGCCGAGGACCTGGAGTTCAGCGTCCAGCCGCAGGACTCCACCGGCGGCGTGCAGTTCGGCAGCGACGTGAAGGTGAAGATCGTCGACGACGACGGCGACACGGTCGTCAGCGCCACCAACACGATCACACTGGCCTACGGCAGCGGCGGCGACGCGGCCGGCGTCGTCACCTGCGACGACAACTCGGTGGCGGCGGTGAACGGCGTGGCGACGTTCGAGGACTGCAGCGTGGACCTCGACGGGGTGGACTACAAGCTCACAGCAACCGCCACCGGCCTGACGACGGCCACGAGCGCCGCCTTCGACATCACCGTCGGCCCAGCCGCGAAGTTGAAGTTCACGACGCAGCCGAGCGCAGCGGCCACGGCAGCCACGGACTTCGCGCAGCAGCCGGTTGTCACGGTACAGGACGCCGGTGGGAACACGGTTACCACGAGCGTCGCGCCCGTCACACTGACGATTGCCGGAGTAGGCCCTGGCGTTCTCACATGCGACACGAACCCGCTCGCGGCAGTGGCCGGCGTAGCGGACTTCGTAGATGAAGGCTGCGAGATCAGCCTCGCAGGAACGAATACCATCGTCGCTTCGAGCGGAACGCTGACATCCGACACCAGCACCGCGATCGTGACCAGCTAGGTACGACATCCGGCTTAACGAAGAAGGGCCGCCCGAAATGGGCGGCCCTTTCTTCGCCCCCACGCAGCATCCCGCATTGCAGCCCATTGATGCGCGTCTGCAACCCTGCCTCCACGGGCGGCGCAAGACGGGCGTTATCGGGCTGGCCTAGGCTGGATGGTCACGCCACGACGCCCAGGAGGAGTTGCATGAAGCGATTACTTCCGTCCTGCGTGCTGGCGGCGGCCGGGCTGGCCGCGATGGCGCAGACGTGCATCATCACGAACGAGTCGTTCAACCAGATCGGCACGCACGACACGTTCGCCGGGGAGATCCAGAACGACAGCGGCGTCAACATCCTGCACCACCGCATCCGCGTGGCGTTCCTGGACGACAGCGACAACAGCCTGGTGGAGACGGTGACGGTCGACGGATGCCTGCGGTCGCTGCAGGACGGGGCGTCGGACTTCTTCTCGGCGTCCAGCAGCGAGGCGGCCAGCCAGACGGACTTCGGGCTCGCGCGGCTGGCCAACTACGCCGAGGACCCCGACTTCGAGGTGGGCGATACCGTCCCCGGCGACGTGTCCTTCACGGCCCTCAGCGCCACCCAGACCGGCACGTCGCTGACCGTCGAGGGCACCATCACCAACGACGATGACGACACGCTCGACGAGCCCGCCGCCTGCATCGTCGTCTACAACGACGACGGCGACATCGTCGTCACCGGCAAGGACTCGACCGTCAACGACCTGGACGAGGGCGAGAACGACACCTTCTCGGTCACCATCGATGTGCCCGAGGGCGCCACGCTCGACCACGTCGACGTCTGGGTCGACGGGTTGGAGGACGGCACGCCGGTGGAGCCGGAAGTCAGCGACAACATCGACGTCGACGTCTCGACGGCCACCCCGGGCACGACGTCGCCGACATCGACCGCCACGAACACACCGACGCCGACGGACACGCCGGGCCCTTAGGCCGGTGCCGTCAGGCGCGTGTGAGGAACGAGCGGCCCGGCGGTTCTCCTCTCGCCGGGCTGTTCGGTTACCCGCGGCAGGGCGGGGTGTGCGGCGATGTCGTGGGGCTAACGTTCCCGGTATCGAGGCCGAGATGACCCGCCGGGCAAGGGCGCAGCAAGCAGCCCTGCTGCGGCAGGGGAGACCGCCCCTACGACCGCTCGGCTCGCTGTTCCCGGCCATGGTGGGATGATCGGGGCCGATCAATCAGCGCACGGCCCGTCTTCCAACGTCCAACCTCCACCTCTAACCTCCAACCCTGCTATAACTCTCACGTCGAACGGCAGACAGTGGACAGTGGACAGTGGACAGTAGGCCGCCAGTCGCCCGGAACTATCACCCCGAACTTTCGTCATGACACTTGATCTGACGTTTCTGGGGACGGGGAATGCGTTTGCGCCGACGCGGTACTGGAGTTCGTTCCTGGTGAACGACCTGTACCTGTTCGACGCGCCGCCGACGCTGTTGCCGCACATGAATATGCTGGGCAAGGACATCCGGGAGATCGAGGTCATCTTCATCAGTCACTTTCACGGCGACCACTACTTCGGGCTGCCGTTCCTGCTGCTGGACTACGCGGAACGGGCGCCGCGCAGCAAGCCGCTGACGATCGTGGGGCCGCCGGGGATCCAGAAGCGGGTCGAGGCCTCGACGAACCTGGCGTTCTCGAACGTGTACCGGAAGCAGTCGCGCGGGTATGACCTGACGTTCGTGGAGATGAAGGACGGGCGCAGGGCGACGTGCGGGGACTGCGCGTACACGGGCTTCAAGGTGCAGCACGTGCCGGACCTGGAGTCGTTCGGGCTGCGGGTGGACATCGGCGGGCGGACGATCGCGTACACGGGGGACAGCGCGATGTGCGACGCGCTGATACCGCTGGCGGACGGGGCGGACGTGTTCGTGGCGGAGTGCTCGTGCTGGGACGAGAGGTGCGGGCCGATCCACCTGACGCCGAAGAACATCCTGGAGCTGCGGCGGAGGATCTCGCCGGGGACGCAGTTCATCCTGACGCATATCGGCGCGGGGGAAGCGCCGGCGGCGATCGGTGAGGCGGGGATTTTGATTGCGGACGATCTGAAGACGATCCGGGTGTGAGGGGCGGTCAGGTGTTAGGGGCTAGGGGCTAGGGGTTAGCGCGGGCTCGCTTCTCTTGACAGCCGGTTTGGCGCGGCCGTAAGGTGCGGGGGCGCCAGAGAAGAACAGGGCGGCCCCTCGGCGAACGGGGGGTGGGATCATTGCTAAAGATTCCACGAGTGTTCCGAGCCATCTGGCGCATTGACACAGGCGTCCGTCAACTGACGGGCGCTTTCTGCTTTCCGGCGAACCAGTTCCAGGCCGGTTCCCGATGCTTGCGTGCATCGAGACACCGATCTGGAACGCTCAGCCAACACTACGCGGTTCCCGACGCGCTGACGTACATTGCGGCACTGAGCGGAGCTGAAGCTCCGCCGCTACTGATGAGCTCTATGAAGCGCGGGGCGGAGCTGTCTCCTGCGGCGACTCTGCGAAAAGCTCCGCGGCTACTGATCAGCCTGGTGTCTTGAAGGCGAGGCCGGCGGAGCGGAGGCTGACGTAGCGGCCGCCGCCGATGACGATGTGGTCGTGCAGGTCGATCTCGAGGAGCTGGCTGGCCTGGAGGAGGCCCTGGGTCATGCCGATGTCAGCGGCGGAGGGGGTGGGGTCGCCGGAGGGGTGGTTGTGGACGAGGACGATGGCGCTGGCGTTGACGCGCACGGCGTCGCGGAGGAGCTCGCCGTAGCGCACGGCCGCCGTGTGCACGCTGCCGCGGTAGACGTCGGAGGTGCTGAGGAGGCGCAGCCGGGTATCGAGGAGGAGGACGCGGACGTTCTCCTGATCGAGCAGTGACATTTCGTGCAGGAGGAGGTTGGCGATGTCCTCCGGGTTGCGCAACTGCGGCCGCGTCTCCGGGGCGACGCTGGCGGCGCGCACGCCCAGCGTGATCGCCGCCAGAAGCTCGGCCGCTTTCGCGGGACCGAGGCCGTGCGCGGCGCAGAGCTCGCCGTAAGATGCCTGCGCGAGTGCTCCAAGGCCGTTGAAGCGGCACAGCAGGTCGTTGGCGACGGTGATGGCGCTTTTACCCTTCGCGCCGGTGCGGAGGAGGATGGCGATGAGCTCGGCGTGGGACAAGGCGCCGGGGCCGAAGTCGCGCAGGCGCTCGCGCGGCCGCTCGCTTTCAGGCAGGTCGTGGATGAGGGTGAAGGCTCGGGGCGGGGCGGCAGCTTCGGTCATCAGGGGGCGATCATAGCAGAACGGGCGTTCTACTGTCCAGTGCGCGCCGTGCCTAACCCATAACAGGCGGCGCCGATACGCTCCCCCGGTGAAGGCGATCGTGACGGCCATCGACGACCCCTGGCGGGAGGAGATCGCGAACGTCTGGGGCGAGCTGAAGGCGGTCTTCGGGCTGGGGAGCCTGACGGGCGCGGTGCGGCCGTACCTGACGTTTCACGTCGCTGAGGACTACGCGCCGGGCATCGAAGACACGCTGGCGCGCATCGCGGTGCGGGGCACGCCGTTCCACATCGAGACCCACGGCATCGGCATCACGGAGGGGGCCCTCACCGAGGGGGAGCAGTCGGTGATCTACCTGCACGTCACGCGGACGGAAGCGCTGGACGACGTGCACCACGTGATCCACCACGCGGCGCAGCCGCTGGCGGTGAAGGCGAAGCCCGCGTATGAGGACGAAACGTGGCTCCCGCACATCGCGGTCGCGAGCGGGGCGCTGCCGGCGGAGGCGCTGCCGCAGATCGTGGAACTGCTGGGGCGTCGCAGCTACGACTGGAGCATCGAGGCGACGAACCTCTGCCTGATTCCGGACACGCGGCTTGTGGGGGCGGAGTGGGTGCTGTTCGAGCTGCGGGGCAGGCGATGAAGGGAGGGCCGTCCGTACGGACGGCCCTCCCGCCGCTTACGCGGATCTGTCAATAACGTCTGTGGGAACTACAGCTAGTCGAGCCTATCGCACTGAAGTTCAAGGATTGCTACCACGGTGGCTCCATCGACAATAGCCCGTTCAATGGCAACGTCACTCACGTAGGATAGGGTGGCGTCGTTCTCGACGCGCTTCCGATAACCATCCTCCAGGCTCACGTAGCGTAAGCATGTCTTGAGGTCTGCAGACGAAGCTTGGAACAGAAATGCCTGAGCGCCTGTGCTTGGATCTTGAACCTGCCACTGATCCTCCTCCAGCCTTGAGCGAACATCAACGAGAGCGGATTCCAGCGGTCCCGCTAGAGCAAAATAGTAGAACTTACTGCGCGTGCCGTTTGGCCGCAGCACTACTCCATTTCCAACTTCCCCGATGTCGTCGCGGTTCCTGAATAGTGCGTATCCCGGCACGGTCTGTGTATTGTCGTCGCACCCGGTGGTAACCGGAATGGCTCCGAGGAGTAAGGCAGCCCCTGCTGCGCAGCTGACGAGAGCGTTCCATCGCAGGCATCTCAGCCGAGTAGCGAGATGGCTTCTACGAGTGGGGCTGGTTGTGAGCAAGAATGGAACTCCTTCACCAGCAATAAACACTGCTAGTAATTCGGAAGGCCTTGTCTCGCGACCGCCCACACACCGCACTCGGCGGCCTCCCGCCGCTTACGCGGATCTGTCAATAACGTCTGTGGGAACTACAGCTAGCCTAGACCTTCTCGAGCACCTGGATGGTGCAAGCGGAGCCCAGGCCGATGACGTGGGCGAGGCCCACCTTCGCGCCTTCGACCTGGCGGTTGCCGGCCTCGCCGCGGAGGTGCCAGACGACCTCGCAGACGTTGGCGACGCCGGTCGCGCCCAGAGGGTGGCCCTTCGAGAGCAGGCCGCCGCTGGCGTTGACGGGGACCTTGCCGCCGACGGCGGTGACGCCCTCGTCGATCAAGCGGCCGGCCTCACCCTCGCCGCAGATGCCGAGGTTCTCGTAGTGGAGCAGCTCGGCTGTGGCGAAGCAGTCGTGAAGCTCGATGAGGTTGATGTCCTGGGGGCCGATGCCGGCCTTCTCGTAGGCCTCTTTGGCGGCGTTGCGGGTGAGGGTGTTGATGTCGGGCATGGTGAGGTCGCGCTGGGTCCACGGGTCGGAGGTGAGGACGGAGGCAGCGACGCGGATGGGCTTGGTGGTGAACTGGCGGGCCTTGTCCATGCTGCAGACGATGGCGGCGGCGGCGCCGTCGCCGGTGGGGCAGCACATGTAGAGCGTGTTCGGCCAGCCGACCATGCGCGCGTTCAGCACCTCTTCCAGTCCTACCTCGGTCTGGTACTGGGAGTAGGGGTTGTGCATGGAGTGCTTGTGGTTCTTCACGGAGACCTTCGCGAACTGCTCCAGCGTGGTGCCGTACTTGCGCATGTGCTCGACGCCGGCCATGCCGAAGACGGCGGGCATGAGGCCGGAGCCGAGGACACCCTCGGTGCTGTAGGCGGGGTCGCCGCCGCCGGCGCCGCCGCCGAGGAGGCCCATCTTGCCCATCTGCTCGCTGCCGATGGCCATGGCGACGTCGTAGGCGCCGCTGGCGACGGACATGTAGGCCTCGCGGAAGGCGGTGGAGCCGGTGGCGCAGGCGTTAGCTACGTTGATGACGGGGACGCCGGTCTGGCCGATGATCTGGAGGATGCGCTGGCCGACCATGGCGTTGGACTGGTAGAGGTTGCCACTGGCGACGAGCTCGACCTGGTTCATCTCGATGCCGGCGTCCTTGAGCGCCAGGATCGCGGCCTGGGCGGCCAGCTCCGGTACGGTCTTCTCGGGGTAGCGTCCGAACTTGATCATCGCGACGCCGATGACTGCTACGTCTCGCATTGTTCTTCCCTCTCGTTTCGCCGCGCGCTCCGGCCCGGCGTGCTAGGGGACAGGTCTGTTTCCTTCGGCGACTCGCTGGGAAGACCTGTCCGTACGTGCAGTGTGCCGCCGGGTCAGGCGGGCTTGAAGCTGAAGGCGATCACGTCGTTGCCCTCGCGGTCGGTGCGGATCTTCTCCGCGACGAACTGTACGGGCATGCCAAACTTCAGGTTCTTGGGGTCGGGCTCGACGCCGCTGATGTTGCAGCGAACGCTGACACCCTCGGGCAGGTCAACGATCGCCGCGACGTAGGGCGTGGGGACGCCGGGGACCGACTGGTGGACGATGGAGAACACGTGGAGCTCGCCGCGATCACTGAGCTTCACGTCGTCCATAGCATCGGTGGAGAAGCACTTGCTGCAGGCCATGCGGGAGCCGAGGTAGGTGGCGCCGCACTTCTTGCAACGGCTGCCCTGCAGGTAGGGCTTCTCCGCGGGGTCCGCGGGGATCTTGAGGAACGGGACGATGGCCTTCTGTTGTTTTTCCGCGGCTGGTGCGTCTGCCAATTGCGGCCTCCTGTGGTGTGCGGCGCCGAGTTCTATCCGGGGACGCAGTTACCCGCGGCCAAGCCCTCGTGCGCCAATCATCGTGCGTCGTGCAGGAAGAAGATGAGATGCCGGCTCACGCGCCGTGCTCGGACGCTTCTCGGCGCCCGCAGGTGTTCGCATCCACGTGCCGCACGGCCTGTTCGGACGGGCTCCGCGGGCCCGGACCGGAGAGGCGATCGCAAGTATCCACCCGCGATGAGCCGTGGGTCAAGAGCCTATTCGACAGAGCCTATTCGACCGCAAGATGACGCTCTATTCGACAGGGAGTCCCGGCGCCCGGCGTTCGCCCATATCCTGCGCGAACCGCAGGAGATAGCCGTCTGGATCCTCAACGATGAACTGCTGGTTCCCCACCTCGAACCCGTCCCGCCGATACCACTTCGTCTCGAGGGGCAAATAGACCGGCGCGTGCGCCGCCTTGACGCGTCGGTACAGCATCTCAACGTCCGAGACCTCAATCTCGAAGTTAACGCCGCGGCCGTACGGCTGCGCCAGGTCGCCATTGACGAACGCGCGGGCACCGGGCTGCTCGATCATTAGCTGGGCGCCCTCGCGATCGAGGTAGGCGAAGCGCTCTTCGGGACGTGAGTAAAGGACGGTGAATCCGAGAACATCGGTGTAGAACACAACGCTTTCCGCGAAGTCGGAGCAGATGAGTTCGGGGACCAGCTTCGCGGACTTCATGCCCCCAGCCTACCCGTTCGCCCATCACCAGGGACGGCAGCCTGTTCGCGCCACGAGCTTCGCCGGGAGCCGCGGAGAATCCGCTACCCTGATCCTCGACCCTAGTCCCCATTCCCTGGCGAGCCATGGATCTGCGTCTCTTTCCCCTGAACACGGTCTTGTTTCCCGGCATGCGGATGCCCCTGCACATCTTCGAGGACCGGTACAAGGTGATGATCCGGGAGTGCATCGAAGAGGACGCGCCGTTCGGCGTGCTGCTGATCAAGGCCGGGGAGGAGACGGGAGGAAGCGCGATCCCGCACGACGTCGGCTGTACCGCGCGGATCATCCAGGTTGAGTACCTGGACGACGGGCGGATGAACATCTTCACCATGGGCGAGCGGCGTTTCCGCATCGTCAGCGTCAACACGACTCAGCCCTACCTGCGGGGCGAGGTGGCGCTGCTGGAGCCGCCGGCCGCAGGCGACGACGCGTACGCCGCTTTGCCGCGGGCGCGGATGATGTTCGACGACTACCTGAAGACGTACTTCGCCATCGGCGACCAGTGGGTGCGGCGGGTGTACCTTCCGGACGACCCGGGGGAGGCCGCCGATTACATCGCCGCGCGTTGCGACGTGCCGCCCGAGGCCAAGCAGCAGTGGCTGGAAGAGCTGGATGCGGAGGCGCGGCTGCGGATGGAGCTGGCGCTGATCCAGGAGGCGCTGCCGGAGATGCACGGGCGGCTGGTGGCGCACCTGCGCCAGAAGACGACCGGATTTGGCGTTCTGAACTAACGCCTACTCGGCCGTACCGATGCCTTTCACGGCGATGAGAAGCTCATCCACAACGTCGTACAGGATCCAGAACCTGCCGTCATGAAACAGGAGGTCTCCCTGATTGGTCCTGAACCTGCGTCGCTCATCGGGTTCGGGAGCTGCCGCCAACTCGTCCACGATCAGCAAGATCGCCGAGCGCTCGGCAGAAGTGGCAATCCGGTAGAGGAAACGGCGCGCGGGCGCGTCGAAGATGACGTCCCGCTTAGCCACTCAACTCTCGCCGGAGATCCTCAAGGCGGACACTTTTGCCTTTTGCCCTCGAAGCGAGCGCTTCCTTCCTGATGGCTTGAAGCCGGGGATCGCGCATCAGGCGCTGAGCCTCCGCGCGGATCTCCTCGTCCGTCTTCGGTCGTCGGGCCGGTTGTGGCCGGGGATTCGGAGCTGCCATGCGGTCACCTCACGCCTGTGATACTCAATCGCTGCGGCGGCCGGCCGCCGGTTGCAGGCCGCGGATACGCTCGGCGGCCGGCGGCAGCACCTCGAGCAGGTAGTCGACATCATCGATCGTGTTGTCGACGCCAAGCGTCAGGCGCAGGGAGCCACGCAGGTACTCCTCGGGCACGCCCATCGCCACGAGCACGTGCGACGGCTCCAGGGAGGCCGTCGTGCAGGCGGAGCCGCTGCTGGCGGCGATCCCCTGCAGGTCGAGCTGCAGCAGGATGGCCTCACCCTCGAGGTGTTTGAAGGCGAAGCTGGCGCTGTTGGCGAGGCGCCGGGCGTGGTCCGTCGGCCCCGTGACGATCGTCTCCGGTACGCGGCGGGGCAGTTCATCGAGGAGCCGGTCGCGGAGGCCGACCACGCGCTCGTTGCGCGACGCGCGTTCGTCGTGAGCGAGGCGCAGCGCCGTGGCGAGACCGACCGCGCCGGCGACGTTTTCGGTACCTGCGCGGCGGTTGCGTTCCTGCGAGCCGCCGACGGTCTGCGCCACGAAGGGCGTGCGCTGGCGTACGTACAACGCGCCGACTCCCTTGGGGCCGTAGATCTTGTGGGCCGCGATGGAGAGCAGGTCGACGCCCAGGCGATCGACATCGAGGTCGAGGTAGCCGGCGGCCTGCACGGCGTCCGTGTGGACCATAATTTGCGGGTCTCGCGCTTTCACCATGCGCGAGACCTCGGCGATCGGCTCGACGGTGCCGACCTCGTTGTTGGCGTACATGACGCTCACGAGGATTGTCGCGTCGTCGAGGGCCTCCCGCAGGGCGCCGAGATCGACGAATCCTTCGACATCGACCGGCAGGAACGTGACCTGGAAGCCATCTTTCGCGAGGGCTTCGCACGCGTGCAGGACGGCGTGGTGCTCGATCGCGGTGGTGATGATGTGGTTGCCGCCGCCGCGCGCCCGTGCCGCCTCGGCGACCGCGCGCAGGGCGAGGTTGTCGGCCTCGGTCCCGCCGCTGGTGAACACGACCTCGTTTGGCTTGGCGCCGAGGATCTCGGCCACGGTACGCCGGGCGCCGTCGAGCCCCTTCCGGGCGTCGCGCGCCTCCGCATAGATCGACGACGGATTGCCCCAGGCCGAGGTGAGGTAGGGCAGCATGGCGGCGACCACGCGTTCGTCGCAGGCCGTGGTCGCGGCGTGGTCGAAGTAGATTCGGCGGTCCATTGGTTCAGCCTATCACGGCGCCAGGAGCGCCAAGCCGCATGCGCACCCACGGGTAGACCCACCGTTGGGCCGCAAGGGCGAGGAGGACCCCTGCCAGGCATACGACGAGTCCGACGAAGGCATCGACGATGTAATGATTCGCGGTGAAGACGATGGCCGCCATCTGGAGCCACGGGAGGGCGATGCCCAACGCGCGCAAAGCCGGATGCCGCATGGTTACCACCATTGCGCCGCCGACCACCATTGCCCATCCGAAGTGCAGGCTGGGAACCGCCGCGTAGGGGTTCACGAACGCCGCCATCGACTGCGCCTGGTAGCTCAGGTCGTTGTACTTCTCGATCGTGCCGACGAACTCGCCTGTGGGCAGCAGGCGCGGCGGCATCACGGGATACAGGTTGTACATCACGAGGGCGATGGCTCCGGAGAGCAGCAGTGAGTCGCGCGCGACTGTGTATTCGTGACGGTGCGTGAAGTACATCCACAAACCGACGACGACGATGAGCGGGAAGTCCAGCCAGAAGTAGACGAAGTTAAAGACGCTCACGAAGAACTGACGGCCCAGCACCCACTCCTGCAAACGCGGCTCCCAAAAGATCCCGATGGTGCGTTCGAGGTCGATGATGTCGCGGGCATTGGCGTAGGCCTCATCGTGCCGGTCGACGACGAGTCCTCGCACGATGAAGTACAGGAGGAACGCGAGCGCGACCAAGGCGATCTCGAACGCGTCGCGGTAGAGGCGCCGCGATTCGAGCGTCGCGGCGATGCGATGCAACAGAGACGGGTCCGTCCTGGCCGACACAACTCGCGTGGTCATCGATGCTCCATCGTTGTCGCGCCAGGGCGGCGCGTCCCCTGCACAACAATAACGCACGGAAAGCAAGCGTTATCGTCGCGCGCTCGAAGACATTTTCATGAGTTCATGGCGTGAGGGAACCGCGCGATTTTGCGGCGTTCAGAAAAGGGATCAAAGTCATTCGAAAATCGCCGCTACAATCGTCATAAGCGCCTTGACCGGCCCCGGCGCCACGCGTATGATTCGGCCTGTTCCAAGGGTTACACAGCGGCCCGCGCGACGCCGACGACATCCGAAAGCGCCGCACCCGCGGAGGCATGGGTAGCCACCGCGGCAGGGCCCGACGCACTGGCAGGGACTTCGACCCTCGGAGCACTTCAGTAACCGCGCACCGTTGTTCAACGCACGCCGTCACCGGACGCGCCGTCGGGAGGGATTCGTGTTGCCTGTTGCAGGATGCACACAGACCGGCCGTACACACGCGGACCACATGCGCGAGGCAACACCTCGATGAACGAGAAGACTCCCGCAACGACGTGGGCGGCCGCGCTCGGCCAGCTCCAGGTCTCCGTCAACAAGGCGAACTTCGACACATGGCTGCGCGACACGGTCGGGCTGCGCTTCGACGATGACACCTTTGTCGTGGGCGCCAACAATGACTTCACGACGGAATGGCTCGATATCCGGATGCGCAAGGTCATCCTTTCGGCGCTCGCCCGCGTACTCGGCCATCCGGTGGCTGTCGCCTTCGAGGTCATCGGGGCGGACGACGATGGAGCGCCAGAGCTGCTGTCCGAGGCGCCGTGCGCCACTGGCAGCGATGGGCCGGAGCCGGCGGACTCTGCGCCCGGCCTCCTCCGCCGTGCGTCCGCGCCGAATCTCAACCCCGCGCTCACGTTCGACACGTTCGTCGTCGGCGAGGAGAATGAACTTGCGCAGGCGGCCGCGGAGGCGGCGGTGGTCGCGCCCGGACGGCCTAACCCGCTGGTGATCTTTGGCGGGCCAGGCCTGGGCAAGACTCACCTGCTGAATGCGATCGGCCATGCGGCCCACGCGAAGGGCCTTGCCGTCGCGTACGCCACCGCGGAGCGCTTTGGCACCGAGTTCGGAACGGCAGCCCAGCACAAGTCGTTCGACAGGTTTCGGCGCCGCTACCGCTCCTGCGATGTGCTCCTCATCGACGATGTGCAGTTCCTCGAGACGCGCCCCGGCTTCCAGGAGGAGTTCTTCCACACATTCAACGACCTGCATGCCGCAGGCAGACAGGTCGTGGTCACGTGTGACAGGTTGCCATCGCAACTGGGCGGCTTCACGGAGGCGCTCCGCACGCGCTTGATGATGGGGCTACAGGCGGACCTGCAGCGGCCATCGTTCGCCACGCGCCTCGCCATCTTGCGCCACAAGGCCGCACATCACGCCATGCGCCTGCCCGATGCCGCGCTCGAGCAGATCGCCCAGCGCTGCTGCCCCACGGTGCGCGAGCTAGAGGGCTATCTCAACCGCGTGCTCGCCCACGTCCCTCTCGTGGGTGGCCAGGCGACAGCCGATGTGATCGAGCGCGCGCTGGCCGTCTTCAACACAGTACCGGGATTCGGCCGCAATGCCTCGGGTGAGGACGATGCGCCGGCGTCCGCCGAGGACGTGATCGCCGCGGTCTGTGGCCGGACGGGCGCAAGCCGTGCCGACCTCACGGGCCGCAGCCGGAGCCGCGACGTCTCCTACGCACGTCACCTAGCGATGTATGTCTTGCGCAACGATGCGAAGAAGTCGGTCGCGGAGATCCAGAGACTGTTCGGGGACCGGGACCACAGCACCGTGATAGGGGCCATCGACCGCATCGAGGCGGAACTGGGCACGCGTGACGAGACGAGGGCAGATCTATGCGGCATCCGCGAGGCGCTCGTGGTGGCCGCATCGGCTCCCTCTCCGACGTTGCACGCCGTCGCACAACTCAACGCCGTGTAGCCGGCAGCGGCGCTAGGCCCAGCCCATCTCGCGCTCGATGGCCGCCAGGTCCGCGGGGACGTGGTGGATGGCGGGCTCGTGCTCGAGAGCGGTCTCCGGATCCTTGAGTCCGCTGCCGGTGATGATGCACACGACCGTCTCGCCGGAGAAGCCGCGCCCGCTCGCTGCCTTCTTGAGCACGCCGGCGACGCAGGCCGCCGAGGCCGGCTCGCAAAAGATGCCCTCCTCTCGCGCCAGGCGCGCATACGCCGAGAGGATCTCGTCGTCAGTGACGGCCTCGATGCTGCCGCCGGACTCATCGCGGGCGGCGATGGCGGACTTCCACGAGGCCGGGTTGCCGATGCGTATCGCGGAAGCGACAGTCTGCGGGGCGGCGACGGGCGCTCCCTGCACGAGGGGCGCCGCTCCTGCCGCCTGGAAGCCGAGCATCCGCGGGCGAACGCCCGAACGCTCGAGCCGGTGGTACTCCACAAAGCCCCGCCAGTAGGCGGTGATGTTGCCCGCATTGCCGACGGGGAGCGCGAGCACGTCCGGAGCATCGCCGAGCGCATCTACGATTTCGAACGAAGCCGTCTTTTGTCCCTCGATGCGGTGCGGGTTCACCGAGTTGACCAGCGCGATTGGATGCTTGGACGTGATCTCTCGAGCCATGTGAAGCGCCACGTCAAAGTTGCCGTCGACGGCGATGATCTCGGCGCCATAGACGACGGTCTGCGCGAGCTTGCCGCGGGCGATCTTGCCATCGGGGACGATGACGTAGCACTTCAGGCCATAGCGGCCGGCGTACGCAGCCGCGGCCGCACTTGTATTGCCGGTGGAGGCGCACATGATCGCCTCCGCGCCCTCTTCCATCGCCTTCGCGACGGCGACGACCATGCCGCGATCTTTGAATGAACCGGTGGGGTTGCAGCTTTCCAGTTTGAAGTACAGCGCCTCACAACCGAGATCCAGTTCGATGGAGTGCGAACGTACGAGAGGGGTGTCGCCCTCGCCGAGGGAGATGCGTGGCGTCTTGCCGGTGATGGGCAGCAGTTCGGGGTAGCGATGAAGGACGCCGCGGGGCGGGGGCTGATCGTGGGCGCGCAGCGTGGGATCGACCGTCATTCGTCCTCGGTCTTGAGCTGGCTCTGCTGGCCGCGGAGCTCCTTGGCCTGACGCTCCAACTCCTCCAACTCGCGGCGCTTCATCCGCTCGATCATCTGGTTGAGTTTGAGAAGCTGCTCGGTCATCGTACGCCGGAAGTCAAGCGTCAGCGTATGCACATGGTCGATGCGCCCATCGTACGCCTTCATGCGAGAGTCGACGTTAATTGTGAACTCCTCCTCGCGTTCGAGGCGCGTCTCGGCGTGGGCGAAGGCCTCCTCGAGGTGTGACGTGCGGTCTTCGAGGCGCTGACGCTCGGCGCGGAGCAGCTCGACGCGCTCGGTCAACAGGGGGAGCACGCGAAGCTCCTCCTGCATGGTGTGCAGATCGGCGTCGAGGCGGGAGGCGACTTCGTGCGCGAGCCGGGTGCGCTCGGCGAGTACGTCGTCTTCGCGGCGCAAAGCCCGAAGCGACTGTTCGGACTCGGCGTGCTGCTGCTCGAGCCGGATGACCGCATCGACGCTTCGCCCGGCCTTTGTCTCGACAGCCTCGAGCCGCTGGTTGAGGCTCTGGTATTGCAGGTTTCCGCGAGAGAACTCTTCCTGGAAACGCCGCGTCGAGTCATCGAGGGCGGATTGCCGTTCGAGGAGGCTCTCAGAGCGGCGTTCCACATCCTGGAGGCGGCGGTACACGTCGTTCTTTTCCGCCTGGTCGCGCGTTTTCTCCTCAGCGGTGGTGCGCTCCAGGATCTCGAACTTTGTGTCGATGAGAACCTCGGCGTCCTGGATGCGCTCGAGGAGGCCGGACAGCTGACGGAGTTGCTCGGCCATCGACGGCAGGCCCAGGGTCTTCGCGGTGATCTCGCGAAGGCGAGCCTCGTTGTCCCGCAGCTTCTCGTTGATGTCGAGCATCGCGGCCTGCAGCTGGTCGCCCTGTTGTGTGAAGCGGCTGAGCTGGGTCTTGAGGGCCATGACCTGGTCCTGAACCCAGCCGAGCGTATTGGCGGGGATCTGGGTGTCGCGCTGAGGATCGCTCATGGTCATGGGCGCACCCGGATCATTTGCTCGATGCCGACGACGCCACTCAGCTTGCGGATCTCGTCCAGCGCCCGGCGCATGCCGGATTCGAGGGCGTCGTGGGTCATGATCACGATTTCCGCCTCTGCCTGTCCATCGACTTCCTTCTGGATGACCGACGCGATGCTGATCTTGTTGTCCGCGAGCTTGCCCGCGACGCGCGCGAGCACACCCGGCTCGTCGGCCACGCCGATGCGGAGATAGTACCGCGATTCAACCTGTTCGATGCGCATCGGCTTGACGTTGGACTCGCGGCGGAAGGAGTGCGGCCAATAGACGTTGTTGCTGATGCTGACAGCCGCATCGAGAGCGTCGGCGACGACGGCCGAGGTGGTCGGCAGGGATCCGGCGCCCGGGCCCTGGAAGAGGACGCGCGACATGAGGTCTCCTTCGATCTCGACGGCGTTCAGGACGCCATCTACGTTCGCGAGCAGTTGGCCCCGCGGCACCAGCGACGGATGTACGCGCAACTCGACCGCCTGGCCGCGGCGCTGTGCGATGGCCAATAGCTTGATGGCGTAACCTAGCTCGCGCGCATAGGCGAAATCACGAGGCGCGAGCCTGGTGATGCCTTCGCGATAGACATCGTCGGGATGGATATCGACGTGGAAGGAGAGGCTGGCCAGGATAGCGAGCTTGTAGGCGGCATCGATCGCCTCCACGTCGTTCGCCGGGTCGGGCTCGGCGTAGCCAAGGCGCTGCGCCTCCGCAAGCGCATCCGCGAACGAGCCGCCGTCCTTGTCCATGGACGAGAGGATGTAGTTCGTCGTGCCGTTGATGATGGCGGTGACGCTGAGGATGTCGTTCGCCAGGAGATCTCGCTTGAGGGGGGCTATGATCGGGATGCCCCCGCCCACGCTCGCCTCGTATAGCAGGTCGACGTTGTGGGCCCGCGCGAGCCGGAGCAGTTCGCCGCCGTGCTTGGCCATCACTTCCTTGTTTGCGGTCACGACGAATTTCCCGGCTTCCAGCGCCGCGCGCAGATAGTCGCAGGCCGGCTGCTCCGCCCCCATGACCTCGATCACCATCTCAATCGCGGGATCTTCGAGGATCTCGGACGGGTCGGTGGTGACGAGGGAGGGGCTGACGGGGAAGTCGCGCTCCTTTCCGGGATCGCGCACAAGGACGCGCCGCAGTTCGAGCGGGCACCCGATCTGGCGTGCGTACACATCGGCCTTCTCGTGGAGGATGCGGGCCACGCCGCTGCCGACGACGCCGAGCCCCAACAGGCCGATGCCGATGGAACGCCGATCGCTGGTCATGGCTGGCCAGGCGCGACCGGCTGCGATGGTGGCGTGACACCGTTACCGCTATCGGCGGCGGGCGTACTTTCCGCCACAGGCGTCGATTCGATCAGGGGCGTGCCCTCGGCCGGGACGGGACTCTCGGCGGCCGGCGGCGTGCCACTTTCCGCCGCCGCGGGCGTCTCAGCGGCGGGGCTGGCGGTGAGCTGGGCGACGGCAGTGAGCTGGGCTATCTGCTGTTGTTGTTGCTGCTGTTGTCGCTGCTGATCCTGCTGGATGAGGCGAGGAAGCGCGTCCTGGTACACATCGGCGAGGGCCTCCTGCTGGTCATTGTCGTCCCACTTGTTGACGAGGGCACCCGTCGACTGAAGCTCTTCCTTCGTGGCGGTGAGCCATTCATCGTATCGGGTCTGCGCCAGCCCCGGCTTCTGGTCCTCGCGGACGGGCTGGTCCGAGCGATCGATGACCCTCACGACGTAATGAGTCGACGCGCCACTCACAGCGGGCAGGGGGGTGCTGAGCTGTCCGAGAGCCGCGGAGAACGCGAAGTCGTTGTAGGAGCTGTTAAAGCTGCCGTCGGGCGTGTACTCGTGGGCGCCGCCGGTGGTCTGGACGTCGGTCTCCTGGGAGATGGACTTTGCGACGTCGGCGAAGGCCTCGCCAGCGTTGATGCGATCGATGGATTGCTGGGCGTCCTCCTGGGTGGGCGCCGATATTACCTCGACCTTTGCCTGAAGAATGTTGGCCGGGAGTTCCGCCGTGAATTTGTCCTTGATCGCGGTCTCCAGCGAGTCGGCGAGAATGAGGCGGCGATACTCGGTTTCGGTGAGGCCGGTGACATCGAGCTGGTTGCGCAGGGCGTCCTGGAACGCGCGCTGGTCGGCATCGGGGGAGACGCCGATGCGGCTTCGCAGCTTCTCGTCGAAGGTCTTGTCGTCGAAGGAGACGCCCAGTGCATCCGCACGCGTGACCTTTGTCAACTCGTCGACCAAGTTGTCGTAGGCGACGGCCGGCAGCGGGGACGGGTCCCGTTGAAGGGACGTGTTGATGAAGAGCTCGTAGTTCATGCGGCGCTTCATCGCCGCATAGGAGACCTTGTACTCGTCGACCTGGAGAACCGTCCGGCCGAGGGGGCGCTTCTCCGTCCAGTACCAGCCGAACGCAACGAAGCCGAGGGCGAGCGCGACGACGAGAACGACGCCGCCGATCAACAGGAGTCGCGCGGACTGTTCTGAATCGAGGTGGAGGGGGCCGGTGCCGTGCCGAGGCTTCGCCTGGCTCCTGGGGGAGGGCCGAACGTTGCCTTCAGGCTGCTGCGCTTTGCGGGATTTTCCTTCGCTGGCCATCGATCATCACCTGCCCATCATCGCGTCGACGCGTGCGTTCGGGACGCGCGCCTTCGGCTGGAGGCGCGCACATGTGAGCTACAAGAGTACGCGAGGACTGCCATGGCTATGTGAACGAATGATCCGCGGTGTAGGGCAGCAATGCCAGGTGGCGTGCACGCTTAATGGCGAGGGTGAGCTTGCGCTGGTGGCGGGCGCACGTCCCTGTCTTGCGGCGGGGTTCAATCTTCCCGCGCTCCGAGACGAATCGCCGGAGCTTGTGGGGCTCCTTGTAGTCGATGACGTCGACCTTGTCCACGCAGAATGCGCAGACCTTGCGGCGACCGCCTCCCCGCCCTCGTCCGCCGCCCCCGCCGCGCCGGGGCGGTCCTGATGGTCGCTCCTCGGTCCGGGAACCCTCGTAAGGGGCCTGGGGCGGCATGGGTGCCGCCGGAGCTCTTGTGTCGTTTTCGCTTCCCTCAGTCGTCAAACGCGTTCCTCCCGTGCTCGCCTGCGCGAGCGTGCTCGTGCTTACTCAAACGGCAGATCGTCCGGGTCAACCGGAGGTCCGCCGGTAGCGTTGCCTTCTTCCAGGCGATCCATGCGTGCCGCACCGCCGCCGGGACCGCCTCCGAGGAAGAGCACGGTGTTCGCCACGACTTCGGTCTTGTAGCGCTTCACGCCGTCCTGGCCCTCCCACGATCGCGTCTGGAGACGTCCTTCGACGTAGGCCTGGCGCCCCTTCTGCAGGAACTGGCTGCAGAGCTCTGCGAGTTTGTCCCAGGCAACGATGTCGAACCAGTCTGTTTCTTCGCGGCGTTCGCCTTCGGGTGTGTTGTGCGTCCGGTTGCAGGCAACAGAGAAGGTGGTCACGGCCTTACCGTTGGCCGTGTAGCGCATTTCCGGATCCCGCCCGACGTTACCAATGAGCATCACCTTGTTCAGACCCGCCATGTGATGTCCCTCTCGTGCTGCGCGCGTGCCGCCGCGGTCCTAATCCTCGTCCTTGCGCACCAGGAGGTGGCGGAGGATTTCCTCTGAAATGTTGAAGTGGCCCTCGAGCTCGTGGGCGCGGCCCGGGTCGAGGCGTATCTGAGAGATGACGTAGTTGCCCTCGGTGTGCCGACTGATGGAGTAGGCGAGGCGGCGCCGGCCCCAGGGCCGCGTGTCTACGACCTCTCCGCCCCTGCTCGTCACGGCGCCGGAGACGCGCTCGAGTGCGGCGGGCACGTCCTCCTCGGCAATGTCCGGGCTCATCACAACAACCAGTTCGTAGTCCCTCAAGTCGCCTCCAGGCAAAGCCACATTCAAAGTAAAGCGCCCGCGACCTCTGGCAGAGGGCGGGCGAAGCGTACAGCGGGAGCTGTTCGACAGCGCACACGATTATAGAAAGGGGCTTATGGGAAGTCAATCGCGGCAGGGCGGGGAACCCGGGCCTGCCGGGAATCTCGTTGGGTTCCATGACGGCTTCCGGCTGCCCGCGTGGTGGGGGTATGCTATGTGCGAACTGTGCCAGAACGAGGAGCAGCAGCGATGCGCAAAGATCTGATGGAGATCCTGGCCTGCCCGATGTGCAAGGGCGAGCTGACGTTAACGGTCGACGAGGAGAAGGACGACGAGATCGTGCGGGGGGCGCTGTTGTGTGCGAAGTGCAACGAGCGATACCCGATCGAGGACAGCATTCCGAATCTATTGCCGCCCGATCTGCGCAAGCAGATGAGCAACGCCTGACAGGAGGGTCGTCATGGGCCGTTCGAAACAGCTGGGCACGATTCTCATGATGGTCGCGGCAGTGCAGGGGCTGTTCATGGTTGTGGGAACGTTGCGGCGCAGCTACCTGGTGATCGCGCTGCCGGTGCTGGGCGCGGTGGGGGTGGTGAGCGCGTTGATGTTCTGGGTGGGGTGGACGATGGCCAACACGGAGCCGGACCTGGCGGAGCTTGAGGCGGCGGAGGAGGTTCCGGCCGCCGTATAGTGCCCTGTAGCTGGAGACGAACAAGTGCGAGGGACGGGACGGCGCCCCTCGTTCCCTATTGCCTTGAACCGGTATGAAAACGCCCGCCTGGTCGGTGGGCGGGCATTTTCCAGCGGTATGGCGGATGGTATGGAGGCGGGTGGCCTCCGGGGCAGAATTAGAGCCGCAGCTTGCCGTGTGATGGCTGGCGGCGGCGTTGTCTGGGATGTCCTTCTTCCTCTTCGAGGAGATCGATCGGCGGGGCGGTGACTGCCTCGTGGACGTATCCACAGCAGAGGCAAGTGCCGTAGGCCCCGTACCAGTCTCTTTCGATAATCATGGAACCACGGCAGCGGGGACAGGTGCGGGGGAGGTTGGTGTTCATGAAGGCATGTCCTTCCGGTTCCCTTTCAGGCAATCGCCTCCAGCCGCCCGGAGGCACATTCAGTCCCGATCCTGAATCAAGCCGCCCTTCGGATGCCTACGAGGTTAGCTGTCGGGTTCGGACTGAAAGGCTGTCCTACGCGTCGGCGCGCCAGAAAGCTGGGTCGCCGCGCGATTCACCCCTGCCCACAAAGGTGCGGGCGCTGGTTCCCCCGTTCCGCCAGTGACGGATTCGGCTTTTCGGGGCCCGCCCGGCGAGCGCCCGAACCGCGCCACCCACCAGGTGCGGCGCGATTGTGATTTCGAGAACATATTAAGTCGGCGTGCCGAAGCTGTCAATGGGTTCCGACGTGATTATGCGGTTTTCGTAAAGGGCGATGGCCGAGGTCGAGATTTTCGGAACAGAAGTGTTACGAAACTGCGGTCTGATCAGTAACCTCCGACAGCGTTCTGTGATGCGCAGCCGGTGAATCGTCCGCGCGCTCGTAGCATGAGGCGACCAGTGCAGTGGTCGCGAAGGCATCCTCGGCTGAGACGGCGGGCGGCGCATCGCCAAAAACGGCGTCAAGGAAGAGGCGACCCTCTTCGACATAGCCCCAGCGTTCCTCGAACGGACGCTGCGCGAAGTCGATCACGCGCGACGGACGTCCCACACCATCCGCGAAGGTGATACGGTCCATCTCCTCCGTTACCACGGCGCGATGATCTCCATACACCTCGACGCGCTCAAACGGGGCCAGCCAGGTGGTGTGGGCCGAGGATGCGAACACGGCGGTCATGCCGGACGGGAATGTGAACAACATGGAGAAGTCGTCGAGCTGGTTGTACACGGTCGCGCGAGCACGGACGACGAGATCGACGGGATCGCCGAAGAGGAACCGCGCGAGATCGAGCATGTGAACCGGCGTTTCGTACAGGAAGCCACCCGAGATCGCCGGGTCGCCGGTCCAGACGGGGCGCTGCAACTCGCCGCGATTCATTTTGAGCAAGACGGATGTAGGGACGAGATCGCCGGCGTCGAGGCGCCGCTTCAGTTCGAGGTACACGCCCGCGAAGCGCCGGTTGAAGCCGGCCTGGTACACGGCGCGGGCGGAGTGAGCGGCTCGGAGTACGCGCCGAGCATCATCAAGAGAGGTGGCCATGGGCTTTTCGGAGAAGACTTGGAGTCCAGCTTCAAGGGCACGCACAGCGACATCGGCGTGAAAGGCGTTTGGGTTGCAGATATACACGGCTTGGACGCTGCCGATCAGGTCGTCGAGGGACGGGACCGCCGTCGCCGCGTGCTGGACGGAGAAGAGCGCGGATTTGCTGGCGTCGGGATCGAAGACATGGCTCACGATGGCGCGCGGGTCGCGTGCGAGAATGCTCGCGTGGACGCCGGCAATGAACCCGGCGCCGACGAATCCGACTCGCAGCGGGTTCATCAACCGACGACCAGGAGGTCGGCTTCCATTTCGTCCTGGAAGGCCATCAACTCCAGCCATCGCGTGAGAATCGAGCGGTGTGCATCGCGCCAGGGTTGGCCTTCGGGACCGGCCCAGCGTTCGCAGTGCTCTTTCGACTCCCAGTACGTGACAGCGAGGTAAGACACGCCGTCGTGCACGCGGAGGAAGTTCAGCGAGAGGCAGCCGGGGATCTTGCGCCACGCATCGAGGATGCTCTCGTTCACGAAGGGCAGAATGTCGGTTTCTTGCTTGCCAGCCTTCGGAGCCCAACGGCGGATGGTCACGTAATCAGCCATTGATGGTGAACCCCGCTTTCTCCAGCACACCCGCGGCCTTTGCGCGGGCGGTGCGCGCGACGCCTCGAGGATCTTGCTGCCAGTATTCCGGCCGGAAGATCTCGATAGAGCATACGCCGTCGAAGCCGATGGCGCGCAACTGACCGAGAATCGCATCTATCGGAATGATGCCATCACCGGGATAGAGGCGGTGCGCATCGGTAAGGTCCACGCGAGGGCGGTCTTCGCAGCCGTTGAGGTGGACGACGAAGAGCTTGTCGACGGGAACCCGGGCGATATCGTCTATGCGGCTGCCACCGGCATGGAAGTGAAAGGTATCGATGACCATGCCGACGTTCTGCCGATCGACGGCTGCCACGATCTCCGTGGCCATATCAAGCGTGGGCACGGAGCAGCCTGGCTTCCCGAGGAACTCGAACGCGAGGGCTATCTCGCCAGCGACATCGGACATGGCGCGAAGGACATCCACGGCATCGCTGACGGACTCGCGGCGGTCGAAGCCGTCATCGCGGCGGCCAGGGACGACCACGATACCTGGTGCGCCGATAGCGCGCGCGACGGCGCAGGTGCGCTCAAGCTGAGCGAGGATCGCCTTCCGACCGAAGGCGTCGCGGAAGGTGATGTCCTCGATGGAGTTGATGCACCAGGGCTGGATGCGGAGGGAGCGCATCTTGTGGGCGAGCTGCTCGAGCGGGCGGTCCCTGGTATAGGCATCGAGCTTGCCGGCCCAGACTTCGAGAGCATCGTAGCGGCACTCGGCGGCGATCTCGACGTCGGCGTCGAGCGGCGAATGCATGATGGTGGCGCCGTTGAGGGCGAGTTTCATGGTGCGGCCATTCTAGGAGAGGGTCGGTGCAGGTCACAGGCGGGCGTATCGCAGGATGCCGGGCGTTCGTGAAGTCGATATTCTGGATCTGATGACGACGGACGTGCAGAGGCAGCTTGCGGAAGCGGTCGAAGAGGCGCTGCGGCCTCGACGGCGTTCGCTGTTCGAGCGGGATCCCGAGTATCGGGCGTTGCGGAAGCTGGCGGAGCGGAATCGCAAGCACCCGCCTCGGACGCCGTTGGACGCGCTGCAGCATGTCGTGGATGTGGCGCGCGAGATGACCGACGGCACGTACGGGGCCCTGGCGGTGACGGGCGAGACCGACTACGTCGAAGGGTTCGTGGTGAGCGGGATGGACGAGAAGGCGTTGGCGGCGCTGAAGGGTCCACCGCAGGGCCACGGGCCGCTGGGGTCCATGCGGCAGGACGGGCTACCGATTCACATCGACGACGTGTCGCTGGACGCGAAGGCGTTCGGGTTTCCGCCGAAGCATCCGGAGATGAAGGCGCTGCTGGGGTTGCCGATCGTGGCGTCCGGGACGATCCGCGGGGCGCTGTACGTGACGGACCGGAAGAGCGGGAAGCCGTTCACGGAGGAGGACCGCGGGGTGCTGCGGGTGCTCGCGCACCATGCGGGGCTGATCATCGATGCCTCGTGGTACTAGGGTAGTTGTCAGTTGTCAGTCGGCGCCTCTGCCGGATCACGCCTCCCCTCGAACGTTGTCTCTACGGCGGGTTCATTCGCCGATAATTCTGGTCAGCACTTGCTCGATTTCGTCGCGTGTCGCAACGCACTCGTCCAGCGCGAGGAACGCAAGCAGACCGACCTCTAGGCCTGACGCCGCGGCCGCCTGCACTTTGTGATGACCGTCGAGGAGGAAGTGCGCGAGGCACCAGTGCCTCGTAATTCCAGACGTTTCTGGACCTCGTTTCATGGCAGGCTCCCGCACCTCCAACAACGATAGCGCTGCGGCCGTAGGTGGCGGGTTCTTCGCGCGCAGGAGCGCCTGGTACTTGTCTATCGTCTCAGGCTCCATCCATGTTGGCGGATACAGGGGCACGATGAACTCGAAGAGCGCGTCCGTGAGTCCGAGACGAATCGTCCGGCCCCGGTAGTACGGAACAGCGCAGTAGTGAGGGATGTTCCACTGGTTGTCCAGCCCAAAGAGGTCGACCTGCTCATGGAAGAAGTAGTCCTCGGCAGAAGCAGGCAGCGTCAGTCGCGGCCGCTCATTCAGTAAGAGCGCGAGAAACCTGCCAACCGGAAGCGCCGCACCAATCTGTGAGAGAATCGCCGCGTCGGGAACACGATCGAGCCCGTGACGCAAGGCCCACGAAAGCTCTTCGGTGGAGACTCGCTGCTGCGCGCCATCGAGCCTCTGAAACGAGAAGTTGCAGGTGTCGCAGGCGCAGATTCCTAGGTCGTACGCCCGTTTGCCTTGAACCGTCAGGTACTTGCAAACAGAACCGGGCGGCCGTTCGAACGCCAGCACAGAGTTTTCGCCAGTGGCCTGGAAGGGGCGGGCCCGCGCCCGCGTTGCCACGTCTCACCTTCCCTGGAAGTTGGGGGGGCGGTTTTCTACGAAGGCGCGGGGGCCTTCGCGGGCGTCTTCGGTGGACTGGGCGATGGCCATGGCGGTGCCGGCCTGCTCGAACGCTTCCTGCCAGTCGGCGGTGAGGCCGCGGTAGACGAGGCGCTTGGCGAGTTGCATGGCGACGGCGGGGCCTTTCGCGAGGCGGAGAGCGAAGTCGCGTGTGGTGGACATGAGGTCGTCGGCGGGGACGACCTTCGTGGCGTAGCCGATGCGGACGGCCTCGTTGGCGTCGACGAAGTCGCCGGTCCAGATGAGCTCGAGGGCCTTGGCGACGCCGACGATCTGCGGGAGCAGGTAGCAGCCGCCATCGCCGGGGACGAGGCCGACCTTCACGTAGGACATGGCGAACTTCGCGTGCTCGGAGACGATGCGGATATCGGCCATGGAGGCCATGTCCATGCCGGCGCCGACGGCGGCGCCATTGACGGCGGCGATGTAGGGCTTATCGAGGAGCTGGACGGCGCGGGGGACGTAGTGGACGCCGTCGCGGAGCCAGTTGCGGCGATCTGCGGGCGAACTCACAGGCGGGGGCGCCTGTGCCACATTGCTCACGGCCGGGGGCGCCTGTGCCACATTGCACACGGCCGAGGGCCCTGCTGCGGCAGGGGAGGCCGGCTGTGATCCAGCACCCTGGCCGAGGACGGTGCCGCCGCGGAGGTCGGCCCCGGCGCAGAAGCCGCGGCCGGCGCCGGTGAGGATGACGGCGCGGACGTCTCGGTCGAGGCGGGCGTCCTCGAGCGCGGCGGCCCACTCGCGGAGCATGACGTCGGTGAAGGCGTTCATGCGTTCGGGGCGGTTGAGGGTGATGGTGGCGACGCCGTCGGTCTTGTCGTAGATAATCTCTTTGAGGTCCATGGGGTTCGCTCCGCTCGCGGTTTTCAGTTCACAGTTGACAGTTCACAGTCGTCGGTCGTCGGGTCGCTCTACGGCAACTCCAAGATCGCATAAAGGCCGAGGTGGTCGGAGGGGTAGTTGTTGGGGTCGTGGGGGTCGGGTTTGTCGAAGGCGAGGCCGGCCTCGACGACGCGCCACTCCGGGGACACGAAGATGTAGTCGAGGGTGCCGTGGGGCGAGGCGTCGTAGGTGTTGACGGGGGTGGTCCAGGTCTTCTCGGGCTCGCGGCCGTTGGCCACTTCGCAGGCGGAGCGGAAGCGGGACTTCATGAGCGCGGTGGCGGGCTCGGGCGGGTCGGCGTAGGCGTTGAAGTCGCCGAGGATGACGAGCGGGTAGCGGCGGGCGTCGCGTTCGTGCCAGGCGAGGAGGTACTCAAGCTGGTCGACGCGGTCCTGGGTGGCCTCGGGCGGCCAGTGGAGATGGGTGTTGATGAGAAAGAAGGGCTGCTCGCCACAGCGGAAGAGGAAGCGCTGGGCGTTGCGCTCGTGGGTCATGAGGTCGACGATCTCGTGCTCCTCGAACCCGATGCGGGACATGGTCGCGATGCCGTGGAAGGAGGCGCGCTGGCCGGGGTTGACGGCGTGCTTGATGCGGTAGTGGGGCTGGCCGGGCAGGCGGGTGTTGACCTGCTTGCTGATCCACATTCCCTGGTCGAGGACCATATCGACCTCCTGCAGGCCGATGACGTCGGGGAGGAGCTGCTCGAGCTGGTCGAGGACGAGGGGGGCGCGGTGTCCCCACTGACCCATGCGGTTGAAGAGGTTGAGGGTGGCGAGCTTGACCTGCGGCATGGTGGGCTCCTGTTTGGTTGTTGTTTGAATTTTTCTCTTTCGCGGGCGGTGAATCTAGCAGCGGCGACGGACTATCAAACGCAGATTCGGGGTTTGGTTGATTTGATTGACCGGGGGTGCAGGACAATCAACGCTTCGCGTGACAGCGTCAAACGGGTTGGGCGTGCGGGCCTTGCCTGGTGCCTGGTGCGCTGGGTGGGGGTGGGCATGGCGGGTCTCCTGTGTGTGCGATCGTACGATGGCAGGGGGTGGCGTCAAAGGGTGTCGCGGGCCGGAGTCTGCAACGATGCTGATGCGGGCCATGGGGCCACGGTAGGGCCCCGCCCGGCGATCTCCAAGCGCGCTGGATCACTTTTTGGAAAATAGGCGTTGGTCGCTGGGGGTTGGGGGTGGTGGCCGGTTGCGCGGGTGCTGGGTTCAAATTGCTCGGCAGTTTTGGCTGTTCTGAGGTGGGCGGGAAGCGCGGGCCAGCGCGCGGGGGAGGGGCGGGTGGGGTAGGGGTTCGAGTCAGGATGGCGCGAGCGTAGGCGAGGTCGGGCAAGCGTGACGACGCACGCGCGTCGTCATCCGATGAAGAGGAATGACGCGCTCCACTCCTGCATGTCTAGAAACCGAAGGAGAGCATCAGCCTGATCCGCAGCGAGGTCTCTTCGAATTCTCGCGGCAACTCGAGCGCGGCTTGCGAAGGGCACGTCTGCTGTGAAGACGAAGTACGGCGCGTTTGACCAGTGCTCCAATGCGTCCTCTTCCTCCAAGAGTTCATAGAGGTCCCCGCCAAAGGACGGCCCACCTGAAGTCACGTCTGCGATTGATATCACTTCGGCACCCATGAGACTCCTCTATCCACCTAGTTGCAGCGGACAGTCGGATTAGATCACAAAGCGTCGCCACTTTCAAGCACTTGGCATGACCGATCTGTGGAGAGACAAAATGGCAGCAGCGCGCAGGTGGTCTCGCGACGAAGCCATGTTGGTCTTTCGCCTCTATTGCGAGCTGCCCTTCGGGCAGATGGATCATCGCAACGCCGATGTGATTCGGGTTGCCGCTTTGATTCAGCGTACGCCGAGTTCAGTCGCAATGAAGCTCGCCAATTTTGCTCATCTGGATCCCGCGATGCGTGATCGCGGGATACGAGGTATGGCCAACGTGAGTGCGCTCGACCGGGAAATAGCAGAACAGTTCGCAATGAACTGGGAGGCCAGCGTCGAGGCAACCAGCGCCGCATCGATGGTTACCGACGAACCGGAAACACTGGCCGTACTGGAGGGCATCCCTACAGAAGCCAGGGTTGTAGCGAGGGTTCGACTGACTCAGTCCTTCTTCAGGCGAACCGTCCTAGCGTCCTACGATTTCACGTGCAGTGCATGCGCCATCTCTAGGCCAGCACTTCTCAATGCAGGGCATATCAAACCATGGTCGACTGACGAGAAGGCCCGGACGAACCCTCGAAGTGGCATTTCGTTCTGTGTGCTTCACGACAGGGCCTTCGATCGCGGACTAATAACGGTTCTCCCGTCATATGAACTTCGAGTAACAGCGGACCTTATGGGGCTGAGTGCGATACCCGTAGCGCGAGCCGCCTTTTCGGACCTTGCGGGGTCGCGTATCAGGCTGCCATCGAAGTTTCAACCTCACCGTGAGTTCATCGAATACCACAATGTGCACGTGTATAAGGGTTGAAGCCACGTCACACTTGGTCCCGCGGTCAAGAGTGGCACTGGGGCGGCGACGCAACTAGCGGAGCTCAAATGTAGTCGTCAACGGGGCTCCGTTCGAGCGAAGGCCTCGCACGCGGCGGAGATCCGTGAGACGACCGGGCGTACCGCGTTGGTCCGGCTTCGCCGGACTCACAGCCGAGGGCGCCTGTGCCACACGCTTCGCGCCGCCCGTGCGTAACGACGATTCAGAAGCACTACGCTAGGGCACACCGTGGCGTGAGCCTGCAACGGGGCGCCGCTTAAGCTACGCAGCTACTGGAGTTGAGATGGCGGACACACTGATGTGGGGCCGCGGCTGGGCGACTGCTCGTGGTTATCACCGCGCCAAGTCAGTAATCGGGGGGGGTGGGGCGGGTGGTGTTATTGGTGGTGTCTTCGATGGCGCGGCGGTTCTGTTCGTTGAGGAGGTCGAGGAGGCGGAGGGCTTCTTCTTCGGTGAACTCGCGCTCGAGGCCGGCGAGGGCTTCTTCGAGGGCGCGCTGGAGGTCCTCGGGGGAGAGTTTGTCGGGGGCGGTGGGGTCGGCGTTGGGATCGGGGGTGGCGGCGAGGGCCGTGGACGCGGCGCCGGGCTCTGGAGTGCCGCCCTGGTCGCCTTCGCCGCCGGCCGCGCCAGTATCGCCGGGGGTGGCGGTGACGATGGGGGCGCCGGGGCGGGGAGTGGGGGTGGGTGACGGGGACGGCGTAAGGCGGCGGGTGACGACCTCGTAGTTGTGCTTGGCGTCGGCATCGGCGCCGTCGGCGAGGAGGGCGCGGCGGTAGGCGTCGAGGGCTTCGAGCAGGCGGGCGGCCGCAATGTAGTGGTTGCCGAGGGCGTAGTTGATGTTGTTGGCGAGGGTGCAGGCCTGGCGGGCGGCGGGTTTGGGGGCGGCGGTGGGGTCGCAGTTGTAGAGGGAGCATGCGGGTGGCGATGCGGTTGCGACGCGCGCTGGTGGTGTTGATGTTGCACCTGCGAGGACAGGTCTAAAGACCTGTCCGTACGGGGCGGCACACTCGTTCGATGCGCATCGTTCGGACGGGGATGAGGCTGCTTCGGGGGAGGGTGACGGTGTCGCTTCCCCCGTGATGACACTGCACTGTTCGCGGCCGGGGGCGCCCGCGCTCCTGCCACAGTCGACTTGTTCACAGGCTTTGAGGGCCTCTTCGATTGCTTCGCTGTATTTCGTCAGCTGGTTGAGGGCGTTCGCGGCGTTGTAGTTGAGCTCGGGGCGGTCTTCGTGGGACTGGGCGGTGCGGTAGAGGTCGAGGGCGGCGGTGTAGTCGGCGCGGTCGTAGGCATCGTTGGCGTCGTTGTTGATGTCGGCGACAGAGGCGCCGCAGAGGGCGGCGATGAAGACGGTGGGGCCGACGACGGGCGCGAGCTTCGCGATGGAGGCGAGACGGCCGCGTGGGCGACGCCGCATGGCCCATGCCATGAGCTCCAGATCGGCGAGGAGCAGCGCGAAGGCGGCGAAGATCTGGAAGCGCTCGATGGGGCGAGTGGCGTCGCGCGTGCCGAAGAGGGTGCCGGCGAGATCGTCGAAGTCCGATGCGAGAGCGGCGAGGGGGCGGGCATCGCCGGTGAGGGCGACGTATCGGCCGGCGCCGTCCTGGGCGATGCGGCGAAGGGCGGATTCGTCGAGGCGGGTGATGACGGGCTGTGCATCGCGGCCGACGCGGGGGATGAGTTCGCCGGTTCGGGGGTCGGCGTCGAGGACGGGGGCGCCCTGCGCGGTGCCGGCGCCGGCGGTGTAGATGCGGATGTCCTTTGCGCGGGCGGCGGAGACGGCGCGGTCGATGCCGGGGGCGCGATCCTCACCATCGGAGATGAGGAGGATGACCTTCGACTGCGCCTGGCCGCCGTCGAGGAGTTTCACCGCTGCCTCGAGGGCGGCGCCCAGATCGGAGCCGGGCTCTAGGAGGCCGCGCTCCTTATCGACGCCGCTGATGATGCGCTGCACGGCGGGGACGTCGGTGGTGAGGGGCGAGCGGGCGAGCGGCTTCTTGGCGAAGACGACGAGGCCGACGCGATCGCCCTGCAACTCCTGGAGGAGGGCATCGATCTCCTGTTGCGCGCGGGCTAGGCGGGAGGGCTGCGCATCGGTGGAGATCATAGAGGTGGAGACGTCGAGGACGATGGCGAGCTCGATGCCCCGGTCTTCGGCCTCGGCCTCGTTGTGTCCGAACTGGGGGCGGGCGGCAGCAAACGACGCGAGCGCGACAGCGGCGATGAGGAGCCCCGGGCTGAGGACGAGCGCGGCGCGGGCGAGCCGTGTCTCGGGGGCGATGGCGCCGAAGCGGCGGCGTGCGTCGCGGCGCCAGGCGAGCCAGCGGATGGTCGCGAGAAGCGCGATGGCCGCGAGCGCGAGGAGGACGAGGAGGGTGGGGGCGCCGAAGGTCATTGGGGCCTCCGGCCTTGGGTTGGTAGGAGGTCAGAGGTCGGAGGTCGGAGGGTCGAGTTTGGAGGTCTGGCGCTGGGACGGCACCTCACGCCCCTACCCCCTCTGTCTCCACGGCGACCCTTCGGCCACGTCGTGGAGAGGGGGAGCGTGTAGGCCGCGGCTAGTGGTGAGAAGGAGATCATGCGGACCTCCGGAATATCGTCGTGCGGAGGGTTAGCTCTGCGGCGAGGGCGAGGGCGGCGAGGGCGAGGAGCCAGGGTGCGAGCTCGCCGTAGCGGGTGAGGGGGACGGACTGGAAGCGGGACTTCTCGAGGCGGTCGATGTCGTCGTAGATGCGCTGGAGGGCGGCGGGATCCTCGGCGCGGTTGTAGGTGGCGCCGGTGACGTTGGCGATCTCCTTGAGGGCAGCCTCGTCGACGTTGAGGGTGGAGGTGGAGCGGCCGAGTCCGCGGGAAACGACGCCGATGGTGTAGACGCGGATGCCGAGGCGCTGGGCGATGCGGGCGGCGGCGAGCGGCTCGATGTCGCCGGCGTTGTTTTCGCCATCGGTCATGAGGATGACGATGCGGCTGGCGCTCTGCGAGTCGCGAAGGACGTTGACGGACTCGCCGACGGCGGTGCCGATGGCGGTGCCATCCTGCAGGCGGATGCCGGGAGCGATCTGGACGGCATCGCCGAGGGCGGCGTAGTCGGTGGTGAGGGGGCTGAGGGTGAGCGTGTTGCTACGGAAGGCGACGAGACCGACGCGGTCGTTGGCGCGCGCTTCGACGAAGCGGGTGAGCACGTCCTCGGCCGCGGCGAGGCGCGTCTCACCGGGCACGAGCGGGTCGCTCATGCTGGAAGAGACATCGTAGGCGAGGACGATGTCGATGCCTTCGCCCTGGGATTCTGTGATGGCCTCGCTGCGCTGGGGACGGGCGAGCGCGACGATGAGGGCGGCGACGGCGAGGAGGCGGAGGGCGGGGAGCCACGGCTCGATGCGGACGCGCCAGGTGCGGTGCGCGGTTAGCGCGGGGGTGACGTTGCCAACGGTCAGGGCGGAGCGATCGCCGCGGAGGAGGAGTGTGAAGAGGGCGAGGGCGGGCAAGGCGATGAGGAGGGCCAGGATCCAGGGGTCGGCGAAGCGGAGATCCATGATCGGTAGGGTAGCTGGTGATTGGTGATTCGTGACTGGTGACTGGTGATTGGGGTAGCGCGACAGGTCGTCAGGGCGTGGGTGAGGGGCGTGGCTTGGGGGCAGCGGCGCGCTGGGTTTCGCGGTCGGCGGCGCAGCAGGGTGGCGGGGCATTGCGGGCGGTGATCTTCTTCCACTCGCGGCGGCGGGCGTTGCGGGCGATGTCGCGCTCGCGCTCGGCGGCGATGGCGTTGTAGTGATCCTGCGTCAGTCCAGTGAAGTCCGACATGTGTGGTACCTCCTGTAAGTGGGTGTTGGTCGTTGGTCGCTGGTCGCTGGTTGTTAGTTGTTAGTTAGTTGTTGGGGATGCGGTCATGAGGCTGGTTCGGTGCGGGCTTCGACGGGTGACACGGTGATCTCACGCGCGGCGTGGGCGGGGGCGCGGACGAGGAGCGCGACGGCGAGCGCGAGCATGGTGAAGCAGACGGCGCCAGCGATGACGTAGACAAGCTCGAGGCCATCGACGAGGGCGATGGAGGCGAGGCGGTGGATCTCGGCGGCGAAATCGGCGGGGAGCTCGCCGGCGGAGAGGCCGGTGCGCTGGGTGGCGCGGCGCTCGAACTCCGACTGGACAGCGGGGTGGATGCTTTCGGGGACGGCGCTGGTGGTGAGGACGCCGGAGAAGGACGAGAGCATGCGCTGCTGGAGCGCGGCGCCAAGCGTCGAGAGGGCGACGACGCCGGCAACCTGGCGGACGGTGTTAAAGATGCCGGCGCCGATGCCGACCTCGTCGTCGTCGAGGGCCTCCATGGCGAGCTGGGTGAGGGTGGGGACGGCGAGCCCGAAGCCGGTGCCGGTGAAGAGCGCGAGGAGGATGATCTGCGTGTAGGACCAATCGGCGCCGATGCGCGAGGTGAGGAGCACGGAGGCCCCGACGAGGGCGATACCGGTGCAGCAGACGACGGCGGGGCCGAGGCGGCGGGCGGCGACCATGGCGATGGGCGCGAGGACGAAGGCCATGAAGGGGCCGGGCGAAAGCGCGAGCGAGGCCTTGAGGACGGAGTACTCGCGCACGACCTCGAGGTAGACGGGGAGGAAGAAGAAGACGGAGATGAAGGCGAACATGGCGCCGAACCATCCGGCGCAAGCTGCGGCAAAGCGCGGGTTGCCGAAGTAGCGCAGCGGGACCATGGGCACGCTGACGGCGGATTCGAGGATGAGGAAGGCGGACAGCAGCACGGCGGCCGCGGCGAGCAGGGTGACGATGCGCGGCGAGGACCAGCCCCAGTCCTGACCCTGAAGCAGGCCTAGGGAGAGGGCGGTAAGACCACCGACAACAGTAACGAGGCCGGCCCAGTCGAGGCGGACGCGGGCGAGCTTCTCGGAGCGCTGCTCGGCGGCGTTGATGAGGACGAGCGGGAAGGCAACGGCGGCGATGGGAACGTTCACGATGAAGACCCAGCGCCATGTCGAGAACTCGGTGAGGACGCCGCCGAGCGAAGGGCCGGCTGCGAGCGCGAGGCCGCCGGTGGCGCTCCAGAGCATATAGCCGAGCTGGCGCTTCTCCTCCGGGAGGATCTGGGAGAGGAGGGCGAGCGAGAGGGTGACCATGGCGGCGCCGCCGAGGCCCTGGAGGGCGCGGAAGGCGATGAGCCATCCGGGGCCGGGCGCGAGGCCGCAGAGCAGGGAGGCGGTCGCGAAGATGGCCATCCCGGCGGCGAAGACGCGCTTTCGGCCGACAGCATCGCCGAGCTTGCCTGCGGGGATAATGGCGGCGGCAGTGACAAGGACGTAGGCGTTCACGACCCAGGACATCTGGGTGAAGCTGGCATCGAGGTCGCGGCCGACCTCGGGAATGACGATGGTGACAATCGAGAGGTCGAGGAGGCCCATAAAGAGGCCGGCAGCGATGGCGAAGACGGCGAGCGGGGTTCGGAAGCGGCCTATGGGGGATGACATGTCGGCCTCCGGCGTGGTACACTGGTTTCCTGAAGATAGTATCTTCAAGAAACTACCAAGTCAAGGGATGACGATGGCCAGGACGAAGGATTACGGACATTTCTGTGTGATCGCCCGTTCGCTGGAGGTGATCGGCGAGAAGTGGACGCTGCTGGTGGTGCGGGACCTGCTGCGGGGGCCTCAGCGATTCACGGACCTGCTGCGATACATGGGGGGCATCACGCCGAAGTGGCTTTCCGCGCGGCTGCGGGAGCTGGAGGCGGAGGGGATCATCGAGCGCGACAGCGTCGAGGGGCGGCGGGAGGTGTGGTACCGGCTGACGCAGAAGGGGCGGGACCTGGCGCCGGTGCTGGAGTCGCTGGCGGTGTGGGGGATCGAACACGCGATGCGGCCGCCGATGCCGGGGGAGCCGGTGTTTCCGGAGATGGTGCTGCAAGCGACGACGGTCTTCCTGAACCGCCGCGACGTGCGGCCGGGGAGGCCGCTGGTGTGGCAGTTCCTGTTTGGGGAACGCAGAGCGGTGTTCGTGTCGTTCGACGGAGAGCGGTGGTCGTCGCGCCAGGACGAGCCGGGTGACGCCGACGTGACCATCACGACGACGGCGGAGGCGCTGATCGCGTTTCTCTCCACGCCATTGCCAGAGCGCCAGGCGCTGCTCCCGGGACTGACACTTGAAGGACGCGAGGACGCACGACGGATCTTCCTCGATACGATGACGCGGCCCGCGGCCATCACGGCGTAAAGCTCTTCATCTCGAGTCGCGAGTCGCGGCGCGCCAGCGATGGATGCGTCGCCTGCGGACGCCTTGCGTCCACATCCGTCGAACGTACGAGGCCCGGATCAGACCGGCAAGCATAGACTGCCCTTGTTGCCAAGAATTCTGAGCTCTGCGGAGCTCGGTATGAGGCAGCAGGGCCAACGTGTTTGCGCCAGGCATTTGTCAGCGTAAGCCCATCAAGATGGTGCGTCGGCGGCGGTGCGATGCCGGGGCGGAACGTCGAAACCGTGCGGGCGCAGGCGAAGGCGCGAAACGAGCAGCGCTGGGGTACGGCGGGGATGCGAGCGGAGGCGTGGTCGCGGGCTTGACCAAAGCATCGCCGGCCGGACGAGGAGGGCAGTCACCCATGGTTGCGTGACTGCCCTTCTTTGTATCCGAGGGCTGTTGCCCGTAGATGGGGGCTCCCGTACATTGCCGATCGCTGTCCGAACGGGGTTTGGGATTGCGAAAAACGAAGGATCGGTCCGCTACAGGCGGGCCTTCGGCAGAACGGCCATAAGGAGGCTAGACCATGGGTAACCGGCTGGAGGGAAAGGTCGCGATCGTAACGGGCGGCGGACGCGGCATCGGTCGCGGGGAGTGCCTGGCGCTGGCGAGCGAGGGCGCGCGCATCGTGGTGAACGACTTCGGTGGGAGCGCGGCAGGCACGGGCGGTGAGCAGGGTCCGGCCGACCAGGTGGTGGCGGAGGTCAAGAAGCTGGGGAGCGACGCGATCGCGAACTATGACAACGTCTCGGACTTCGCGGCGGGCGACCGGATGGTGCAGCAGGCGCTGGACAAGTTCGGGCGGCTGGACATCGTCGTCAACAACGCGGGCATCCTGCGCGACAAGATGATCTTCAACATGACGGAAGAGGAATGGGACATCGTGCTGGCGGTGCACCTGAAGGGGCACTTCAACCTGAGCAAGCACGCGGCGGTGGTGTTCCGGCAGCAGCGCAGCGGCGTGTTCGTGCACACGGCGTCGGAATCGGGGCTGGGCAACCGTGGCCAGGCGAACTACGCGTCGGCGAAGGAAGGCATCGTGGGTCTTTCTCGCACGCTGGCGCGGGACATGGGCGGCTACGGCGTGCGGAGCAACGCGATCCGGCCACGGGCGGGGACGCGGCTGGTGATCAGCGACGAGATGCGCGAAGCGGCACAGAAGGGCGGCGCCGCGGGGATGGCCGGGTTCCAGGCGCTGGAGGCGTTCGGCAAGGCGAACAACCCGGACGCGGTGGGGCCGTTCGTGACGTGGCTGTGCACGGACGCGGCGAGCAACGTGAACGGACGCGACTTCATGGTGAGCGGGCCGCTGATCGGTCTGTACAGCCTGCCGGAGATCACGACGAAGATCACCGCCGAGGGCGGGCACATCTGGAATGTGGACGAACTCGAGGGGAAGATGGGCGAGGTGACGGGGGCGCTGGTGAACCAGTGGCCGGCGAAGGACAAGTAGGGGACAGGGGACAGGGGACAGGGGACAGGGGACAGGGGACAGGGGACAGGAATAGTAAATGAGGGCGCCCGGGTGGGCGCCCTCTTGGTGTTTGTGGCGCTAGGCGATGGGGGCGGTCTTTGTGCGAGGGGGGCGAGCGCGGAGGACGCGGAGGCCTTGCTCGATGGAGAGGGCGGGGACGGCGGTGGAAACGTCGACGCGGGCGGCGTAGCGGAGGTCGGGCTCGAAGCCTCTGTCGAGAAGGCCGCGGCCGTGGCGGGACTGGCGGAAGGCGCGCATGGCGTCGCCGCGGTACCAGCGCCAGAGGTGGAAGGCGGCCCAGGCGGAATCGGTGAGGTGGAGCGTGGGGTCGGCGTCGTGGGCGGCCTCGACGACGGCGCCGGCGGCGGCGGTGTCCTCGAGCGCGAAGGATGCGCCGCGATCGGCGCCCGCGCAGATGACGGCGATGTCAATGCCGCGGCGGGCGGCCTCGTCGAGAAGACGGCGGGCGGCGGCCCGCCGGTTGGTGAGGGCGGCGATGGCGACGAAGGGCGCCTCGGCAGCGGCGGCGATGGCGCGCGTGCCGTTGGTCGTCATCATGACGGCGGACTTGCCCTTGAAGGAGAGCGCGGCGAACTCGGCGGGCGAGTTGCCGTAGTCGAAGCCGGCGGGAGGCACTGCTTTGACTTCGCCACAGAGGAGCGAGAAGTTGGCGCGCGAAAGCTGGCGGGCCTGGTGGATGTTCTCGCTGACGATGGCGCGCAGCAGGCCGTTCTCGTGCATGGCGACGAGCGAGGTCGAGGCGCGCAGGACATCGACGACGGCGACGGCGTAGCGCCGGGGCTGGCGGAGCAGCTTCGGTGTGAGGGCGACCTCGATCTGCACGGTTCGAGCGTACAGATAGTCGCGGCGGCAATCGACGGGTGGATGTCAACGCGGGGGAAATTGACGCAGGGAGACGTCAAGCGGCGGGGGCGGAGGGGAACCACAGATTTCACAGATTTCACAGACTGGATCTGGTGTGGGTGTGGCGTTGGGGGCGCGACGGCGGTCGTCGGTCGGCGGTCGGCGGTCGTCAGTCGTCGGTCGTCGGTCGTCGGTCGTCGGTGATCAGTGGCTGGCAAGCATCAGATGCTTGGGGTCGGGCGTGGACGCGGTGGGCGAGGGTCTCCTGTGGCGATCTTCGACATGCCTCGTCCTCGCTTCCGTGGCGAACGCGTGGGTGCAGGCCCCCTTCACCAACGGGGCGTGGCGCAACGATACTCGCTCATGAAGCATCTACTGATCGCAGCGATGTTGAGCGTGTTCGTGTTCGCCTTTGGGCCGTGCGGAGGAGATGAGCCTGAACCGGGGCCGCCGCCGGAGTCAACGGTGGAGCCGGCCGCGACGATCGATGAACAGCCAACGCCGGATCAGGGCGCCTCTGGCATCGGGGTGATCGCCATTAATGCTAACGCGATCGAGGAGTTCCCGGCGGGGGCGTTTTGGGCGGGTGAGGACGAGGACACGTTCACGCTGCCTTCGGGGTACTGGTTCCTCATCGTGGACCGCGAAGGCGAGGTGCTGCGCACGGAGGAGGCCGTGGAGTCGGACGGTGTGGCGCCGATCTCGCTGGAGGACGCGACGGAGACGATTCCGGGCGACGAGGGCGAACCGGAAGCGGCGTTCGAGACGCTGGCGCGGTTCCTGATGGGGTACCACGCGGCATACCTTTCGTCGCTGAACGTGCTGACGGGCGGGTTCGAGACATCGGCATTCGACCCGGCGGCGCAGGTCTCGGGCGATGACGCTGAGCAATTGCTGCTGGCGGTGGGGGAGCTGGAGGCGCAGCGCGCGGCGGCGGCCTCGGCGGCGGACGTGCTTGGCCGGGAGCGGTTCGTGGCGGCGAGCGCCGGGCCATCGGCGGGGATCTTCGACTTCCTGAAGGAGAAGATCGACGACCCGATCAACGCGCAGGAGCGGGCAAAGAACGCGAGACAGGACCTGTCGCTGGCGTTCGGGCGGATGACACTCTCGCAGCAGCGGGAGGCGTTCCGGCAGCTGAAGGAGGAGCGCGGGCTGGAGATCGAGGCCGAAGATTCGGCCGCGTTCATCGAGCAGCTGGACGAAGGCGAGTACGACAACCTGGCGGCGCAGGCGCGGAACTTCTTGCAGAACCACGAGGACTTCTTCGACTACTTCGACCTGCGGAACGTCGAGACGTCGTACCGGGAGGCGTCGGAACTTGTGAAGAACGGCTCCGAGTTCTACGCGAAGGCGCTGAAAGACGTGCTGACAAAGATGTACCCCGGTATCGAGAAGGGGTGGGATGCGGTGGAGAAGCTGGAGGAGGCGCTGCAGCGGATGCAGCACCCGGAGATCCGGCCCACTGACGTGGCGGAGATGATGCGGAGGATGGGGTACGACATCACGGACGATGAGGCAGAAAGCATCGCCCAGGTCGTGCAGTATTCGTTCGAGGTGCTGAAGGCGCAGGCGGCGAGCAGGGGGAAGCCGGCGCCCACGCCGATGGGGCTGGACAAGGACGGCGGCTGGGGCGTGTACGACATGGCGCCGATCGAAGTGATCCGGCACGGCAAGCTGGGTCTCCTAGTGGCGGAGGTGGACAAGGTCAACAACATGAAGATCTGCAACCTCAGCGGCGGCGGCCTGTGCGAAGGCGCGAACGCGACCGCGACGCTGGGTCAGGCCGGGGGCGTGACGCTGATACTGGGGCCGTTCGAGACATTTGAGGATGCGACGCGGGCGTTCTGCGACGACATCGTGCCGGACTCGGTGTACTACTCACAGTTCTGGGGCATGATGGCGCGGATGAAGTACGACGGGGAGCTGCACACGATCGACAACGCGCCGGGGTGTTGAGGGGCGGCGGGCGATTCCGTCGGGGGTGACGCAGCATCATGCGACGTGCCCGCGGACGGCGTGGACGTGTAGGTGGGCGACACGTCACCATGCGGTTGGATGTAGCGTGCGGTTTCTCCGTGGGACCGTGGACGCGGTGGGCGAGGCGGCGCCTCGCCCCTACGGGGTGCATTTCGCGAGGCGGCTTCGGGGTTGCAGCAGAGCATCGCGTGCGCGTGGGGACAGCACCGGCGCCGGTGACGGGCGTGGACGCGGTGGGCGAGGCAGCGCCTCGGCCCTACGGGCTGCTGTTACAGGATCTTTGAGAGGAATGACTTTGTGCGGTCGTGCCGGGGGTGGTCGAAGAAGTCGGCGGGGGTGTTGGACTCGACGATGACGCCGCCGTCCATGAGCATGACGCGGTCGGCGACCTCGCGGGCGAAGCCCATCTCGTGGGTGACGACGAGCATCGTCATGCCGCCGCGGGCGAGCTGCTTCATGACCTCGAGGACTTCGCCGACGAGCTCCGGGTCGAGAGCGGAGGTGGCTTCGTCGAAGAGCATGACCTTGGGGTCCATGGCGAGGGCGCGGGCGATGGCGACGCGCTGCTGCTGGCCACCAGAGAGCTGCGAGGGGTAGGCGTCGAGCTTTTCGCCGAGGCCGACCTGGCGCAGCAGGTCTCGGCCGCGGTCGGCCGCCATCTTTCGCGAGAGCCCGCGGACGTTGACGGGCGCGCAGGTGACGTTACCGAGAGCGGTGAGGTGCGGGAAGAGGTTGAAGCGCTGGAAGACCATGCCGACATCGGCGCGGGCTCGAGAGGCGGCGCGGTCGGCGGTTTCGCGCAGTTTGCCGTTGCGCTCTTCGTACCCGACGAGATGGCCGTTGACGTAGATGCGGCCGTTATCGAGGCGGTCGAGGTGGGCGACGAGACGCAGGAGGGTGCTTTTGCCGGAGCCGCTGGGGCCAAGGATGACAATAACCTCGCCGCGGGCGACGTCGAAGGTGACGCCTTTGAGCACTTCGAGGCGGCCGAAGCGCTTGTTGACATCCTGGATGCTGACCATGGCGGGGGCGCCGCCGTCCGTGCCGGTCACCGGCCACCTCCGGTATCGCCGCCGATGAGGCGTGAAGGCGGGGTGATGCCGTTCTTAATACGGGTGATGAGGCCGACGCGCATCATATCGGGGCGCATTCGGCACTCGATCTCGTCCTGGATGACGGTCCAGACGGTCGTGAAGACCAGGTACCAGAAGCTGGCGACGACGAGCAGTTCCAGCACCTGGTAGTTGCGGGCATAGACGCCGCGGGAGGTGAAGAGGAGCTCGTTGAAGGCGATGACGGAAGCGAGCGAGGAGTTCTTCAACATGGCGTTGAACTCGTTGCCGGTGGGCGGGACGATGACGCGGAAGGCCTGGGGCAGGATGACGAGGCGCATGGCCTGGAGATTGCGCATGCCCAGGGACTTGGCGGCGTCCATCTGACCGGACTCGATGGACTCGATGCCGGCGCGGACGATCTCGGCCATGTAGGCGCCCTCGTTGACGGCGAGGGCGACGAGGGCGGCTTGGAATGGCGAAAGCAGCAGCCAGTCGTGGCGGTACTGGAAGATCCACCATCCGAAGTCGTCGGGGGCGTAGAGGGGGAGGGCACTGAACCAGAAGAGGATCTGCAGGAGCAGCGGCGTGCCGCGGAAGAACCAGACGTAGAAGCTGGCGAGCTGGCTGAGGCCGGGCGTGCGGAGGTGGCGGGGAACGGCGGCGACGATGCCGATGGCGACGCCGATGATCTGCGCGAAGGCGGAGATATAGAGGGTACGCCAGGCGGCCTTGATGATGATGTCGCGGAACAGGTAGTCGCGCACGGTGTCGAAGTCGAACTTCGCGGCGAGCAAGAATCCTGTGTAGAGGAGGTCATCCATGTGGGGTAGCACGGAGCCCCCGGCTGTCCGAGGGCTCCGTGTCCGTTTTCGTGTCCGGCGTCAGTCGAGCCTGCCGGCCTCGAGGTTCCACTTCGTGAGGATCTCGTCGTAGGTGCCATCGGCGACGATCTGGTCGAAGGCCTCCTGCAGGACCGCGTTCAGTTCGGCGCTGCTCTTGCGCAACGCGATGCCGTAGGGGGCGGGCTCGATCTGGTAGTTGGGGATAAGGTCGATCTCGCCCTCGTTCTGGCTGGCGGAGTACGCGGCAACGGGGAAGTCGGCCATCTCCGCGTCGGCCTGTCCGGCGAGGAGCGCCTGGACGGCCTCGGGGTCGGTGGGGAACCTCAGGACCTCGATGCCGTCCTTGCCGGCGTCCTTGCACTTCTGGTCCTGTCCGCCGGGCTCACCCTCGGGGCCGAGGAGGAAGTCAACCTGAACGGTGCCTTCCTGGACGGCGACTTTGAGGCCGCAGAGGTCGTCAGCGGTCGCCACGGTCTTCGGATTCCCGCTGGCGACGATGATGCCAGAGCCGGCATTGAAGTACTCGACGAAGTCGACTTGTTGCTTGCGCTCGTCGCTGGCGGTCATGGCGGACATGATGACGTCGTAGCGTTCGGCGTCGAGGGCGCCGAGCAAGCCGTCGAAGGCGCCGTTGTTGAACTTCGCCTCGACGCCGAGCGCCTCGGCCAGGGCGTTGGCGAGGTCGATATCCAGGCCGACGGGCGTGTTGCTCTCGTCGAGGAACTCGATAGGGGCGTAGGCGATGTCCGAGCCGATGTCGAGCGATCCGTCGGAGAGCTCGTCGACGCCGGAGATGTCGATGGCGCCGGCGGCAGTCGTGCCGGAGGGCGCGGGCGTGGTTGCGGCGGCGGTGGTCGGCGTTGCGGCGCCGCCATCGTCGTCGTCGTCATTGCAGGCGACGGCACCGAGGGACGCGACGAGCACGCCGATCGACAACAGCAGGGTGAGCTTGCGGGGTGTGCGTAGCATGTGTTCCTCCCAGAACCTCCAACCAATCGGAGCCCTCCAAACGGGCCGGCATCATCATGCTCCCGCGGGTGCGGGTGGTCAAATGACGAGCTTAATTCGAAGCTGTCTCGAACGTGGGGGAGCCTGTAGCCTGCCAGTCCGGAGGGAACATGCGGCCACAGGTCGGGATCATCGGCGGGGGCGTGATGGGGACGGTGCACGGGAAGGCCGTGCACTTCTGCCTGAAGAGCGGGCTCGTCGAGGGCGAGCTGGTGGGGATCGCGGAGGAGGATCCGGAGAAACGGGAGCGGTTCGCGCGGGCATCGGGAGCGCGGTTGGTGACGGAGAGCGCGGACGAACTGATCGCGTCGCCGGAGATCAACACGGTGTACGTGTGCACGCCGACGTTCAACCACCTGGATCTGACGCGGAAGGTGGCGGCGGCGGGCAAGGCGCTGTTCTGCGAGAAGCCGCTGGCGTTCAACGCGCGGGATGCGGCGCTGATGCGAGACGCGGCACGGGTGGCGGGTATCACGCACCAGGTGGGTCTGGTGATGCGGTTCTCGCCGGTGATCTGGATGATGCGGGAGCTGATCCGGGACGAGGCATCGGGCCGGGCGATGACGTGCGTGATGGTGGACGACCAGTTCTTCCCGATCCAGGGGCACTACCAGAGCACGTGGCGGGGCGACGTGACGAAGGTGGGCGCGGGCACGCTGCTGGAGCACGCGATCCACGACGTTGACGTGCTGCTGTCGTATTTCGGGAAGGTGCGGCGGGTGCACGGGGTGACGCGGCACTTCTTCGGGAAGGACGGGGTGGAGGACGTGAGCAGCGCGATGCTGGAGTTCGAGAACGGGGCGGTGGTGAACCACATCTCGGCCTGGCACAACCTGCTGCACCGGGGATCGAGCCGGCGGATGCACGTGATCTGCGAGAACGCGCAGTACTCGTGGGAAGACGACGATTACGCCGGGACGATCCGCTGCGAGACGAACACGGCGGGCGGGCGCACGGACATCGAGTCGAAGGAGATCGTGCGGCGGTTCGCGGAGGGGTTGCCGATCGAGGACGAGCGGCTGAAGGGGCGGGTGATCGAGCACGACCTGGGGCAGTCGTACCTGCTGGAGGACTACACCTTCCTGAAGGCGGTAAGCGAGGACCGGCAGAGCTGGCTGGACTTTCAAGTGGCGGTGCAGGCGCACGCGGTGGTGGACGCGATCTACGAATCGGCGCGACTGGGGCGGCCGGTGGACATGACATGAACGCGGCTTCTGACTCCGAGCACGCCGAGGCCGTCCGGAACATCGTCCGGGAGGCGTTCGCGGGCGGGGAGCAGGCGGAGCCGACGGTCGTGCGGGTCACGGAAGAAGGAGCGTGGGTCGGCGTGGAGCTGGGCGGTGAGATGCTGCCGCGTTCCGGGCTGCGTACCGCGTACGAGGCGATATCGCGCGCACTTTCGGATGTCAGCGTCGAGGTGCGGCAAGCCGGAAGGATCTTTCGCGGGGGCGATGGCTGGGGCGAGGACCGCTATGTGCTCGCGGTGGCGGGCGGGAAGGGCGGCGTCGGTAAATCGACGACGGCGGTGAATCTGGCGCTCACGCTGGCGGCGATGGGCGAGCGGGTGGGGTTGCTGGACTGCGACATCAATGCGCCCGATGTGCCCCACATGCTGGGAATGCAGGTGACGCGCGGTGCGGCGCAGGCAACGCTACGGCCAATGAACGAGTCGGTGGTGGCGCCAGCGCGACGGCGCCGGCCCTACGAGCGGTACGGGGTGGAGATGATGTCGGCCGGGATGGAGGTCCCTGAACGGCTGCCGCCGCGGGTGACGAGCCGGCTGCAGGTCTCGACGCTGCTGCGGAATCTCGTGTTCGAGGTCAACTGGTCGGCGCGGATCCTGATCCTGGACGCGCCTCCGGGCACTGGGGAGGAGCTGCAGACGATCGCGGGGGAGCTTCCGCTCTCGGGTGCGCTGCTGGTCACGACGCCGCAGGACCTCGCACAGATGGACGCCGAGCGCACGCTGACGTTGCTGGCCGAGCATGGCGTACCGGTGGCCGGCATGGTGAAGAACATGGCGTCGCTGACGTGCCCACATTGCTCGCGAGACATCGACATGTACGCTTCGTCGGCGCGACTGGGGGACGCGGGGGTCCCGATCATCGGCGCGATCCCGTTCGATGTCGTGCTGTCATCCGCGGCGGACCGGGGCGTGCCGCTGGTGCTCAGCGATCCGCGCGGGCCGATCGCGTACGAGTTCGCGCGGATAGGGGCGTACGTCAGATGGTGGATCTCGGAACGAGCCAGCGTACAGGTATAGACGGACGGGGAGTGAACCGATGGCTGAGTACGACCTGATCATGCGGAACGGGCGCATCGTCGACGGGACGGGGGCGCCGGCGCGCGACGGGAGCGTGGCGATACGCGGCGACCGCATCGAGGCGGTGGGGGAGGTCACGGGGAAGGCGGCGCGGGAGATCGACGCGCGGGGGATGGTCATCGCGCCGGGGTTCATCGACGTGCACGCGCACGACGACGCGGCGGTGATACGGGACCCGCGCGTGGACTTCAAGATCATGCAGGGGGTGACAACGGACGTCGTGGGGAACTGCGGCGCGGGGGTGGCGCCGGCCAACGACCAGTTCCGGGCGGCGTACCAGGCGAACTTCAGCGGGATCCTGGGGGAGATCGACTTGCCGTGGTCGACGACGGCGGAGTACTTCAAGGCGGTGAACGACGCGCACCCGGCGTGCAACGTGGCGGCGTACGTGCCGCAGGGCGTGGTGCGCCTCAATGTCATGGGGATGGAGCGGCGGGATCCCACGAACGCCGAGCTGGACGAGATGCGGCGCCTCGTAGACGACGCAATGACGGCCGGCGCCATCGGCATGTCCACGGGCCTGATCTACCCGCCGGGCGCCTTCACAAAGACGGAGGAGCTGGTGGAGCTGGCGAAGGTCTCGGCGAAGCACGGCGGCATCTACACGAGCCACATCCGGAACGAGGGCGACCACGTGATGGTCGCGGTGGGGGAAGCGATCGAGATCGGCGAGCGGGCGGGGTGCGGGGTGCAGATCTCGCACCACAAGTCGGCGGGGCCGGGGGCAATCGGGCTGACGAAGGAGACGCTGCCGTTTATCGCGGCGGCGCGGGCGCGGGACGTGGACGTGACGATCGACGTGTACCCGTACGTGGCGTCGTCGTCGTCGCTGGCGGCGATGTGGCGGATCGGGCGAGGCGCGGCGTTCGAGCACGTGAAGGCGATCGTGGCGAGCGTGAAGTACAACAAGGAGAAGTACGAGGGGAAGTACATCCACGACATCGCGGCGGAACTAGACCTGCCGATCGGCGAGGCGGTCGCGAAGGTGCTGGCGGACGAAGAGAACACGCCGAGCGTGATCATGTTCGTCATGGACGAGGCGGACGTGCGGCGGGTAGTGGAGGACGACCACTGCATGGTGGGGTCGGACGGGCTGCCGACCGAGGGGAAGCCACACCCCCGGTTGTACGGGACGATGCCGCGAGTGATCCAGCGGTACGTGCGCGAGGAAGGCGTGCTGACACTGGAGGAGGCGGTGCGAAAGATGACGTCGCTGCCCGCGAAGAAGCACCGGCTGGGCGATCGGGGGGTGCTTGAGGCGGGACGGTACGCGGACGTGGTGGTGTTCGACCCGGAGACGATCGCGGACGTGGCGACGTACGGGGAGCCGCGGCAGTATCCGCCGGGGATCGGGTACGTGGTGGTGAACGGGCAGGTGGCCGTCGAGGGCGGCGCGCAGACGGACGCGCGGGCGGGGCGGATGGTCGTTAGGTGTTAGGTGTTAGGTCGATGATAGTTCCGGCCATCGAGGCGCAGGCAAGGCGCTCCTTCCGGTCGAAAGGCGGGATCCGCGAATTCGGGGCAATCGAGTGGGTGGCGGACGGCGGGGCGGCGAGCGCGGAGATGTCGGCGGCGCTGGCGGTGTTCGAGGCGGGCGGTAGCAACGCGGAGCACACGCACCCGAACTGCGAGGAGCTGGTGTACGTGCTGGATGGCGAGATCGAGCACACGCTGGGGGAGCAGTCGACGGTGCTGCGGGCAGGGGACCTGTTCGTGGTGCCGCGGCACGCGCCGCACCGGCTGGTGAACCGCAGCGGGGCGCCGTGCCGGATGCTGATCGTGTTCCCGGCTGTCGAGCGGGAGTTCGTGGAAGTGCGCCGTTCGTAGTTTGTGGGTCGTAGTGATACGATCCCGCCGTGGGTTACCAGACCATCACCGTTGAGACGCGCGGAGCTATCGCGGAGATCCGGCTTGAGCGGCCGGTGCTTGATGCGCGCGTGCTCGACGAGATCGACCGGGCGGCGGGGGCGATTGCGGACGACGACGGGGTGATGGTGGCGCTGCTGACGTCGGCGGGGGACGCGTTCTGCTCGGGGTGGGATGCTTCAGAGCCGGGGTTGGCTGTGCCACACGGGGCGCTGCCGTTCCGGTCGCTGGAGCTGATGGCGCAGCCGGTGATCGCGTGCATCGAAGGCAAAGCGCTGGGGGCGGGGCTGGAGCTGGCGCTGGCGTGCGACGTTCGGATCGCGTCGGAGGGGGCGTCGTTCGCGATGACGCAGGTGGCGGCGGGCGAGGTACCGTCGCTGGGCGGAACACAGCGGCTGCCACGGCTCGTGGGCCGGGGGAAGGCGTCGTCGATGATCTTGCTGGGCGAGCGTGTGGACACGCGGGCGGCGCTGGCGTGCGGGCTGGTGAACGAGGTCGTTCCGACGGGGCAAGCGCGGGCGAGAGCGGAAGAGTTGGCGGAGTCGATCGCGGCGCGGGGGCCTATCGCGGTGCGGTATGCGAAGGAGGCGATCCGGCAGGGGCTGGACATGCCGCTGGAGCAGGCGCTGCGGTACGAGATGGACCTGACGATCATCCTGCAGACGACGGCGGACCGGGCGGAGGGCGTGCGGGCGTTCCTGGAGAAGCGGAAGCCCCGGTTCACGGGCTCGTAACCACGAATGGGCACTGATGGGCGTGATGTGAGCGGTGCGGGGCTATGCGCTTCGTGTGCGTACGCTCGTGCGGTGACGTCGGGGCGGGGGTCGGTGTTCTTGATGTGCGGGCGGTCGCGCGAGGATGCGGGGTACGCGAAGTATCCGCGGCTGCCGGTTGTGGTGTGTGCGGGGTACGAGGATCGGGCCGTCGGGAAAGATGTCCACTCCCACGACAGGGAATCGTAACCGCACACCCATCGATCGGGCTGCGCCTCACGCTTCACGACACGCGATCGTGCTTCACGGGCGGAAGTGGCGCACGACGACGGGGACGGAGCTAAAGCTTCGTCCCTACGGCTACTACGGCTGCACACGCGCGCGGGGGCTAGGGCTGCGCGGGTGCTTTCGCGTCGATTGTGTCCACGATGGTGAGGAGGTCGGTGAGGGCGTGGATGACGGGGGCATCGACCCTGGGGGCGGTGCCATCGCGGTCGATGAGGACGGGGTGGAGGCCGGCGGCGCGGGAACCGAGGACGTCGGCGAGATACGAGTCGCCAACGTAGACGGTCTCGTCGGCGCGGACGGCTGCGCGGCCGAGAGCGTGGAGGAAGATCTCGCGGTGGGGCTTCGAGGTGCCCATCACCGCGGAGGCGACGACGAAGTCCATGAGCCGGGTGATCTCGTGGGCGTGGAGGATGGGGAGGAGGTCACTGCCCCAGTCGGAGACGACGCCCTGGATGAGCCCGCGGGCGCGGGCGTTCTCGAGCGCCTCGATCACATCCGGGAAGGGCTGCCACTGCGCGGGGTCGGCGTACCAGTCGTAGAGGGCGCCACCGGCGGACTCGATCTCCTCGCGGGGCAGGTCGCGTGCGGCGTCACGGAGGGAGTAGGCGTAGTACTCGGTCCAGAAGGTACGGGCGCGGGCGTCGGACGAGTAGGAGCCGAGGCCATCCTCGCCGAGGCGGGAGTAGAAGAAGGCGGCGACGTCGGGAAAGGCTCCGCGGTGCTCGTCGGCGATGGTGATGCCGAGCTGGTGGGAGAGGAAGTCCCAGACCTCGTCGATCTCGGGGCGGGGCCGGACGAGGGTGTGGCCGGCGTCGTAGAAGATGGCTCTTATCATAGGGGTTAGGGACTGGGGACAAGGGACAAGGGACTCCATGGTAGCAACCGGGGACGGGGTTGCGGACGGAGATGTGGGCGCAGCAGGCTGCGCCCCTACGGTGGGGATTCCGATACTTCTTCGTGGGAATGGGACGACGGACGTTTCGGATCTTCTTCTGGCAGAAGTTTGTGCCGCTCTCGGCGCTGCCGGTGTTCGCGCTGCTGCTGGCGATCTCGCCGATCGTGGATGGGTGGTCGCAGACGGCGTGGATCGTGGCGGGGGCGCTGACGGCGTCGGCGGTGGGGATGTACCTGCTGCAGGGGTGGCTGCGGTCGGCAGTGGTGCTGGATGAGGACGGGATGACGTATCACGGCAGCGGCGGGCGGGAGACGTGGCCGTATGAGAAGCTGCTGAAGGTGAAGCAGATCGGCAAGTACCGGGTGCGGATGTGCTATGACCCGGACATTCCCGAGAAGCACATGCACATCACGTTCGACCTCTTGAACTCGGACGGGTTCGTGGACGAGCTGCTGGACCGATTCGAAGAGACGACGGCGCAGGAGCTGGCGGAGCCTGAGGCGGCGTAAGGGGGCGGGTAGCCCTCAGCGGGTCAGCGCGTCAGGGCGTCAGGCGTCAGACCGTCAGCGCATCGGGACGTGAGACTCGGGCCGTCGACTGTCAGCTCGAGGAAGCACCACCCGCACACGAGCGCAGGTAGGCAAGGCGCGGCTGGTCGGGTGGGCGGGCGGGGAGTATTCTTCGCGCATGACGACGAATGGCGTACGACCCGCGGTGGCGGCGCTGGCAGCGGATGCCGTCGCGACGCGGCGAGACCTGCACGAGCACGCGGAGCTTTCCACCGAAGAACATCGCACGCAACAGGTGATTGTCGAGCGCCTGCGAGCGGTGGGACTGGACGACGTGCGGTCGATCGCGGACACGGGGGTGACGGCGATCGTGCGTGGCGGAAGGCCGGGGCCGAACCTGCTGTGGCGGGCCGACATCGACGGGCTGCCGCTGATGGAGGAGACGGGGCTGCCGTTCGCCTCGACGAACGGGGCGATGCACGCGTGCGGGCACGACGGACACGTCGCGATCGGGCTGGCGCTGGCGCAACTGGTGCAGGAGTCGCGCGCTGAGATGGCGGGAACGGTGCGGTTCGCCTTTCAGCCGGCGGAGGAGCGCATCGGCGGGGCGAAGCGGATGATCGACGCCGGGTTGATGGCGGAGCCGCGGGTGGACCGCGCGTTCGGGTTGCACATCTGGGCGAGCAACCCGACGGGCGAGGTGCTGGTATCGCCGGGAGCGATCTTCGCGGCGGCAACGCACTTCCGGATCTTTATCCGCGGGCGCGGGGGCCACGCATCGGCGCCGCACCAGACGGTGGACCCGATCGTGGTGTCGGCGCACGCGATCGTGGCGCTGCAGACGGTGGTGAGCCGATCGATCGATCCGGCGGAGACAGCGGTGGTGACCGTGGGGCGGGTCGAGGGCGGTGTGCGGGGGAACATCATCCCGAACGAGGTGATGCTCACGGGGACCATACGGACGTTCGAGCCGAAGGTGCTTGCGCGGGTGCTGAAGCGCGTGGACGAGTTGCTGGCAGGGGTGACGACGGCCTGGGGAGCGGAGTACCAGCTCGACCATTCGACGCTGCCGGCGGTGGTGAACGACGCGGAGTGCGCGGCACTGGTGGCAGGCGAGGCGGCGGCGCTGGTGGGGCCCGAGCGCGTGGGTACGGCGCGGGCGACGGGGGCGGACGACATGTCGTACTTCCTGCAGGAGGCACCGGGTACGTACTTCCTGCTGGGCGCGGCGCCGCGGCACGACGACCGCGTGTACCCGCACCATCACCCAAGGTTTGACTTCGATGAGGCCGCGCTGCCGCTGGGTATCGAGCTGTCGCTGCGCGTGCTCGAGGCGGCTTCGGCGACAGCCACTGGCTGATATACTCCGTCCTCCATGGTCAGCACGAACAGAGGCAAAGCGATTCTCATCGCGGACTACGATCCGTCGTGGCCGGAGCGCTTCGAGGCGGAGCGCGACCTGATCTACGCGGTGTGCGGACGCGAGGCGTTCACGCGCATCGAGCACATGGGCAGCACGGCGGTGCCGGGGCTGGCGGCGAAGCCGATCATCGACATGATGCCGGGGCTGCGGGCGCTTGACGACGCGCGGGCGCTCATCCCGAAGCTGGAGAGCATCGGGTACGCGTACGTTCCGGAGTTCGAGCAGGACACGCCTTCGGGGCCGGGGATGCCTCTGCGGCGGTACTTCCGGAAGGACGTGAACGGCACCAGGGCGTTCCACATGCACATGGTGGAGCAGGGGAGCGAGTTCTGGGTGAAGCACCTGCGGTTTCGGAACTACCTGCGGGCGTTCCCGGGGGAGGCGCGGGCGTACGCCGAACTGAAGCGGGAGCTGGCGGCGCAGTTCAACGCGCAGTTGACGCGGGAGAGCGACACCAACGTCGGCTATACGGACCGCAAGACAGAGTTCGTGGAGCGATGCATGGGGGTGATGGAGGAACGCATCGCGCGGGGGTCTCCGGTGGCGCTGGCGGAACACGATCCGGGCTGGGCGGAGCTGTATGTGCGGCTGCGGGCGGGGATCGTCGCGGCCGTGGGTGGGGACGCGGCGGACGTGCAGCACGTGGGGAGCACGGCGGTTCCGGGACTGCCGGCGAAGCCGAAGGTGGATATCGCGGTGGGCGCCGTCACGATGGAACGCGCCGGGGCGATCGTCGAGCGGCTGCGCCCTATCGGGTGCGCGGCGTACGAGGCCGCGCAGTCGACCGACGACTGGATCGCGATGTACTGGGTGGTGGACGGGCGGAAGATCGCGAACGTGCACGTGGTGCCGCACGGCGGCGACCGGTGGCGGCGCTACCTCGCCTTCCGCGACTATCTTCGTGCACATCGCGAGGCGGTGGAGGAGTACGCGCAGCTGAAACGCGCGTTGGCGGAGGAGTTCGGGCGCGACCGTCTGGGGTATGTGGGCGGGAAGGCGGAGTTCATCGGGCGCATCTGCCGACTGGCGGGAGTGCCTACGTAGTACTATGCACGCTCGTTGGGCATGAGGCGGGCGCCGGGGGCGAGGGCGCAGTCTTCTGGGACTTCGGCGCCGTTGGCGAGGACGGCATCGGTAACGACGGCGCGATCGCCGACACCGGCGAAGGCGCCGATGATGCTGCCGGTGATGCGTGCGTTCTCGCCCGTGCGGGCCTCTTCCCACAGGGCGCTGGCCTCGATGACGGTGCCGGGGCCGACGATGGCATCGTGGCCGATGACGGTTGGGCCGACGATGCGCGCGCCGGACCCGATGCGGGCGCCGCGGCCGATTGCGACCATGCCTTCGAACACGACAGCTTCGCCGGTCTGTGCGTTTTCCCGGCCGAGGACGTCGACACCCGCGTCACGGGTCATGCGCTCGAGCAGGAGGCGGGTGGCGAGAAGGTAGCGCTCGGGCGAGCCGACGTCGACCCAGAGATCTTCGGTGAAGCCCTGAACGCGGAGCCCATCGGCGATGATCCCGGGAAAGAGGACGCGCTCGGAGAAGCCGTCACGGACGGCCGAGTCGTCGTCGGGGATGCGGTCGAGCATCTGCGGCTCCCAGAGCCAGGTGCCGGCGTTGATGAGGTTGCTGGGTTCCTGCCCCTGTGGCGGCTTCTCGACGAAGTTGTGGATGCGGAGATCGTCATCGACCTCGGCGACGCCGTAGGTCCAGGGATCGTGCACGGGGGCGAGCGACATGCTTAGGGTGGCGGCGTTGTCGCGGTGACGGGCGATCATGGCGGTGAGATCGACGTTGGTGATGATGTCGCCGTTGCAGACGACGAGCGTGCCGGTGGCGTTGTGCTCGCGCGCGGCTTCTTTCACGGCGCGGCCGGAGCCGAGGGGTTTGTCCTCGTAGCTGTAGCTGATGCGGAGGCCGAGCGGGGCGCCATCGCCGAAGTGATCCTCGACCTCGCGCATGCCCTGAGAGCAGGCGAGGACGACGTCGAGCACGCCGTGCCGCTTGAGGTTGAGGAGGCGGTACTCGAGCAGGGGGCGGTTGACGACGGGGACGAGCTCTTTGCGGCGCGCGTAGGTGAGGGGGCGGAGGCGGGTGCCGGCGCCGCCGGCGAGGATGATGGCGAACACGGTGGGAGGTTACAGGGACTAGGGACCAGGGACTAGGGATTCGGCACAGGCCGCTCCGGCAACGGCGCATCTTCGCGCACGGGCGGCGACGGGCGGCGGGAGGGTTCGGGTGAGGAGGGGCGGCGTGCGCGGGCTTCGGCGCTGCGGGGGTTCGGGAGGACGACGATGAACTCGGTGCCGCGCTCCTCTGAGCTGACGGCGCGGACGGTACCGCCGTGCGCTTCGACGATCTCTTTGACAATAGAGAGGCCGAGGCCGCTGCTGCCACCCTTGCGGGCGCGGGCGCGATCGACCTGGAAGAAGCGCTCGAACACACGGGCGAGGTCTTCCTTAGGGATGTACGAGCCAGTGTTGTGAACGCTGATGCTGACGTGACCGCCGACGAGCACCTTGCCGTTGATGGTGATGATGCCGCCGGGCGGTGTGTGGCGAACGGCATTCTGCAGGAGGTTCGAGAACACTTGCTCGAGGCGGCGTGCATCGCCGACGACTTCGGGGAGTCTTTCGAGCGAGACGCCCGACTGGATGCCAGCATCGCGGATGGCCCACTGGAACCGCTCCATGGTGTGAACCAGGAGTTGCTCCAGGCTGATGCGCCTGTGGTCCATCGAGACCTGCCCCGACTCGATCTGTGACAGGAGGAGCAGGTCGTCGACGAGGCCGCGCATGCGCTGGGCCTCTTCGTACACCAGGCGGCTGTACTCCTTCACGTCGTCCTCTTCGGTGACGACGCCATCGAGGATGGCCTGCGAGAAGCCCTGGATCGAGGTGAGGGGGGTCTTGAGTTCGTGCGAGACGTTGGCAAGGAGATCCTTCATGGTGCGCTGGGAGGTGCTGACCTCCTTCGCCATCTGGTTGAAGGCTTCCGACAGGCGGCCAACCTCGTCCTGGCCTTTGATGGGGATGAACACGTCGTAGTTGCCATGGGCCATCTGTTTCGACGCCTGTGTGATGCGAGCGAGGGGTCCGGAAATCGAGCGCGAAATGAAGTAGGAGACGACGAAAGACACGGAGAGGGCGATGGCGCCGGCGAGGGCGAGGCGCGGAACCAGCTCGAGCCATGCGGAGGCGAGTTTGTCCCGGGGGATAGCGATCAAGGCCTGGTATTCGGGTGCGGCGAAGCGGGAGTCGCCGGGGGAGACTTCGGAGGCGAAGAGGGTGAAGTCGTCGCGGCCGCTGTCAAAGGAGGCCCACTTGTAGCGGAGGCCGCGCGATTCATCGGAGCGGACCTCGGTGCTTTCGAACGAGAGGACGTACTTGCCGTCCAGCTGGCCGCCCTCCGTGTCGTGAACGACGACCTGGTCGCCATCGAGGAGAAGGATGCGGGCACCGTACTCGCGCGATCGGTCGTCGATAAAGCCCTCGATATCAACGAGGCTGCGCGTGTTGTCAGCGGCGAGAACGGCGATGCCGAGGGTGAGCGGCTCGGTGAGGCGGCCGTAACGTGCGCGCGCATCCTCCTGCTGGTTATCGCGCAGCAGGAAGAGAGCGCCGGCACCGGCGAGGAACACCGCCAGCGCAACGACGAGCGCAAAGGAGACAATGAGCCTAGCTCGGAGACTGCCCAGCATCTTCGACCACCAACTTGTACCCGACACCCCAGACGGTCTGGATCTTCACTGCGGAATCGCCGAGCTTGTCGCGCAGCCAGGCTACGTGCACGTCGATGGTGCGGGAATCGCCGTAGTAGTCGGTCCCCCAGACCAGGCGGAGCAGACGCTCGCGGTCGAGGACGGTGCCCTTGTGCTGGGCGAAGGCGGTGAGGAGGTCGAACTCCTTCGCGCGAAGCTGCAGTGCGTGAGCGTCGAGAGTGGCTTCGCGGCTGGCGACGTCGATGCGGAGGGGGCCAACTTCGACGACCTCGGGGACGTCGCGCTCGCCCTGGGAGCGGCGAAGGACGGCCTTCACGCGGGCGACGAGCTCGCGCGGGTTGAAGGGCTTGGCCATGTAGTCGTCGGCGCCGATCTCGAGCCCGACGATGCGGTCGATGTCGTCGCCGCGGGCGGTCAGGATGATGACGGGGACATTGCTGGTCTTGCGGATCTCTTTGCAGACGCTAAGGCCATCCATCTCGGGCATCATGATGTCGAGGACGATGAGGTCGGGTCGGAGGGATTTGGCCTTTTCGAGAGCCTGTTTGCCGTCGTGGGCAGCCTCGACACGGAACCCCTCATTGTTGAGGTAAAGGCGGGCGAGCTGGACGATGTTCTTCTCATCGTCGACGACGAGGATGGTGCCCGGCATATCGGACCGCCTTCTGCGGAGTCCAGGGGCGGGTCGATGGAAGCGCCGTACCCCCGTGTGAGTATCGTCCGGGCCATTATAGAGAAAGAGCAAGCGGGCGGACCGCTTGCTCACTCCCTGCCTCAAAGATTGTCACACCCTACGCCTGAAATTAGACGTGCAAACGGTCCGCCCGCGCTTTCACCATAGGCCGGGCGTGTCATCCAATTGCTAGAGGAGTGTTAAGGGGCCGTAAACCGCAGCTTCCACAACAGTTCCGTAACACCTGGCGGATGGCACCTTTTACGCATCGTTCGCGTGCTGTTAACCGGGCCGTTCGTGGGGCGCGATACGGTGGGACATCCCCCAGGCGGCGGCGATTCCAGGAGGTGGTGATGGCGGGCCTATGCGACTTTGTGGTGGAGTGGCTTTTCGGTACACGCAGAGTGGTGCGGGAGCGGGGCGAGGCGGCGGCCATCGCCGAGCTATATGCCGGACCTGAAGGGGTGAACCCGCTGGCGGCGCGTTTGCTGTGGTGGGAGGGGATCGAGGCGGGCGAAGTTGAGCATGAGCGACTCAGGCTGTGGCGTATGCGCTCTTCTCAGCGCTTTGCAGGAGCGCCGCGGGCTGCGTGAGCGGGCGGGTCAACTTTGTACAAGTTGGCGAAGCGGGGTGTAACGAATTCGCCGTGAGCGCGTTATGGACTCTGGCGGTGTTCTACGGCCGACGACGGCGAGCCGGACGGTGGACGCGGCGAGCCACGGTTCGGGTGCCAGCACCGCCACAGATCCGCCGGGAGACGCCGATTCTGAAGGCGAAGGGCTGGAGACGATGACGACACCGACCATACCAATGAACATCAGCGAATTCGAAGATACGGCAACGGCCGACTGGCTGGCCGAGGCGCTGGCGCCTGCGCGACGCAGGGGGCAGGACATGCCGACGGCGGACGCGGTCGCCCGGATGCGGGCGCGGATCTTCGTGGAGACTGAGAAGAAGGACGGGAAGATCGCGGCGTAAGGTCACGGCAACAACGTATACGGAGCCCGCGCGCATGCGTGGGCTTTCTCATTCTCCGGTAGAAACGCGCTGGATATACTCGCCGCAACGCGCCGGACGGCGCGACGTGAGCCGTACTCCAGGATGCGCGCGTGAAACTCGAGACGTGGGAGAAGAACCTCTACGCCGTCTGGGTGGGGCAGTTCCTGGCGCTGGCGGGAGCGAACCTGGTCTTTCCGTTCATCCCGTTCTTCATCGGCGACCTGGGCATTGAAGACAGGAGCAGCCAAGCGCTGTGGACGGGCGTGTCGTCGGCGGCGACCGGGGCGATGCTGTTCATCTCGTCGCCGTTCTGGGGATCACTGGCGGATCGATTCGGGCGAAAGAAGATGCTGCTGCGGGCGTACGCCGGGGCGATGGTGACGATCACGCTGCAGGCGGCGGTGCAGAGCCTGTGGCAGCTCATCGCGCTGCGGGCGCTACAGGGGCTGTTCGTGGGGACGATCCCGGCGGCGACTGCGCTGGTGGCGGCGGGGACGCCCGCGAAGCGGGTGGCGTACGCGCTGGGGCTGGTGCAGATGGCGGTGTTCACGTCGCAGACCGTTGGGCCCGTGGCGGGCGGCTACATGGCGGAAGCGGTGGGCTTCCGGATGACGTTTGCGCTGGGCGGTCTGATGTACGTGGTGTCGTTCGTGCTGTGCTGGTTCTTCGTGAAGGAGGACTTCCGGCGGCCGGAGCCGGGACAACGGACGTCGTACGCGGGCAACCTGCGGGCGGTGATGGGCGTACCTTCGATGATGCTGCTCATCACGGTGATGTTCCTGGTGAGCTCGGCGGCGGTGTTCGTGCGGCCGGTGGTGCCGTTGCTGGTGGAGTCGTTCTCGGACACGAGCGTAGAGTCAAAATCGGGGTTCGTGTTCGCGGCAATCGCGCTGACCAGCGCGGTTGCGGCGGTGGGTTCGGGGCGGCTCGCGACGCGGACGGGGTATAAGAACGCGCTGGTGGTGGCGACGGTGGGCGCGGGAGCGGGGTACACGCTGGTGGCGTTCGCGGACTCGCTGTTACCGTTGATGGCGCTGATGGCCGTTGTCGGGATCTTCAGTGGGGCGATGATCCCGATGGTGAACGCGCTCATCGGGGCGAGCGCGCCGGACGGGAAGCACGGGTCGGCGTTCGGGCTGGTGGGGAGCGCGCAGGCGCTGAGCTTCGCCGTCGGGCCGTTGATGGGCGGGGTGACAGCCGACCGGCTGGGCATCCATGCGGGTTTCCCAATCGTCGGCGGGTTGCTGGTCGCGGTGGCGGCGCTGGTCGCGTTTTCGGTGCGGGAGCCGGCCAACATGGGCGAGGACGCGGCACCGGCGACGGCGCCCGCTCCCTCGCGATAGGCGGCGGGGCGGCCAGGCCAATATCTCTCCTTCCCGACTGATTTCGAGGCCGTGCACCTTCCGCCAGGACGGGTTCAGGCCGCATCACGTAGAAGTGTCAGCGCGATGTCAGCGCCACGTCATGGATAGGGGTTCCGGGGCGGCGCGAGAATCGATGCAGGAGGCGCGAAGATGGCCACGCATCGATATCCGCTGGGACTGGTGGCGATTGCGCCCGTGGTGGTCGGGCTGGGGGTGTACGCGTTCGCGGGGCAGGAGCAGATGACGCCGACGCCCGGGAGCGAGACTCCCACGGAGACGGCCACGGCAACAGCGACGGTCACGAAGTCGATTGCCGAGGAGTGGACGGCGACAGCCGTGTCGCTGGAGGCCACGGCGACGGCTGAGGCACCGGTGTGGCCGACGGCGACGCCGCCGGTGACGGAGCACGGCGCGTTCCACGATGGCGCGTGGGTGCGGGTGAACGCGGGGGAAGGGGACTGCCTGAACGCGCGGCGAGCGCCTTCGGTCACGAACGAGTACGCCAGCGTGGTGATGTGCCTGCCCGACGGATACCGCGCGATCATCAGTGGCAACGCCCAAGAAGCTGATGGGCTCTGGTGGTGGCACCTGGCGGGAGCCGGCTGGGTGACCGAGGAGTTCCTCGCACCGGAGGGCGATGCCGATCTCACGGCCGCGAACGCGCCGCAGTACGGCCAAACAGGCGGCCGGATCGCGTTCTTCCGGAACGACGGCTCCCTCTGGGTGATGCGTCCTGACGGTAGCGAACAACGGGAGCTGATGGCGCCTGAGAAGGACAGCGCGGGCTTCAACGTCACGCCGAGGGACCTCGCGTGGTCGTCCGACGGCACGCTTCTCGCTCTCAACATCCCGGACTACCGAACGGACCAACCGTCCAACGAGCTGCGGATTATCGACCTGGAGGGCAGTGTCCACGTCTCCATCGAGGGGGTGATGGGCAAGAGCTGGTCCGCCGATGGCGCAGCGCTCGCCGTGCTCCAGCAGGGATCCGGGCCGAGCATGGAGGGGTACCAGGGGATACCGTCGGTGCTGGACGTCGCAACCGGTGAGCTGCGAGTCCTGGGGGACGAGGCGTCCTGGGCGGGCGCCAGCCTGTCGCATCTTCCGGCGTTCAACTACGACAGTTCGCTAATCCTCCTGTCGTACTGGAAGTACGACGAGACGACGGCGACAACGGACTCGGCCCGGCTGATACTCGACACCGCCGGCAACGAGGTTGCGCGCGTCCAGCGGGGCGACAACGAAGGCTTCTCCGGACTCACCTGGTCGCCTCGAAGCAACCTCGTCGCGACGCTGCATTACGTGTCGGACGGAGAGAGCAGCACGTCGCAGTACGAGTCCTTCGACCTGTTCGCCGACACGGCTGTCGCAAGCATGCCGACGCCTCCTGTCGACTTGTACGCGGGCGGCGGCAAGTGCGGCGGCGTGCTGGAGCTGGGGTGGACGGGCGACGGCTCGCGCATCATCTTCCCGCATGACATGGGGACGACGGGAACGAACGGCATCTGGTCGTTTGATGCCATCACCGGCGCGTCGACTCTCATCCCGGCGGGCTACGCGGGAAGCCCGAGCGGCGGGCCGGGGACACTCATCGCCTTCTCGGCCAGCGGATACATCTTCATCGGGGACACCGCCGGTGGATATCCCACGCTGATCACGGATGGCCACAGCCCTGTCTGGTCTTCCGGTCAGTAGCGGCCCGCGGACGGGGGCGTTTCAGCCGCGCTCCCGTCCGCGCTTACCGCTAGCAGGGCCAGTCAGCCGGTCAGCATTCAGCTCATCGGCGATTCTGAGCGCGGATCGGTGCCCGGACGTTGAGGCAACGGGGGTGTTGCTTCCACGGGGTTCGGGGCGCCGGTACTCTGTCCTCAAAACGGACAGGAGCGTGCGATTGAGCAAGCTGGCGGACAAGATCAAGAAGGCGACGCGCATCTCGACAGGGACGCTGGGGTTCGGGTCGACGAAGGCAGCCACAGCGGCGACGATGGTGCTGGCCGGCATCGCGCGCGACGCGAAGGACGCGGCTGAGATGGCGAAGCGCGGGGCTGACGCCGTCGTGGTGACAGGCGCGAGGCCGGACGCGGGGAAGGATCTTTCGGACGCGATCGCGGGAGCGACCATCGCCGGGAAGGCGGACGATGAGGCGAAGGCGTACCGCGAGGGTGGGTTCGACTTCGTGGTGTTCGACCCGAACCAGGCATCGGCGACTGCGCTTTCGGACGAGAAGGCCGGCTACGTGCTGATGCTGCCGAAGGACATGGACGAAGCCGATCTGCGGACGCTAGAGGCGTTCCAGCTCGACGCGATCGACGTGGGGGCGATCGACGGGACGCTGACGGTGCGGCGGCAGATCGAGCTGCGGCGGATCTTCGCGATGACGCGCAAGCCGCTGTGGACACGGGTGAAGGGTGACATCTCCGGACCAGAGCTACAGGCGCTGCGGGACACGAACGTCGTCGTAGTGGCGGCGGAGCGAGCGGAAGACGTCGAGCGGCTGCGGAAGACGATCGACGCTTTGCCGGCGCGCGTGCGGCGACGCGATGACGACCGACCGACGCCACTTGTGCCGCGGCCGACCGCGGGCGACGGTGACGAAGAGGACGAAGAGTAGGCTGGTAGTCGTCGGTCGACGGTCGTCAGTCGTCGGTTGGCAGTCGTCAGTCGTCAGTCTTGGGTTGCCACCGCCGTTTTGTGAGTCAGATTGGCCACGGGGTATGCGCGGGGCGCATCGGCGCGAGTGCCGGGGCCGGGTGGCGCGCGGTAGGCTCACTGTGAGATCTCGTCATAAATGGAGCGTGCGCGATGACGACGGATGTGGAGCGCGGCGTCGAAACGACGGTGTACGGCGACTACGCCGACCTGTTGAAGCCGGAGACGAAGTGGGTCATCGGGGGGTTTCCCGGGTGGGAGTTCCGCGAGCCGAACGCTGTCGTGCTGGTGCAGAACGGGAAGCTACGGGTGGCGGCCGTGCCGCTTACGCGCACACACGACGTCGTGCAGTTCTTCGACAACGCACACCACATGTACTTCTCCAAGGAGACGTTCGCGGTGCCGCCGGGGGGTTCGATCTCGTTCGAACTTGAGCTGCGATGCGAGAAGGTGAACGGCGTGCCGAACGACTTCTACGACGGGTACGTGTCGTTCAACTTGCTGGACCTTTCGCAGGGGCTGGCGATCGACTTCTTCCAGTCGAACGAGTGCTACGCGACGGTGTACGCGCGGCTGCCGTTTCCGGGAGCGGCGGCGCCGGAGGGGGACGGGCAGAAGTACTTCGGGCTGTTCAACGAGCGTCCGCTACCGAAGGGTGAGAAGCGGGCCCACCGGTACACGATCACGTACGACCAGGGGGCGGCGGAACTGCTGTTCTACGTCGAGGGCGAGCTGGTGAACCGCGAGACGAACGTGCCGAAGATGGAGTCGATGATCGCGGCGCTGGGGATCATGACGGAGAAGGACATCCAGGACGGGACGTCGGTGTCGTGCCACGGGCAGGGCGTGATCGCGGAGTACGGGCCGGTGACCATCACGCGGCGGTTTGCGTAGGTTGCGGGGCCACAGGTTGTAGGTTATGGGGGCGGCCGCCTCTCTTTGTTAGGTCGCTATAGACGTCAGACGAGAAGCCGGACGAAGCCTTCTTGTTCGAAGTGCTTGTCGGCTTTGAGCACGTCGGCGATGCCGAACTGCGTGCAGATGGCCATCGACATGCAGTCAGTGAGGCTGTAGCCGTTGTCCGGCCGGCGGCGATACAGGTTGAGCCCCGCGGTGAACGGCTCTGGCGTTTGCCTCACAATCGTCGTGCTCGCGTCCGCCTCCAGCGAATCTACGAGGTCAACCGCAGCGCGGCGGTAGCGCTCACCCTTGTCGTAGAAGAAAGCCAGCAACTCCACCAGCACGGCGTCGCTGGTGACAAACTGGACACCAGCGCGAAGGAGCCGGGAGGCGATGCGCATCGCTCGTGCGTGGAGTTCGTCTTCGGGCAGGAGCATCGCCACGTAGTGATTGGTGTCAACGAAGACGGGCACACTCAGTCCGGCTCCTGCTTCCGTGCGCCGTACAGGTAGTGGTCAAGGTTTCGCGCCGCATCAGTGGGCATCTTCGCGCGCTCGGCGCGTGGGATCGTCTTCCCGATCGCTTCAATCTTCTCCCAGATCGTAAGTACCCGCCCACGCGGGCCCTTACGCGCGGTGGGAGGACGCTTTCGCTCGGGAATACGCTTGGTAACCATTGCGCCGGCAGTATATCCGGTCAGGATTCTGCGTATTCGAGGCGCGTGAGGCCCGACGCGGACGATGGTGACGGGCGTGTCGTGGTGGTCGGGCCTGGGGGCGAAGCGGCCGCCCGTGTCGAGCGCGGCGCACCGGCCGATTCGCGCGCTGACAGCGTGGCCGTGCTCACGATCTCCACCGGAATCCACGTCAGGCCCGGATGACCTCGACGCGATCCGCGTCCTTGTGCCGCAGGATCTGGGCCGCGCGCTCCACTACGGCGGGGTCGCTATCGTGCACGACCACGCCGACCGGGTCGTCGCGTTCAGCGCCCGGTTCGAAGGTCAGCTCCCACGCCTCGCCCTGGCTGATGGCGGTCATCGCCGCCACCAGCGCGCCCACGATGAGACCGCCGGTGCCGTACGTCAGCACCTGGACACCGAAGTTGGTGACCAGCGGCCCCGTGCCAACTGTGGCGGCGATGACCGCGCCGAAGCATCCGCCCAGCACGGCGCCGAGCACGCCCCACGGGACGGCGCGCAGGATGAGGTGGAGGGCGATGCCGCCGTCGACGCCGGCGGATACAACGTCGTTATCCGCGTGGCGCGCCGCACGCTCGGCAGCCGGTCCGATGAGGTCGATGTCGCGAGAATCGATGCCGCGGTTCTGGAGGGCCTCGATCGCACGGCGCGCGCTGGCCATGTCGTTGTAGTGAGCAAGGGTCAGAGGAGGCAGGTAGCGGGCGTGCATCGCAGGCACCTCCTGTCCGCGAGTGAGGAACTCCAGCGTAGCCCCCCGCCGATGTACGAATGCTGACGTTTCCCGAGCCCCGCGGGTCGCAGGCGTTGCAGTTTTGTGGAGAACCCTCAGGCCGGGCGCGCCCGGGCGAGTACGGCCTCGAGCCGGTCGACGGTATGGGCGAGTTTGCCCGGTTGGTTCACGATGACCTGCTCGAACTCCCCCTGGCGCGTCATCTCCGACTTCGCGGTGTCGAGGCGGCGCTGGATGCGAGCTTCGTCGTCGGACCCGCGGGCCCGAACGCGCTCCTCCAGCTCGCCGAGCGAGGAGGGGGCGATGAAGACGAGCACGGCATCGGGTATGAGGCGCTTGATTGTGGCGGCGCCCTCCACGTCCGTGCGGACGTAGACATCGAGACCGTCGGCGAGCGCGTCGAGCACCTGCTGTTTAGGGACGCCGGAGCGGTGGCCGTAGACGACGGCGTGCTCGAGGAGGCCGCCGGTTGCGATGAGGTTATCGAAGTCGGCATCGGTGACGAAGAAGTAGTCGACGCCGTCACGCTCGCCCTCGCGCGGGGGGCGTGTGGTGCAGGTGACGACGCGGTGGAAGCTGTGGCCGCGGCTCTTGAGCTCGTCGAGGATGCTGTCCTTGCCGACGCCGGACGGACCGGAGAGGACGACGAGCAGCGGGCGGTGGGTTTCGGGCACGGTCACTCCGACAGCTTCTCGAGATCGGCCCAGAAGCCGGGGTAGGAGACGGCGACGACTTCGGCGGCGGCGACACGCACTTCGCCGGAGCCGACGAGGCCGGCGACGGCGAGCGCCATGGCGAGGCGATGGTCGCCGAACGACTGGACGTCACCGCCGCGCAGGCCGCCCGAACCCTCGACGATCATGCCGTCGTCGTGCTCGGTCACCGTTGCGCCGAGGGCGCGGAGCTGAGAGGCGGTCGCGGCGATGCGGTCGGACTCCTTCACGCGCAGGTCCTGTGCGTCGCGGATCTCGGTTGTGCCGTGGGCGAAGGCCGCCGCGACGGCGAGGATCGGCACTTCGTCCATGAGACGGGCGACCATGTCGCCCTCGACGGTGGCGCCGTGCAGGCGTGACGAGCGCACGACGATGTCGGCGACAGGCTCGCCTCCGACGACGCGCTCCTCCTCGACGGCGAGATCCGCGCCCATGTTGCGGAGAGCGTCGATGATGCCGGTGCGCGTGGGGTTGACGCCGACGCCGGTCAGATGGATCTCGGCATCGGGATGGACGGCGGCGCCAACCATCCAGAAGGCGGCGGCGGATACGTCGTTGGGGACGCGCATGGAGAGCGGACGCAGCGGCTGACCGGGTGTCATGCGTACGGCCGGGCCCTCGCGGCCAATGCGGGCGCCCATGGCGTCGAGCATGCGCTCGGTGTGGTCGCGGGTGGGCTCGACCTCCTCGACGACGGTCTCACCATCGGCGAAGAGGCCGGCGAGGAGAATGCAGGATTTCACCTGGGCGCTCGCGACGGGAAGGCGGTAGCGGATGCCGCGCAGGTGTCCGCCGCGGATGACGAGCGGCGCGTGGCCGCCCTCGCGGCTGGTGACCTGCGCGCCCATTTGTTGGAGCGGCTCGAGGATGCGGGCCATGGGACGGGAACGCAGCGAGTCGTCGCCGGTGAGAATGGAGAGGAACGGGTTTCCGGCGAGCACGCCGGACATCAGACGCATGGTGGTGCCGGAGTTACCGCAGTCGAGGACGTCGGCGGCTTCGCGCAGGCCGTGGAGGCCGGCGCCGTTCACGTGCAGCGCCGGCGTTTCGCCGCTCTCATCGAGCGTCGCCTCGACGCCGAGGGCGCGCAGCACACGAAGCGTCGACAGGCAGTCTTCTCCGGGGAGGAAGTTGTGGACGACAGCGTCGCCTTCGGCGAGGGCATTCAGCATGGCGGCGCGGTGCGAGATGGACTTATCGCCCGGCACGGCGATGGTGCCGCGGAGACGCTTCGCAGGGCGGATCACGCGCTCGCTCATCGTTTCTTCTCGCGCGACTCCATCTCGCGAATCATCTCCTGTTGCTTCTTGAGGTAGCCGGAGATCTTCGAGCCGAGCAGCAGATCACCGAGGCCGATGTTCTCGATCTCGGGGCCGGCGGTGTCGCGGCGGGGCGGTCCGCCGATCACGTAGTTGTCGCGCTCGATCTGGGGCTTACCGAACGCCTCGAGGACTTTCGCGCTGTCGCCGGAGGCGATCATCTCGCGGAAGCGGGAGAGCTCGTCCTGGAAGCGGTCGATCCAGTGAAGGAGGTTCTCGCGGTTGGTCATGACGATGTCATGCGCCATCTCGGCGGAGCCGGAAGCAAGGCGCGTGGTGTCGCGGAAACCGCTGGAGGCGAGGCCGGCCAACTCGGGCCAGGCGGCGCTGCCAAAGGCGACGGAGAAGAGCGCGGAGGCCAGGGTGAGGGGCAGGTGGCTGATGGCGGCGACGTAGCTGTCGTGCTCGTCGGCGTCCATGAAGACGGGCTGGGCTCCACAGGCCTGCACGACGCCGAGGACGGTCTGCACGGCGGGCTCGGGTGCATCCACGGAGGGCACGACGACCCAGGTCTTGCCGCGGAAGAGGTCGGCGTCGGCGGCATCGATGCCGGAGGTCTCCTTGCCGGCCATGGGGTGACCGCCGACGAAGAAGGCGTGGCCGGGGAGAATGTCCTTCGCCCAGCGCATGACGTTGGCCTTGGTGCTGCCGGCATCGGTGACGACGGCGCCCCCATCGAGGACGGGCGCGATCTCTTCGAGGATGGACTTCGTGGCGAGGATGGGGCAGGCGAGGATGACCAGGCGTGCGCCGCGCGCGGCCTCGGCGGCGGTGGGGCAGTCCTGGTCGATGGCGCGGAGGCGCTTCGCGCGCTGCAGCGTGTCGCGGGTGCGGGCGTTGCCGGCGATCTGGATGTCCTTGAGGCCGGCGCGCTTGAGGGCGAGGGCGATGGAGCCGCCGATGAGACCAAGGCCGATGACAGCGATCTTTTCCACGTTCTCCGCTCTTCTTCCATCACGGGCGCAGCAGGCTGCACCCCTACAGCGTTTCGCTCACGCGTCGTCGGCGGCCTGCAGGAGCGCGAGCCGGGCGTCCGGCGACTCCGCTTCCTGCTCGCGGATGAGCCGGACGGTCTCGGGATCCGAGCCGGCGCGGGCCGCAAGATCAGCGCCGATATCGGGATGGTACCGCAGACGCCAGAAGGCGCGACGCCAGCCTGCGCCGGTCTCGGTGGCGATTCGGGCGTCGAGCGCAGGAGCAACGGCATTGAGCACGACATGGGCGACGCGCTGCCAGAGGGCGACACGGCCTTTGCCGCAGTCGTGCAGGAGGGCGGCGGCGAAGAGCTGGGGGTCGTCGGAGGGGGAGGAGGCGCGGACGCGGCCGAGGACCACGATGCCGTGCTGCTGGTCGCGCAGCATCATGGTCTCGAAGAGCTCCTGCTCTGCCGGGGTGAGCCAGCGGGAGGCGGCGGCGCGCGCGGCGTGCGTAACGCGGGGACGGAGGGCGCCGAAAAACTGGCGGACGCGGTGCCAGGCGCGGGAGAGCATCAGCCGATGCCGGTGAAGGCCTGGAGCAGCCAGCGCGCGGTTGGGAACATGATGTCAGCCAACGGGTAGTAGGTCTGGCCGAAGTAGCTGGTGATGAAGGGGATGCCGAACAGCAGGACCAGGAACGGGCCGACGCCGAACTGCCGGAGTTTCGCGAACTCCTGTGCCAGCGGGTCGGGCAGGAGGCCGAGCACGACCTTGAATCCGTCCAGGGGCTCCAGGGGGATCAGGTTGAACACGCCAAGAATGATGCTGAGGTAGACGGCAGCACTGAGGAAGAGGCCGAGATACTCCTCGCCCGTGTTGACGCCGAGGATGCGGGTGGTGAACGGGTTGATGTAGGGGACCATATCGAACTTGATGGGGAGGGCCAGCACGAAGGCAGCCAGGAAGTTGGAGAGGGGGCCCGCGGCCGAAACGAGCAAGGTGGCCGTCTTGGGGCTGGTCCTGAGGCCGTAGGGGTTGAACTGGACGGGCTTGCCCCAGCCGAAGCCCACGAAGAGCATCATCAGCGTGCCGAAGGGGTCGAGGTGGGCGAGCGGGTTGAGGGTGACGCGGCCCTGCCGTGAGGGGGTGGCGTCGCCCAGCCGGTGCGCCACGAAGGCGTGGCAGGCCTCGTGGAACGCGACGCCCACCACCAACGCGAAGAGGGTCGAGGACACCAGCACCAGAAAGAGGGTGTTGTGCTCGCCGATGAGGTCGCTATGGAGAAAGATCAAGTCGGGGGCGCCCTCCGTGGGTGCAAATTCAGTCTAACACGGTCATGGGCGAGCGAATTGGCGCGGGTGTGAGTGATCTTCCGCTGGTGGAGGATCTCTTGTTTATCGGCTGGCGTATGCTTTAGATACTAACCCGGAGGAAGTGCCGTTTCATGAGCCCCCGCCCATACAGGCTCGGCCGCCGCGAGGCGAGCGTAGAGGAGACGCGTGAGAACGTGATCCTTGCCGCGCGCGAGGTGTTCTCGGAGGCGGGCTTCTACCGGGCCAGCCTGGATGACGTGGCGAAGAAGGCGGGCGTCGCGCGGGCGACGGTGTACTACCAGTTCAAGTCGAAGTTCGGGTTGCTGGAAGCGACGATCGACTACGTACTGGAGCACGCGCCCGGCAGGGAGCGCATGCGCAAGGCGCGCGACCACGCGGATCCGGTGACCGGGATGCGGATGTACGCCGGCGAAATGTGCAAGTTCTGGGCGCACGACGACGTGTTCTTCAGGAACGTGATCGGGCTGGCGGCGGTGGACCCGGAGGCGGCGAAGGCGGTGGATCAGTATGACTACCGACGGAGGGAGCAACTGGTGTGGTTGGCGAAACGGCTGGAGGACCAGGGGAAGCTTCGTCCGGGGGTTACGCAGAAGCAGGCGATCGACACGATCTGGCTGTTCACGAGCTTCCGATCGTTCGATCACCTGACGACGCGAAGCGGGCTCTCCGTCAAGAAGGCCGCGGCGCTGCTGCAAGATCTGGCTGACGGGATCCTCGTCGAGAGCGCGCGCACGCGGGGCAGCGGCGCGGGCGTTTAGGGTGCATCAACGCCGCGGCGTTTGCTGTCTTCCTTCTGTTCCTCTTCTTCCTTGCGACGCGCGGCCTCCTCGTCATCGATGAGCTGCGCTGAGCCGGCCTCGACGTCGCGCTTGATGTCGGCGGGGGCGGGTATGCGGGCATCCAGGCGCTCACCGAGGATGGCGTAGTGGTTCACGCCGAGGTAGTGCAGCGGGCGCTCCTCGGGATCGGCCAGCAGCCACGTCTCGTCGAACGCGTCCTTCTCGGCGGAGGCCGCGGCGACTTTGCCGACGAACAGCGTGTGATCGCCGACGCGGTAGGCGTCCTGCACGCCGCACTCGATCCAGCCGACACAGCCCTCGAGGAGCGGCGCATCGACCTTTCGCGCGTGGAAGGTGGGGAGGCCGGTGAGCTCCAGCTTGTTCAGCTCGGTGCCGGAGACGCTGCCAAGGTACTGGCAGTGGTGCAGCAGCTCGCGGGTGGGGATGTTGAGCGCGAACTCCTCGCTGAAGCGGATCATGTCGTGGGTGTGGCGGGCGGGGTGGACGGCGACGCCGATCAACGGCGGGTCGATGCTGAGGGGCGTCGTGAAGACCGCGGGCATGACGTTCCAGTTGCCGTGCCAGGAGGTGGTGAGCAGGGCTACGGGGCCACCGCCAAGGAGGCGGCGTGCGTCGCGTTCGTCGATGGAGTGTCGCATGGCGGGTCAGTTGGTCGCCGGTCGTCGGTCGCCGGTCGTCGGTCGCCGGTCGCCTTGGTCGTCAGGACAGTGTTGACGAGCGGGGGGCTGGAGGCAATTCGGGGCTGTCTTGGCGCGCGGGATCGAGTTGTCTTGACGGTGCGTGGCGGCGCTGTGGGGGCGGTGTTATCATGCGCCGCACCCTGACCAAGCCGGAATGGAGCCGTTGATGTCGTTCACCCGCTGGATGGTCCTGATAGGCGCGTCCGTGGCTTTGCTGGGAGCCGCCGCCTGCAACGATGACGGCGGAGGCGTGGCGGTGGTGACGCCGGGCATCACCACCATCGCCAGGACGGGTGTGACGGCGAACGTCACGCCGTTTCCCACGCCGGCGATCACCGGGAACCAGATCGACTCATCGGCGAGCAAAGGATACTCGGCGACGTTCCCGCAGGGGTGGAACGTGCGGGTGAACCTGATCCAGACGGCGGACGCGAGCGCGGACGTAATGTTCGAGCCGCTGACGGCCGGGGCCAGGGTGCAGGCGAACATCAGCGTGAACTGCATCGTGCTTAAGCAAGCTTCGGCGGCCGACCACATCTCGTTCGAGGCGACCAAGACATCGCGCATCGGGCTGAACAAGAATATCGTCGTCACGCAGCGCCAGGTCGCTGGCGTGGACGCGACGGCGCTGACGTACCAGTTCGAGTCGCAGAACGAGCAGGGCACGCCGCCGCTGGACAAGCAGGATGTGCTGTTCAGCGCCGGAAAGTGCGACTGGATCCTGACGATGACGACGCCGAGCGGGCAGGGGACGCAGTATCAGCCGATCTTCGATGCGTTCCTGGAGTCGTTCAAAGTTAGTTCTTAGTTCCTAGTTGGTAGTTCGTAGTTCTTTGCCGGAGCGGCCATCGCGGCAGCCCCTTCGGCGTTCTTCGCTTGTGTACGATGTGGGCGGAGGACTGATGGTGCGGGTGGCGTACCTGGACTGCTTTTCGGGCGTCAGCGGCGACATGCTGCTGGGGGCGCTGATCGACGCCGGCGTGGAAGCGGGCGCGCTCGAAGGCGAGCTGGGGAAGCTGGGTGTCGAGGGGTGGTCGCTGCGGACGGAACGCGTTTCGCGCGGGGGCATCGCGGGGACGCTGGCGCACGTGGACCTGGCGGAGGCGCCGCAGCCGCACCGCAAGCTGCCGGACGTGCTCTCGATCATCGACGGATCATCCCTTGCGGCGGACGACCGGGCGCGGGCGAGTGAGGTGTTCCGTCGGCTGGCGGAGGCCGAGGCGCGCGTGCACGGCGTGGCGCCCGAACAGATCGACTTCCACGAGGTGGGCGCACTGGACGCGATCGTGGACGTGTGCGGCGCGGTGGTGGGGCTGCGGATGCTCGGGATCGAGCGGCTGTACTGCTCGGCGCTGCCGGCGGGGGGCGGGACGGTGCGCTCGGCGCACGGCGAACTGCCTGTGCCGGCGCCGGCGACGCTGGAGTTGATGGCGATGGCGAACGCGCCGATGGCGGCGGGGGGTGGCGACCGGCCGATGGAGATGGTGACGCCGACGGGAGCGGCGATCGTGACGACGCTGGCGATGTTCGAGCGGCCGGCGATGCACGTCGAGCGGGTGGGGTACGGCGCGGGCGGACGAGATCCGCAGGGGTGGCCGAACGCGCTGCGGATGTGGGTGGGGGAGGCGGCGGAGGCGCGTCCTTCGATGCTGCTGATCGAGACGAACATCGATGACATGAACCCGGAGATCTACGGGTACGTGCAGGAGAAGCTGTTCGCGGCGGGGGCGGCCGACGCCTGGTTCCAGCCGGTGCAGATGAAAAAGAACCGGCCGGGGGTCATGGTGTCGGTGCTGTGCGCGGCCGAGCGCGAGGACGCGATCGCAGCGGTGCTGCTGCGGGAGACGTCGACGCTGGGGGTGCGGGTGAGCGCGGTGTCGCGGCACGAGGCGCAGCGCGAGGTGCTGGAGTTCGAGAGCAGCCTGGGTCCGGCGGCGGTGAAGGTGAAGCGCCTGCCGGGGGAACCGCCGCGGGTGGCGCCGGAGTACGAGGCGTGCCGCCGGATCGCCGAGGCGCGGGGGATTGCGCTGGCGGAGGTGTACCGGGTGGTGGAGCGCGAGGCGCTGGTGCGGATCGGGTGAACGACGAAGGGACAGCCGGCCCGCTGATCCACGAAGGAACACGAAGAGACACGAAGAGACACGAAGAGACACGAAGAGACACGAAGAGACACGAAGAGAATAAGGGGAGAGCCGCGGTGTTGGCCGCGGCTCTTGTGTGGGAAAGAACACCCCGCGCGGGCTGAAAGGCCGCGCTGCGAGGCTGCAGCTCCTTACAGGGAGAAGCGTTCCTTGCCTTCGTAGACGGCCATGGCCTCGTCGACGGTGTGGCCGCCGTAGGTGATGGCGGAGATGGCGTTGGTCATCTGGACGGCCTCGCGCAGGGCCTTCTGGTGGATGTTGCGGCCGGTGGCGCTGCCGTAGGCACCGGCGATGAAGATCTGGTCGTGGAGGGTCTGGAGGAATTTGCGGACGTCGGTGCTGCTGCCGCCCGCGGTGATGACGCGGGTCCGCCCGGCGGCCTGGACGGCCTCCTTGAAGGCGACGGCGGGCGGGGTGCCGTCCTCGGGCTTGGGGTAGTTGACCTTCACGAAGTCGGCGCCCAAGGTCGCGCCGAGGCCAGTAGCGCCGGCGATGAGGTGCGGGTCCTGCTCCTTGGGGACGGCCTTGCCGCGTGGGTAGATCCAGAGGACGGCGAGGAGTCCGGCGCGGTGGGCCTGGAAGCAGGCCTGGGCAGCCTCCCGCATCTGCTCGGCCTCGAACTCGCTGCCCAGGTAGACGGTGTAGCCGACGGCGACGACGTTGACGCCGTTGCCACGCAGCGTGAGTGCGTCGTCGACGGTGACCCAGCCGAGACTCTGGGGGTCGCGCTGGGAGGTCTTGATGAGGTGCGACTTCGAATTGAGCTTCACGAGGTAGGGGATGGTCGTGTAGTCGCGGGCGTAGCGGGCGATAAGGCCGAGCTGGGTGGCGTAGCAGCCGATGACGCCTTCCTTCGCGATGCGGAACAGGTGCTCCGGGTCGCCATCGTCCTGGACGATGGGGGTGCCATCGGACAGCGCGCCGTAGAAGTCGTCGTTGAGGTGCTCGACCTTCTGGTCGCCGGCAAAGAGCATGAGGCGGCCGGTGTCTTTGGTCATGGTGTGGAAGTTCTGCTCGTAGAGGCCCTGGTTTGCCGACGGGACATCGGCCGGAACATCGATCTTCGTCGCTACGGTCATCTCATCGCCTCCTTGTCATGTTGCTCGACACGATCCGCGGCCGCCGCTGGCGGCGCATCGGCTTCTCCCTGATATGTTAGCCGCCCGAGGCGGCGGCCGCGGCAGCCGCCTTACGGGGCTTCGCGAAGTCTTCCTTCGTGTACTGCAGGAGGTCGCTGAAGTTCTGGACGACGATATCGGGTTTGTAGTCGACGGCGTGCTTGGGGTCGAGCGCGTACTTGCCCTGGAGGACGTGTACGGTGGTGAGTCGATCGCCGAGGGCGGCCTTGCTGCGCATGAGTATGCCGGGCTTGTCGTCGATGAGGACGTAGTGCTGGGCCTGGAACTGCTGCTGGACGAAGGGCAGGTGCTTCTCCTTGTGGGCGAAGATGAGGACGCGGCCATCGACGGCCTCGGTGACGCCGCACCTGTGGATCTTGGTGGGCTGAAAGACGGCGTCGCCATCCGACACGATGATGGGCAGGCCCATCTCCTTCAGGTGCAGGACTGTCTCGATGCCCCGGGGATACACGCGGCCGGCGAACTCCCAGTTGGCGAGCGCGTCGGCGGCGTCGTCGACGGCGGGATCGCCGGGGAACTCGGCCTTGAGGCGCTTCATCTGCTCCCAGAAGTCGATGACGTCCAGGTCCTTGCGGACCTCCTCGTAGAGCTCCCAGAAGCGGGCGGCAAGCTTCGGCCCCAGGATGTCGAGCATCCGGGCCTCGATGTCCTTCTTGACGCTGTCGTTGTCCAGGATCGTGTTGTCGAGGTCGATGAGAAGCACGAGGTCGCGCACGGGTGAAGTTCCTCCACAGTCCAGGGGCGCCTCTTCGCGCCGCAGTCATATCTTAGCTCCCACATGGGATAACGCGAGGGCCGGGTGAAGGTACCGGGCGCCGTCAAGTAGCGCCTTCGGGGGCATCGGCCGACTATCCGGGACCATCCGAGACAAACCTGTGACGGGCGTGGGTAGCGTACCCGTTCGGACTGCCGCCGCCGCTCAGGGGCAGGAGCCGAGGGTGATCATGAACTGGACCTGGAGGAGCTGGTCGCCGCTGGAGACGACGCCGTCCTTGTTGATGTCCATGTTGACCATGCGCAGCGACGGCGTGACCTCTCGGACGATCTCCAGCGCCAGCAGTAGCTGGTCCCCCGAGGTCACGATGCGGTCGTTGTTGAAGGACGCGGCCTCGCAGCCGTCCTTCGCGAGGCCGGTGGTGGGGAAGCCGTCCTGGTCCTTGTCGGTATCGGTGTCGTTGGGGTCGGTGTTGTAGTTGCAGAACTCGATGTGGTCGCGGAGCCGGTCGCCGTCGCTGTCAACGTTGCTGGCGACGCCAACGAAAGCGGCGCACTGGGCGATGGTCGGCTTGCTGGCCGCGCTGGCCGGGTTGGTGCCGACCGCGCACTCCGCCCCATCGAGGAAGCGGTCGCCGTCGGTGTCGCGGTTGGTGGGGTCGAGGGGGCCGGAACCGTTGCAGCCGGCGGCTTCGTCGACGTCGAGGATGCCGTCGTTGTCGTCGTCGGTGTCGCAGGCGTCGCCCGTGGGGTCGGAGTTGGGCCAGGTGCGGTCGTCCTGGGTGGAGGGCGGAGTCTGATCGATGAAGTTCCCGTCGCTGTTCTCCTGTCCCGGGTTTGGCACGGAAAGGCAGTTGTCCGACGCGTCGGCCACGCCGTCGCAGTCCAGATCGTCGGCGCAGAGCGTTGCCGTAGGGGTGTTCGTCGGCGTCGAGGTATCTGTCGGCGTCGGTACGGGGGTATTGGTCGCCGTCGGTGTGGGGGTATTGGTAGGCGTTGGCGCGGGGGTATTGGTCGCCGTCGGTATGGGGGTATTGGTGGGCGTTGGCGTCGGTGTGTCCGTGGAGAGGCCCGGTGTGGTCGTCGGGGTCGGCGTGGGCGTATTGGTCGCCGTCGCCGTCGGCGTCCGCGTTGGCGTGCTCGTGGCGGTCGGCGTGTTCGTCGAGGTCGGCGTGTTGGTGGGCGTCGCCGTCGGGTCGTTGAAGGTCGCCGTGTAGGTCCCGGCCGCGTTCGCCGTTATCGTGTGTTGCTGCGCACCGCCATCGGACCAGCCGGTGAAGTACACGGGGCTCCCGCCGCCCGGCGTCTGGGGAGAGGTCGCGAAGATCACGTGGTTCGACTTGCGCGGCACCGTATGCGTGAACGGCACCGTCTCGTTCGAGCTGTCGACGGCGATCTGGATGCCCGCCGTGTTGGACGTGAACGTGATGTCCACCGTGTTGGCGGTGATCGTCACCTTGTCCGTATCGGTCAGGCCGCCGCTGTCCGTCGCAGTGAGGAAGATGTCGTAGTAGACGAAGTCCCCGTGATCGTCCGCGGCAAAGGATCCGCCCGTCCCGGTGGTGGTGTAGTGCGGATGGTTGTGGCAGTTGCTGTACGTGCCGTCGGAGCAGTGCAACAGCACCACGCTCCACGCGAGGTTGCCGCTGGGAATGGCCCCGTCCTGGGTGTCTGTCGCGCTGCCACCGATGGTGATGCTGTCGCCGATGTCGTAGTGGGATCCGTCCGCCGGCGAGGAGATCGTGGCGACCGGCGGCGTGTTCCCCACCTGGACCGTGAGCTCGGCCGTGTCCGTGAGGAAGTACGGGTCGGTCACCGTGAGGGTCACGAGCTTGTTGCCGTTCGTCGTGTACGTGTGCGAAGGATTCGGCAGCGTCGACGTCGTGTCGTCACCGAAGTCCCAGAAGAAGGTGATGGGCTGGCCGGAGCCGTGGAGCAGCACCGAGACGCCGTCGTCCCACCAGTTGGCTGTTGCGACGTCCATGTTCGCATCGGCGTTCAGCAGGCCGGCGGCCACGGCGAACGGACCCTGTCCGGTGAGGAAGTCGGTCTTCGGCTGGAAGGTACCGTTGCCGTTCCCGAGCAGCAGGCTGATGGAGTCTCCGCCCGGGCTAATCAGCGCCGGGTAGTTTCCGTTGATGTTCGCCGTCAGGATGTCCAGCTTCGCGTCGCCATTCATGTCGGCGATGGTCACGCCCTTTGGCGTAGTGCCGGTTGCGTAGTTCACGGCCGGCTGGAAGGTGCCCGTTCCATTGCCGAGCAACACGCTGGCGTCGTTGCTGGTGTTGTTCGCGGTCACGAGGTCCAGGTCGCCGTCGGCATCCAGGTCGGCGGAGCGCAGCGAGTGTGGGCCCGAGCCCGCGGCGTAGTTCACGGCGGCCTGGAACGTGCCGTTGCCGTTGCCCAGCAGCACGCTGACGTTGGCCGAGCCGTTGTTCGCCGTGGCCAGGTCCAGGTTCGCATCGGCGTTGAACAGGCCCGCGACGATCGAGTGCGGCGCCGTGCCGACGGCGAAGCTCGTCATCGGCTGGAACGTGCCATCCCCGTTACTCAGCAGGACGCCGGCTTGCGCCGCCCCCCATCCAGCGCACGCGATATCGACGTTTGCATCGGCATTCAGGAGGGCGAGCGTTGATTCATGCGCGCCGGCGCAGGCCGCGAAGTCGGTCTTCGGCAAGAAGGTGCCGTCGCCGTTGCCCAGCAGCACGCTGACGTTGTTGCTCCCCTGGTTCGACGTGACGGCATCGAGTTGCGTGTCGCCGTTGATATCGCCCAGCACCACGGACTTGGGCTCAGTCCCGGTCGCATAGCTGACGGCCGCCTGGAAGGTGCCGTCGCCGTTGCCCAGCAGCACGCTCATGGTGTCCGCGCCCGCATTCGCGGTCACAAGGTCGTTCTTGGTGTCGCCGTTGAGATCGGCAACGACCACGCTGTGGGCTTGCGTGCCCGCGCCGAACGGCGTTGGACCGCCCAGACTGGAGCTGCCGTCCAGGTCCGACGAACCGGCGCTGCTGAAATTGACCAGCAGCGGCGCAAGTCCCGCCATCGGTGATGCGCTCGCCACCGCGACCGGCGGACGGTTGTCACCGATGTACTGGATGTGCCGCAGTTCGCCCATATTGATCGACAGGTAGTACACGTCCCCGTCGGCGGGGTTGACCTCCAGTTGCACGGGCCCATCGGCCGCGTTGGTGAATGTGCTGAGGCTGCCGGGTACCAGGTTGTTCGATGCGTCGACCTTCAATGTGCTGATCTCGTCCCGCGCGTAGTCGCCGAAGAAGTACGTGTCCTGGTAGGCGGAGCTGTAGCTGTTCGTCCCGGTGAACGCGCCGCCGACCGCCGCCGCTCCCGGCGGGTGCGCGTAGGTGTGGAGGCCGAAGGTCACCGCGCCCGGCGCCAGCGCCTGGCATGTCGCGTACGCGGAGTATCCCGCCTGGATGAGCTCGCCCTCGTAGCAGGGCCAGCCCAGGTTGTCGCCCGCTGTGATCACGTTCTGTTCTTCATATTCATCCCAGCCCACGTCCCCGCTGAACATCACGTTGGTGCCCGGCTTGAACGTGTACCGGAAGGCGTTGCGCAGGCCGTACGCCCAGATCTTGGAACGCGTGTCTGTCAGCGTTCCCGTATAGAAGGGGTTGTCGGCCAGGCCCTGGCCGTTGGCGGGGTTCACGCGCAGGATCTTGCCCGCGAGCCTCGCCGCGTTTCCTGGACAGTTGGCTGGCGCCGGCGTCTGGCCGATGCACTGTGCGCGCAGCGCGCGTACGTCCACGCTGGCATAGCTCGCGCCGTCTCCCGTGGCCACGTACAGCATGCCGTCCGGCCCGAACCGCAGGTTCCCGATCGTGTGGCTGTCGTAGTCGGATGGAATGCAGTCGGCGGTCAGCGCCCAGTCCTCGCAGGAGGGTTTCGCCACTGTCCCCGGTTGTGTACCCAGCAGCACCAGCTTCGTGGCCCCGTCCGCGATGTCGCCGGCTGGCGTGCTTGCGTTGACGCGGATCACCTGGGCGGTCTTCGGCCCGGTGAGGTCCGCGGGGTTGTTGTCGTACGTGAACGCCAGGTACACGTACCCGTTCACCGCGAAGTTGGGGTCCAGCGCGATGCCCAGCAGCCCCCGGTCCTGGTAGTCGTTGACGGGTGAGACCGTGTAGTACGGCGTCGCCCGCAGCTCGCCATCCTTGAAGATCACCACTTGGCCGTCCTTCCGAGTGATGAAGATCCGGCCATCGGGGGCGAAGGCGAACGCCGTGGGCACGAACAGGCCCGAGACGACCGTGTCCGTCACGAAGCCGCCGAGGTCGGGCCGGAACGCGGACGTGAAGTACATCAGCGCCCCGCCGCCGTTTTCGTAGTACTCCACGACGACCGTATGCGGGCCGGAGGTCATCTGCTTGTTCGCCGTGTGTTCCTCCGGGCCCTGGTCTACCCAGAAGTCCAGGATGAGCTGGCCGTCGATATACACGCGCGCGCCGTCGTCGCTGAACGTCGTGAACTCGTACACGCCTTCGTTGAAGTCCATCGTCCGCGTCCAGCGCGCGCTGAACGTGTCCGGGTCGATGGACGGATCCGGCGACCCGTCCAACCAGTCGAACGCCGGGTCGGGCTCGTTCGTGCGGGTTAACGCGGCTGGTCCGGTCAGGTTCTTGTTGTTGTAGTACTGCCCCGTCCAGCCCGCCGGGAGCGTGGACACGTCTTCGATGCGCAGGTACGCCGTCGCGGCGTTGGCTGCATCGTAGAACTCCACCTTCAGCGTGTGGCTACCTGCGCCAATCGGCACGTCTATGAACCACGGTGTCGGCGCCTGGTTGAACCACGCGTCCATTTCCAACACGTTGTCGACGTAGATGCGCATGCCATCGTCGGTGATCGCGCTGAAGCGGTAGGTGCCGGCGACCCACGTGTCCGTGCGCGTCCAGCGCACGCTCCAGCCGTCGGCGTTCACGCCGGATTGTGGCGAGCCGGGCCAGTAGAAGTCCAGCGTCGGCGTGGAGCTGGGGATCGTTGTGGCGGGCTCCGTCACGTCTGCCATAATCGGGTCGGTCAGTGTCGTGTTGTTGTAGTAGACGCCCGTCCAGGCCCCGTTCGCCGCCTCCGCAGCCGGGATGGGACGCTGCGGCCCTGCATAGACCAGCGCGGCGAGCACGGCGGGCAGCAGGAGCAGGAGCGTGCGGGTCAGGGTTCGCATGAGCCAGATCTTGTCCCGGGCCGAGGCCATCGCTTCCCCGAGAGAGAAGCGAGTCGCACGGCCATCTCTCAGCTAACAACGGGCCGTCAAGCTCGGCGTTGCGGCGGCTCCCACGCCGATTCGGGAGCTTGTTTCCCGGACGCTGCCGCTGACGGGGAGGACGCGGCGGTGCGCCTCAGATTCTAGCGCAAAGCGTCCTGGACGGTGCCACGTTCACTGTCTAGTTGTCCCGTGAAGGGCCAAATGACCGCGGCCGCGTCGGTATAGCGCTTCGCGCACGCCTTGGGTACAATCGCGCCCGATCAGCAGGCGAGGAGGACCCGTGGCCGAGTTCGTGCGTGTCGCCGGGCTGTCCGAAATCCCACCGGGCACCGTCAAGGGCGTCAAGGCCAAGGGCAAGGAGATCCTCGTCGCCAACATCGATGGCGAGGCCTACGCCGTCGGCGACCGCTGCACGCACCTGCGGGGGCACCTGCATAACGGCAAGCTCGAGGGCACGGTCATCGAGTGCGCGCTCCACGGGGCGAAGTTCGACGTGGCCGATGGTGGCGTCTGTAGCTGGGTCACGCACCCCGCCTGGTACAAGACGCTCATGGACACCACCTTTCCCGGCTTTCTGAAGCGCGGCCTCCCCAGCTACCCCACCAGGGTCGAAGGCGACGACGTCTACGTCGAGGTGTAAACACGGGCCGAAGGCTCGCGTCTATTCCCTGTCCCCTGTCCCCTGTCCCCTGCGCCGCGGCAGCCCGCGGCGGAACCGCAGCTTCACCAGCCGACTCCCCATCTTGATGATGTCCTGCGGGAACTTCACGCGAGAGTCCGGGTCCTCCACCCACCGCACCGGCACTTCCTTCAGCTTCCACCCGCCCTTCTCGGCGATGATCAGCATCTCCGTATCCCAGAACCACTCCCCGTCGCGGACGTGCGGCAGGATCGCCCGCGCCGCCTCGCGGGTCATCGCCTTGAACCCGCACTGGTAGTCGGAGGTCTTCGTCCAGAAGAGGAGCTTGATGAGCGTGATGTACCCGCGCGAATTGATCTCGCGCTTCCACGAGCGCTCGATATCGCTTCCCTTCGACACCCGCGACCCGTACGCGACGTCGTACCCTTCCTCCAGCACCCCGGCCAGCAGCGGTGCCACCGTGTTCACGTCCGTCGAGAGGTCGACGTCCATGTAGCACATCGCGTCCGCCTCGGTCTCGCCCCACGCCGTCGTCAGCGCCCGCCCGCGCCCCTTCCGGTCCAGGTGGATGGATCTCACGTAGTCCGGATCCTGCGTCGCCAGCTCCTGCGCCACCGCCAGCGTCCCGTCCGTCGAGGCGTTGTCCGCCACCACCACGCGCCACTTGTACGCCGCAAGATGCTCCGCGCACCACGCCCGGAGCTTCTCCACGCTCTCCGCCAGGACGCGCTCTTCGTTGTAACAGGGGATGACGAGATCGACGGATTTCATCGTCGGCAGGGTACGCACTTAGCGCGTGTCGCCATAGGCCGACGCGATCAGCCAGGGAGGAGCGCCAAGGTATCCGCTTAGTCTGACGGGCGTGATCTAGTCCGGTGGTCAGTAGCCTGTCACTAGTCCCACCGACCTTCCTTGCCTAGCGGCGAGCGACATTTCCCATTGGGAAGGTCTCGGGCAGCGCAGCCCTAATTCCCGCATGCCAGGTGCGCTGAGGTTTGGGCTGGGCTTACAAATCGCCTGACCCGTGGGCGCGGCTTTCGCTCGCTCTGGCGACAGCGCGATGTTTGCCTCCTCGGGGCCCTGCGAGACGCGGCCGGTTGGCGTAAGATTGCGGTCGCCCTGATGGCAATTATCCGCCATAATCACCGGATGCCGATGCGACGTCTGGCCGAGGAACGTTCCAAGTTGTTCGACCAGCAAGCGGAGTGCTACGACCGGTGCCGGCCGACCTATCCGGCTGTGGTGATCGATGAGCTGCTCAGTCCGAAACCGGCAGGCCTGGACGTCCTCGACGTGGGTTGTGGCACGGGCATCGCTTCGCGACAGGTGGCCGAGCAGGGGGCCAACGTTCTCGGCGTTGAAGTCGCGCCGCGAATGGCGGAGATCGCCCGCAACCATGGAATCGAAGTGGAGGTCGACTCCTTCGAGGATTGGGACGCCGCTGGCCGCACGTTCGACCGGGTGATCTCGGCGCAGGCGTGGCACTGGCTTGACCTGCCAGTCAGTACCGCGAAGGCGGCTTCGCTGCTGCGACCGGGCGGCAGGCTTTGCCTGTTCTGGAGCGCCGGCTGTCCGCCCGACGATCTCGCAGATGCTCTCGCCAAGGTTTATACGTGTTTGTTCCCAACCGTCGGTAGCCCTGGCTTCGGGTATGCGGCCAGCCGGCCAACGGATAGGAGGACCGGACTGACCTCGGTCTTCGAGGCCATCGCGGTGGTGCCGGAGTTCGGCACGGCGACGGAGAACTGGTTCCCCTGGGCCCGCGAGTACGACAGGAACCAATGGCTGGACCTGCTTCTATCACGCAGCGACCATGTCGCCCTTGACTCTGCTGTCAGAGAGCGCTTGTTCGAAGCGATCGGGGCGGCCATCGATGACCACGGTGGCTCTTTCGTCATGGGCTTCGAGACCGGCCTCATCACCGCGACCCGGCTGGGGTAGTCGTCGGCCACAGCAACGAGCGCTCTCCCAGCGTCGGTTCCCGCGTGCCGCCTACCGCATGCTGCCGCGCCGTGGAAGCGCCGGCGGAAGGTGTCAATAGCGGCTCATGCTCTACGACCTCCTGGACGGTGCGAACGATTCAACAGACAGCGGCGGAGAACGCGGACGCCGAAGCGGAAATGAATAACCCGCCTCTCGGGCGGGTTGTCTACCCCCAACATCAGGATCGAGGGAGCGGTTTCACGCGTTTCGCCAGATCGCCGTCGCGCCGAGTCGCCTGCTGCTGACGATCATGATCGACACGCGTAGTCTTCATGTGGTCATCGAGCCACTTGGCTGCCTTGCCCCTTAAAGGAGGGATCCCTTCGATTGGCTTGGCCACGCTGGTTAGCTTCTCTTCCTGCACACGTGCTCATCGTAGCGCGCATGCCACCTACAGTGCCGGCCGTAGCCACAGCCTGTCAATAGGTTTTGGGCCTGTTTTGACGGGGATAGAGGGATCCTACAGGTCAACGCCGATCTGTCAACCGGCGGGCCGCCCCCGACATGGCAATCGTTTTCATGAAAGGACTTCCTCTCGCGATACCACCCGCCGCCCCTCCTCCACCGCCACCACCGCGCCGTCGCGATAGACCACCGCGTTTGTGTGCACCGATGGCACCCGCGGCCCCGGCGTGATGATCCCCACCAGGTTCAGCGGATCGGCCGCGTTCACCCGCACCGTCTCGCCCGTCCGCTCCTCACGCCGCACCCGCCGCAGCCCGTCCACCGCCTCCGGCAGCGCGTACTGTTCCCCCACGAACCCGCTCACAAACCGCCCGCCGCGCACGTCCCCCCGCATCTCCATCCGCCGCAGCGCCCTGATCACGTCCCGCCACGCCACCGCGAAGTTCTCCCTCGCCGCCACGTCCCGGAACACCACGCCGTACCGCGCCAGCAGCTGCCAGGCCACGCGCTCCGCCAGCTCGTCCGCCGGTGACGGTTCCGGCTGATACCGGTGTACGATCGACCAACGCCCCTGCGGCTGCGACGCCCGCGATAGGCGCGAGCCCCCGTATCGGCTGTGGCGCCGGGCAGCCCGAGCCGACCGCGAGGATCCCGCTGGCGTCATTATTTGGCGCAGCGACGAGAAGCCGTCGCCCGTCACCAGCCCGCGCGCCACCAGGTCCCACAGCGCCTCCTCGAGCTGTACGGGCAGCTGCCGGCTCGCCGCCGCCAGGTCGTCGAAGAACAGCGCACCGTGCTGCCGCAGGGCGTCCAGCGTGGCCGCGGCCGCGCCGGTCTCCGGATCCTGCGGCTGCTCCGAGCCGCGCACCGACTCCAGCAGCCACCCCAGGTCGCGGCGCAGCGCCAGCGTGATCGGCGTCGCGCGCTGCGGCGATGACGCGCGTCCCGTGCCGTTCGTCTTCTTCAGCGAAAGCCGCGCCCACGCGACTTCGCCCGCCAGGGCCATCTCGTCCAGCCACCGCGGGTCGTAGTTCAACACACGCGATGGCAGCACGTCGCGCTCCCAGGCCACCGCCGGGACTTCGAACCCCTGCAGCTGCGCGATCGCGTCCAGCAGCCCGCGCTTTCCCTCCAGCCGTCGCCCGCCCGCCACGTGCTGGCGCGCGAACAGGTAGCGCATGTAGTCCTGCGCGCTCACCGGCTCGATCTCGCTCCGCAGCCGGTCCAGCGTCAGCCGGTGGATCCGCGCCAGGAGCCTTCGGTCGCACCATTCGAGATCAGCCGTCGCCAGGGCCGCCGAAGGCTCGCCGGGACGAGGCGTGAACCGCCCGCGCAGCACGATCCCCTCGCCCTCAAGCTGCGCCAACGCCGACGTCACCTCGCCCTCGCCGAGCCCCAGCATGGCTGCCAACTGCTGCGCCGTCGCCGGCCCCACGTACTCCATGTGGCCCCGCACCGCCGCCAGCACCGCCTCCTCGCGCGCAGGCGCGGCAGCGTCCAGGTGCGCCGGCAACACGATCCGAGGCGTCATCGCCGCCCCCGGATACAAAACCTCGATCGCCCGCAAGTTCTCCGCCGCAAACCACAGTCGTCCAGCCGATGCTTCGACGGTCCCACCACGCCCGGCTGCGGCGAGCTCGTCATGTAGGGGCGCCGCTTGCCGCGCCCACTCCGTCTCACCGCCGGAAGCGCCGATCTCATGTAGGGGCGCAGCCTGCTGCACCCACTCCGTAGAAGGAACGACCATCAACAGCAACAGCAGATCATGCAGCTCGTCGGCGTCCCTGGGCGCTGGCCGCGCCTCATCCCGCACCCGCTCGATCGCCGCGAGGTCCAGCACCCCGAGATCGCGCTGGCTCTCGGGCAGCGTCCGCCGCAGCGACACCGCGCGCGTCCGCCGCTCCTCAAGCGGCGCGTTGTCCAGGAAGGTGAACGGGCTGCCGTTCAGCAGCTCGTGCGCGAACGGCGATGGCTCCGTCGTGTCCCGCGCGTGCAGCCGGATCTCGCCGCGCTCGATGCGCTCAAGCACGCCCTGCATCCTGTCGATGTCCATCGCCTCGTGCAGGCAGTCGGTCACCGTTTGCTTGATCAGTGGATGGTCCGGCAGCTCCAGCGGCCCGCTGACGTTCTCCTGGCATCCCACCTGCAGCGGGAACACGGCCGCCAGCAGGTCGTCCGCCCGCATCCGCTGGATCGGAGGCGGCACCTGCTTCCCGGCATTGCTGCGCAGCACCTGCAGCGCGCGCGTCGCGTTCCAGCGCCAGCGCGTGCCCCACATCGGCGCGTACAGGATCGCCTGCTCCAACGACGGCCGCAGGTTGTCCGCGCGCACGAACCGGAACGCGTCTTCCAGCGGGAAGCTGTGCTGTGGCCCCATCGAGAGCACCACGGCGTTGTCGTCCGCCGCCGCCTGCAGCTCGAAGTCGAAGCGCACGCAGAACCGCTTCCGCAGCGCCAGCCCGAACGCCCGGTTCACCCGCGCACCGAACGGCGCGTGCACCACCAGCTGCATGCCGCCCGCGTCGTCGAAGAACCGCTCGAACACAAGGTCTGTGTCCGACGGCATCACCCCCAGCGCCCCGACCTCCGCACCGATGTACCGGATCAACTGTGTTGCCGCGTCGTCATCCAATGAGCACTCGGCCTTCAGCCACGTCTGTAGCTGTTCAAGAGCCGAAGTTGGATGTTGGACGTTGGATGTTGGATCAGGACCTCTTCCAACATCCAACCTCGAACCTCCAACTTCGCCACCAAGACGAGAAGCGATCTCTCTGCGCAACGCGGATACTTCAGATGACAGTTCCCAGGTGCGACCGGGCGCCTCCCCCAGCCAGAAGGGCACGCTGGGCGGGCGACCCTGCGCGTCCTCGACACGCAGCACCCCGCGACCCGACTCCACGCGCCGGATCTTCCAGGAGTGCGACCCCAGCAGGAACACGTCCCCGGCCATCGACTCGATCGCCCAGTCTTCGTTCACCGTCCCGATGAAGGTCTCGTCCGGGTCCAGCACCACGCGGTAGTCCGCCAGCTCCGGGATCGCCCCTCCCGCCGTCAGCGCCGTCAGCCGCGCTGAACGCCGCCCCTTTACGGTGCGGTTGATCCGGTCCCGGTGCAGCAGCGCGCGGCCGCGGCCCATGCGCGCCGCCACGCCCTCGCTCAGCATCTCGACGATCTCATCGAAGTCCCGCCGCTCCAGCTCCGCGTACGGCGTCGCCTGCCGCATCGTCTCGAACAGCGCGTCCTCGTCCCACTCCCGGCAGGCGCACTCCGCCACGATCTGCTGCGCCAGGATGTCCAGCGGCGCCACCGGGGGCTCCACCGTGTCCAGCACCCCGCGCCGCACCGCGTGGATCAGCGCTGCGCACTCCACCAGCTCGTCGCGCGAGGTCGCGAACAGCCGCCCCTTCGACGTGCGTCCCAGCGCGTGCCCCGAGCGCCCGATCCGCTGCAGGAACGTCGTGATCGCACGCGGCGACCCGATCTGGCACACCAGGTCCACCGTCCCCACGTCGATGCCCAGCTCCAGCGAGGCCGTCGCCACCACGGCGCGCATCTCGCCGTCCTTCAGCCGCTGCTCCATCTGCAGCCGCCGATCTTTCGAGAGGCTCCCGTGGTGCGCCGCGACGTGCTCCTCGCCCAGCCGCTGCTGGAGGTTGTGCGCCACCCGTTCCGCCAACCGCCGCGTGTTCACGAACACCAGCGTCGTCCGGTGCTCCGCGATCAGCGACGCGATGCGGTCGTAGATGTCCCGCCACTGCTCCGCGCTCGCGACGGCCTGCAGCTCCTCCGGCGGCACTTCCACCGCCAGGTCCAGGTCCCGCCGGTGCCCCACATCGACGATCGTGCAGGCGACTGGATGATGGAGGATGGATGACGGAGGATGGAAAGAGCCCGGTCCATCCTCTGTCGTCCATCTTCCATCTTCGTTTCCATCCCGGCGCTCATCTCGGCTTTCGCCAGCTCCCGCTCCGATCAGATACCGAGCGGCTAACGCGATCGGATGCACCGTCGCCGACAGCCCCACGCGCACCGGCCGATGCGACCCCACCTCCGCGCACAACGCGTCCAGCCGCGCCAGCGTCAGCATCAGGTGGCAGCCGCGCTTGTCCCGCATCAGCGCGTGCAGCTCGTCGACGATCACCGTCCGCACGCCGCCGAGCAGCCGCCGGCTACGCTCCGCCGTCAGCATCAAGTACAGCGACTCCGGCGTCGTGATCAGGATGTGCGGCACATCGCGCAGGATCGCCGCCCGCTGCGACTGCGTCGTGTCCCCCGTACGCAGCGCGGTCTTGATCTCCGGCGGCTCGATCCCCATCGCACGGGCCACCTCGCGGATCTCCGAGAGCGGCGCCTCCAGGTTCCGCTGAATGTCGCTGGAAAGCGCCTTCAGCGGCGACACATACACAATCTCGATCCCACGAGGTGTGGCACAGCCGTCCCCGGCTGTGCTCTCGTCGGCCGAGGCGGAGGCCCCTTCCCGGAATAGCGGATCGATCGTCGAGAGAAACGCCGCCAGCGTCTTCCCCGACCCCGTCGGCGCCGCGACGAGCGTGTCCCGCCCGCGCGCGATCGCATCCCATCCCGCGCGCTGCGCGTCCGTCGGCGCCTCGAACTTGCGCTCGAACCACGCGCGCACTGCCGGATGGAAGTTCTCGAATGCTGACATCGGACTCGAAGTGTAGCCCAGCGAGATCACGTCGACCGGCCTCTCCTGCCACAACATGACAGCAGATCGCGGCGGGTCGCTGGGTTGGTGGGCCGTCGGCTAACCGGCGCGTTCGGGCATCTGAGCCTGCAACGCCGGCCCAATCGCCAGGAACGCGGTCGGGTCAGCCTCACCACGCGCCATTTTCAACGTCACGTCATAGATCGGCTTCGCCAGCCGGTTGCGTGTCGCCTCGTAGGCGCCCATCGCCTCCTCGAATGGCTGCCGCCCGGAGAGCCACGCGTCGGCCGCTTCCGACACCAGCTCGGCGTCCCGGAATGCGTCATTGATCCCATGGCCCGTGATGAAGTCACGGTGATAGCCGGCATCACCCACCAGCGCCCACCCCGGCCCGTACGGCCGCCGGAAGTAGTTCGGCTGGTCGTTCGTCCCCATGAAACGCTCCTCGCGCTTCGCCGCGCGGATACGCGGAGCCAGGTCGGGAGCACGGTCGATGAATCGGAAGAAGTTGCCTTCGATGTCCTCACGAAACGCGTGAAACCCCTCCGCGGGCCCCCCGGCGGCGATACACGCCATACCGTTGTTCGTGGGGAAGATGAGGAGCCCGCCGTCGTCGAGAGGATGCAGCACCGCACCCTCGATTTCTAGAGCGCTGAAGTAGCTGTAGTACGCGAACGTCAGCGACGGTACCGTGTCGTATGCATGCGGCTTCACCTGCCGGGCGACCAGCGAGTGCAGCCCGTCGGCGCCGATGACGAGCTGCGCCCGCTCCTCGATCACGCCGCCGCCCTTCGCAGCGCCGCGGATCCCGGCGACCCTATCGCCTTCGAAGATCAGCTCCCGGACCGAGAAGTTCTCCCGTAGCTCAGCCCCCGCGTCGACGGCGGCACGGACAAGCAGCCGGTCCAGCACGATGCGGCGCGGCGCGCAGGCGGGCGGCGCGTCTGCGATCGGTTTCGGCGGGTTGAACGCCTGGCCGTCCAGATAGACGGTGACCTTCTCGATCTTTGGCGTGCCGGCGTCCCACAGCAGGTCGAGCAGTCCCCAGTTCTGCAGGCGGGCCACACCCGGGAGTTGGATGAAGTGCGTCGACATGATGTCGCTCGGGAATGAGTCCCGGTCGACCACCAGCACCCGGTACCCCCGCCGCGCCAGCAGCATGGCCGTCGGAGACCCGGCGACCCGCGCTCCGACCACGATCACGTCATGCATCGAGTGGACCCTTCACTTTGAAGCGATTGTACCGGGGCGCAGGCCTATGCACCTCGCCGGGCATGCGCCATCCTCAAACTCCCGCCTACCGCGCAACGCCGAGCATTGCGACAATCAGGGGCATGCAGACCAACCAGGCCTACGTCCCCTCCCTCGACGGCACCCGCCTCTTCGAGCGCACCTGGCGACCTGATGCGACGCCGACGGCCGCCGTCCTCATCATCCACGGCTACGCCGAGCACTCCGGCCGCTACGACTGGACCGCCGGGCAGCTCGTCGCCCGCGGCTACGCCGTCTTCGCCTTCGACCTGCGCGGCCACGGGCGGTCCGATGGCGACCGCGTCTTCATCCGCTCCATGAACGAGTACCTCGACGACGTCGACGCGGAGCTCGCCCGAGTGCGCGAGCAGACCCCGGGCCTTCCCGTGTTCCTCCTTGGCCACAGCATGGGTGGGAGCGTCCTGGCGCTGTACGCCTGCGACCGCATCGGCGGCCGCATGCCTCGCGGCGAGCATCGCGCCCGGATCGAGGGCCTCATCTTCTCCGGCGCCGTCCTCCCGGCGAAGGGCACGACCACCGGCGTCCTGCCTCGCCTGATGATGTTCCTGGGCCGCCTGTTCCCGAAGCTCCGTCTCCGCTCGCTCGCGGCAGCCGATGTCTCGCGCGATCCCGCCGTCGTCGCCAGCTACGACAGCGACCCAATGAACTACCGCGCCAAGATGCCCCTCGGCCTCATCGCTTCCATGATCCGCGGCGGGCGCTACGTCGAGAGGCACATGAGCGGGATCGAGCTGCCGCTCCTCATCCTCCACGGATCGGCCGACCAGCTCGTGGCCGTCGACGGCAGCCAGCTGCTGTACGAGACGGCCGCCTCGCGCGATAAGACACTGAAGATCTACGAAGGCCTCTTCCACGAGATCCTCAACGAGCCTGAGAAGGACCTCGTGATAGCGGACATTGCCGGCTGGCTGGACCGGCACGTCGCCCCGGGCCCGTTCGGAGCCTAGGCTTCGGCGGCCTCGGCTTCGACGTGAAGCCCGGAAGCGGTGACAGCACTCCCGTCCCGTGGACGGACGGCGCTAAGGATGTAGGGGCGGCCGCCCTGCGTGCCGCCCGACGGATCGGATGGGTTCGGGGGAACGGGAAAGGACCTCGCGCGTGAAGAAGATCCTCGTTACCGGCGGCGCCGGCTACATCGGCGCCGTTCTCTGTGAAATGCTCGTCGAGCGCGGCTACGACGTCCGGGTCGTCGACCGTCTGTACTGGGGCGAAGGCCCCCTCACCCGCCTCAAGGAGAACGTCGAGGTCGTCCGTGGCGACGTTCGCTCCATGTCCGACGACCTCCTCGACGGCGTCGACGGCGTGGTCCACATGGCCGGCCTCTCGAACGACCCCACGGCCGAGTACAATCCCGCCGCCAACTGGGAGATGAACACCGTCGCCACCCGCGCCCTCGCCGAGGCCTGCAAGCGCCGCGGCATCCAGCGCCTCACCTTCGGCTCCAGCTGCTCCATCTATGACGGACTCCCCACCGGCCAGGTGTACGACGAGACGACCGACGTGCGCCCCCGCGGCGCCTACGCCACATCCAAGAAAGCGGCCGAGGACGCGCTTCTGGAACTGACGGACGACAGCTTCCAGCCCGTCATCCTTCGCCAGGGCACCGTGTACGGCTACAGCCCCCGCATGCGCTTCGACCTCGTCGTCAACACCTTCGTGAAAGACGCGCTCCTGAAGGGCAGGCTCTCACTTCACGGCGGCGGCTGGATGTGGCGTCCGCTCGTCGATGTCACCGACGTCGCCCGCGCGCACATCCACTGTCTGGAATCGCCCGTCGAGAAGGTCGGCGGCCAGCTCTTCAACGTCATGCACGACAACTACCAGATCCGCGAGCTGGCCATGCTCGTCGCGGGCTCGGCGCAGATGCGCAAGTTCCACGTCGACCTGCAGGAGGCGCCCCTCCCCGAGATCACGCGCGACTACAAGTGCGCCG
>Ga0326597_10000037_pt1 | contig 213582 bp, 215 predicted proteins | sample RVTome_12_FD_203789 | JGI IMG/M metagenome (GOLD analysis project Ga0326597, IMG submission 203789) | Soil microbial communities from uranium-contaminated site in the Upper Colorado River Basin, Wyoming, United States - RVT100D185 | ecosystem: Environmental > Terrestrial > Soil > Contaminated...
AGAGCCCGGACGCCCGGGCCCGCTGCACTGACTCACCTTCTCGCTCGGCTGCAAACTTCGTGGCGTTCGGCGACCTTGCTCGCACCAAGCACTGCCCCGACGTAAGCCCCTTCAGCAACAACCCCTCGATCTCCTGGGCGTTCTGCAGGTCGCCGGCGAGCCATGCATCTGCCTGGCGTACGAGCGAATCGAGGCCCGCCTCGATCTCTGCGACGGTGGAGCGCAGTCGATCGACCTCCGCCGCTCGGGGCCACGACGCGAACGCCGCGAACAGCGCTTCGCCGGCGGGAAACTCGCTCCGCACAGGCACGCCCGCCTTCTCAGCCACGGCAACGAGATGCTGTTCGGCCGAGTACTCGCCGTGAAGGCCGGCCCGGGACTCTGCGGCCATCTTGAGGATCTGGGCCGCAAGCCACGGCCGCAGCGGCGCCAGCAGTTGCATGCTCACGCCGACGATTCCGCCCGCCCCCTCCACACGCGCGAGATCGTCCGGCGCAAGCCAGGTGGCCAGCGGCTCGGCCGGATCGACTCCATACTTTATGGCAAGAGCCTGCCCCCCCGGGCCGATGTTCGGCACTTCATTCCAGAGGACATCGCTCGCCCGGACGAGCGCCTCGATCTCGGGATCCGACCATGCAGCAGGCAACGCCGGGCCGCCTCCGAAGATACGAATCCTCGGCTGGCCATCGACGTCGATCATCCAGAGGTGCCCGCGGCCCATGGCAGCAAGAATAACATCGAGCGAACGGTGGGCGGTCGAGAATGCGTTGCTTATGTCGTGTCAACGCAAACACCACAAGATATAGTGCCGAATCTGGCTCCAGGCTGTTGACAAGCACAAGATGTTGGTGATACGCTCGCGCTTGCCGCGGTGGAACACCCGTTCCGCCCAGGCGAGGGAGGGCATTACCCCGCTATGCGCTGCCCGTTCTGTGGATTTGACGACTCGAAGGTGGTGGACTCGCGCGAGGTCGACGAGACGATCCGGCGTCGGCGTGAGTGCCTGAACCCGGACTGCGCGGCCCGGTTCACCACGTACGAGCGCGTGCAGTCCGTCGCCCTTTATGTCGTGAAGAAGGGCGGCCGCCGCGAAGAGTTCTCGCGGGAGAAGCTGCTGGCCGGCGTCCGCACGGCGTGCGAGAAGCGGCCGCTGGCGCCCACCGCCGTCGAGAAGCTGGTCGACGACATCGAGCACGTGCTGTACCAGGCCAACGAGCCGGAGGTGCCAACCAGCGTCATCGGCGAGCTGGTCATGGACCGCCTCCGCGCGCTCGACCCGATCGCCTACGTGCGTTTCGCGAGCGTGTACCGCCAGTTCACGGACCTGGCGGAGCTACAGGCGGAGCTGGAGTCGCTGGCGGCAGCGGCGCAACCGGCGGCGGCGCAGTTGCCGCTCTCCGGCCCGGAGTTCTCCGCCACCTCACCACGGCTGCGACCGGCCGCACCGACATCCCGAACCCGTACCCGCCGCCCGGTGCGGCCGGTGCAGACTCCCGTCGATCTTCGGCGGGCGCCCGCACCGGAGGCGGACCAGAGACCAGAACGAAAGGCCCGGTGACGGGGAGGGGATAGGGACTAGACGACTGACAACTGACAACCGAGGACTGACAACTGGCAAGCAAGGAGAGCTGCTGCGGTGCGCATGGAAGGCAAGCTGACGAACACAGAGGGTGAGTTCATCGCCAGCGGACCGTGCGAGGTGAACCTCGACAAGGGCGAGGTGACGATGTGGCCCTCGTGGGAGGTCCACATGCTGGAGCGCCAGCGCGGCGAGCTCGCCCTCGACCTCAACGACGGATCGACGATGCGGATCAGCGACCGGCACCTGACGTTCAAGCTGCAGGGGCCGACGGAGCAGCGCATATCGGTGTACCGGCTGCGGATCTTGCCGAGCGTGCCCGAGCACCTGGCGGCCGGATACGAAGAGCCCACGCACGTGAAGCGCGGGGTAGCACCGGCAGCGGGCGAGCAGGAGCACGCGGCGCCGCAGGAACCGGCGCGGCCGCCGCTGCACATCGTGTCGCAAGAGGACCGCGGCAGATGACAGCAGGCAGCACAGCCCGCACGGGCGAGACCGTGGCGGACGTCCGGGCGGGTGGAAGAGGGCACGGAATGCCGTTCGTCGAAGACTTCATGGACGAAGTCGTGGCCGAGTACCGGCGGCGCCTCGCGCTGCTGGGCGATAGCGGGGCCAGGCGCGCGGTCGAGGATGGCATCGCGCTCCTTGTGGGCTATCGCCTGAGCGGTATGGACGCTGCGCACTTCGAGATGCTGCTCTCGACGCTGCGCGCGGGGCGTCAGCCGGCCGGCCGCACCGTGTTGCGGCCGGAGCTGATCGGAGCGGAGCGGACGCGCCGCTGGCGCGCGTGGACCGCACGGCCGGGAGCGGCCGCAGTCCTTACGAACTAGGGACAACACACGGCGTCGCCCGCCGTATGCGGCGGGCGACGTTCTGCGATCCGGTGGATCGCGTGCGGGCATGGGCGAATCCCACGGATGTGGGTTTGAGGTTTCGGATGCGTGGACAGAAAACCGTTGCAGGGGACGCGTACGTCGAGCAGGCTGTTGCAGACATGGGCAGCGTGGCGCGCGCATTCCTCGAGCGCCTCCACCGCGACGAAGTCATCGACGCGCGGGGCGAGGCGGCGCTGCACCTGCGCCGGCTGCGCGAGTTCGCGCGGCTGCACGGCGCACCACTGGACGAGATGGCGTCATACCAGGAGAACATCACAGGGTGGCGGGCTATCGCGAGGCTCGCAGGCTCGGTGATCGAGACAACACAGGCAGGCTAGTCACGCAAGGAAAGGAATCCCGCAGTCATGGTCCTCCAGGCCGAGCCCGACGTCCGCCGCAGTCTTGTCTCCACCGCGTTCACCGTGGAGCGCTTCTTCACGCGCTCCGGGGAGGATCCCTTCGACCACGTGCAGTGGGAGCTGCGCACCGCAAACATCTCGGACGAGACGGGCGCCGCGGTGTTCGAGCAGACGGACGTCGAGATTCCCGCCGCCTGGTCGCAGACCGCGACCAACGTCGTCGTCTCGAAGTACTTCCGCGGGCCGCTGGGCACGGACCGGCGCGAGCGCAGCGTCCGCCAGATGATCGGCCGCGTCGCGAAGACGATCACCGGCTGGGGCGTCGCCGACGCCTACTTCGAATCGCAGGAGGAGGCGCAGGCCTTCCACGACGAGCTGACGCACCTGCTGGTGAACCAGCAGCTCGCCTTCAACAGCCCCGTCTGGTTCAACGTAGGGGTCGAGGAGCGGCCCCAGTGCAGCGCCTGCTTCATCCTCTCCGTCGAGGACACGATGGAGTCGATCCTGGACTGGTGCAAGACAGAGGGGATGATCTTCAAGGGCGGCTCCGGGTCGGGGGTGAACCTCTCGCCCATCCGCTCCAGCAAGGAGCAGCTTTCGGCCGGCGGACAGGCCAGCGGGCCCATCAGCTTCATGCGGGGGGCAGATTCAATCGCGGGCTCCATCAAGTCCGGCGGCAAGACCCGGCGGGCGGCCAAGATGGTCGTCCTGAACGCCGACCACCCGGACGTCGAGGACTTCATCGAGAGCAAGGTCAATGAGGAGCGGAAGGCCTACGCCCTCGGCGAAGCCGGCTGGGACATGTCCCTGAACGGCGACGCCTGGTCCAGCATCCAGTTCCAGAACGCCAACAACTCCATCCGCGTGACCGACGACTTCATGGAGGCCGCGACCGAGGGCCGCAACTGGCACCTGCGATCGATCGTCGGCGGCGAGGTGGTGCACACCGTCAACGCCCGCGACCTGCTGCGCACGATGGCGGCCGCGGCCTGGGAGTGCGGCGACCCCGGCATGCAGTACGACACGACCATCAACGACTGGCACACCTGCGCCAACACCGCCCGCATCAACGCCAGCAACCCCTGCAGCGAGTACATGCACGTCGACAACTCCGCCTGCAACCTGGCGTCGCTGAATCTGCTGACCTTCCTCGAAGAGGACGGCACGTTCGACGTGGAGGCGTTCCGCCGCGCCGTGACCGTCTCGATCTGGGCGCAGGAGATCATCGTCGGCAACAGCAGCTATCCAACGCCGAAGATCGCCGCCAACACGGAGGCGATGCGGCAGCTCGGACTGGGTTATGCCAACCTCGGCGCGCTGCTCATGTCGCTCGGCATCCCGTACGACTCCGATCATGGCCGCACCATCGCCGCATCGCTCACGTCGATCATGACCGGACAGGCGTACGTGACCTCTGCATCGATCGCCCAGCGCGTCGGTCCGTTCAGCGCCTTCCATGAAAATCGCGAGCCCATGTTGCGGGTTGTTGCCAAACACCGTGACGCTTCGCGTACAATAGATACGACAAATGCGCCGGCGTACTTGATCGACGCCGCGCAGAAAGCGTGGGACGATGCGCTGGAGCTTGGACGCAAGTTTGGTTACCGCAATGCGCAGGCAACAGTCATCGCGCCGACAGGAACGATCGCCTTCATGATGGACTGCGACACGACGGGCATCGAGCCGGACATCGCGCTCGTGAAATACAAGAAGCTCGTCGGCGGCGGCATGATGAAGATCGTGAACCACACGGTCCCGCGGGCGCTTCGCCGTCTCGGTTACAGCCCCGGTGAGATCCTGGCGATCGAGCACTACATCGACGAACAGGGCACCATCGAGGGAGCTCCCGAGCTGCGCCCGGAACACCTGCCCGTCTTCGACTGCGCCTTCCGCGCCGAAAACGGCGTACGCTCCATTCATCACATGGGACATATCAAGATGATGGGCGCGGTCCAGCCCTTCATCTCCGGCGCCATCTCCAAGACGGTAAACCTCCCTAACGAGGCAGTTATCGACGATGTCGCCGACGCCTACACGGAAGCCTGGCGCCACGGTCTCAAGGCCATCGCCATCTACCGCGACGGCTCCAAGAAGGTCCAGCCGCTCTCCACGAGCAAGGGCGCCGGCGCCGGACAGCAGGCTATCCCGGAGATAGGCCCCGTGCGCCGGAAGATGCCGGACACCCGGACCTCGCTCACCCACAAGTTCAGCATCGAGGGCCACGACGGGTACATCACGGTGGGCCTCTACGAGGACGGGACCCCGGGGGAGATCTTCCTTTCCATGGCGAAGCAGGGCTCAACGGTCAGCGGCCTCATGGAGGCGTTCGGCCGGGCCATCAGCTACGCGCTGCAGTACGGCGTGCCGCTCACGGACCTCGTCCGGAACTTCAGCCACATGCGGTTCGAGCCCATGGGACGCACAGAGAACCGCGATATCCCGATGGCGCAATCGATCATCGACTACGTGTTCCGCTGGCTCGCCAGCCGGTACATGTCGCCCCAGGAGGCGTACGAGATCGGCGTCATGACACCAGAGATCAAAGCCGCACTAGCGGCGGGGCAGTATCCGCTACCGATGCCGTCACCTTCGGCGGCTGTGGGGAACGGCAGCGGAAACGTGAACGGTCACGCCACGGCGAGCGCCGAGACAGTGCCGCTGATGTACCACGCCCCGCGCGCGAACGGCCATGCGGACGCGCCCGCATGTTCGCAGTGCGGCTGGATCATGATCAGGTCGGGGACGTGCTACCGCTGTGAAAACTGCGGCGGCACGAGTGGATGCTCCTGACGGCCAGGAGCGTAAGTCAAGGAAGACAGGAGGCAGGAAGAGTATGGCAGTGAAGAAGGCAGCCGCGAAGAAGAAGACCGCGGCAAAGAAGAAGAAGCCGGCCGCCAAGAAGAAGGCTGCACCGAAGAAGAGGAAGGCTGCACCGAAGAAGGCTGCGGCCGCCAAGTCCCGAAAGCCGGCGGCGAAGAAGAAGACGGCCCGCCGCAAGACCGCGAAGAAGAAGAAGTAGGTAGGACGGGTGGCGGCAATCCCCGGCCGCCACCCGCACGCCTCCTGATAGGCGTGACCGTACTTCGTGGGAGGCCTCGGCCGTTCGGGGCCTCCCACTCACCCCGCCGAAAGGAACATCCCCATGCAGCTCCTCATCGCCTCCGGCCTGCTCGTGGCACTGGGCGCGTACCTGCTGTACCAGTTTTGGAACCACTCGCTGGCGCCCCGCGACGACTCCACCCTCACTCCCCCCGTGGAACAGGCGCCTGCCGCCGCCGAGACCCCGGGCCGGCTGAAGGCTGCATAAATCTCCATTTTGCTCGCGGTGCGAGTTTTGCTCACTTCGCGATCAAAGAAACACATAACAACGCGACACTTTCCCTCAGACCGGGCGTATGATCTCGCCTGATCTGCTCTGCCAGAGGTGCGGTGGCGTCTGTAGCACGGACGCTCCCCGCCGCCCCCTCTGGTGGAGCAGGTCGGCCCCGCCCACCCCACCCCACCGAGTACCGCCGCGGCCCTGTTGAATCTTGGGCCTCCGGCCGATAACCTGTTAGCCACAGGCTAACTATTCGGCGGGGGCGAACCATGTCCGGTGACCGGCTTGAACGCGAGCGCCTCGCCATGCACCTGTACGGGCAGGCCCTCGCCATCGTCGATCCCATCCGGATCCGGATGTGGGCCGACGCCGATCTCACCACCGGACAGGTCCGCCTGCTCGTGCTCCTGCGCGTCGAGCCGGGGGCGACGCTGTCCGGCGTGGCAGCCCAACTGCACGTGTCGGCGCCCACGGCTTCGGGCCTCGTCGATCGGCTCGTGCGCCAGAACTTCGTGCGGCGCGAAGAGGACGCGCGCGACCGCCGCTTCGTCCGGCACCACCTGACGGACGCGGGCGCCGCCATCGTCGGAGAGATCGAGCGCGAGGGCCTGGCCCTTCTGAATCGCATCCTCTCGCACCTCGCCGATGATGACCTCGAGGCGCTGGTCAATGGCCTCACGCTGTTGAACGGCGCCGCCGCCACTGTCGCGCGAGAGATCGCGGAGGCGGAGGTGACGCCTTGATCGCGCAACCCCCGTTCCAGGATCTCGACTCCCGCAGGCGCTGGGCGATTCTCGGCGCGGTGATGCTGGGGCTGTTCCTCTCCGCCATGGACCAGACGATCGTCGGGACGGCGATGCCGCGCATCATCGCGGATCTCTCCGGGTTGAAGCTGTATGCGTGGGTGTTCACGTCGTACATGCTCGCCTCGACCACCGCGGTCCCCATCGTGGGGAAGATGGGCGACATGTACGGACGGAAGAACTTCTTTCTCATCGGGATCGTGATCTTCCTCATCGGCTCCGTCCTCTCGGGCATGTCGCAGACGATGACGCAGCTGATCCTCTTCCGCGGCGTCCAGGGCCTGGGCGGCGGCATGATCTTCGCGAACGCGTTCGCCATCATCGGCGATCTCTATCCCCCGGCTGAGCGCGGCAAGTACGCGGGGCTCATGAGTGGCGTCTTCGGACTGGCCAGCGTCATCGGACCGCTGGTCGGCGGATACATCACGGACAACCTGAGCTGGCGCTGGGTCTTCTACGTGAACATCCCGCTGGGCGGTCTGGCGCTCTTCGTGCTGGCGGCGGTCCTGCCGGCCCAGGCAAGGGTAGGCGCGGGGCGAAAGCTGGACTACTGGGGCGCGGCGGCCCTGGCGATGGCCATCGCCCCGCTGCTGCTCGGCTTCTCGTGGGCCGGGACGGACTACGGCTGGGGTTCGCCGCAGGTGGTCCTGTCGTTCGCCTTCGCCGCGATGATGGCGGGCATCTTCTGGCTGGTGGAGCGCCGAGCGGAGGAACCGGTGATCCCGTTCGCGCTCTTCCGGAGCGGCATATTCGCGGTGGCCACGGCGATCACCTTCGTCACGGGCGCGGCGATGTTCTCCGGGAGCGTGTACATCCCGCTGTTCATGCAGGGGGTGCTTGGCTTTTCGGCGACGAACTCTGGCCTCGTAATGATGCCGATGACGCTCTCGATGGTGTGCGGCAGCATGATCAGCGGGCAGGTCGTATCCCGCACGGGGAAGTACAAGTGGATGAGCGTGATCGGGCTCGCCATCGCCACCGGCGGCCTGTACATCCTCTCCGCGATGGACGTCAATTCCTCCCAGTTCGTTGGCATGAGCGGCATGGCCGTCCTCGGTTTCGGCCTAGGCACGTCGTTCACGCCCCTCGTCCTGTCGGTGCAGAACTCGGTCCCCTATTCGATGATGGGCGTGACCACCTCGCTCAACCAGTTCGCGCGTTCGGTCGGCGGGACCATCGGCGTTGCGATCATGGGATCGTTCCTGACCCGGCGGCTGAACGATGAGCTCGCGTCGGGGCTGCCGGCGCAGGTGCAGGAGCAGGCGCCCGCGCCGCTGCTGGAAGGCATCAAGAACCCCCGGATCCTGCTCGACGACGCGGCCCTCGCGCGCGTGCGCGATGAAGGCTTTGGTCCGGTGTTCGGCGCCGATGCCACGCGCCTGTTCGATGCCACGATCGCATCGATGGAACGGGCGCTCGCCACATCGATCACGGAGATCTTTTTCGTCGCGACCGTCTTGATGGGGGCCGGGTTCGTACTGGCCTTCTTTCTCCGCGAGGCGCCCCTGCGCACCACCAACGCGCCGGTGATCGAGCCCGAAGCGATGGAGGATGAGATAGCTGCGCCGGCCGCGCCACGGGCGCCCCACCTACGCCCTGCCCCGGAACACACCGCCGCGGCCGAGAGTCCGCCCGGGATCGCCTCCTGAGCGCCTGTCCCGTGTCGCTACCAGCCCGGTACTCTGCGTGCATGGAGCCTCGTGCGAAGGTCTGGCTCGAGCAGGACGGCAAGCTCGTGCTCAGCGACTACCGCGTGCAGTTGCTGCGGCTCATCGAGGAGTCGGGGTCGTTGTCCGACGCGGCCCAGGCGCTGGGCCTCTCCTACCGGCGCGCCTGGGGGAAGGTGAAAGAGATCGAGCACAACCTGGGCGTGAAGCTGTTGGAGAGCGCCGCCGGTGGGCCGGGCGGCGGGGGCTCGCGACTGACGCCCGAGGCTCGCCGGTTGGTGGAGCAGTACGACCGGTTCCGGAAGGCGGCGGGGGCCGATCTGGAGCAAGATTTCCGGAAGTCGTTCAACGGCTGACCAAGAGTGGACGTATCTCCCCCGAGTCGCTATGCTCGCGCCAGCATAGCGAATGGAGCGGCGCGCGATGCCCATGGTTCACCCAAGATGGCCCCTCGCAGCGATCGCGTCCGTGTCGATATTCGCGGCGCTGGCCTGCGGAGGTGATGGAGACGACGGAAGCAAGACGCCGACCGTCCCGACGGTCAATCCGACGACGCAGCTCACACAGTCTGCGATCAACACCCAGGAGTCGGAGGGCGGTGAAACGCCGACGCGTGTCCCGAGCCCGGGGGCTCTTCCGACGAAGGCCAGCGGCGACATCATCCTGGCGACGACAACCAGCACGCAGGACAGCGGGCTGCTCGATGTGCTGATCCCGATGTTCGAGGACGAGACCGGCTACACCGTGAAGACGGTCGCCGTAGGCTCCGGCGCGGCGATCGAGCAGGGCGCGCGCGGGGACGCCGACGTGCTGCTGGTCCACTCGCCGGCGGCCGAACAGGAGATGGTCGGCGAGGGGAACGGCATCGAGCGCACGCTGGTGATGCACAACGACTTCGTCATCGTCGGGCCGGAATCGGACCCGGCCGCGGTGAGGGACGAGGAGCGCGGGGACGACGCGCTGAGCGCGATCGCCGCTGCGCAGGCGAGGTTCATCAGCCGCGGCGACGACTCCGGTACCCACGCGCTGGAAAAGAAGCTCTGGATAGCCGCAGCGGTCGACCCAGCGGGCCAGGGCTGGTACGAGGAGAGCGGACAGGGGATGGGGCCAACGCTGCAGATCGCCAGTCAGAAGGCTGCGTACACCATCAGCGACCGCGCCACGTACCTAGCGCAACGGGAGAATCTCGAGCTGGAGATCGTGCTGGAGGGCGATCCGGCGCTGCTGAACGTGTATCACGTCATCGTGGTGAACCCGGACGTCCACACCAACGTGAACGCAACCGGCGCGCGCGCATTCGCCGTATGGATCACCCGGGCCGATATCCAGCAGATCATCGGGGAGTTCGGCGTGGAGGAGTTCGGCGAGCCGCTGTTCTTCCCGGACGCCGGCAAGCCTGAGCCGGCGGGGTAGGCTGACGCATGGAGCTGATCTGGGAGGGGCTGCGCGAGGCGATCGACCTGCTCGTGCACAACAAGCACGACGTGTACGAGATCGCGCGCCGGTCGATCTACGTCTCGGGTACGGCGACGCTCATCGCGTTGGTGCTGGGCGTCGGGCTGGGCGCGGTGATCGCGTTCAAGCGGTTCCCCGGAAGGATGTTCGCGCTCGCGCTGGTCAACACCGGGATGGGGCTGCCGCCCGTGGTCGTGGGGCTGGTGATCGCGATCCTGCTCTGGCGCAGCGGCCCGCTGGGCCAGCTGAACTGGATCTACAGCACGAAGGCGATGATCATCGCCCAGGCCGTCATCGCGACGCCCGTCATCACGGGATTCACGGCCGCATCGCTGGCCGCGCTGCACCCGAGACTTCGTCTCCAGGTGTACGCGCTTGGCGCATCACGCCTTCAGATGCTGTGGCTCCTGCTGCAGGAGGTCCGGCTGCCGTTGCTGGCTGCGATCATGGCGGGATTCGGGGCGGCGATCTCGGAGGTGGGGGCATCGGTGATGGTCGGTGGCAACATCCCGGGCCAAACGCGGGTGCTGACGGGCGCGGTGCTGCTGGAACAGAGCAAAGGCAACTTCGGGGCGGCCCTGGCTCTCGGCATCATCCTGCTGGCGATGATGATCGCGGTGAACCTGCTGTTCACCTGGATCCAGCTGGGGATTCGGCGCGACGCCGCCTTGCCGATGGAGACCCAGGCCGCGGACGCCGGTACGCTGGTCCAACCGTGGTCCAACCGCTGACACCGGCTTCGACGAAGCTCTCCGTACGCGGCCTCGTCGTGCGCCGTGGCCCACGCACCATCCTCGACGTGCCGGAGCTTGCCGTCGGCAGCGGCGAGGTGCTGGCGATCGTGGGGCCGAACGGCGCGGGGAAGACGACGCTCGTGCTGCAGATGGCGCTCCTTGAGCGGCCGGAGGTCGGCGCGGTGTTCTTTGAAGATCAGACCGTCCGTGGCCGCGAGCTGACGTTGCGGCGGCGGATGGCGGTGGTCTTCCAGGAGCCGCTCCTGCTCGACAGGCCGGCGCTCGCCAACGTTGAGGCCGGCCTCAGGCTGCGAGGCGTCGGACGCAAAGAACGGCGCGAGCGAGCGCTGCGCTGGCTCGGGCGATTCGGCGTCGAGCAGCTGGCGCGGCGGTCGTCACGAACGCTGTCGGGCGGGGAGGCGCAGCGGGTGAGCCTGGCTCGGGCGTTCGCCCTCGAGCCCGAAGTGCTGTTCCTCGACGAGCCCTTCTCCGCGCTCGACACGCCGACGCGCGCCGCCATCATCGACGACCTGGCGGCGGTGCTGGCGGAAACGCAGACGACCACGGTGCTCGTTACGCACGATCACGACGAAGCCGCGAGGCTGGGCCACCGCGTGGCGGTGATGATCGGCGGCCGCATCCGCCAGATCGGTCAGCCCTCGGACGTCTTCGGCGCGCCCGCGGATGAGCACGTGGCGGCGTTCGTCGGGGTCGAGACCATGGCACCGGCGAAAGTCATTTCCCGCGGCGGCGGGCTCGTGGTCCTGCGCGCGGGGAGCCATGATATCGAGGCGGTGGATGCGGGCGTGTTTCAACGGGCGCTGGTGTGCCTGCGGCCGGAGGAGGTCGGCATCGCCGCGCCGGGCGACCACGAGGCGGACAGTAGCGTCCGAAACCGGCTGCAGGGCCGTGTCGCGCGGGTGCTCAGGACCGGCGCGGACGCGCGCGTGGAGATCGACTGCGGATTCCCTGTGATCGCGCGGATTACGCGCCGATCACTGGATGAGCTGGGCATAGAGCCAGGGTCGCCCGTGGTTGCGACGTTCAAGGCAACAGCGGTCCATCTCATTCCGAGGTGAACCCGCGAGCCCCTACATCCGCAACACGTCCAGGTCATCGGAGATGAGCCCATCGATGCCCCACGAGCGCAGCTCCTCCGCCCGGTGCGACGTATTCACCGTCCACGCGTAGACCTTCAGACCTGCGTCGTGCAGGCCTGCGATCACCTCGGGCGAAAGCAGCGTGTGACGGATCGAGGTGCCGTGGGGCCGGGCGCCTTTCTCGGCGCGGAGAAGAAGCTCATCGATCTGACGCCTGGCGCCGATCGAGTAGCACAGCTTCAGGCTCGGGCTGGCATCACGGAGCCGATCCAGAAGCTTCCACTGTTGCGAGGAGACCAGCACCGGCGGCATCATCGATTCGTTGTCGTGGTAGAGGCCGAGGAGTGCATCGGCGGCGGCGGCCGATGCCGACTTGATGTCGAGGAACAGCTCGGCGCGGAAGTCGATCTCACGCAAGAGGTCCGGCAGGCTCAGATGGCCCATGGACCAGCGGAGGATCCACTTGTCATAGAGGAGAGGCACGGCGGGCAGCTTGCGCTCATGCCGCAACGTGAGCCGGCCGCGGTCGTGCCAGAAGTCGCACTCGATCGCGTCGACCCCCGATTGGAGCGCTCGTTCCAGGGCGTGGAGGTTGTTACCGGCCCGGTGCGCGATCGTGTAGAGCCCGCGACGATCGGCGGGATGAGCAGATTGCATCAGGTGCGGTCCGGAATCAGGCGGTCCCGACGACGTTCACAAGGACCCGGCGGCGGCGCGGGTGGTCCAGCTCGATGAGGAAAACCCGCTGCCAGGTGCCCAGGGTGATCCGGCCGTCCACGACGGGGATGGTCTCGCTCGAGCTGAGGAACAGGTGCTGAACGTGGGCGTGGCCGTTGGCGCATTCGTCGGGGTTCATATTCACGGTGCGGCGGCTGAAATCGTTGTGCTCGTAGTAGGCGTTTGGGGGGGCGAACTGGCGGAGGGTGCGGGCGAGGTCGCGGAGTAGAAGGGGCTCGTGCTCGTTGATCTTGACCGCCGCCGTGGTGTGCTGGGAGAAGATGGCCACCTGCCCGAACTGGATTCCAGCGGCCTCGACGACCGAACTGACGTCGTCGGTGATGTCGATGAACTCGAGCGGCTCGGTGGTCTCGTATTCGAGGGCCTCGCACAGCACACGAGCGGCAGGGGCGTCCGAGCGGGAGACGGTCTCGCGGCGGCGCACTTCAACGACGGTTGCTTTCATTACACCACCCTGGCTTGATGGGGGACCCGCCCCAAATTCAGGAGCATTCTCGCCGACCCGGTATGTAATCGCAATTCGAGGCGTGCATAAGGCTAAGGCTCTCTATCCGTTAGCCGCATGAGCAGCTTACTTATGTCGGATAGAGATCGGCACCTGAAGATCGTCCGAGCGGTCAGCAAGACCCGATCGGGTGTGCCCCGGCAACGCTACAGCGGCTGGCGACCCGCGAAGCCAACGTCGATCTCGTGCCACCAGCCGATGCGGTCCTCGCCGAGACGCCAGCACAGGTAGACGACCCGGCCGCCGCGGTCGCTCGGGAAGTCGATCAGGCCTTCATCCAGGCCCTTCAGCTCGACGCCCATGTCGTTGAGCTTCCGCAGCCGCTGGTTGATTTCCTCCACAAGCGCCTCGGCGCGGCGGCGCTTCTCGGCGAGCGTGCTCTCGTCGCGGACGTGGCCGTTGCCACCGCTCTTGCTGACGGCGCGCTCAAGATGATCGCGGAGCTGGTCGACCTCGCGCTTGCACGCCTGCATCGCGAGCAGCTCGTCGCGCACCTGCGGGAGCAGGGCTTCGGCGTCGGCGAGGGTGAAGAGCTTCATGGGGAGCTGTCAGGGGTCGGTCGTCGGTTGTCGGTTGTCAGGCGTCGGATGGGTATGACGGCGAACCATATCGAAGCGCGGCCCGGGCCGCTACTTCTGCGGACACGACGGCAGACGCTTCGCCGGACGGTGGCACGGAGGCGCTACTGCGCTTCTTTGACGCCCGTAAAGGTCCACTTCGCGATCTTCAGCGCAGGGACGAGGCGCGCCCCGCCGCCGACGTCGCCCAGGACGAGCATCGGATCGAGGCCGACGGCGTCGACGTGGTTCAGCGCCTCGACGTAGCCCTGGGTGAATCGCAGGTCGCGCACGGGCCCCGCAATCTTCCCGTCCTCGATGAGGAAGGTGCCGTCGCGCGTCATACCCGTCGTCACGACGTTGAGGGGGTGGACGGTGCGCGTGTACCAGAAGCGGCTGACCCAGATGCCGCGCTTCGTGCTCCTCACCATATCGTCGATGCTGGCGTCGCCCGGGGCCATGAACAGGTGCAGCGGCAGCGGGCCGATGGTCGCGCCGGCCGGGAGGGCGTGCCCGGTCGAGAAGTGATCGGGCCCCGCCTTCGTCGCGTAGTAGGTGTCCCAGCAGACGTTCTTCGCGACGCCGTCCTCGATGAAGTTGACCCGCTGCTTCGGGACGCCCTCGTAGTCGAACGCGGATGGGAGGCCGCGCTCGTCGAGCCCGTCGTCCCAGATACTGATGTTCTCGCCCATCACGCGCTCGCCCAGGCGGCCCGACATGAAGCTGCGCTTCTCCATGAACGCCAGCGCGCCAAACGAGAGGTAGGAGAAGAAGTCCAGCATGTCACAGACGGCGTACGGTGCCAGGATCACTTCATACTCGCCCGGCTCGACCGTACGGGGCTCGACCCCGCGCAGCGCCGCATCGACCGCCTCGCGGGCCACGTCGTCGCCGTCGATATCGCTTACATCCTTGCTGACCCGGGCCCCGAAGCCGGAAGAGGTCTCCGACATGACCACGGTGTTGATGTCGGCCTGGGTCTTTGTGTTGTAGGCGAAGATGCCCAGGGAGTTGGCGAGGGCCAGCTCCTGCGCCGTCGTGTGGAACGCCCCGGCGGCGGTGAGCCCCGCGCGCGAGGATGCCTCGCAGACCTGCGCGACCACGCCGGCGCGCTCCTCCGGGCCGCAACGCGCCGTGGCCTCGACGAAGCTGTTGGCCTTCCCGATGGGCTGAGGCCGTGGGAGCGAGCGGAAGTCCTCGTTCTCGCGCTGGTGCTGCGCCAGCTCCACCGCGCGCCCCGCAAGCCGCGTCAGCGCGTCGGGCGAGATCTCGTTCGACGACGCGATGCCGATCTTCTGGCCGATGACGGCGCGCACTCGGACGTCGACATCGGTGTGCTCGACGTTCTGGTGGATGTAGTTGTTCGCGAAGCGCGTGAGAGCGGAGTTGTTCGAGAAGACCTCGACCTCCGTCTGGTCGGCGCGGCTGGCGTTCAGCACGGTGTCGACGATGCGCCTCACCTCTGGTTCGCCGAGCATGTGCATCTCCTCCCGTGGCAGCCGGAGTCCCTGGACAGGGCAATATACCGTCGGACCAGGCCGAATGACCGCCGGCCTCGTCGCCGATCGGGATCAGGCGCGGGTGAACGTAACCGCGCGGACACTCCGGGCGCCCGCGTCGAGCAGCGCGTGGGAGCAGGCGCCCAGCGTGGCGCCCGTGGTGACCACGTCGTCCACCAGCAGCACGGCCCGGCCTTCGACGCGCGCCGGGTCGGCGCGAAAGGCACCGGCCACGATGCTCGCGCGCTCGTGCCGATCCATCGATTTAGCAAGCGGCTTCGTGGCACGTACGCGGCTCGCGGCCCTCGGCACGAACGGTAGCTCCGCCTCGATGGCGATCTGCCGGGCGAGCAGCGCGGCCTGGTTGTAACCGCGCGCTCGATGCCGGCCACGGTGAAGCGGCACGGGCACAATAACGTCAGCGGGCGCCGCCGCGGCGAGCGTTGCCATCTGGCGTGCCATTGGCCGGGCGAGCGAGGTGAGCCCTTCGTACTTCAGAAGATGCACGAGATCGCGCGCGGCATCCTCGTGGGCGAACGGCGCTCGGATCGTCTCGAACGCATGTGGAGTCGCAACGCAGTGCGTGCAGCGGGAGCCCGAGCTAAGGTCGTCCCAGCAGCGGTCGCAGCGCGGCATCTCGGCCAGCGGCAGCATGGCGATGCAGAGTTCGCACAGGATGCCGCCGCCGGCACGACAGACGGCGCACTGCGGCGGGAACAGGAGGTCGAGGGCAACATTCGACGCACGCTCGAGGAGGTTCAGCACGGTGCGGCGAGTATACGCGGCCGGGGAAGGTGAAGACACAAGGCGCTAGACTTCGAAACCGATGACAATACCCCGTCCCCGGCTACTCTTGCTGCTCGCGGCCGTGGCCGTGACGGCTGGGGCTTGCGCGAAGGACGCCAGCCCGCCCCCCGCCCCCACGGCCCCTTTCCCATCTCCCACGGCTCTCGGCTACGAAGTGAGAGTGGAAGGCGCGCCGTGCTCGTTCGACCTGCCCTCCGGCCAGGACGAGGCGGACGTGCGCTGCGGATACGTCGCGGTACCCGAAGGTCGGTCGGACGAGAGTTCGCGCACCATCCGGCTGGCGTTTGCGGTGCTCAGATCGACGGCTCCGGCTCCCGGGGCGCCCCTGCTGGTGCTCGATGGCGGGCCGGGAGGTTCAACCCTGCAGGGCATCCTGCCCGCCTGGTTCACGGCCGACTTCGCCGCGCCCCTGCAGTCGGCGCACGACCTCGTCTTCTTCGACTATCGAGGCACGGGGCTATCGGAGGCCGACATGTCCTGTCCCGAGCTCGACGCTTTAAGCGCGTCGGGCGACTACGGCGCCGGCTCGCCCACCGAGGAAGACGAGCGCGCGGCCGAGGAGGCGCTGTTCACCTGCCGCGACCGCATCGTCGCGAACGGTGCGCAGCTCGACGCCTACAACAGCGCCGCCATCGCCGCGGATGCAGCCGACGTCATGAAGGCGCTGGGGTACGACGACTACAGCGTGTACGGCGTGTCGTACGGCACGCGCGTCGCACTCACCATGCTGCGCGACCGCGTCGCGGGCATCAGGAGCATCGTGCTCGACTCCGCCTATCCTCCGCAGGTCGACCTGTATGCCAGCACCGCCCTCAATCAACAGGAGGCGCTCGAGCGTGTGCTCGCCGCATGCGACGCTCAGGCAGCGTGCGCCGAGGCGTATCCGCAACTGGAGGAAACACTGCTCGGTGCCGTGCAGCGACTCGACGAAGATCCGGTCACGCTCGAAGCGCGAGACGCGCATTCCGGAAAGCTCCGCCCGATACAAGTGGACGGGGTCGTGCTCCTTTCCGCCCTCATCGGGTCGATCTCCTCGTCGCGCTCTCTGGAGCGGATACCGGAGCTCATCCATGCCATATCGAACGCGCGGTACGGGGGGCTCACCCCCCTGTTCGACGCGCAGTATGGCGGCGCCGACGGTCCGAGAGGCGCGGTGCCGATGCGGACCTCGGTGTTGTGTTCGGAGGAGATGCCGTTCGCCTCGGCGGAGGCCGTGCTGGCGGCGAGCGCGCAACTCTGGCCCGAAGTCCGTGAGGCGAGAACCTTCGGGATCACCGACGAAGACACGCTTCAAGAGGAGAAGGACTTCTGCTCCCGCTGGGGCGCCTCCCCGCGGCCGGACATCGAGGCGCGGGCCGTGGCCGGCGATACCCCGGCGCTGATCCTCGCCGGGGCGTTCGACCCCGCGACGCCGCCGGAATGGGGCAGGATCGCCGGCTCGACGCTGGCCGCCAGCATGTTCGTGGAAGTGCAGGGCCTTGGACACGGACTGCTCTTCCAGCGCGAGTCGGACTGTCCGATGCGGATCGTCGCCGCCTTCCTGGAGGATGCGGCCGCGGTCGACGTCTCCTGCGCGAGCTCCGGAGCCCCGGCGTTCACGCTGCCGCGCTCGGACGATCCTTGATTGTCGCGAGAGCATCAGGCGGCGTGCAGGTACAATTCCCCGATGAACGTGAACGTGCGGCTGTTTGCGGGCCTTCACCAGATGGTTGGTAAGCGCGAGATCATCCTCGACATCCGCGAGGGGGCGACCGTCCGGCAACTCCGAGAGCGCCTGGGCGAGGAGTACCCCGTTACACAGGCGTTCCTGCCGACGCTGGTCTGCGCCGTGGGCGAGGAGTACGTGCCGGGCGACTACGTGCTGCAGGAAGGCGACATGGTGGCGCTGATACCACCGGTGAGCGGGGGATGATGTTCGAGATTACGGCTGAGCCCCTCGATCCGGGACCGCTCGTCGCCGCCGTGCGGCGCGATGAGAGCGGGGCGGTCGCCCTGTTTTACGGCGTGGCGCGCAACGAGAACCTGGGCCGCAAGGTGCTCTGGTTGGAGTACGACGCCTATCCCGAGATGGCGATCAAGAAGATGCGTGAGGTGGCGGACGAGGTGCGCGCGAAGTTCCCGGTGACGGGCGTCGGGATCCTCCACCGTACAGGCCGGCTGGAGATCGGTGAGACGAGTCTTCTGGTGGCCGTGTCATCGGGTCATCGCAAGGAGGCCTTCGAGGCGTGCCACTTCGCCGTCGACCGCATCAAGCAGATTGTGCCTGTGTGGAAGAAGGAAGTGTTCGAGGGCGGCGAGGAGTGGATCGAGGGGCACATGCCGGAAGCGGGGGCCGAGGGGACCGGGACCGGGATCGCGGATTAGGAACGTCGCCAGGGCTCTCAAGGCCAGTCCCGCACCCCGCAGCCAAGGCGAATTCCGCCCGAACCGCGGGCATTCCATCCTGATATTCGGTAATTGGTCGAGATTCAGCCTGCGATCGCGGCCCGGGCCGCTTCGAAGCAGTTGCTGCAGTAGACCGGCCGGTCGAAGCGCGGCACGAACGGCACCGTGGCCTGGCCCCCGCAGTCAGCGCAGGTCACAGTCGTCATCTCGCGTGGACCCGTGGTCGCAGTCCGGTCCCGTCGTCGCGTCGCCCGGCAGGACGGGCAGCGCTGGGGTTCGTTGAGTAGCCCTTTCTCCATGTAGAAGCCTTGTTCTCCCGCCGTGAACACGAATGTGCCCTCGCAGTCGCGGCAAGTCAACGACTTATCCTCGAATGCCACCGTTTTCCTCCTTGAGACAGGTAGTGAAGGGAGACCGCCGCCGGCACCTCAGGCAACGCCGGTGCTCGGATGGGTGCGATCTTATGGCGGGGTCAGACTTACAGTCAAGCAATTCGGTAGCGAATAAGCGCTTTTACCGGCGATCATGTCAACGCCATGCCTGAACGCCTGCCCACCCCGCGTTTCTGCCAGGTCTGCGGACACTACCTCGTCGAACGTTACGTCGAGAAGGACGGCCAGCCCCGCCTCAAGTGCGAGGGCTGTGGCTTCGTCCACTACCTCAACCCCCGCGTCGTCGTCGCCGTGATCGTCGAGCGCGAAGGCCGCGTGCTGCTGCAGCAGCGGGCCATCGAGCCACGCCGCGGCTTCTGGACGTTCCCCGGCGGCTTCCTGGAGTTCGGCGAGGCTCCCGCCGACGGCGCCACGCGGGAAACGAAGGAGGAGGTAGGCCTCGACGTGACGCTCACCGGTCTGCACGGCATCTACGTGCGCAAGGACGTCGGCATCGTGCTGATCGTGTACCGCGGGACCAGCGATTCTGATGACGCCTTCGTGGGAGACTTCGAGTCCATGGCCGTGCAGTGGTATGCCCTCGACGACATCCCCTGGGATGATCTCGCGTTCGCGACGACGGAGCAGGCGCTGCGAGAGTTCGTTGCACAGGAACGCGCGCGGACATGAGGATCGATATCGTCAGCCTCTTTCCGGAGATGTTCGCCGGGCCCTTCGACGCCAGCATCATCGCCCGCGCGCGCGAGGCCGGCGTGCTGGAGATCGCGCTCCACAACCCGCGCGACTACACCGAGGACAAGCATCACGTGGTCGACGACTACGCCTACGGCGGCGGCCCGGGCATGGTGATGAAGCCGGAGCCGCTCTTCGACTGCGTGGACGCGGTCCAGGCGATGGCGGAGCCGCGCGGGCGCGTGGTGCTGCTAACGCCGCAGGGCCGCCTCCTGAGCCACGACGTCGTCGCCGAGGTGGCGGCGGCGCCCCGCCTCATCCTGATCTGCGGGCACTACGAGGGCGTCGACGAGCGCGTGCGCGAGCACCTCTGCGACGACGAGATCAGCATCGGCGACTACGTGCTGTCCGGCGGGGAGCCCGCGGCGATTGTGGTCGTCGACGCAGTCGCGCGGCACCAGCCCGGCGCGCTCGGATCGGAGCTGTCGCTCGAGGAGGAGTCGCACGCGCAGGGCCTGCTGGAGTACCCGCAGTACACCCGCCCGGCGGTCTACCGCGATCTTCCCATCCCGGAGATCCTGCTCTCGGGCCACCACGCGGAGATCGCGAAGTGGCGGCGGCGGCAGAGCCTGATCCGGACGGCGAGGCGGCGGCCGGACCTGCTGGCGAAGGCGGAGCTGAGCGAAGAAGAGCGCCGTATCGTGCGCGACGAGATGGCGGCGGATTAGGATTCACCACACCACGGGCGCCGAGCCGGGGCACAGAGTGACACCGAGGTTTGTTATGGGACGACTGGACGGCAAGGTGGCGATCGTCACGGGCGCGGGCTCGCAGACCGAGGGGATCGGCAACGGGCGCGCAGCGGCGATCCTGTTCGCGCGCGAGGACGCGAAGGTGCTGCTCGTGGACCGCGTCGTGGAACGGGCCGAGGAGACGGCGCATCAACTCCAAGCCGAAGGCCTGCAGGACGCCTGCGCCGTGTTCCAGGCCGACGTCACGGAGGCGGAGCAGTGCCACGCGATGGTGGAGATGGCGGTCGGGCGGTGGGGGAAGCTGGACATCCTTCAGAACAACGTCGGCATCGGCGCGAGAGCGGGCACGATCCTCGACATGGACGACGCGGTGTGGGAGCGGATGATGCGCGTCAACGTGACGGGCATGATGCTGGCAGCCAAGGCGGCTATCCCCGCCATGAAGGCGAACGGAGGCGGCGCCATCGTGAACATCTCGTCGATCGCGGCGTGGCGGCCGCGAGGGCTGACGGCGTACGCGACCTCGAAGGGCGCGGTCGAGGCGCTCACCCGCGGCCTGGCGGCGGACCACGCGCGAGACCGCATCCGCGTGAACTGCATCGAGCCGGGGCCGGTGTTCACGCCGATGGTGCAGGTGGCGGGCATGACCGAGGAGCTGCGCGAGGCGCGCCGCAAGGCATCGCCGCTCGGCCTCGAAGGCACGGCGTGGGATATCGGCTACGCGTCCCTGTACCTGGCGTCGGACGAGGCCCGCTACGTGACGGGCGTGGTGCTGCCGGTCGACGGCGGCGTGCTGCTCACCTCGAGGTGAGGAATGGACCCGATAGACCATCAGGTGAGCCTGGAGAACGACGGCATCGCTCTGAAACTGCCCCCTCCGCTCTTGGTGGCACGTGCGTTCCATTCGGGCACCGGCGATCACGTCTACACATTCGGCGATCCTGCGAAGCCCTTCCGGCCCGGAGGCGCCGCCGAGCCGTACACGCTAACAGTGCATTTCAATCACGAGGACTCCCCGATGCCGCGCGTGGTGGCGCAACTCGGACTTCGTCAGTTCGTCGCTTCGATGAAAGCCCCGGCTGCTTCGTGGAACCCGGACGTTCTCTCCGAGCTGGATCTCAGCGGACATCGCGCAGTACGCATTGTCACCACGCGCCATACGCCTCCTGGGAGGCTTTACCAAGCGCTGTGGATCTTCATTAGCGCCGAGAGGCTCATCCACATACAAGGAGGGCAGGAGTACACCGAACGATCGCGTCGGATGCAGGAATCTGACTTCAAAACCATCACTTCCTCGCTGAGAATCGTCACCCGGGACGTCCCCTTGTAGAGCGCACGCGTCTGCTTGACTCCCTAGCCCGGCCTCCGTAGGCTGAATCTGCAGACGTTCCGCGGGAGCTGGCGATGGCCGGCTGAGAGGGTCGCCGCGGCGGCCGACCGCTGAACCTGAACCGGGTAATGCCGGCGCAGGGAGGGAACGGACCACCATCCCCCTCCTCGGCCAGCAAGGGCGTTACTCCGCGAGGCACGGCGCGCGCAGGCTCTCACCTCGCGCTCTGACAGGGATCTCATGGAAGACGACCAGACAACGGCCCCACGAGCGATGACCATTGCCGGCAGCGATTCCGGCGGCGGCGCCGGGATCCAGGCCGACCTCAAGACCTTCGCCGCGTTCGGGGTGTATGGGACGTCCGTCATCACCGCCGTCACGGCGCAGAACACCCGCGAGGTCACGGACTGGTTGGCCATGCCCGAGGCGCTCGTTGCGAAACAGATCGACGCCGTGCTCGCGGACATCGGCACCGACGCCGTGAAGACGGGCATGCTGGCGAACGCCGGCATCATCCGGACCGTCGCCGAGAAGGTGCGAGAGCATGGCGTCGAGAACCTGGTGGTCGATCCGGTGATGGTCGCCAAGGGCGGCCACAAGCTGCTGGAAGACGATGCCGTATCGGCCCTGATTAAGGAGCTGCTGCCGCTGGCGCTCATCGTCACGCCGAACATTCCCGAGGCGGAGGTGCTGACGAACCGTCGCATCGTCACCTGGGATGACGCGAGTGGGGCTGCGGCGCAGATCGTCGAGATGGGCGCACGCTCCGTCGTCGTGAAAGGCGGGCACTTCGACGACACACGCTCGTCGACGGACCTGTACTACGACGGCCAGAGGTATCGCGAGTTCACGTCGATCCGGGTGGACACGACGAGCACGCACGGCACCGGGTGCACGTTTGCATCTGCGATCGCCGCGGGGCTGGCGAAGGGGATGGGCCCTGGCGACGCGATTGCATTGGCGAAGTCGTACGTGACGCTGGCGATCCAGCACGCGTACCCCATCGGCAACGGGCACGGGCCCGTGCACCACTTCTACCGCTACTATCAGCCGTCGGGGACGAAGTATAAGCCGGGGGTGCGGCTGAAATGACACTCACACTGTTCGGGTTTGCGGCCGTCGGCAGCATGTTCGCGACGTACTGGCTGGAGGATCGCTCGCCGTGGTTCGTCCTCGTGTTCGCGGTGGCCTGTGCCGCGTCCGCCGCCTACGGATTTCTTGCGGGGACGATCCCCTTCGGCATCGTCGAGTCGTTGTGGGCACTGGTGGCGGTTCAACGCTTCCGCAAGCGCCGCTTCGGGGCCGCAGGGGCAGGAGTCTGACGATGCACTTCGTCTGGAGACGCTACGCGAAATCCGGCGACGGCCCGCCATGGTTCTCCGTGGTGATGGCGATCGCCTTCGCGGCGCTGACGGTTTGGGCGATCGTCGCCCGGGACTGGCTGACGGCCGGGATCGCGGCAGCGATGGTGATCGTCGCCGCGGCCGGCGTGCCGCTGATGCGGCGGCTTCGCGCAAGCCTGGAGCGGTCGCACGAGGAAAGAGGGTGAGGGCATGGACGATCTGCTGACGATCGCCGGGAAGCAGTTCTCGTCCCGGCTGTTCCTGGGCACGGGCAAGTACTCGTCGCCCGAGGTCTGCGTGGCGGCGATCGAGGCCTCCGGGGCAGAGCTGGTGACCGTCGCGATCCGCCGCCTCGATATCGACAACCCCAACGCGCGCACCGAGCTGGACTACATCGACTGGACGAAGCACAGCGTGCTGCCGAACACCGCCGGCTGCCGGACCGTCGACGAGGCGCTCTTCACGGCGCGCCTCGGGCGCGAGGTGACAGGCTCGAACTGGGTGAAGCTCGAGGTGATCCCCGACCCGAAGTACCTGCTGCCCGACCCCATCGGCACGCTGCGGGCGGCCGAGCAGCTGGTGTCCGAAGGGTTCGTCGTGCTGCCATACATCCACGCCGACCCCGTCCTCGCGAAGCACCTGGAGGAGGCGGGCTGCGCCACCGTCATGCCCCTCGGTTCGGCCATCGGATCGGGCCAGGGGATCCTCACGCTCGACGAGATCAAGATCATCGTCGAGAACGCGAATGTGCCGGTGGTGGTGGACGCAGGCATCGGCGCGCCATCCGACGCCTCGCTGGCGATGGAGATCGGCGCCGATGCGGTGCTGGTGAACACGGCCGTAGCGAAGGCGCAGGATCCGGCGCTGATGGCGGCGGCGATGCGCAAGGCCGTCGAGGCCGGCCGGGAGGCCTACCGCGCGGGCCGCATCCCGGCCAAGGCTTACGCCAGCGCCAGCAGCCCGACCGAGGGCGTGGCGGAGCTGGCGAAGACGTCCTGATGCCGCCCGCTCGCCCATCGCTGCCGTTCCCCGCGTTCGTGCTGGTCACAGACAGCGCGCGTATGCGGCGGCGTCAGCCCCCGGTCGAACTCCACGACGTCGTCCGGGATGCGGTGCTCGGTGGCGTCAACATCGTGCAGTTGCGCGAGAAGCACCTTTCGACCCAGGACCTCGTCGAGCTCGGGCTGCGCGTGCGGGATGCGATCGCCGGCCGGGCGCTCTTCTTCGTCAACGGCGACATCAACGCCGCCCGAACGCTGGCCGCCGACGGGATCCATCTTCCTTCATACGGCCCTACAATCCGCGATGTCCGCGCCGCCCTCGGCGACCGTCCGCTCGTGTCGCTCGCGGTCCACAGCACAGATCAAGCGAGAGCCGAAGAACGCGAAGGCGCCGACCTGCTTCAACTGGGGACGGCGTTCGAAACCACGTCGAAGCGCGGCGTCTCACCACTCGGCGTCGAAGGCGTGCGGGAGGTGTGCGCGTCGGTGAAGGTGCCCGTGGTCGCCGTCGGCGGCATCAACCGGGACAACGCCCCCTCCCTCCTCCAGGCCGGTGCCAGAGGCGTCGCCGTCATGGGCGCCATCATGGATGCTCCCGACGCCCGGGCCGCGGCTGCTGCCTTGCGGCAGGCGATTGACGACGCCGTGAGGCAAAGCGCGCGATGAAGGTCACGGTGAACGGCAAGCCTCGCAACACGGGCGCGGAAGCCGCGCTCCCCCTGCTGGCGTTCCTGGCCGCGAACGACGTGAACCCTAAGCTCGTCGCCGTAGCCATCAACGGCGACGTGATCCCGAAGACCACCTACGGCGATGCCATCGTGCGCGACGGTGACGCCATCGAGATCGTGCGGATGGTCGGCGGAGGCGCGGCGTGAGCGATCTCGTCATCGTCGGCGGCGGCATCGTCGGCCTCGCCTGCGCCTACGAGACCGCGCGCGCCGGCATGAAGGTGACCCTCCTCGAGTACGGCAAGCTTGCGATGCAGGCGACCAACGCCGCCGCGGGCATGCTCGCGCCCATGATCGAGTCGCACGGTCCCGGCCCCATGCTCGACCTGGGCCTGCGCGCCCTGCACGACATGCCGGAGACCGTCGATGAGCTGCAACAACAGTGCGGCTTCGACATCGAGCTGCGGCTCCACGGCATCCTGAAGGTCGCCTTCACGGAAGAGCAGCTCGCCGAGCTGCGGCAACGGCAGGCGTGGCTGGAAACCTACGGCCACGACGTCGCACTGCTGGACGGCGCGCAGTGCCGGGAGGCGGAGCCGCGAGTCAGCGACCACGTCATCGGGGGCATCTACTCGGCTGGCGAAGGCAGCGTGAGCAACCAGATGCTGGCCCTGGCCCTGGAACGCGGCTCGGAGGTGCTCGGCGTCGAGATCCGGCAGCGAACGCGGGCCGTCGGATTCGCTTCCAGCGGCGGACGCGTGACGGCCGTGCGAACGCCGGACGGCGATGTCCCCTGCGATGCCGTCGTCATCGCCGCGGGCGCGCGCAGCGGGCAGATCGCCTCCAGGCTTCGTGCGGGCGGCGAGAGTGCATTACCGGTGCGCCCGATCCGCGGGCAGATGATCGCCCTGGGCGGGATGTCGTGCCCGATCCGGAGCGTGGTGTGGGGCCCCGAGGGATACCTGGTGCCGCGCGCGAACGGTCTCGTCTTCGCCGGCGCCACCGTCGAGGACGTGGGCTTTCGCCGCCGCACGACGAAAGCGGGTCTCCGCGCGATGCGATCGATGGCGAACCGCCTCGTCCCGCAACTCCGGGCCTCCCAGGAGCACTTCGACTGGGCGGGGCTGCGGCCGAGGACACCGGACGGCCTGCCCATCATCGGCCCCATGCCGTCGTGGCCGAACGTCGTCGCAGCCACCGGCCACTTTCGGAACGGCATCCTGCTCGGCCCCATCACGGGCAGCCTCGTCGCGAAAGGGCTCGCCGGCGACTGGAGCGACACCCCGGCCGAGTTCTCGCCGGCGAGATTCGCCGCATCCGCCTGATCTTTCAAGGTGCCGGCTCTTGACCAGAGACTATGTCTCAATTAAGATGAGACGATGTCTCAACAAGCACCCACGTCCATGTCCGAGATCGACCTCGTCATCGAGCGACTGGAGATGCGCGGCCACCGCATTACGTCGAGCAGGCGGCGGGTGCTGGACGCCGTCCTGGGCCAGCAGCGGCACTTCACCGTCGACGACATCCTGCGTTCCACGCGAAAAGTCGGCCGCGCCACCGTGTTCCGTACGATGAAGATCCTCCAGGATCTGAACATCGTTTGCCGCGTGCTGCTCGACGATGGGACGCTGCACTACCGCCTGAGCACTGGGCGCCACCACCATCACCTCGTCTGCACGAACTGCGGCCGGGTCGAGGACTTCAGCAACTGCGACGTGAACGCGCTCGTGCGCGATCTGCAGAACGCCACGTCGTACGAGATCGAGGGGCACTGGCTGGAGGTGTACGGCCGCTGCCAGGCCTGCCGCCTGCTGACAGTGGATAACCGGGAGGCGGCGCACATTGGCTAGCCGGACGCCCACCCAGGCGCGCGCTGCGAACGGCGCCACGCACGAAAGCTGCCTCGTGCTGCGGGACGTGACCGTCGCCTACGGCCGGCGCGTGGTGCTCGCGCACGTGAGCGCCGACATACCCCGCAGCCAGGTGGTCAGCATCGTCGGCCCCAACGGCTCCGGGAAGAGCACCCTGCTGAAGGCCATCGCCGGGCTCGTCCCCCTCGCAGATGGCGAGATCACCCTCTTCGGACACCCGCTCTCGCGCTCCCGCCGGCGCGTCGCCTACGTCCCCCAGCGCGAGGACGTGGACTGGGCCTTCCCGGTGTCTGTGCACGACGTCGTGATGATGGGCCGCTACCCGGCGCGGGGTTGGTTGCGCTCGTCGACTCGCGAGGACGAAGGGATCGTCCAGGACGCGATGGCGCACCTCAATATCACGGATCTGGCCCGGCGGCAGATCAGCGAGCTCTCGGGCGGCCAGCAGCGCCGCGCCTTCATCGCCCGAGCCCTGGCGCAGGAGCCGGATGTGATCCTGCTCGACGAGCCGATGACGGGCATCGACGCGGCGACGCACGACCGGATCCTGGAGCTGTTCGAGGAGTGGCAGTCCCACGAGAAGGTCGTGCTCCAGGCGACCCACACGCACATTCACGGCGGATCGATGATCGTCCTGCGCCGGCGCGCGGAACCCATCGCGGCCGAAGACTTCGAGCACCACGCGGCGGAGGCCGGAGAGCACCATGAGCATCATCACTGATCCGCTGTCGGATCCGGACTTCGTGCGCGGGCTGGTCGACGTCATCGCCGTGGCGATGGTCGCCGGCGTCGTGGGGACGTTCATCGTCCTGCGAGGCGTTGGCTTCCTTGGTGATGCGCTTGCGCACTCGATCTTCCCCGGCGTCGTCATCGCCTTCCTCGCCGATGGAAACCTGCTCATCGGGGCGCTGGTCGCGGGGCTGGTGACGGCCGCCCTCATGGGCGTGCTGACCGCGAACCAGCGCGTGCGCGACAACACCTCAATCGGCGTGATCTTCACCGCGGCGTTCGCCCTCGGCGTGGTGATCCTCGCCAACCGGACGATCGAAGGCGAAGAGCTAGAGCACATCCTCTTTGGAGACCCCGTCGGCGCCGGGACGCTCGACGTCGTCCTCACGATCGTCATCGGCTGTGGCGTGCTGGCGACGATGATTGCCCTGAGACGCCTGTTCGTGATGTCCTCCTTCGACCCCTCGGGCGCGCGGGCCATGGGGCTCCCCGTGCTAGCCCTCGACGTGTTGCTGCTGGCGCTCACCGCGCTCACCGTGGTGATCGCGTTCAAGGCCGTGGGGAACATCCTGGTGATCGCTCTGTTGATCACTCCCGCCGCGACAGCGAGGCTGCTGACCGACCGCCTCCTGCCCATGGCTGGCCTGGCCGCGGGGCTCGGCATTGTTGCCTCGGTGGCGGGCCTGTTCGTGGGGTATCACCAGGACACGTCGGCCGGCGGCACGATCGTGCTGATCTCCACCGGGCTCTTCTTCGCCGCGTGGCTCTTCGCGCCGCGTTCGGGTGTGGTGACGCTGGCGATCGCGCGCCGTCCGGAGGCTCTGCTCCAGCTGGCGCCAGAGGCCGAGGCCGAGGTGATCCTCGCCTCGCCCGAGATCCAGGCGCCCCACGCGCCCTGAAACGCACGGTATCCTCTGGCCGGAGGCTGCGATGGAGATCATCGACATCTCGGTGCCGATCCGGCCGGGCATGATCGTCTACGACGGCGACCCCGACGTCCACATGGAGCGCGTCAAGACGATCGCCGGTGGCTCGTCCGCAAACGTGAGCCGCGTTGACTTCGGCGTGCACACGGGCACCCACATCGATGCGCCCCTGCACTTCATCGAAGGCGCCCGCGCCATGGAGACGGTGCCGCTCGATGCGCTTATCGGAGCGGCGCACGTCGTCGACGCGACGGGGCTGGCCAGCCACATCGACGCGGGGGCGCTGTCCAGCCTGGCGATCCCGGCGGGTGCCGAGCGCATCATCTTCAAGACGGACAACTCGCGCCTGTGGGACCTGGACCGCTTCTCCGCGGACTTCATCGCGCTCACGGGCGACGCCGCGGCGGTGCTGGTGCAACGCGGCGTGAAGCTGGTGGGCATCGACTACCTGTCCATCGGCCCGAAAGGTAACGGCGTCGCAACGCACGTCGCGCTGTTGGAGGCCGGCGTCGTCATCCTGGAGGGCCTCGACCTGCGACGTGTCGAGCCGGGCCCCTACCAGCTCGCCTGCCTGCCGCTGCTGCTCGTCGGCAGCGACGGCGCCCCGGCCCGCGCGGTCCTGATGCGCGGCTGAAGGCGGGAGGTGACGATGAGCGTATCGCCGCGCACGATCGTCTCGTCGAGTAACGGACAAGCCGTTCACGGCGCTGTGTAACGTACGGCCGCCCGAGCGGTTCCATTCACCATGCCAAGAGGATCTCACATGTCACACACCGACATCACCATGTACGGGACCGCCTGGTGCAGCGACTGCAAGCGCACGAAGAAGTTCTTCGGCGAGCAGCGCGTCCACTACGACTTCATCGACAGCGACGGCGACGCTGAGGGCCAGGCGATCGTCGAGCGCCACAACGACGGCAAGCAGATCATCCCGACGCTGCTGTTCGGCGACGGCTCCGTGCTCGTGGAGCCGTCGAACGCCGAGCTGGCGGCGAAGCTGGGCCTGCAGACGACGGCGAAAAACGACTTCTACGACTTGATCGTCGTCGGCAGCGGCCCCGCCGGCCTCACCGCCGCCCTGTACGCCGCGCGCGAGGGCATCGATACGCTGGTCATCGAGCGCGGGGGCATTGGCGGGCAGGCGGGCGTCACCGAGCGGCTGGACAACTTCCCCGGCTTTCCGGAGGGCATCAGCGGCAGCGAGTTCGCCGACCGGCTGCGGCAACAGGCGGAGCGGTTCGGGGTCGAGATCCTCCAGGCGCAGGAGGTCACATCGATCGAGCTGGACGGCCAGTACCGGTGCGTGCGCACCTCCGACGGGAAGGAGTACCGCGCGTGGGCTGTGCTGCTCGCGCTCGGCTCGACGTACCGGCGCCTCGGCGTGCCGGGCGAGGAGGACTTCATCGGCGCCGGCGTCCACTTCTGCGCAACCTGCGACGGCGCCTTCTATCGCGGCAAGGACGTGCTGGTCGTGGGCGGCGGCAACTCCGCCGGCGAAGAGAGCATCTTCCTCACGAAGTTCGCGCGCAAGGTGACCATTGCCACACGCGACAGCCGGCTCTCCGCCAGCAAGGTCGTCGTCCAGAAGGTCGAGGAGCATCCCCAGATCGAGGTGCTCCCCAACATGACGCCGGCCGAGTTCAAGGGAAACAAGCGCCTCGCCTCCGTCGTCCTGCGGAACACGGAGACGGGTGAGCTGTCCGAGGTCCAACCCGAGGGCGTGTTCGTGTTCATCGGGCTCTCGCCGAACACGAGCGCAGTGCGTGACCTGGTGAACGTCGACGCCATGGGGTTAATCGTGACCGACGCCGCGCTGCAGACGAGCGTGCCCGGGATCTTCGCGGCCGGCGACTGCCGCGAGGGCAGCACCAAGCAGGCGGCCTCGGCGGCGGGCGAAGGCGCGGCCGTGGCGCTCGCCATCCGGCGCTATCTCCAGCCCCTGACCAGCGGGATTCCCGACCACGCGGCGATGATGGAGACGGTCGCCTGAAGGCTATGCATCCGGCGCACGGGGAACGCCCGGATCCGAACCCGGCCTCCGGATTCCCCGCGCCGCGTCAACAATCATGACAACAGGTTTGAAACAAGATCGCCCGTCCGAAGTCGATAGCTTGAGCGTATAGATGACATACCGGGAAGAAAGACCGAGGACGAGAAATGACACACAGCAAGACCATGGTGGTGAGGCGCCGCTGCGCACGGTGCGGCAGCTCGCTGTTCGTATCACAGGACCCGCTCGACGACCCGGGCACCACCTACTGCCTGGCCGGCCACACCTTCTCCCCACGGCCGCCCCTCCCGCTGGCCGAGGATGAGGTCCCGGTCGTCCGCCGCGCCCGCAAGCGCAAGGCCGCCGCCTGACCACCGAAACCAACATGCCAGCCCGCCGTAAGCGGCGCGCACGCCCATCGCGCGCGCCGCTCTTCTGCCTGCGGACGAGTCTGTCCCGGGAGCCCTCCTACCCGCTGACGGTGATACGCTGACCGCGTTCTCGCCACCGCGGAGGAGGAGCCCGATGCCCACGTTTCCCGACTCCCTCGTTACGGAGCACCTGTTCGACGCGCACATCAACCTGGAACCGCCGGAATCCCTGGGACAGACGCCGTTCGGCACGCGCGCCATCTTCATGGTGAAGGACGGCGTGTTCGAGGGGCCGCGGCTGCGGGGCGCTGTCCGCCCGGGCGGCGGCGACTGGTTCCTGACGCTGGCCAACGGAGTGGGCGAACTCGACGTGCGCGCGACCTTCCAGACCGGTGACGGGGCCCTGATCTTCATCTCGTACCGGGGCATCCTGGATGCCACACCCGAGGTCATAGGCCGTGCGCTGGGCGGCGAGGACGTGCCGCTCTCGGAGTTCTACTTCCGGACCGCGCCGCGCTTCGAGACGGGGCACGAGAAGTACGCATGGCTCAACAAGCTCGTGTGCGTCGGCGTGGGGTACTTCGGGCCCGAGACGGTGGGCTATCGGATCTTCGCCGTGAAGTAGACTGAGGCGTGACCTTAACGCGGAAGACGCTTCTCGCCATCCTTGCCGCAATCGCGGCCCCGGTGCTGTTCGCCGCATGCGACGACGGCGACGACCCCACACCTACAAATACGCCGACGGCCGCGTCCGCCGGCCTCACGCCCCTGCCTCCGACGCTCCCTCCCGGCACGGCGTCTCCCAGCGTCACGCCCGCGCCCGGCGCGCCCGCGACGATTGAACTCACGGCCGACCCGCAGGCGCTCGTCTGCGACGGCGTCCAGCCGTCGAGGGTGACGGCGCGCGTCCTCGACGTGGGCGGCGCTCCCGTCGCCGACGGCACGGACGTCCGTTTCAGCGTCGTGACGCTGGGAACGGCGGACCCGATCGATACCACGACGGTCGACGGCGGCGCGGAGACATCGGTCGTGGCCCTGGGGAGCGGTGTGGGCGTGGTGGTGAATGTGACGGCCGGCGCGGTCGAGCAGGGCATTCGCATCGACTGCCAGTAGCCCGCGCGCGGAATGCGGTCAGGCGACGACGGACACCGCCGACTCGATCATGCTGCGGAAGATGACGAGGCCGTCGGTGCCGCCCATCGCTGGCTCGGCGCTCCGCTCAGGATGCGGCATCATGCCCAGCACGTTGCCGCGCTCGTTGATGATGCCGGCGATGTTGTTGATCGAGCCGTTCGGGTTCGCGGCGGCCGTCTGCTCTCCCTCCGGCGTCACGTAGCGGAAGACGACGCGCCGCGCGTCCTCCAGCGTGGCGATCGTCTGCGGGTCGGCGTAGTAGTTGCCTTCCCCGTGCGAGATCGGCACCATCAGCACCTGCCCCTCATGCCCCGCCCGCGTGAACGTCGTGTCGGCGTTCTCGATGCGCAGCCACGTCGGTACGCAGCGAAACTGCAGGCTGTCGTTGCGCATCAGCGCGCCGGGCAGCATGTGTGACTCGCACAGGATCTGGAAGCCGTTGCAGATGCCGATGACGGGCTTCCCCCGCTCCGCGTGCCGCGAAACAGCCTCCATCACGGGCGAAAAGCGGGCGATGGCGCCGGTGCGGAGGTGGTCGCCGTAGGAGAAGCCACCGGGAATGACGACGGCGTCGTAGCCGTCGAGATCGGACTCGCGGTGCCAGACAAGGTCGGCCTTCTGGGCCAGCTCGTGCTCAAGGACGTACTGGCAGTCCTTATCAGACCAGGTGCCGGGAAAGACGAGGACGGCGAAGCGCACGCCCCAGTATAACGCTACGGATCCGCGACGGCCGCCGATGTGATGTGCGCGCCTTATGACCGATACTGTAAGCAACGATGATTGTCGGGACGGTGCGCGAGATCAAGTGCGAGGAGTACCGCGTCGGGCTGACGCCCGAGGGAGCCCACGCGCTTGTCGAGGACGGCCACCAGGTGCTCGTGGAAAACGGCGCCGGTCTGGGGGCGGGATGCTCCGATTCGGCTTACATGGCCGCCGGAGCGACAATCGTCGAACACGCGCGCGACGTCTGGTCTCGGGCCGACTTGCTGGTGAAGGTGAAGGAGCCGCTGGAGCCCGAGTACGCACTCATCCGCGACCAGCAGACGCTGTTCACCTACCTGCATCTGGCCGCGTTGCCCGGCCTGACGAAGGTGCTGCTCGACTCGAAGGTCACAGCCATCGCCTATGAGACCGTCCAGCTTCCCGATGGTTCCCTCCCGCTGCTGGTGCCGATGTCGCAGATCGCCGGACGCATGGCGACCGAGATCGGCGCGCAGTACCTGCGAAAGCCGGGTCCCGGCAAGGGCAAGCTGATCTCCGGCCTGCCAGGAGCGCCGCCCGCGCACGTCGTCGTCCTGGGTGCCGGGACGGTCGCCGAGAACGCGGTACAGGTGGCCGTGGGACTTGGCGCGCGCGTCACCGTCTTCGATACGCGCCTCGACAGGCTGCGCCACATCGACCAGCGCTGGCCGGGCAGGGCCACCACCCTGCTCTCGAGCCCGCTGGCCATCGCCGGCGCACTCGCCCGGGCCGACATCCTCGTCTGCGCCGTGCTCGTGCCGGGAGCATCGGCCCCAAGGCTCGTGACGCGCGAGATGGTGCGGTCCATGGCGCCCGGCTCGGTGATCGTGGACGTCTCCATCGACCAGGGCGGCACGTGCGAGACGTCGCGCCCGACCACGCACGCCGACCCGGTGTACGTCGAGGAGGGCGTCGTGCACTACTGCGTCGCGAACATGCCCGGCGCCGTCCCGGTCACGTCGACAGCGGCGCTGACGTCCGCGACGCTTCCGTACATCCTCGAGATCGCGCGGCTGGGGCCCCGACAGGCCCTACTGTCCGACGAGGCGCTGGCGAAGGGCGTGCTCGTAAGCGAGGGCCACGTGGTCCACGCGGCGCTGGCGGAATCGCTGGGGCTCCCCCACGTGGCGCTCGCGGAGGCCATGCCGAACCAGTTCAGCTCGTAGGACCGCCGCCCGGAGAACCCGTGGCCGCGGATCGCCGCGCGGCCTCCAGCGCGACCGTGGCGGCCCGGGCCATCGACGCGAGGAAGGTGTCGGCGCCGAACCCCAGCTCCCATCCGTCGCCGTGCAGCTCGTCGGAGACCGCGAACAGCCCGGCGCACTCCACCCCGCGATAGGCGGCGATCGTCAGCAGCGCCGAAAGCTCCATCTCCACCGTCACGACGCCGGCCCTGCGATAGCGATCGATCTTCGAGCGATGCTCGCGATACACCGCATCCGTCGTCCACGTCGGCCCGCTCACGTATTCGATGCCTCGCGTCTTCAGTGCATCCTCCAGCAGCGCCACAAGACGGGGAGCAGGCAGCGCCGGCTCGTGCGACGGCGTGTAGTGATGCGATGTGCCCTCTTCGCGGATCGCGCTCGTCGGCAGTACCACGGTCCCGATCGGTGCGTGGGGCTGCAGGCTCCCCGCCGCGCCCGTCACGATCAGGGACCGCATGCCGCAGGCGATCAACTCCTCTACCTGGGCGGCAGCGGCGGGGGCGCCGATCGGCAGCGTGGCGATCGTCACCTCATCGCCGGCGTGGAAGGCCGGCATGTCTTCGCGCCGCAGCCAGTGCTCGGCCCGCGCGGCGCCGGCCCGATCCGCGAGAAACGTGGTGAGACGCGGACTGAAGGTGCCCAGCACCGCCGGCCGGACACCCAGCTGGTCACGGGTGATGCCGCGTCGCGCGCAGAGGTACTCGACGGCGAGGTGCGGCTCGACGTGCGGATCTCCGTCCTCGTAGAAGTTCGCGCTCGGCTGTCCGCTCATGCGCCGGCGACGGCGGCGAGGATCTTCTGCGCGTGCTGGACGTGGTCTTCGTCGTGCACCCGCTGGAACGCCGCCCACTCCTTGCAGTTCAGCGGGCCGAAGAACGGGTGCGGCGCTTTCGTCTCCAGCTCGGGCGCGTCCGGCAGACCACCGATCTCCGCGATGAGCATGTCGTTCACCGCGCGCAGCCGCTGGACGAAGTCTCCGAAGGGCTGGCCCGAATCTTCCATCATGCGCCCGGCCCCGCCACGCCCGGACGGGCCTTCGCCGCGGGAGAGATTGTGGACGAGTGAGGCGACGCTCTCCTCCGCATCGATGACGTGGCGGATGAGTTCGCGCACCGACCATTCCTCCGGGGCGGGCTTTCGCGCGGCCACGTCATCCTGCAGGTCACCCACGACATCGAGGAACCGTTGCTGGCTCGTCTTCACGAGAACGAGGATCGCGTCGGGCGACTTCGCGCCCTGGTGCTGGATGTACGACGTGACGCGGTCGCGGACTTCGTCGGGAAAGGGGATAGCGCCCATGGGTCCACCTCCGGGGATGTGAACCATAGATTACACGGATTTCGCGTCGGAAGTGCGAGTGAATCCGCGGCGCGCCCGGCATTTACGACGGATGGCGGTCGCCGCGCCCGCGGAGCACGTCCCACCAGCGGGTCAGTGCCGTGGCCCACGGCTCCCACAGGTGAAACACGTCGGCCGCCCAGACGAGGATCAGGCCCAGCAGGACGGCGTAAAGAATCTCACCGGGTGACATTGCAGCCCCTGTCGGCGATACGAGCGTGTGACGATCCAGGCGGGTTGGTCGCCGGACGCGCCACCCGCGGCCGGTGCTCTCTTTGTAACGCTCCGCGTCCCCGGACGACCAGACCGACCCGTCAAGCTGCACGTATTCGTAACGGGGCGATGTCAAGCGCGCTGGCTTCGTGACCCCCGGTCGACAGCCCCGAGCGTTCGGCGTAGACTGGCGATCACCCGCCGCGACCCGCCGGGGCCGTCGCGCACCACAGGAGGCAGGACGATGGTCGTGCAGTCTTCAATCACCCAACACCTCGAGGATTCGCGGGAACGAGGCGTCAACCACCTCCTCGCGCAACAGAGAGCGGACGGCGCCATCGGCGAGCCCGAGAAGGACGGCCTGGGCCCGTACTACAAGACGCTGTGGGCGCTGACCTGCGCCGGCCGCGTGGCCGAGGCCAACCGCCTGGCTTCGTGGATCGCGCACGAGGTGCTAACCGAAGAGGGCGACTTCGCCGGGCCCATGCGCGGCAAGCTGTTCGACCGCAGCTACGCTTATCCCAACGCCTGGATGATCGTCGGTGCGCACAAGCTGGGCCGCTACGACATCAGCCGCCGTGGCATGGAGTTCCTGTTGCTGCTGCACCACGAGAGCGGCGGCTTCCGCGTGGAGCGCGACAACGAGGACGCCGTCCAGGACGTCCTCAACACTGCGCAGGCCGGTAACGCCTGCCTGGCCTCCGGCCACATGGCCGAGGCCAAGAGCGTCGGCCGCTTCCTGCGCACCGTGTACGAGGCGCAGCCGGATCCCGCGCACGAGCTGTTCTTCGTGTACAAGCCGGGGCAGGGGCTGCGCACATCCTTCCCCGAAGAACGCCAGAAGATGCACTCGATTCGAAGTGACACGCCGCGGCAGGCCTACTTCAACATGGGGATCGCGGCGGCATTCCTGGCGCGCTTGGCCCTGGCGACCGGCGACGCCTCGTGGGCAGTCCTCGGCCGGGACTACCTGCAGCTCGCCTTCAACGTCCTCGACGAAATGTATGAGACGGCGCAGGTGGGCAAGGTAGGTTGGGGCGCGGCGCTCGTCTACCAGACCACCGGCGACGAGAAGATGCGACACCTGGCCGTGCGCGTCGGCGAGGCCATGGTGGCGCAGCAGACCGACACCGGCGGTTGGGACAACACCGGCGGCTACGTGAACGACGCCATCCGGACGGAAGTCACGGCGGAGTTCGTCGTGCTACTCGACGAGATGATCGCCGGCCTGTCCGCGCGCTAGATCGGCCCGAGGACTCCGCGCCGCCTCGCCGGACCACAGGGCCGGCAGTGCGCCCTCGCGGCTCCCGCAGACCATTGCGCGTCCGGCCAGCCTGCCGGAAGATGGTGCCAACCCCGCGCACCGCTGGCACAGATTCACCGGAGGTTCGGCGAATGACCGCGATTCACGAAAGCGTTGCCGCGCCCGTCGGGCCCGAGCGCCTTCAGGGCCAGGGCCTCGATCCGGAACAGCACGAATCCGGCGACCGGGCGATCCACATCCTCCTGACCGATCCCACCGTCGGCCCCCAGACCGACCTCGTGATCACTTACCGCGACCTGGCGTACGAAGTCTGGGCGAAGCGCGGCATGGTCCGGTTCCAGCGTTTCCACGCGGCCGGCGGCCACGGCTACGAGTACCGCATCATCGAGCAGATCGGCCAGAACCCCATCGCGAACGACGACTATCGCGCTATCGCCACGCTGGACGAGGAGGTCGCCGCGTCCAGGGCTTCCGGCTTCCCGTGCGTCGACCCCAACCTGGCCTACGTCGAGCCCGAGCAGGTGAGCTACCCCTTCGGGTACGAGCGCATCGCCCAGCTCTTTGACAGCCCGAATGCCCCCGACCTCGCCGTGAACCCGAAGCCGTACGCCTTCGGGCGCCAGCCGGGCCAGCACGGCGCCCTGGACGTCATCCAGTCGCGTTCCCCGCTGATCTTCTCCGGTCCCGGGATCAAGAAGGGCCACACAACCGACGCGCGCTCGCGCCAGATCGACATCGCCCCCACCATCGCCCGCCTGTGCGGCTTCCCCCTGATCGACGGCAAGGACATCACCGGCCGCACATCCACGGAGCGAGGCGTGGAGCCCGACGTCTACCTGAAACGGCAGGATGGCCGCATTCTGGACGAGATCATCGATCCCGATTCGCGCGCGCGCCCCGAACGAGCCTACATCTTCCTCCTCGACGGCCAGAGCAACACCGAATTGAAGTGGCGCCTCCAGAACGACCCGGACTCCATTCCCAACCTGCGCCGCCTCATCAAGTCGGGCACCATGTTCGAGTTCGGCTCCACCACCAACTTCCCCAGCATCACGTGGCCCAGCCACAACGCGATCGGCACCGGCGCCTGGGGCGGGCACCACGACATCGTGAACCCCACCTACTACCTGCGCGAGACGCGGGAGGTGGTCACGCCGCAGGGACAGCAGTTCGAGACCGCCCGCTTCCTCGGCGATGGCGTCGAGACGCTGTACGAGGCCTTTCACCGCGTCTTCGGACCATGGGAGGGACAGAACGGCGCATTCACCGCATCGATCCATGAGCCCTGTACGCGGGGAGCCGACCACGCCACCCTGGAGCGCATCGTCATCGGAGACAGGGGGCGGCTGCGAGAATGGACCGAGCGCGTCTCCGGCGACACCAGCGCAAAGTGGCTCGAAGACGACCAGAAGGGCGCCCACATGGAATCCATCGTGGACGGCCGGGGCGTCGCCCAGGCGGTCGTCCTCTACAACGACGGAGCGCATCCGCCGCCGAAGTTCATGTTCCATGAGCTGACCCTGACCGATGGCGTGGGCCACGACTACGGCCCGCACTCCGAGGGCCAGCGCCTGGCACTGGATGAGACTGACGTGCGCGTCGGGCGGGTACTCGACGCGCTGCAGGCGGCGGGGCTCCATGACGACACGCTGTTCATCGTCACGACCGACCACGGCATGGCGGCGGTCGATGGCGAGCTCAAGGCAACGCAGGTGCGGGCGATCGTCGACGCCGGCATGAAGGCCGTGACGCCGGACCCGCTGATCTACCTCATCGACATGGCGGTGATCGTGACCGCGCACGAGGACGGCCGCACGGCCATGGTGGAGGTGCTCGCCAACGACGCCGACCGCTCGGGGGAACGGCCGCCGGTTCCCGACGCCGAGGTCACCCTCAGCACGCACGGCGCAAAGGTGCTCACGCGGGCCCGGAGCGATTCCGGCGGGACTTGCGGGCTGGCCCTGCCGCCGGACATCGAGCCCGAAGAGCTGTACGTGACCGTGCACCACGATGACTACAATCCCCGGCACCTCCGGCTCGATGGTTCGCCGGTTGTCGAGGACATCCGCGCCCTGCTCTACGGCGCGAGCGGCCGCTGATCGTCAGGCTGCCCGCCGCACCTCCGCCGGGCGTGCCGCGGCGACCCGGGCGACCCGGAACAGCGCCTCGGGATCGCGCCCATCCGCGGCGAAGGTGCTGAAGCCGATGCCCAGCCTTCCCCCGCCCGGGCGCGCCGTCCCGGCCGGTTCAGACGCCGGGTAGTCCCGGATGCGTTCCGCCACCCCCAGGCAGCCCTCGGGCCCGGAAGACTCCAGCAGCAGCCAGATTTCCCCTTCGCCGGAATCGCCAACGACGTCTTGCGCGCGCACCGACGCCCGGGCGACCGCGAGCCACGCCGCGTGCAGCGCCTCACCCTCCGGGCTGCCCCGATCGATATCGGGAAGGTCGAGCACCAGCAGCGAGAACCCCGCCCCACGCTCACTGCGGGCGCGCTCGCACTGCGACTCCAGCCGCCGCAGGAATCGCGCCGGGCCGCGCACAACCATGGACTGGCCCATGACGACGCTGAGGAACTCCGACAGCGGCTCCTGGTGGAAGGTGGGCGCCCACCGCACCGCGGCCGCGGTCGCGCTCGCTCCCAGGGCCGCCAGCAGGACGAGCGCCGCGACCACCCTCACGTTGTAGTCCCCTGCCCGCATGCCAATCCCGAACGCCGGGACCATAAACACCAGCGTCCCCACGCCGAGCGCGGCCAGGACCACCACGGCGACCCGTATTCGGACGGATTCGCGCCGCAGCTGCGCGCTGGCCAGCGAAGCGGCCGCGTCCAGCCCTTTGCCCATGGCGAATGCACGATCGGAGTGTGTCATTACTGATGCTCCTCGTTCACCGTGAGTTGCGAAGAAGCATCGGCCCGTTGCGGTCTCCGGCGCATCACATTCGACGCATCAAGATGTCAGGCACGTCTCCGTTACGTCACAACTGCGTCACAGCCCGCGTGGGAAGGGCCACTTCGCTCTTGTAATCCCTGTCTCACAAGCGGATGCTAACTCGCACCGTTACGTGTGCGAATGGACTCGCCGCGGCCGGCTACCAGTGGAGGGCATTCATGGACAGGTCACCCCAGCAGCAAAACGGACAGTTCGCACGCCTCCGGCACGAGACCGTCCTCATCGCCGATGACGACCCGACGGTTGCCGCCGTCGTCTCGCGGATCCTGGAGATGGAAGGCTTCAACGTGCTGGCCTCCCACTCGGGGGCGGCCGTGCTGCTGCGGTTTGAAGAGGTGCGCCCCGATCTCGTAATCCTCGACGTCCGGATGCCCGATATGGACGGCTTCGCCGTCTGCCGCGCGCTTCGCCGCACATCCCGCGTCCCAATCGTCATGCTCACCGCTCTGGATGACGAGGCGTCGGCCACCCGGGCCTTCGAGGCCGGCGCCGACGACTACGTGCGAAAGCCGTTCGGTGCGGCGGAACTGGCCGCGCGCGTGAAGGCGATCCTTCGCCGCGCCGATATGAACGGCCAGGATGGAGGCCAGATCGTCGCCGGGCCGCTCGTCGTCGACGAGGTCCAGCACATCGCCACTCTGGACAGCCGCGAGGTCAACCTGTCCCGCATCGAGTTTCGGCTGCTCGCCTACCTCGTCCGTCACCCGAACCGAGTGGTGACGCACGACGACATCCTCACCCGCGTGTGGGGCCTGCGCTACGTCGGCTCGCACCACGTCCTGCGGGTGGCCATGAGCAGGCTCCGGCAGCGCCTGGCGATCGATGGCCGCGATGACGTCTCGATCCAGACGATCGGCGGTGTCGGATATCGATTCCTTGTGACGGATGCGGTGCGGGTGGCCGTATAGTACGCGACCAGCGCCGGGCCGCACTACTCGCGTACGCGCTCATCCCCGGCACCAGGCACGATCCGGATCGGTCGGTGTGGGTTCGCCGGATCGCCGCGCGTGCACGTGTCTTCCCGGCCAGCCTTCGGCAGCAAAGCGGGCGCATGTCCTTCGCCGTAAGCCGCAAGGACGAGGCCATACACAACCCGCTCGCAGCTTGCGGGCGATTCGAAGGTGACCATCGGGTTGGCGCGGGCGCGGACACCCTGCAGAAGCCGCCGCACTGGCTCCACCGATCGAACGCACGCGCGCACGCCCGGCGGGAACTCCAGGAACGCCGTCAGTTCGTCGGCGTTTCGCCGCACGTAGTCGACCACCGCGGGCGCCTCCGCGCGGAACGTTCGCGCCCACCGAGAAAGCGCCATGCGGGCAGCGCGCCCGGTCTGCGCGCACATCACCGCTGCCAGGTCGTTCACGCACGTCGTCGACCCGTACTCGCGTTGCAGCAGGCGCGCGTGCAGCAGCGCCGTGCTCCAGCACTGCTGCCGCCTCACGTCCGGCCAGACCACGTCCAGCGCGGCCCGCGCGGGGCTGCCGGCGGGCGCCGTCACCAAGCTTAGACCGCGGCCGTTCAAACCACGCCTGTCCAGCTTTGCCAGAAACGCGATCCAGGCCGACATGTTCTCGTTCAGCACGAGACGAAAGTCCACGAGCCGGCGCTCACCCGAACACGTGACGCCGTACGCGCACAGGAGGTGCCGGCTCTCGATCCTTGCGCCGTTGCGGATCCAGACGCGGATGCCCGAGAGCGTCAGATACTGCACGCGCTCGTCCAGGATCCGGTGGTGAAACGCCCGGACCTCCGCATCGATTCCGCGAACAAGCACTGGAAGCAGAAAGCGCCCGCTGCCGCGCGCACCCAGGCGGCGCAGGAACTCCTCCACGTCCGTCATCGCGACGCCGGACAGCGCGAGCTTGCGCGCAAGATCCTGTCCCATCCCCATCCCTGCTTCGTCGGTAAGCGCCGGCCCGGCCGCCATTGTGCATTCCGAATCGAACGGACGCGTTGGCGCGCCGCCTCCCGCCTTCTCAGGCGGACGAGGCGCCTGCGCTCCAAACTCTTCCGTCACCGCCAGCAGCATCGTTGTTCCCTTTCCGTCGCCGCTCGGGCGTGCGGCCGACGAGTCTCCTCGCGACCATCGCTATGATTCGAGTAATCGATATGGCTAATTCACGGCCTCCCGCGCTCCCCTCTACTCCCCCACTTGACCGGGCGCGCCGTCTCACCTCCGCATCAATGTCACAAGCCCGGCACTGTGCCGTCACAGGTCCATCTCCGGGAGTCGTTCCTTTGGGAGTCTCCTTATGCTCGTTCGGCCACCTATGGCGAACCCTCTCTTAACGAACAAGGACGCCAGCCGGCTCCGGGCGGAAGCGTCGAGACGGTAAGAGGCGGATGCCCCGGGCACGTAGCGACGCAGGGAGTGCGCAGATGGCACGAAACGGCATCGATGTCGTAATCGCGGACAGCCAGCCCGTCCTGCGCCTGGGAGTAGCCACCGTCGTCAGCCAGAACGACGACATGCGCGTCGTTGCCGAGGCGGGGACGCTCGAGGACGCGAGGCGCCTCGTCGAAAGCTTGCGGCCGGATGTGCTCACGCTGGACATCCGGATGGGCCAATGGTGCGGCGGCAGCCTCTGCCGCGAGATCCGCGAGCTTGCCGCCTGCTCCCGCGTCCTGATCCTCAGCTCCTCCTGGGACGACCACACGCTCGCGCGCTCCATCCAGGCCGGCGCGAGCGGATATCTGCTGAAGTCCTCCGATCCGTCGAGCCTGCCGGACGCGATCCGCACGGTCGCCCGGGGCGAGCTTGTCTTCGACCCGGCGGTCGCGGACGCCGTAGCCCGCACGCTGCATCAGCGCCGTGCCCCACGCACCGGGCTGACAGACCAGGAGCGCAACGTGCTGGAGCTGGTCAGCCGCGGCATGACGAACAAGAGCATCGCCACGACGTTGTTCCTCAGCCCGCACACGGTGAAGGACTATCTCAGCTCCATCATGGCGAAGCTACAGGCGAAAAATCGCGCCGAGGCGGTGCTGATGGCTGCCCGCGACCACCTCATCTAGCGCGACGCCCTCGGCCGCGGGCGGCCCGCGCACACCGGTCCTCGAGTCGCGCTTACCCCTCCCCGATGATCCCGGTACTGTGGGCCAGCCGCATCGATACAGGAGGGATGCATGGTAGAGGGGCCGCTATCGGGGACCGTCGTCGTCGACCTCTCGCGGGTGCTCGCCGGCCCCTACTGCACGATGATCCTCGCCGACCTCGGCGCGCGCGTCATCAAGGTCGAGGTTCCCGGCCGCGGTGACGATGCCCGTCACATCGGGCCGTTCGTCGGCACGTCCGTCGGCGACCGCTCCGCCTACTTCATGTCGCTCAACCGCGGCAAGGAGAGCATCGCTCTCGATCTCAAGGTTGCGGCCGACCGCGGCCTGTTCGAGCGCCTGCTCTCGCACGCGGACGTGCTCGTCGAGAACTACCGCGCCGGCACCCTGGACAAGCTGGGCTATGGCTGGACGACGCTGCACGCCCGCTACCCTCGCCTCATCTACGCGGCGACATCAGGCTTCGGCCAGACCGGCCCCTACGCCACGCGCCCCGCCTACGACATGGTCGTGCAGGCGATGGGCGGCATCATGAGCCTGACCGGCCACCCCGGCAGCCCGCCGACCCGCGTCGGGACATCCATCGGCGATATCGCCGCCGGTCTCTTCACCGCCGTGGGCGTGAATGCCGCGCTCTATCACCGGGCGCAGACCGGCGAAGGGATGATGCTGGACGTCGGCATGATGGACTGCCAGCTCGCCATCCTCGAGAACGCCATCGCCCGCTACATCGCCACCGGCGACGTCCCCGGCCCGATCGGCTCCCGTCACCCCTCGATCACGCCGTTCGAGGCCTTCGCGACCCGGGACGGACACATCATCATCGCGGCGGGAAACGATGCCCTCTTCCGCCGCCTGTGCGCGACCCTGGAGCGCCCGGAGCTCGCGGACGACGCGCGCTTCGCTACCAACGACCTCCGCACACGACATTGCGCCGAGCTGAAGACCGAGATCGAGGACGCACTCTCGCGCGGTACGACCGCGCACTGGTTGGAGCTGTTCGGCGGCGCCGGGCTGCCCTGCGGGCCCATCCAGGATGTCGCGCAGGTGCTCGCCGATCCTCAGATCGCCGCGCGCCGCATGGTGGTGACGGCCGATGACGGCGCGACTGGGCCGCTTCGGATGGCCGGCAATCCCATCAAGATGTCCGCCTTCGAGGACAGCGATAGTCGCGCCCCCGCCCCCGCGCTCGATGCGGATCGCGGCAGGCTACTGCGCGACTTCGACCTGGGCGACGCCTGAGTGTCGCATCGCGGCTGCCACCTGTGGCCACGATCCCGAGGATGTGGTGATGCCGGCGATCGTGTATCGGCCCGGCGGGTCGAGCGTGCCTTCGGCCTGACGGGCCCTTCCCGGCTCGCTCCGCCCCGTTTCCCGGTACACCACCACCGAAATGTTGTCCGGCCCCCCGCGTTCGTTCGCCAGGTCGACGAGCCGGTGCGCCGCCTCGACCGGAGATGCATCCGTGACCGCCGCCAGGATCTCACCGTCGCCCACGACCTCGTACAGGCCATCCGAACAGAGCAGCAGCGTGGTCTCCGGCGCCAGCTCCAGCGGCCCAAAGAGATCCACCTCCAGCTCCGCTCCCGAGCCCACGCTGCGGGTGATGATGTGCCGTACGCGGCTCTGCCTCGCTTCCTCCTCGGTCAGGTTCCCCTCTCGCACACGCTCCGCCACCAGTGAATGATCCTGCGTGACCCGCACGATCTCGCCTTTGTGGATCAAGTAGGCGCGGCTGTCGCCGACGTTGGCGAGCCATGCGCGCCCTCCCTGCACGAACCCCGCGACGACCGTCGTCGCCATGCCGTGCAGGTGTGCCGCCTGCTGCCCCCGTTGCCAGACGATCCCGTTGGCATGCCGGATCGCCGCCGCCAGCCGTTCCCCGGGCGACCCATCGTGCGGCGCTGTCATCTGCTCCTCGATGAGCCGAACGGCGTCCCGGCTCGCGACTTCGCCCGCGCGCTCGCCGCCAACACCGTCCGCGACGGCCAGCAGCAATGCGTCATCGGCGAGCTGCGCCGCCAGCACACAGTCCTCGTTCTTCCGGCGCCGCCGCCCCCGGTGCGACAGGGTGGCTACGTGCTCCATGGGCCAAGCTCCATTCGCCTGCGGGCGCGTGCACGATTCAGACCGGGAATGGCGTATGCTGGGCAGCGGCCGGGCACTCCGGCACGCGGGCGAAACGCGGTCCGGCGCGGCCGCCGACGAAGTCTTGTACCACCAAGGGCACCTTCGGCGGCGCCGGGATTCGCCGCCAGGACAAGTCCCGAACGGCGCTGCCGCGCCGCAGCGCGGACTTCGTCACGGTGCGCGTCTTGTCCGAGCGGACGACAGGACAATCTGCGATGGAACTGACGGTCATCCTCGCGAATGGAGAGCGCCGCATCGTCACGCTCACGGGCGACCACGCGACCATCGGCCGCCTCGCGGACTGCGATATCTCGATCGACAGCAAGGCGGTGTCGCGCGCTCACGCGAGGCTCGCCCGGACCGCGGATGGCCAGTGGGGGATCGAGGATCTGGGAAGCCTGAACGGCCTCGAAGTGAAGGGGAAACCCGTCACCCGATGGATCCTCCGCGAAGGCGATGAAGTCGTCGTCGGGGATGCCCGCATCTTCGTCGGAACGGCCCCGCACGACGACTCCACCATCATCCTTACGAAGGCGCGTGCCGGCGCCGGGCTCTGGCTCGATGACGATCATCGCTGTCTCCGCGACGGCGAACGCCAGCTCGGCAAGCGTCTCGCCGACCTCGAGTTCAAGCTCCTGAACGTGCTCGCCGGCGCGAACGGCCACGTCGTCGAACGCCGCCGCATCGAAGAAGCCATCTGGGGCGCGGACGCCTACGACGACAACGCCCTCCACCAGCTCGTGCGCCGCACCCGCGAGAAGATCGGTGACGATGCGAGCACGCCCCGGATCCTGCTCACGCTCCCGGGCGTCGGCTACCGGCTTGACCTCGCAGCGCAGCGGCAACAACCCTGATCTCGCCTCAATCATGGCACCCCTCGCGCACGGGCGGTTCGGCGCCCACGACGATCTCGTACCCGCAGAACACGGCGGTCGCGTTCACGCCGTTGTACTCCACGAACAGATCCACCCGCCCGTCGTTCTCCGTCACGTTCTTGATCTGCTCGCGCACGATGGGGCCCCCGCCCTGGATGCCCACCCTGAAGTACGCCCGGAAGATGACCAGCGACACCGTCCTGTTGGATCCGTAGTCGACGAGCACGTCGACCCGCGCACCACGCTGGACGCTGCTGTCCAGCGCTGGCACGAGGTACACCAGCCTGACGAACGGAGTCGCCGCCGGCGACGGCGCCACGGTCGGCGTAAGCGCGACGATCGTCGCCGTCTTCGCCTCCGCCGTCTGATTCCTAGGAAACGCCGTAAGCTGCGGGTCGATCACCGTCTTCCGGAAGCTGATCGCCGTCTTGGTGACGGCCACCGCAGTGCGCGTCGGGGCGCTCGGTGTGTTCGTCGCGGTCCGCGTGGCAGCGGGACTTTCATCGACAACGACGACCGCGGTCGGCGTGGCCGTCGCGCCATCGCCTTCGCCGAGCCCATCAACAAGGAAGATCCCCAGCACAACCGCGCCGGCGATGGCCGCCGCGCCGAACCCTCCCAGACCCAGCGCCGTCAGCACCCGCCCTGGCGGCCAGCGGCGCCGGCCTCCGCCCGCGCCCAGCGCGCGCAGCAGGTGCCCCGCCGACTGATACCGGTCGTCGGGATCCTTCTCCAGGAGACGTTCGATGATCGCCGCGAGGTCCGCGTCCGCTGTGCGCAGGCGATCGAGGTCCGGCGGACGATCGCGCTCGTGCATGCGCATCACGGCCGTGGGCGCCGCGCCCTCGAAGGGGACGTGGCCCAGCAGCGCCTGGTACAGCAGCACGCCCAGCGAGTACAGGTCGCCGCGCGCGTCTGCCTTGCCGTTGATGGCCTCCGGCGAGGTGTACGCCACCGATCCGAGGAACGCGCCCGTCTGCGTCTGGCTCGTCGCATCCAGCGCGCGGGCGATGCCGAAGTCGGCCACCTTGATGCTGCCGTCGAGGCCCAGCAGCACGTTGCCCGGCTTCACGTCGCGGTGGATCACCCTCTGCGCGTGCGCCTCGTCCAGCGCCAGCGCCACCGCCTCGGCGATGCGGCGCACTTCGAGCGGGGGCAGGCGCTTCCGGCTCTGGAGCCGGTCCTGCAGCGTCTCGCCTTCGACCAGCTCCATCGCCAGGTAGTGCGTGCCTTCCGCCTCGCCGGCCTCGAAGACGCGGACGATGTTGGGATGCTGCAGCCGCGCCGCCAGCCGCGCCTCCTGCTCGAACCGGCGGATGTAGTCGATCTCGTCGGAGCGGTAGTCGTGGAGGAGCTTGAGCGCGACGAAGCGGCCGTCCCGGGTGTCGCGCGCGCGGTAGACCGTGGCCATGCCACCGGCGCCGATCCGGGCGATTAGTTCGTAGGGGCCGAGCGTTCCCTGGTTCACGGTTCACAGTAAACAGTTTGTAGTTCGTAGTTGGTAGTGACGAGTCGGGCCGGCGCTAGTGCGCCGGCCCTCGCTCGTCTCGGTGACACGCGCGGGCTTTCAGCCCGCGCTGCGGTCTCGCTGTTAGTTCATCGACTCGATGATGGTGCTGATGCCCATACCGACGCCGATGCACTGGGTGGCGAGCCCGTACTTCCCGCCGCTGCGCCGCAGCTCGTGCGCGACCGTCGACACCAGCCGCGCGCCGGTGGCGCCCAGCGGGTGCCCGATGGCGATGGAGCCGCCGTTGACGTTGACGCGGTCCAGCGGGATCCCCAGCTCCTTGCAGGAGGGGATCACCTGGGCGGCGAACGCCTCGTTGAACTCCACGCGGTCGATCTGACCGGCCTCGAGGCCGGCGTGCCGCAGCGCCTTCTTTGTCGCCGGAATCGGGCCCAGTCCCATCACCTGCGGCTTCACGCCGCCCACCGCCATGCCGATGATGCGCGCGAGCGGCGTCAGGCCAAGCTCGCGGGCCTTGTCCTCGGACATGAGGAGCGCGGCGGACACGCCGTCGTTCGTCGGGCAGGAGTTGCCGGCGGTGATGATCACTTCCTTGCCGCCCAGCGACACGACGCCCTTCACCGGGTTGAGGGCGCTCAGGCCCTCCATGTTGGTGCCGCGCCGCAGGCACTCGTCCTGCTCGAAGACGATGGTCTTGCCCTTCTCGGCCTCGACCCAGTTGCCCTGGTCGTCAAACACCGGCTGCTCGACCTCCAGCGGGATGATCTCGTCCTTGTACATGCCCTTGTCGTACGCCTCGGCAACCTTGCGGTGGCTTTCGACAGAAAACTGGTCGATCTCTTCGCGCGTCAGGCCGTAGACCTCGGCGACGTTCTGCGCCGTCTGCGTCATGCCGACGATCGGGTTGGAGTCGAGGATGTAGTCGGGGAAGGGGACGGAGAAGTTCTCGCTGTGGTCCGGCGGCAGGTCGCGCTGGACCTTGCTCATCTTCACCAGGTTCTTGTTGAACTCGGTGATGCGCGTCTTCGCGCTCGAGCTCAGCCCGCCGCCCAGCGTCCGGCCCATGCGCTCGATGCCGACGGCGATGCCGCAGTCGATGGCCCCGACGGCGATGGCGGCTGCGAGGCGCTGGAGCGTCTCCATGCTGGACCCGCACTGGCGGTTGCTGTCGAAGGAGCAGACCTCCTTGGGCAGGCCGGCCAGGTGCGCGACGTTGTTCGCGCCGATGAGCACCAGCTCGCCCGCGCCCATGACGTTGCCGAGGCCCATGTCCTCGACGAGGAAGGGGCTGACCTTCGGGTTGCGCTCCATGAGCGCGCGCACGACCTTGCCCGCCGTCTCGTCGAGCCGGGTGGCGACGAGCATGCCGCGCCCGCCGCGGCCGAAGGCGGACCGGACGCCATCGACGAGGACTACGTTCTGCTGCTTCATGGGGGTGACTCCTTGTGTGTACGTCTGGCCGGGCGCCGCATGGGGGTGGCCCGCGGACGCCCGCTAAGCATAAGGAAGGGCGGCTGGTCGATCCACCACAAAACGCGGGCGCGTGAAGCGTGCCTGTCACGACCGAATTGCGGTCGCGCCTGGATGTGCGAAACCGGACTACCGCTCCACCGGGAGCGGGGCGGCCTCCCAGGCCTCGATGCCGCCACCCAGGTTGGCGAGGGGGGTCAGGCCGGCCTGCTCCAGAAGCGACAGGGCGGTGGCCGCGCGCTCGCCGTGGCCGCAGTAGGTCACGATGGGGCGATCGCGGGGCAGCTCTCCGTTGCGGGCAGCGAGCTGGCCGAGGGGGATGTGGACGGCGCCCGGCAGGTGCCCTGCGGCGTACTCGTCCGGCTCGCGCACGTCGAGGGCGACCGCCCCTTCCTGCAGCGAGCGGCGCGCGCCGACGGCATCGACGAGGCCGGCCGAGGCGAGCGGGAGGTCCGCGGCCAGCCATGCGGGTATGCCCCCTTCGAGCACGCCGCCGAAGCGCTCGTACCCGACCAGAAGCGACTCATCCACGACAGGACCGACAGGGACATCGCCCATCACGAAGAGCAGCGCGGCGCCCTCCGGGACGAGCCAGCCCAGCCACACCGCGTAGGCGTCACGGAAGGGGATGCTGAGGGATCCGGGGATGTGGGCGCGCATGTACTCCTCCACAGGGCGCACATCGACGATGACCGTGTGCGAGCGCGCGGCATCGAAGTCGAGCGGCGACACGGGCGGCGGTGGCGCGATGTCGCCGCGGAGCGCCGGGCCGGCCTGGTTCACGGCGCGCATCCGGGCGTAGTACGCGGGGACCGCCGGGAACGTCGTCGGGAACCAGCGGACGAAGGCGTCCTCGTCGCCGGAGGAGGTGAGGAGGGGGTTCGTCGCGCGCTGCTCGCCGATGGTGGACGTGCGCTGGTCGCCGGCGCCGGCGGAGCAGAACGAGCCGCCGCCGTGCGTGGGGTAGAGGACAGTCTCGCCGGGGAGGGCGCTGAAGGCGGTCTTGAGGGTGCGGTACTGCGCGCGGCTCAGGGGCTCGGTCATCTCGGGCGCGATGAGGTCGGTGCGTGCGGCGCCGCCGACGATGAGGGAGCCGCCGCTGAAGAGCGACGGCGGGCCGGCGGCGGCGCGCACGGCGTAGCTCATGTGCTCCGGCGTGTGGCCAGGCGAGGCGATGACCTCGACTTGCAGCCCGTCGAGCGCGAACTGCTCCGCGCCGGCAACGGGCTGGTGGTCGAGACGGACGGCGGCATCGTGCGGGATGAAGAGCTTCGCGCCGAGGACGGCGGCCAGCTCGTGTGCGCCGGAGACGAAGTCGGCGTGGAGGTGCGTCTCGAGGACGGAGGTGATGCGCCAGCCGCGCTCCTCGGCGGCGTCGACGTAGCGCTGCACGGTGCGGTCGGGGTCGACGAGGACGGCGGCGCCGTTGCCCGCGGCGACGAGGTAGGAGCTGTTGCCGAGGCCCTCGTGGACGAAGGGGATGAGGTTCATGGCGAGATCTCCGTGCCTGTTGCAATGTGGTTGGGCGACCGGAGGGCGATCAGCGCGAGCACGCCCGACGTGGCGGTGAGGGCAGCGACGGCCTGGATGGCGAACGTGAAGCCGAACGCATCGGCGAGCGCACCAGCGGCGAGCGCACCACCGATGGCGCCGGCATCGCGCCAGAAGCGGTACACGCCGAGCGCGGTCGCACGCTCGCCGGGGTGGACGGCGTCGCCGGTGGCGGCGAGCAGCGCGGGATACACCATAGCCGTGCCGAGCCCGAGCAGCACAAGAGCGGCAATCCAGACGCCGAACATGGTGGACGCTCCGATGGCCACGATAGCCGCGGCCTGTACCAGCATACCGGCCACGATGAGCGGCTTGCGGCCGAGAACATCGCTGGCCCAGCCGGTGACGAGCTGGAGGGCGCCCCAGACGAGGGGATAGGTGGCCGCAAGGACGGCGATGCGGCCGAGGGAGGCGCCGTGCGACGCAAAGAAGAGGGGGAAGATGCCCCAGGCCAGGCCGTCGTTCAGGTTGTTCACGAAGCCGGCCTGTGAGATGCCGGCGAGGTGTACGTCGCGCCAGGTGCCACGGGCGAAGCTGCGCCGGAGCGACGCCTCGGACGTGACGGGCGGAGTATCGGCGGACTCGACGGCGACGAACGCGGCCGTGTCTCTGATGAGGAGGACGCTGAGGGCGAGGCCGCAGGCCGCGAAGGCGATGCCGAGGTACCAGGGCTCCGGCCGGAGGCCGTAGTTGCTGGCTATCACCCCGGCGGCGAAGGCGGCACCGGCCACAGCAAGGTACCCGGCGGCCTCGTTCAGGCCGAGGGCGAGGCCGCGGCGGCGCGGGCCGACGAGATCGATCTTCATGTTCACGGTCATGGACCAGGCGAGGCCCTGGTTGAGGCCAAGGAGCGCGTTCGCGGCGATGATCCAGCCCCAGGCGGGGGCGAAGATGATCACGAACGGCACAGGCAGTCCGAACAGCCATCCGGCGATGAGGATCGCGCGGCGGGAGTAGCGCTCCGAGAGGCGGCCCGCGAAGAGGTTGGCGAGGGCCTTCGCCAGGCCGAACGCGGCGATGAACGAGACGGCGACGGTCTTCGACGCCACGCCAAATTCATCGCGGGCGAGCACGGGCAGGACGGAGCGCTCGAGGCCGACCATGCCACCGACGAAGGCGTTGGTGGCGACGAGCAGCGCGAACTGGCGCCAGTTGGCGCCGAGACCGAGCGACGGCAGGGCGCCCTTCCGGGCGCCCGCCGCGCGGTTCGGCGTTGTGGTGCCGAGGGTTAGCTTCATGTCCGGGCGAGATCTCTCCTTCCGAAGGCCACACCGTAGATGAGCGACGGGATGCAGATGTGAGTAGTGGTGATCAGGCCGGCGACGGCGACGAGTGCGCCGCCGAGGGCGTAGCCGGCAACATCGAAGCCGGCGGCGAAGAGGCCGCCCGTGGTCAGCAGCCAGACGCTGGCCATGGCACAGGCGAAACGCCTGGGCGCGCCGTTTCGGGGGAGTTCCGGCGTGTTGGTGACCTGACGGATGCCGTAGTTGTAGATCAAATCGAAGGGGTGAATGGTGAAGACGGCGCCGAGTGCGGCGAACACCATCAAGCCCCAGAGGATCGGCGGGGAGGCGAGCGCGGTGCCGGCGGCGGCGATCGCCGCGCAGAGGGCTGGGGAGAAGCGGAGCCCGAGCTGCGTCCGGGCGAGCGTGTCGCCCGATTCGCAGCTATACCCCTGGATATCGAGGCGGCGTCGCAGCGTCGATGAGAGGTCCACGTTCGATGTCCTCCTGTTAAGCAGGCTTCATGCCGGCTTCGCGCCAGTGAACGAGACGCCGCGCGTGTCGAACTCGGCCGCGTCGGACTCGTGCTTCGACCCGGAGTAGACGTCGGTCTGCTCGCCCCAGCGGACGCCGGTGAAGCCCACCTGGTCCAGCACCCACTTCCACTCGCCCTGTGTGAGTGCTCCGGCGATGCAGTTGGACCACAGCTCGACGTCGTCCTTCGCCTCCTGCGGCACGTCCAGGTGGACGATGATGTCGCCGACCTGGAAGCGCCCACCGGGCTTCAGCACGCGGAAGACCTCGCGCATGACGGCTTCCTTGTCCGGCGTGAGGTTGAGGACGCCGTTGCTGATGACGACGTCCACGCTGGCGTCGGAAACCGGGAGGTCCTCCAGGAAGCCCTCGCGCACATCGACGTTCTTCAGGCCGAGGGCGGCGGCGCCCTCGGCCGCCTTCTCGCGCATGGCGGGCGTCATATCGACGGCGATGACGCGGCCGGTTGGCCCGACGCGCAGGGCGGCCTGCAACGTGTCGAAGCCGGCGCCGCATCCCAGGTCGGCGACGGTCTCCCCGGGCTTCAGGTCGCCCATCGAGAATGGATTGCCGGTGCCGGCGAAGGAGTCGACGGTGGCCTGCGGCAGCCGGTCGACGTCGGCGGCGGCGTAGCCCAGCATGACCGAGAGCGGGCGCCCGGTGTGGAAGTGGAAGCCTCTCTCCGGCTCCTGCGCGACCTCGGTGTACTTCTCGCTTATGCCGCGGCGGAGACGGTCGCGGTCGACGTTGGCGGCGGTAACTTGCTGTGTCATGGGTGTTTCGCTCCTTTACCCCACCCCCCTTTCCCCTCCCGCTTTGAGGGGGAAGGGGAGAGGCGTGGCTGCTGTCTGATGCAGGCGATACTACCCCTTCTATCTCTAGTTGTCAATAGATTTATTGATCAATTGCAAAGCTTGGCTCAAGGGAGTAGAGTAGGGCCATGTCGCACCGCCCATTCAAGCAGCGCCTCTACCCCCTGTTCGCCCGAGTCGGGCACGCCCTGGCCAGCGACCGGCGGCTGGAGCTGCTCGATCTCCTGGCGCAGTCGCCGCGGCACGTCGAAGCGCTGGCGACGGAGACGGAGATGTCGGTGGCCAGCGTGTCGCAGCACCTGCAGGTGCTGCGGAACGCGCACCTGGTGGAGACCGAGCGCGAGGGGACGAAGGTGCGCTACCGCCTCGCGGGCGACGACATCCTCCACCTGTGGCTGTCGCTGCGGTCCGTGGCGGAGCGGCGGCTGGCGGAGGTGGCGCAGCTCACGCGTGAGTTCACGCGCGAGTTCGCGGTCGAGGGAGCGGACCAGTCCGACGTCTCGCGCGACGAGCTGCAGGCGCTGGTCGACCAGGACAAGATCATGGTGATCGACGTACGTCCGCGGCTGGAGTTCGACAACGGCCACCTGCCGGGCGCCGTGTCCATGCCCGTCGACGAACTGCCGGGCCGGCTGGAGACGCTGCCGAAGCGGCGGCGGATCGTCGCCTACTGCCGGGGCACGTACTGCCTCTTCGCCGACGAGGCGGTGGCGCTGTTGCGGCGCGAGGGCTTCGATGCCGTGCGCCTGGACGGCGGCTGGCCGGAGTGGGTGGCGGAAGGCCGGGCGCAGGGGTAGCCGAGCGCGTCACCCGCGTCACCGATGCACCACGCCCGGTGGCGTCATCCATCATCCTGAAGCTGCAGCGCTTCGCGGACCGCGGGGACGAGCATGGTGTAGATGTCGTCCTTCGCGATGAGGCGCACGCTCATTTCCTCCGCGCGGAGGTAGACGTCGGGATACTGCGACTCCGCGGTCTGCATGATCACCGGAAACGATGCGCCTCGGTGCGCGCGGGCCGCCTCGACGACCCGCCAGCCGCTGCCGCGCGGCATGCGGAAGTCGGTGATCGCGAGATGGAACACTTCGGCCGGGTCCTGTAACAGCGCCGCCGCGTCCAGCCCGTCCTCGACGCCGACGCACGTGAGGCCGAGGCCCTCCAGCATGCGCACGATGGTGGCCCGCCACGCGTAGCCATCCTCGGCCACAAGCACCCGGTACGTCTCCTGCGTCATCTCCCGCTCCGAATCGGCGACCCCGAAGGATCGGCTGTTCATCGACCGCCGCGAGTATCGTTCCCGGGCACACGAAGAGCCAGTGCGGTTACGCCCATCGAAGGCCGTCCGTTCGGCCCGTGATGGTTCTTGCACGGTGCGCGCAAGAAGTCCCATCGACCCAGTCGAGATTGCCGGAGGGAGGCGCGGAGCCTATGATCGCGGCACTCGCGAGCGCAGGGATAAGTCGTTAGTCGGTGGTCGGTGGTCGATGGGGGCCGATGACGAGTACGGTCGTCCGTCGAGAATCATGAAGGAGGCGGGTGATGGCGCAGAAGTTCGGCGGAGTGATCGGGCGGTACGGGGTCGACTCCACGCCGTGGTGGCCGGAGCCGGTGCGGGCACGGGAGGGCGCGCCGAACGTCGTCTACGTCGTGCTGGACGACGTGGGGTATGCGCAGGTCGGCTGCTTCGGGGCGCTGATCGAGACGCCGAACCTCGACCGGCTGGCGGCGAACGGCCTTCGCTACAGCAACTTCCACACGACGGCGCTGTGCTCGCCGACGCGGGCGTGTCTGCTGACGGGGCGGAACCACCACTCGAACGCGATGGCGTCGATCGTGGAGAGCTCACTGGGGTTCCCCGGGTACACGGGCGAGATCCCGTTCGAGAACGGCATGCTGCCGGAGATCCTGGGGCCGGCGGGGTACGCAACGTACGCCGTCGGGAAGTGGCACCTGACCCCTCACGTGGAGATGAACATGGGCGCGCGGCGGGACCGCTGGCCGCTTGGCCGCGGGTTCGACCGCTATTACGGCTTCATGGGGGGCGACACGAACCAGTGGAACCCGGACCTCTGGGAGGACAACCACGCCATCGAGCCGCCACGCACGCCCGAGGAGGGCTACCACCTGACGGAGGACCTGGCGGACAAGGCGATCGAGTATCTGACGGACCTCCGGAACTCCGCGCCGGACAAGCCGTTCTTCCTCTACTTCTGCACGGGGGCGGGTCACGCGCCGCACCACGCGCCGAAGGAGTGGATCGAGAAGTATCGCGGGCAGTTCGACATGGGGTGGGACCGGGCGCGCGAGCTGATCTTCGAAAAGCAGAAGGCCGACGGCGTGATCCCGGCCGACACGAAGCTGACGCCGCGGCCGCACTGGATCCAGGCGTGGGACTCGCTGACGGACGACGAGCGGCGGCTGTACGCGCGGATGATGGAGGTGTACGCGGGATTCATGTCGCACACGGACCACCACATCGGGCGGGTGCTGTCGTTCATCGAGCGGCTGGGGGAGATGGACAACACGATCGTGGTGGCGATCAGCGACAACGGGGCGAGCAGCGAGGGCGGGCCGCACGGCTCGCTGAACGAGGCGCTGTTCTTCAACCGGGTGCCGGAGTCGCTGGAGGAGAACCTGGCGCGCATCGAGGAGCTGGGGAGCCCGACGACCTTCAACCACTATCCGTTCGGATGGACGTGGGCGGGGAACACGCCGTTCCAGCGGTGGAAGCGGGAGGTGCACGAGGGCGGTGTGGCGGACCCGTGCATCATCCACTGGCCGAAGGGGCTGGAGGCTTCGGGCGAGATCCGGCGCCAGTACGTGCACGCGATCGACATCACGCCGACGATCCTGGACGTCCTGGGGATCGAAGCGCCGGCGGCGATCAAGGGCGTCACGCAGTCGGCGATGCACGGCTCGAGCTTCAAGCACACGCTGGGCGACGCAGCGTCGGCGAGCGCGCACGAGACGCAGTACTACGAGATGCTGGGAAACCGCGCGATCTACAACCGCGGGTGGAAGGCGGTGACGTACCACGGGACGGCGGGAATGATCTACGACGGCGTCACGGACCCGTCGAAGCCGTTCGATGAGGACGTGTGGGAGCTGTACCACGTCGAGAAGGACTTCAGCGAGTCGACGGACTTGGCGGCGGAGCACCCGGAGAAGCTGCGGGAGCTGCAGGACCTGTGGTGGGTGGAGGCGTCGAAGAACAACGTGCTGCCCATCGACGCGGGGTCGATCGGGCGGGCGGCTGCGCGGCGGCCGCGGCCATCGGCGGGGCGGAAGCGGTTCGCGTACTACCCCGGCGGGGCGCCGGTGGAGTCGGCGGTGGCGGCGAACATGAAGAACCGCAGCCACAGCATGACCGCGGACGTCGTGATCCCGGAGGGCGGGGCAGAGGGTGTGCTGGTGGCGGTGGGCGGCCGGTTCGGGGGGTGGTCGCTCTTCGTGAAGGACGGGCGGCTCAAGTACGCCTACAACTTCCTCGGGCGGAGGATGCAGACGGTGCAGTCAGAACGGCCGGTGCCGGCGGGGCATCACCTGCTCGCGTCGTCGTTCGAGAAGACGGGGCAGCAGCCGTTCGGCGCGGGCGGCGTGGTGCGCCTGTTCATCGACGGCGAGCAGGCCGGCGAGATGACGCTGCCGTTCACGATCCCGGTGCTGGCGGGCGCCGGCGAGAGCCTGCAGGTCGGCTGTGACGTCGGCGCCCCGGTGACGGAGGAGTACACGGCGCCGTTCCGGTTCACCGGCACGCTGTACCGGGTGGTGGTGGACCTGCAGGGCCACGAGCCGCCCCGCGATCTGGAGCAGGAGGCGGTGGTGGAGATGGCCCGGCAGTAGGGGTTAGGTGCTAGGTGCTAGGGGTTAGGGATTCGGACGTGGTCTGGTAGATGGCGGGGCGGTAGCGCGGGTCGGGTGGGGCAGTCCAAGGGATGGGCTTAGGCTAGAGGGTCGAGCGCACTCTATAACTCAGGGGGGATGGGCAGGGAGACTAGGCAGTCAATTGTAGGGCGTCTGCATGGAGAAGAATCTCCTCTTCGATGAGCTTGAGTCCTCGTTCCATGGCCGCAGTCACGCCAGACAGCGATTTGCACACTTCGCTAAAGCGGCCGATGTCCAGGCAAATGTGAGCGGCACCGATAGGGTAACGTGCGGCCTTTACATGCAGATGAGTCGCCATCTTGTACTCACTCATCTCGCCCACATCAAGTGGAGCCGGATCGCAGTGGAGCGCGACTACTTCTTCCCGACGACGATCGGGCCCCCGCAGGGCATAGAGATGGAAATAGCAACGCTCGAGATTGAAGACCTCGTCCTTCTCGGAATACGGCAGCCATCGCTCATAATAGGCAGCCACGAAGCTGGGGACTCTTGTTGGGAACGTCCAGTCGGTATATGCATCGGACGGCTGCGCCCCCGAAGACGTGACCAGTACGAGGGCCCGGCCTGTCGGCTTAAGTTGTGTACCGATAGTGGACGCCGCGATGCCGGCAAGCAGAGACTTGATGGTGTTCCTCCGCTTGGAGACTAGATGTTGGCGATCAGCGGTGACGACCCGTTGAGCCATGCAGTTCAGCCAATCAATTGCTTTTCAGCATCTGTCCACCCGTACGCGAGAGCGGTCAAATTGTCCAACTCATCCCTGATAGCCCGGTTCTTGTCTTCGGACTCCGGACGACCGGCCAACAGCGTGTCCACGGCACCGAGAATTTTGGCCAGCAATTGTGGCGGTAAGTCCTCCGGGAGAGGGATCGGCAACTGCTTCAGGGTTGTTACCTCTATCCGGTTGTAACTCCCTGCGTACCTACGGCCGGATCGCGACAGGAACCAGGCTGCTGTTCCGGAATTGACAAAGGCGAGGGCGTACTTAAGCGAATCCAGATCCAGACTGCCCTTCTTACAGGAGACGTAGTAGCCGCCGCGAACCAAGTACTTCCCTGCACTATCAAAACCAAATCGAGGAATGAGCATTACGTAAGGGCCAACGATCTTTGGTGCAAGAATTCGACTCGGCTTCCTCGGCCATGCGGGCTGCCACCATTTCGCGTTACCTCGGCGGACCGGGCTCCGGTTCTGGAGTTCCGCCTTTCTGCCCAACAGGCGGCGCCATGTTTGCGGAAACTGCCCGCTCATCTCTTCCTCTGTCAGAGGGCGATCACCTTCAAAAGGATAGAGCATGCTCTGGTCGGTATCCGAAGCGAGGCGAAAGGAAGTGATCGAACGAGACGACAGATATCGTTTGTAAATCACTTCTTCACCCTTCGGGATGTCGGCATTATCTATGATGAAAGCTGCGTCCAAGCCCGTGATGACCCCCGGCGCGACGTTGAACAGGTCGCCCAACTTAGGTAGCCGTGACAGTTTCTGTTCAATCGAAGTCTCGCGAGAAGAAGGAATGTTCCCCAGTCGGCGCGGTCAAAATCACGTTGCTTCGCGTCGAAGATGACGTAGTGATCCGTCTCAGACCGGCGTCCATCGAGAAGATCTTGCAGGGCATGTCCCGCTTGCGCCCGGCATCGAACAATAGCTGCTGGGGCCCCGGCTGACGGTGCTGGCTTCCGTTCCAGGGCCAGGAGAACCACATAGGAGCCCACGTCTTCGAAAACGGGAAGGTGACTTAAGTCCGCGAGGCAGCGTATCTCCGCATTGTGCCGGATCCACTCGCGGACTGGCGCAGCCGACTGGGAAACGAGAAACGTTTGGGGCAAGACAAAAAGTCCGAAGCCACCAGCCTTCAGACTCTGGATACCCATCACAAGGAATGGCAAGTACGAGTCCAGGCGGCCGCCGGCGCCGATCTTCGCCATGGAGTCCGCGATCTTCGACCTCATGTCCTCGGTCTGAGACTCGATCTGGATGTAGGGCGGGTTAACAACGAACGCGTCGAACGTGCCAAGTTGTTCTGGATGATGGTCGAAGAAGTCGAGCGCGTCCGCGAACTGAATGTTGAGGGTACGCGGGAACTTGCCCGTCGCCACCAAGTGCAAGACGGCGATGGACAAGCGGGTTGCGTCACACGCGTTTTGATCATTGTCGATTCCGAGCAGGTTCTTAACCGCACTGGTGGGTAAGGTCGGTGAGCGAACGGCTCCGAGGGACTGTAGTTGCGTCTCAAGAATCGTCCGGAGGAAGATGCCAGAGCCGCACGCGAAGTCCGCAACTCTGGCTTCTCTGAACACGCGTGGCGGGAGATTCTCCTGGAGGAACCTAGCAAAGAAGCGCGCAATAAACTCCGGCGTATAGACGGCACCCGAAGCCCTGCGAGGCTCCTCATCCGGGACGGGCGGCAGGAACCGCAGCTGCCCATCGTTATCGGGATACTTGAGGATCGAGACATAGCGCTCATACACGCGGCTCAGCGCATGCTTGGACATGACCGAGAAGTCATACCTATACGGCACTCCTCGATGGCGATAGAAGTCATTAAACAACGAGTGGATCGTGCCGGCATCGAGTTGGTCGAATACCTGCAACCGCGACCAGTCAACCAGGCCAGCAGGCGGGTTGGTATTCGTCAGCCGTTTAATCGTGCTCCTTATCGTCCGTGCGACCGTTCGCGTCGTGCCTCCACGAAGGAGTTCCTCGCCAATTCCTGGAGCGGCGGAATAGAAGTCCTCCACCGCGCGAGCCAGCAGGATCGCATTGAACAACGCTGAGTAGTTTGAGTTGTCAGCCTGTCCCTCGAGATCTGCTCCCAGAAGCTTTTTCCAACTCGAAAGCGTGTCAATCAACGCATCATCGAGAGCGAGGATGTTTGGGTTTGGTGCAAGCCCAATCGCTTCGGCTAAACGGTCCCGTGCTAAGCCCTCGTATTGGCCGCGCGTGAGCTCAAACCGAGCAACTTCGTTCGCTGACTCTCGGCGATTGTAGAGATAGCTGACGCTCTCTTGATCGATCCAAACATGCCAGTCGACTAGGTTGTTGTAGGACAAGGACAGTAGTGCGCGCCGTTGGTCGATTTGCAGATCACGCGTTCGCGTTCCTTCGGGAAGGAAGGTGAGCACAGCTGCATTCCGGAGGCCATATTCGGTTAGCAAATGCAGCACGCCGGGATAGGAGGTCGTGGCTCTATCGAGGATAGCGTCGCTCGGGCGCCATCCGAACTGATAAGAGAACTCAGATATCAGTTGGCCATATCCAGGTGAATCTGGTGCCTGCCGTGTCAGACGTTGAACGATTTCGTAGGCATTCACGGAAGTCGTCCCGTCATAAGGGTTTTCTGAGCGCAATGCCAAGCCGTGCGAATTGCGCCAATTCGGTCGCCGAAGTATATCCAGCGATGATCAGGACAGGCTGAGAGGCAGGCAGCGGCTTGTGGTGGATGCGGCTAAGGCAGCTGAGAGGCATGATGGATGTTCCGGTGTTGAGTGCGGGCGGAGCGGCCCGCGGGAAAGGATACGAGAGCTATGACGGTTGAAATGCGACCCCTCGGGCGGACGGGGGTGAAGGTCTCGAGCATCTGCCTGGGGGCGATGATGTTCGGGGGGAAGACGGCGCTGGATGATTCGTGCGGGATCATCGATAAGGCGTTCGATTCGGGGATCAATTTTCTCGACACGGCGAACGTGTACTCGCTGGGGAAGAGCGAGGAGGTGTGCGGGGAGGCGCTGAAGCGGAACGGTCGGCGGAATCACATCGTGCTGGCGACGAAGGTGCACGGGGTGATGGACAGCGAGGACCCGAACATGCAGGGGAACTCGCGCCGGCACATCATCCAGCAGTGCGAGGCTTCGCTGCGGCGGCTGGGGACGGACTGGATCGACCTGTACCAGATCCACCGTCCGCAGAGCGACATCCCGATCGACGAGACGCTGCGGGCGATGGACGACCTGATCCGGTCGGGGAAGGTGCGGTACATCGGGAGCAGCACGTTCGGCGCGTGGCAGCTTGTGGAGAGCTTCTACGTGGCGAAGGAGCTGGGGACGCACCGGTTCATCTGCGAGCAGCCGCCGTATAACCTGCTGGACCGCCGCATCGAGCGTGAGCTGCTGCCGATGGCGCGGACGTACGGCATGGCCATCATCCCGTGGTCGCCGCTGGCGGGCGGTCTGCTGACCGGAAAGTACAAGCGCGGCGAGGAGCCGCCGGAGGGTGCGCGGTTCGCCGACGCGTCGAACCCGATCTACCGCCGCCGGCTTAACGACCGCATCTACGACGTGATCGAGGGCCTGGAGCCCATCGCGAAGGACAAGGGGATCACGCTGTCGCAGCTTGCGCTGGCGTGGGTGCACATGCAGCCGGGCGTGACGGCGCCGATCATCGGTCCGCGCACAATGGAGCAGTTCGAGGACAACATAGGCGCGCTGAACGTGACCTTCGCGGAGGACGAGCTGAAGGCCATCAACCGGGTGGCGCGCCGTGGCGACAGCGTGGCGCCGTTCTATGAGGCGGATTTTGGGCCGCACCAGTACAGGTTTTAGGTTGTAGGTTTTAGGTTATAGGGGAACGAGGGCGGCCTTCGGGCCGCCTCTTCGTCCGCCCGGGGCGGTGACATTCGAGGAGTACGAGCTGCCGTCCCGCAAGTCTGCGGGATCTCCATCTGCGACTCCATCCCGCAGGCATGCGGGATCTCCGTCTGCGACTTCGACAGATCAACCGCCTCGCCCGTCGCGGCGACAGCGTCGCGCCGTTTTATGAGGCGGACTTTGGGCCGCACCAGTACAGGTTTTAGGTTGTAGGTTTTAGGTTATAGGGGAACGAGGGCGGCCTTCGGGCCGCCTCTTCGTCCGCCCGAGGCGGTGACATTCGAGGAGTACGAGCTGCAGTCCCGCAGGCATGCGGGATCTCCGTCTGCGACTTCGACAGATCAACCGGGTAGCGCGGCGGGGCGCCAGCGCGGCGCCGTTTTATGAGGCGGACTTTGGGCCGCACCAGTACAGGTTCTAGCCTCGCGCCTTTCGCGAGCATGGGCAGGGGCGATCCACAAGGGCCGCACCGTTGGCATCCTCTCCCGGTGCTCATCTCAGAGCCGTGAACCTGCTGGAATTCGCAAATCGCAGATTCAGACATTCAGACATCCGACTTGCCGGCCGGCGTGCGTGTAGCCCCTCCTTTGAGAAAGCCCGTAGCGCGTAGCTCCTGCGTTGGGCAATGGCGCATACTTCGGGCGTGGAGCAGCCGAAGATCCGATACGCGAAGAGCGCTGACGGTACGAACATCGCCTACTGGGCGATCGGGGAGGGGCCGGCGCTTGTCTACATGCCGACGATGCCATGGTGCCACGTCGAGCGCGAATGGGCGATCCCTGAATGGCGCCGGAGGTACGAGCGGCTTGCGTCCGGCCGCATGCTGATCCGGTACGACGCGCGCGGCTTCGGGCTCTCCGACCCGCTGCCGAGCGGCATGGCCGCTGCCGATCATGCTGACGACATCGACGCCGTGCTCGATGCTCTTCAGGTCGCACAGTGCGATCTTCTGGCGATGGGCGATGCAGGCTTCGCCGCTGTCGAGTACTGCGCGCGACAGACCACGCGCGTCGCACGGCTCATTCTCTGGGGCGCGTACGTGAGCCGCGATGCAGTGAGCAACTCGCCCAAGACAAAGTCTTTGCGCGCATTGTGGGACGAGGACTGGCTCCAGTACACGGAACTGGCGATACGAACGGTGCTCGGCTGGAAGCACGAGGACCGCGCCCGCCAGCTCGTGGACTTCTATCGCGCGGCGGCATCGCCGGAGTCACTCCGCAAGGTCGTCGGTGGCGTGCACGAGCTGGATCTGAGGACGCTCGCGCCACGCGTGCAGGTTCCGACGCTAGTGGTGGCGCTCGACAACGCCTGGCTGGATATGCGAGATGAGTGGCGCATCCTGGCGACGGAGATTCCGAACGCAGAGCTAAGAACCGCGCGCGGGGAGACACTGGGTGTCTTCGACTTCTACGACGAGGAAGATGACTTAGTGACGGTCCTGAATGACTTTCTCGGTGGTGGCGCGCCTGAAACTCCAGCGACAATGGCCGCCCCTGCTCCTCCGCTCGGCGGCCTGCGGACTATCCTGTTCACCGACATCGTCGGCCACACCGCGATGATGCAGCGCCTCGGCGACACAAAGGGCCGCGACGTCCTCCGCGAGCACGAGCGCATCACCCGCGATCTTCTCAAGCAGCACGGCGGCGCCGAGGTGAAGACCATGGGCGACGGCTTCATGGCATCGTTCGGCAGCGTGACGTCGGCGATCGAGTGCGCGATCGCGCTGCAACGTTCGTTCGAGGCGCGCGAGGGGGAGCCGCTGCAGGTGCGTGTCGGTCTCAACGCCGGCGAGCCGATCGAAGAGGACGGTGACCTGTTTGGGGCGACGGTGATCCTGGCGTCGCGGATCGCGGCGAAGGCTGGTGCTGGGGAAATCCTGGTGCCGGAGACGGTGCGGGGGTTGTTGTCGGGCAAAGGCTTCGTGTTCGGCGACCGCGGCGAGTTCATCCCGAAGGGCTTCGACGAAGGCGTCCGACTGTGGGAAGTGCGGTGGAGGGAATGAGCATCGAGCCAAGAATCCAGTACGCGCGAACATCGGACGGTGTGAACATCGCGTTCTCGATCGCCGGCGAGGGTGAGCGGCTGCCGGTTCTGTGGCTGCCGACGATTCCGTTCGCGCATGCGCAACTATCGTGGACCTTCACCACCTTTGGGCCCTACTTCCGCGCCCTCTCGGCGCAGCGGCCGTTCGCGATGCTCGACTTGAGGGGACAGGGCCTGTCGGATCGGAAGGCGTCCGAGACGTCGCTTGCGGCATTGCATCGAGATGTCGAAGCCGTTGTCGACAAGGCCGGATGGAAGCGATTCGCCGTCGTTGGCTCGTTCTCGGGAGGACTCCTCGGAATGTCGTTCGCGCAACAGCATCCGGAGCTCGTCGCGAGGTTGATCCTCATCGGACCGCGTCCGCCAGGGTCGCATGCCGATGCTGATGCCGATACTCAGGGGCTATCTGGGCTGCTCGACGCGAACTGGGACATGTATATCGACGCGTTGGTCCGGCGCGTGTACGGTTGGACCGATGCCGAATTCAATCGCGAGATGGTGGCGTTCTGCCACCAGTCCGCGACGCAGGCGTCCGCCCAGGCGCTCTTTCGTGCCATGGCCGAGATCGATCTTGCCAGTGCGATCGCCACGGTCGATTCACCGACGCTGGTACTCCATGCGGAAGGAGCAGGGTTCTCGTCAATTGAGACGTCTCGCGGGCTCGCGGCCGGGCTTCGTAATGGCCGTCTGGCGACATTCGACGCGTCGGCCGGATTCGACATGGTGGGTGGGCTGCCCTTCGTCGAGCGTTTCCTGGATGAAGAGGACGGCCGATCCAGCGCTACTCCCGCGCCGCTCGAAAGCGCCGACGCACACCCGTCCGGCGGCACGCGCACCATCCTCTTCACCGACATCGTCGGACACACGGAGATGATGTGGCGACTCGGCGACGCGAAGGGCCGCGAGGTTCTCCGCGAGCACGAGCGCATCACGCGCGATCTCCTCAAGCAGCACGGCGGCGCCGAGGTGAAGACGATGGGCGACGGGTTCATGGCGTCGTTCGGCAGCGTGACGTCGGCGATGGAGTGCGCGATCGCGCTGCAGCGGGCGTTTGCGGCGCACACCGACTCGATGCCGGAGCCGCTGCATGTGCGCGTCGGGCTGAACGCGGGGGAGCCGATCGAGGAAGACGGCGATCTGTTTGGGGCGACGGTGATCCTGGCATCGCGGATTGCTGCGAAGGCTAGTGCGGGCGAGATCCTGGTGCCGGACACGGTGCGGGGGTTGTTGTCGGGCAAGGGGTTCGTCTTCGGCGACCGCGGCGAGTTCGTCCCCAAGGGATTCGATGAGGGCGTCCGCCTTTGGGACGTCCGGTGGCAGGAGAACGAGTGATGGCGGAACCGCAAGTCCGCTACTGCACGACGAGTGACGGCGTCAGCATCGCGTTCCATGCGATGGGGAGCGGACCGCCGTTGATCCTGTCGTCGCCGTTCACGTTCAGCCACATCGGGCTGGAAATGCAGTTTCCTCCGGCGCGGGCGCTGTACGAGCGCTTCGCCGCGAAGCACACGCTCGTCCGCTGGGATCCGCGGAACTATGGACTGTCGCAGCGGGGTGTGGACGTCGACTTTGGACGATGGGCGCTGGATATCGAGGCCGTCGCCGACAAGCTCGGCTTCGACCGATTCGACCTTGTGGCGCTGAACTGGGGGTCGGTGCTTCAGGTGCGTCCCGAGCGCATGCGGCGTCTCGTCCTTGCGCCGGCCACCCCAATTCGCGGCGCCGACCTGCTTGCTGACCCGGAACAAGCCGCGGTGCGATCACTCGCGGAGAAGAACTGGGATGTCTACACGGAAACGCTCGCGAACTTCCTCCAGGGCTGGGACGGAGACAACGCGCACGCTTATGCGCTTTTCATGCGCGAGAGCATCAACCAGGCGGACTACCTGCGGGGCATGGCATCGTGGCGTACATGGGATGTCTCACCCTTTCTGCCGGGAATCACCTGCCCGACACTGATCGTTGCGAGTTTAGAAACATCTAAGGGCGCACGCGTGAGCGTTAGCGCAAAGCAATCGTCGCTGATCGCGAGTGCGATCCCGAACGCACGCCTTACACAGATCGCGGACTTCCGCCCGCTGAATCCGAAGCTCGCGGACCTGATCGAGGAGTTTCTTGATGAGGAGCCGTTCGAGGGCTCATCCGCACGACCATCGGCCAGCGCATCCTCGGGCATGGCCGTCATCCTGTTCACCGACATCGTCTCGTCGACGGAGTTAACCGAGCGGATGGGCGACGCCGCGTTTCGAGAGGTGTCGCGGGCGCTGGATGCGGGGCTGCGGGGGGCGATCCGGGAGTGCGGGGGGACGACGGTGGAGGCGAAGACGCTGGGGGATGGGGTGCTGGCGACGTTTGGGTCGGCGGCGCAGGCGATCGAGGGGGCGCGGCGCTGTTTAGCGTTGTCGGCAGCTTCGGAGTTGGGGTTGCATATCGGGGTGCATGCGGGGGATGTGATACGCGAAGAGGGGAATGTGTTCGGCGGGGCGGTGAATATCGCTTCGCGCATCTGCGGGCTATCGGCGGCGGGGGAGATTTTGGTGTCGGACGTGGTGCGGGGGATGGCGCGGTCGTCGGCGGGGGTGGTGTTTGAGGACCGAGGGGAGCAGGAGATGAAGGGGGTGGGGGAGCCGGTGCGGGTGTACGCGGTGCGAACGGAGGGTGCGTGATGGCGGAACCGCAGATCCGGTACGCACGCACGTCCGACGGCGTCAGCATCGCGTACTCAGTCACCGGGTCAGGTCCGCTGCTGATCTGGGCTCCCGACCTACCGCAGTGTCACGTGGCGATGGATTGGGAGGGCGGGTTCGGGCCGTACCTGACCCAGGTCGCCGCCGAGTTCTCGCTTGTGCGTTTCGATACGCGTGGGCTCGGCCTTTCTGACCGGGATATATCGGACTGCTCCTTCGAGGCACGCATGCGTGACCTGGAGGCCGTGGTCGACGATGTGGCGCAAGGGCCGTTGGCCCTGATGGGTCACGAGTTCAGCGGACCGCTGACGATCGCATATACGGCGCGCCATCCGGGATCCGTGACGCATCTGATCCTGCTGGACACATTTGCACGCACCGCTGATTTCACCGAGCAGCCACTCAACAGAATTTCGATGGAGCTGCTGGATCGGGACTGGGAGCTGTTCGCCGAGAGTCGCGCATCACTGGCTCGCGGCGCCGGTGACGACGCCTTCCAGACGAGTGATTGGGTTGAGTTTTACAAGGCCTGCGTCACCCAGGAGACAGACCGACTGCTTCGGGCGCAGGTGGCCGAGGACGACGTCACCGGTTTGCTTTCGGCCGTCGAAGTCCCCACTCTGATTCTTCATCATACGGGCACCAGGACGCGGCCGATCGAGATGGCGCGCGGACTCGCGGCCGGGATCCGCGGCTCGCGCGTCGTCACGCTCGAGGGCGGGGTGATAGGCAAGTGGCCTCGCGTGGTGTCGCAGATTGCGAACTTCGTGAAGGGCGACGCGCGAGTCTTACAGGCCGGGGGTACCGCGGTCATCCTGTTTACGGACATCGTCGATTCGACGGCGCTCACGGAGCGGCTGGGCGACACGCGCTTCCGCGAAGCATCGCGCGCGCTCGACATGGGCCTGCGCACCGCTATCCGCGACGCAGGTGGCGCCGCCATCGACGGCAAGCTGCTGGGCGACGGCGTCCTCGCGACCTTCTCCTCCGCCGCGCAAGCGATCGACGGCGCCCGTCGCTGCCTCGCGCTGAGTGCGGCGTCCGAGCTCGGGCTGCATATTGGGCTCCACGCTGGCGACGTGATCCGGGAGGAGGGGAACGTGTTCGGCGGGGCGGTGAACATCGCGGCGCGGATCTGCGGGCTGTCGGCGCCGGGCGAGATCCTCGTGTCGGACGTGGTGCGGGGGATGGCGCGGTCGTCGGCTGGGGTGGTGTTTGAGGATCGAGGGGAGCGGGAGATGAAGGGCGTGGGGGAGCCGGTGCGGGTGTACGCCGTGCGGACGGAGGGTGTGTAATGCCCGAACCGCAGATCCAGTACGCTCGGACGTCTGACGGCGTCAGCATCGCGTATAGCACCAGCGGCGACGGCCCGCCGATCCTCTATTGCCACGACCACAGCATCGCCATGCAGCATCATTGGACTGGCTCGGCCCCGGCCAACGACACCATTCGCGTGCTGTCCGCCCGTACTCGGGTGACGATCTTCGATGCCGCAGGCATCGGCGCGTCGCAACGCGATGTCAGCGACTTCTCACTGGAGGCGCAGGCGGTTGCGATCGACGCTGTCGCGACACGCCTCGCTGCAGCCCAGTTCACCCTGATCGGAACCGGCACCGGCACCGCCAGCGCCGCTCTTTACGCAGCTCAGCAACCTGGCCGCGTCCGGGAACTGGTCTGTCTGTTCCCCGCACTCCGCATCGTCCGCCGAACCGGCGCAGCGATCCGTGACAACTGGTCCCTTGATCGCCGCCGCGCGGCCGGCACCGTGTTTCCTGACGGGCCCGTCTCAGGTCAGCGCTGGTACAGCAACGCTATGCGCGAGTCCATGACGGCCGAGGTCTATGCTGCGTACCGGGCAGAGTTCGCAGACGCGGATCTCAGCGCGATCTATCAGCACATCCCTGTACCGACACTGCTCTGTATTGCAAAGGAGGGGCCAGAGCGAGAAGCGTCGCTTGCGCTGGCGAGTGTCGTGCCCAACTGCCGCGTTGCAACGTTCCCCGACGTCGGAGGTGAAGCCGTGGTGGGGATACTCGAGTTCATGGGTGTCGATACCGGGCAGGGCAGCTCGCGGCCTGCGGCCAGCGGTGGTGCGTCAGGAACGGCGGTGATCTTGTTCACGGACATCGTGGAGTCGACGGCGCTGACGGAGCGAATGGGAGACGCAGCATTCCGCGATGCTTCGCGATCCCTGGACGTGGGGCTGCGGGCGGCGATCCGGGAGTGCGGCGGGGCGACGGTGGAGGCGAAGACGCTGGGGGATGGGGTGCTGGCGACGTTCGGGTCGGCGGCGCAGGCGATCGAGGGGGCGCGGCGATGTCTGGCGCTGTCGGCGGCGTCGGAGCTGGGGCTGCACATCGGGCTGCATGCGGGAGATGTCATACGCGAAGAAGGGAATGTCTTCGGCGGGGCGGTGAACATCGCGGCGCGGATCTGCGGGTTGTCAGCGGCGGGGGAGATTTTGGTGTCGGATGTGGTGCGGGGGATGGCGCGGACGTCGGCGGGGGTGGTGTTCGAGGATCGGGGCGAGCACGCGCTGAAGGGGATTGCGGAGCCGCAGCGGGTGTTTGCCGTCACGAAAGACTAGCGTTGGATTGAGAGGCGGGAAGGGAGTGGCCGAAGCCTCCATCACCCTTCTATCGTGAACCGTGTTGAGACTGAGCGCGGCGGCTGAGGGCACGAACCGCCGCGCTCCGTCTACGCACGGACGCTCCCTTATTGACGGGGCGCGCTGGTGAGCGGCGCTCTCGGGATCGCGTTGCGGACGGCCTCGAAATAGAGGTCTTCGTGGCCGTGGACCCAATCGCAGGCGTCGTCGAACCCACAGCAGTGCATGACATACAGGACGTCGTCGCGATCGTAGAGCTCGAGCTCGGCCGGGCCCTCATCGCGGACATAGCGGAGGGCGCTGATGACGTTCTCGGGAACGCGGCCGGACAACATCGCGATGCCTCCTGCGGGTTGTCGTGCATGGTAGGCCGGATGAGGTGGCGCGGGCATTACAGTGACGGCGCGGATGTTGCGACGGCATAACAGCCGGTCAGCCGTCCGCCCTCCGCCCGGGCCGCGGGTCGGCTCGCCGGAGCCGGTGATGGCGATGGGTATGCGGCGGAACACCTCGGGTTGATCTGCGGCGGCTGAAGGGCCTGATGGGGGCGGGGGCCAGGGGCACGAGCCGCCATGCTCGTCTACGCACGGACGCTCCCTTATGGACGGGGCGCGCTGGTGAGCGGCGCTCCCGGGACCACGTTGCGGACGGCCTCGAAATAGAGGTCTTCGTGGCCGTGGACCCAGTCGCAGGCGTCGTCGAACCCACAGCAGTGCATGACATACAGGACATCGTCGCGATCGTAGAGCTCGAGCTCCGCGGGCCCCTCGTCGCGGACGAAGCGGAGGGCGGCGATCACGTGTTCAGGGACGCGGCCGGACCAGCCCATGGCGGCCTCCTGTTCGAGGAGGCGATTTTACGCCTGTCGGGGCGAGCCTGACAACCCCCAAACTTTGGACATGGTGAGCGGGACTCCATCGACGGCGCGCCGGGGGCCGGTCGCCGGCAGATTCGCGGTCTCTCGCGGCTGTTGACGAGTCGTCACTTTAGAACCTACAGTCACCTCATCATAAAGACGGAGGTGTCTTGATGGGGATCGATGTGACGGCAGAGGCGCGGATCGAGCGACCGACGGAGGATGCGGCGGGCTACGCGATGGACCCGGCGCACGACACGGCGTGGATCGGCGGCATCAAGCTCGTGGGGATGCTGACGGAGCCGCCCGTGCGCGTGGGGACGCAGGTAGAACGGGTGGCGTACTTCATGGGGCGACGTATCGAGTACGTGCTGGAAGTAGTGGGCCTGGACACCCGCCGGCGGTTGGAGATGGCGTCGCTGAAGGCGCCGTTTCCGATGCGGGTGACCTACGGCTTCCAGCCGGACGGTGAGGCGACGATCGCGTCCATCCGTGTGCAGGGCGGTCCGGGCGGAATCATGGGGCTGTTCTCGCCGTTGATGGCGATGTCGGTGCGGCGGAACATCTCCGGGGATCTGCGGCGGTTGAAGGGCGTGATGGAGGGGCGGGGTTAGGGGTGCGGGCGGGTGCTGCGCGAGGGTACACTGGCGCTATGACAACCGAGGCGATTCGGTCGGAGAAGGACGAGGCGCTGGCGCTCATCAGCCGGATGCCGGACGAGGTTTCGACAGAGACGATCGTTGCCGAGCTGCAGTTCAAGCTGCTGGCAAGTAGACGCGATCGAGGACCTCGATCAGGTCGCGCAATACATCGGGCGCCAATCACGGGACTTCGCGCCGATCTTCGCGAACAGAATCATCGATGCGGCCGAGAGCTGCGTGACCAACCACTCCTGGGTAGAGTGATCCCCGAAATTGGTGAGCATGACCTCCGCGAACTGATATTTCAGAATTACCGCATCGTCTATTGGGTACACGACGACGACGTTGTCGTCCTCGGAGTAGTACACGGCGCTCTCGACTTCGCTTCGCTGGCCAAAAGGCGCGGGTGGTATCTCACGTAGCCCATCTGCGGCTTACGAGAGGTCGGCCTATAATGGCGCACTCATGGCGAATGATTCTGTGACGCAGCTTCGGGACGAGGCGCTGGGGGCGCTCGCGGCGGCCTCGGCTGACGCCCCACTTCGCGCGTGGCACACCACCTACCTCGGACGCAAAGACGGCAAGCTCACGGGCGTTCTGCGCTCGCTCGGTTCGCTTTCGATCGACGAGCGGAAGACGGTGGGCGCGGCGGCGAACGCCCTGAAGCTGGAGCTAGAAGCGGCGTTCGAGGCGCGCGAGCAGGAGCTGCGGCGGTCGGCCCTGGCGCGGTCGATCGAGACCGGGCGTATCGACGTGACGCTGCCGCCGCGGCCGCACCTGCAAGGCGGGCTGCACCCGGTGACGCAACTGCTGCGGAAGATGCTGGATGCGTTCCGGTCGATGGGGTTCTCGATCGTCGAGGGGCCGGAAGTGGAGCTGGACTACTACAACTTCGAGGGGCTGCGGATCCCGGCAGACCACCCTGCGCGCGACATGTGGGACACGTTCTGGATCGACGAGCAGGTGGAGGGTCAGACGCCTCTGCTGCTTCGGACGCAGACGTCGCCGATGCAGATCCGGTTCATGGAGGAGCACAAGCCACCGATCAGGATCGTGTCACCGGGCCGCGCGTACCGGTTCGAGGCGACGGACACGACGCACGAGTGGATGATGACGCAGGTGGAGGTGCTGGCCATCGACCAGGGGCTGAACATGGGGCACCTGAAGGGGACGCTGCTCGATCTCTTCAAGCGGCTGTTCGGGCCGGAGCGGCGGATCCGGCTGCAGGCGTCGTACTTCCCCTTCGTCGAGCCGGGGGCGGAGGTGGCGATGGACTGCTACGTCTGTAACGGCGTGGGGACGGGGTGCGCATCCTGCCACGGGACGGGGTGGATCGAGATGCTGGGGGCGGGGATGGTGCACCCGGAGATCCTGGAGAACATGGGGATCGACTCGCGGAAGTACACGGGGTTCGCGGCGGGCATGGGGCTGGAGCGGCTGGCGATGCAGTACTACGGCGTGCCGGACATCCGGTGGTGGTATCAGAACGACCTGCGGCTGTTGTCGCAGTTTTGAGCGAGCTCGTTAGCCGGTTAGCCAGTTAGCCGGTTAGCCGCTTTGCTGTTTGCTGTTAGTCCTTTGCTGTCGGAGATCTGATGCGGGTATCGCTGAAGTGGTTGCGGGAGTATGTGGACATTCACGTGTCCGCGGAGGAGCTGGCGCACACGCTGACGCAGGCCGGCCTGGCGGTTGACGCGATCGAGCGCATCGGCGGTGAGTGGGGAGAGTCGATCCGCGTCGGGCACGTGGAAAAGGTTGAGGCACACCCGAACGCGGACCGGCTGCGGCTGGTGTCGGTGGACGTGGGCGGCGGCGAGAAGCACCGGGTGGTGTGCGGGGCGCCGAACGTGGCGACGGGACAGAAGATCGCGTTCGGGGCGGTGGGGGCGAAGTATCGCGACGGACACAGCGGGAAGCACGGGGTGCTGAAGGCGGGCGTCATCCGCGGCGTGGAATCGGCCGGGATGGTGATGAGCGAGTACGAGCTGGGGATCTCGGAGGAGCACGAGGGGATCCTGGAGCTGCCGCCGGACGCGCCGCTGGGGAAGCCGCTGGCCGAGGTGCTGGGCGACGTGATCTTCGAGCTGTCCGTGACGCCGAACCGCGCGGACTGGCTCTCGGTGCTGGGTGTGGCGCGCGAGATCGCGGCGCTGACCGGCGAGACGGTGCGCGAGCCATCGACGGCCTACGAAGAGGCCGGACCGCCGATCAAGGGGCGGTGCGCGGTCGAGATCAAGGACGCCGATCTGTGCCGGCGGTACATCGGGACGGTGATCACGGACGTGCAGATCGGGGCGTCACCGGCGTGGATGCAGGAGCGGCTCATCGCGCTGGGTCAGCGGCCCATCTACAACGTCGTCGACGTCACGAACTACGTGATGCTGGAGCTGGGCCAGCCGCTGCACGCGTTCGACTACGACCAGGTCGCGGGCCATCACATCATCGTGCGGCGCGGGACCAACGGCGAGCACTTCACGACGCTGGACAGCGAAGCGCGGGTGCTCACCGACGACATGCTGGTGATCGCCGACGAGGACGGGCCGGTGGCGCTCGCGGGGGTGATCGGCGGGCTGGAGAGCGAGGTCACGCAGCGCACGGCGAACGTGCTGCTGGAGGCGGCGACGTTCATCGGCGCGAACATCCGGCGGACGGGGATGGCGCTGAAGGCGCGGAGCGAGGCGTCGACGCGGTTCGAGAAGGGGCTACCGTCGGAGCTGGCGATGCTGGCATCGAAGCGCGCGACGAAGCTGCTGGTGGAGGTGTGCGGCGGCACGGCACTGCAGGGCGCGGTCGACGTGCACCCGGGGAAGGCGCGCGAGGCGCGAGTGGAGGTGACGCGCGACCGGATCGTGCAGGTGCTGGGCATCGACCCGCCGGCGTCGAAGGTGCGGGCGGCGCTGACCGGCCTGGGGTTCTCGGCGCGCTGGGTGCCGCCGGACCGGTACGTCGTGCGGGTGCCCTACTGGCGGCCCGACGTGCGCATCGACGACGACGTCTGCGAGGAGATCGCGCGGGTGATCGGCTACGACCAGATCCCGGCGCTGCCGCTGGCAGGGGCGATCCCGGAGCCGGTGGTGCAGCCGCTGCGCGAGCTGCGGGAGCGCGCGCGCGATCTGCTGGCGGCGGCAGGGATGCGCGAGACGATCTCGTATGCCACGACGACGATGGAGGCGCTGTCGCGCGTGATCCCGAAGGAGACGCTGGCGATCTATCCGCCGTACAGGCTGGTGAACCCGCTGACGGCGGACCACGAGTACCTGCGGCCGACGCTGCGGGCGAGCCTGCTGATGACGCTGGCGAGCAACCTGCGGTACCAGAAGGGCGAGGTCGCGATCTTCGAGACGGCGAAGACGTACGAGCGGCCGGACGAACGGCTGGCGCAGTCCGGGCGGCCACTGGGGGAGGAGGCGTTGCCCGTCGAGCGCGAAATCGTGTGCGCGGTCGTAAGGGGACGGCGCGCGGACCGCTGGGGGCGGCCTTCGGGCGAGGGCGTGGACTTCTTCGACGCGAAGGCGTACCTGGAGGACCTGCTGGCCGGGCTGAACGTGGCGGCGGAGTACGTGCCGGCGGACGAGTTCGGGATGGTGCCCGGGCGGACGGCCGAGGTGCGGGTGGCGGGACAGCGCGTCGGCGTCATCGGGCAGGTACATCCGGACGTGTGCGCGGGGTTCGAGATCGAGCAGGAGGTGTTCCTGCTGGAGGTGGTGCTGGACGATCTGCTGGCGCACGCCGGCACCCAGCGGAAGGCGGCGAACGTGTCGCGGTTCCCAGCAGTGGAGCAGGACCTGGCACTTGTGGTCGACGAGGGGACGCCCGCGGGCGCGCTGCAGCGGGCGATCGAGTCGGCGGCGCTGGTACGGGCCGCGCGCGTGTTCGACGTGTACACGGGCGACCAGGTGCCGCCGGGGAAGAAGTCGGTGGCGTTCTCGGTGGCGTACCAGTCGGACGAGCGGACGCTGACGGACGAGGACGTGGCGAAGGCGCAGCGGAAGATCGTGGAGCGCCTGCGGCGGGAGTTCGGGGTGGAGGTTCGAGGGAGTGGTGAATAGGACCGGGAACAGACAACAGTGGGCAGAGGCGCGGCGCAGACCGCGCTTTTCCCTTATGCGGGGGTGGGAGATGGGGCGGGGGTGTGGATGAGGCCGGTGAGGACGTCGTCGACGAACTGGGTGATGGGGGGGACGACGAGGTCGGCGGAGATGTCGCTGTGGCCGCTGTTGGGGAAGGCGACATAGCGCTTGGGGCCGGGCGCGGCCTCGAATATCTGCTGGCCCATGTACTCGGGGACGGTGGTGTCGGCGTCGCCGTGCATGACGAGGAGGGGGCCTTCGTAGCGGCGGATCTTGCGGAGGGTGTCGTAGTTGGTGAGCGGGAGCCAGGGGGCGAGCGCGAGGGCGGCGCGGATCTTCGGGTAGCGGCCGGTGGCGATATCGCGGACTGACGTGAACGGCGCGCGGAGGACGAGTCCGCGAGGCGGGTCGCGCACCGCGAGGCCGGCGGCGATGCCCGTGCCGAGCGAGAAGCCGTAGTAGAAGATCGTCGCCGGGTCGACATCCGGGCGGGCGTAGAGCCAGGCGAGGGCGGCGGCCGCATCGGTGTACGTCCCCTCTTCCGTGGCGGTGCCGGGGTTGGGCCCGAAGCCGCGGTAGTCGAAGACGAGGAAGTTGCAGCGGATGCGGGACAAGAACTCGTGGAAGGCGACGGCGCGCTCCGGCGTCACCCACATGTCGCTCGCGTTGTACGAGGTGCCGTGCATGAAGAGCAGTGTGGGCGAAGGCTGAGGCTGCGTGAAGAACCACCCCTGCAGCTCGAAGCCGTCGGCGGTGTAGATCCGGGCCTCTTCGTAAGGCCAGCCCACGGCCTCGGGCGGGTCCGGGTGCCAGGGGCCGGAGTAGAAGATGCGCGGCCGGATGAGCCGCTCGGAGGCGATCGTCAGCCCGATGCCCGGTGCGGAGCAGGCGGCGGCGACGAGGGCGAGGCGTCGGAGCATCGTTGCAGGTTACCCCAACCCCACCCTTCTCCTGGCTGGATTTCCGGGCCCTTGACGAGCATCCCAAACGGCCGGCCTTCTGTTATGTAACCTTCGGAAGTCATATTGCGAGAGCAACCGCGTTGTCAATGGTAAGCCGGGAGTGGGTTCCGGCGGCTTCGGCTATCCCCTACGGGGGCCTGGCGGCTCCTTTAGTGGGCCCGGCTGGGTGACGACAAGGTGTGTAGGCGCGCTTCGGGGCGCCGAGCCCGCCTGCGGCGGGAAAGGCAGGGCGACTGTGGGCGACACGTCGAACTGGGAGTTCGCGGCCGTCGTGGCTTCGGTCTCGATCGGCCTCATGGGGCTGCTGGTCTTCACGATGACCAGCATCATCGGGAACTGGCGCCTTTCCGACAAGGCCGCACGGGCCGCGCGCGAGGCCAGCGAGGCGAGCGTGCGGGTGCAGGACCTGGCGCGCGAGCTTTCCGCCCGCGAAGCGGCGACCCTGACCGCTGCGGGGTTGACGGACGAGACGCGGCGGCTCTCCGAGCTGCGGAAGCAGACGGAGGCGCTGCTGGAGCAGCAGGGCCGGCTGCAGGAGGCCGTGCGCAACCTCGTCGAGGCGGGAGTGCTGCACGGCGAGAGTCCGGCGACGGAGATCAAGGATCTGGAGGGCGCGATCGAGCGGCTGGACGCGCACCTGGGACAGCTCGCACAGGCCATCGCTTCGATGGCGCGGCGCGACGCCGGAGGTTAGAAGGCAAGAATTAGAGGTTGAGGTGACGTATGCCCCGCAGACCCCGCATTAAAGACATCGAAGCCCTCACGCCGAGCGATCCCGTCACCACCGTGATGGCGATGCTCCTGCCCGTGCACTCGGCGGTGACGCTGGACTGGCTGGTGGACGCGACGGCGACCGCGGCCGAGCGCACGGTGAACGCCGCATACACGTTCGTGTACTTCGAGGAGGAGGACGGCGCGCTCGCGTACCGGGCGCCGGCGTCGGACCTGCGACGCCGTGGCGTGCAGCGGGCGATCGACGCGTTCGGCGCGCGCGCCCTGGCGACGAAGATCGACCCGGCAACAGCGACCGCGATCGCGGAGGCGCTCGAGTCGGACACACCGGTGAACGCGGACGCGGGCGAGCTGCTGCACGGGATCGCGGATGGCGCGGCGGCGAACGGCGCGCAGCAGGCGCTGGGCGTCGACAGCGTGTCGCTGGTCAAGCTCGAATCGGCAGGCGAGCGGCTGGGCGCCCTGCTGCTGCTGCACGTTGGGACGCCGAACCTCGAGCACGTGCGGCTGCTGGGCGAGCACGTGGCCTGCGCCGCCGTGAACCTGCGGCAACTGCAGGCGGGCCGCGATGAAGGCCTCACGGCTGACGTGGTGCGGACCGTGTTCGACGCCCGCAAGACCGAGATCGAGCTGCAGCGCGAGCTCATGCGGGCGGAGCGGTACAGGCGCGAGGCGTCGATCTGCGTGATCGAGGCGACGAACCTGCGGCTGCTGCGCGAGCGCTTCGGCCCGACGTTGGTGGAGGGGCTGTACGACCGAGTGGGACAGGCGCTGGCCCAGCACTCGCGCGATATCGACGTAATCGGCCAGTACAAGTCGAGCGGATACACGATGGTCCTGAGCGAGGCATCGGCGGAGGCGGCGGCGCAGGCGACGAAACGCCTGCTGGCCATCGCGCAGGAGGCGGCGCGCGACGCCAACGTGCCCGGCCTGGAGCTGCATCTCGCCGCGGGCCACGCGACGTACCCGTCGGACGGGAAGGCAACGGACGCAGTGTTCGCAGCCGCAGAGCGCCGGATGTACTCGGCGGCGGCGTAGGTTGTGGGTGTTAGGTTATAGGTTATAGGTTCCCCGGATTGACTGCGCGTATGGAAAAGAACGGCCCTCGCTGGTGCAAGGGCCGTTTCTCTTCGTGCCGTTCCAATGGCTAACGCGCTAACAAGCTAACCAGCTTTCACGCCGCGTCCTCGTGGGCGACGACCGTTACTTCGTTCTCGGCGCCGAACAGTGTCGTGGCCTTTGCGGCCAGCGACGACTGGATGTCGGCCGGCGTGGCGCTGTCTTCTATCCACACCTTCAGCGTGGCCTTGCGGCCGTCGTAGTCCAGCAGCGCGACGTCGCGGACGGAGGGGTGCTCGCTGACGGCGTCGTCGACCGCACGGAGGTCCAACGGACCGGGCTTGCTCTCGAACTCCAGGCGGAAGCTGGTGAGCGCGGCCGTCGCGGCCGGATCGTGGCTGCGGGCGGACAGCTGTTGGGACGGCTGCTGGCCCGTGGGCGAGGTGCCCCACGTCTCCGCGAGCTGGCTCCACGGGTCTCCTCCCTGCTGCGCCTGCTGCGTGGCCCCGCCCTGCTGCGTGGTGGGTGCCACGAGCGTCGGCCGCGAGTACGCGCCCGGCGTGCCGGACGCGCCGAGCTGCTGGCGGCCGGTGTTGATGACAGCCGCGATCTCGTCGAAGAGGGTGCCGATCTGCGTGACGCGTGGCACTAGCCGCTGCAGGTTGGCCGTGGCGTCGTCCGCTCGCTGGAGCGCCGTCCGCAGTTCGTCGATGGCAGCGTTGAGTTCGAGTTCGAGTCCCTGGGTGCGGCTGTCGTCGGCCATAGTTACCCCCTCCGGCGCTGATTCAGTTTCCGTACTGATGTATCGGCCGTGACCATCGTCGATGAATGTCGCTCGCTCGGGAATCAGGGAAACGCCGCATTTGGTTAGTGGAAGTCGGAAGTCCGAGGTCGGAGGTCAGAGGGGTTCGGATACGGAGTTCTGACTTCTGACTTCCGACCTCCGAGCAACTACAATGGCCGCCATGAACGCCGTCGGACGCATCGACGTGCTGGAGCTGTTCCCCGACGAACGCGCGGCGCTGCTGGAGCTGCTGGAGTCACTGCACGCCGACGAGTGGCCTGCCGACGGCCTGCGACGGCTGGTCGATCAAGGACGTCGCCGCGCACATCATCGGCGACGACCTGGGACGGCTCTCCCGGGGACGCGACGGGCACAGGGCCGCCCACGTCGACGCGGCCTCGTGGGAGTCGCTGGTTGCCGCGATCAACGCGCAGAACGAGGCGTGGGTAACGGCGATGCGGCGCCTGAGCCCGCGCAGCGTCATCGACCTGCTGCGGTTCACGGGGGAGCGGGCGATCGCCTACTTCCACACCGTCGACCTCGACGAGATCGGCGGGCCGGTGGACTGGGCGGGGCCGGAGCCGACGCCGCGCTGGATGGACTTGGCGCGCGAGTACGCGGAGTGGTGGGCGCACCAGCAGCAGATCCGCGACGCGGTTGGGAAGCCGGGGCTGAAGGACCGCCGCATGTTCGGTCCGGTGCTCGACTGCTACGTTCGCGCCATTCCGCACGCCTATCGCGACGTACTGGCGCCGGAGGGCACCCACGTGCGCCTGCGCATCACGGGCGAGGCCGGCGACGTGTGGTCGCTGCTGCGGACCAACGGGAAGTGGGCTTTGTACACCGGCGTCGATCGCGACCCGGAGGCGTCGGTGACGCTGGACCAGGAGGAGGCCTGGCGCCTCTTCACGAAGGGCATCACGCCGGAGGCCGCCCGCGCGTGGGCGGTGATCGGCGGCGACGCGGCGCTGGGGGAGAAGGTGTTGGAGGCGGTGGGGATTTTGGGGTGATCTGTGTGCTGAACACGCGTTACTATTGCATTCATGCAATCCATCGAGATCGGCGGAAGGACTTGGACGCCGGGCGACGAAATCGGCGAGGGAGGTTTCGGGCACGTATTTCGCGCCCGCGCAGGTGACGGTTCGGAAGGCGCGCTGAAGTTCGTCCCCAAGACGAGAGGCGCGGATCGCGAGCTTCTCTTCGAATCCGTGACCGGCATTCCCAATGTGATCCCGATTCTGGAAACTGCAGAGACGACCGATTTCCTTGTCCTCCTCATGCCGCTCGCGGAGGAGTCGCTGCGCCAGCATCTGCGCGACCACCCTGGCCCCATGCCTCTTGACGATGCAATTCGTGTACTCATGGACATAGCGGACGCGCTGCGCGGATTGGATGCAGCCGCAACCCCGGTAGTCCATCGTGACATCAAGCCAGAGAACGTTCTCCTGTACAACGGGCACTGGTGTCTGTGTGACTTTGGCATCGCGCGCTACGCTGAGGCTTCGACCTCTGCCGACACGCGCAAGTTCATGATGACAAGGGAATATGCAGCGCCCGAACAATGGCGCGAAGAGCGCGCGACACCGGCCACAGACATATATGGACTTGGCGTGCTGGCCTTTGAATTAGTCGAAGGACAGAGGCCGTTCTTGGGGCCATCAGTATCGGAGTATCGGGAGCAACACCTTCACCAGGCACCGCCTGCACTGATGAGCTGCCCGGCGTCACTTTCAAGTCTCATCACCGAGTGCCTGTTTAAGCCGTCGCAAGCTCGACCGACGGCCGCCAATGTTGCCGCGAGACTCCAAATGAGCGTTCGTCCAAGCTCACCAGCCGCTCAGAAATTGCAGGCGATGAACCGGGATGTCGTATCGGCGCTCGCGACCGAGGTCGCTGCTGAATCCGCAGCGCGAACGGAAGCAGCGCGTAGGCAGGGGCTGCTGGATGTCGCGTCGGCTACATTCCAGAGCCTGGTGGGCCTAGTCCATGACGCGATCGCCGAAAACGCCCCCGCTGCCACCATCGGTCTTGGCGTGCATCTGCATGCGAAGCTCGGCGACGGCGAACTGTACCTCGAAGGCCCCAAGGCATGCAGGGCAGGTGCGCTCGCGCTGCCGCGATTCGCATCGACGATCGATGTGATCTGCTACTCACGAATAACAATAGCTCAAGCTCGGGGAAAGCACGGCCATCGAGGGCGGAGCCACTCTCTTTGGTACTGCGATGCTCAAGAGCAGGGTGTCTATCGTTGGTACGAGTTGGCGTTCATGCCTTCACTCTCCACCGGTTCTTTCGCCGTGATCCCTTTCGATTGCGATCCATCGACCGCGGTTGCCTTTGCGTTCGGGATGGGCGGCGGTGAATTCCAGCTCGCGTGGCAACCCATTGCGGTTGACCAGGGCGCGGAAGCGCAATTCGTGGATCGTTGGATCGGCTGGCTAGCCGACGCGTCAGCGAACGCTCTGGAGCTGCCGCGATATCTTCCCGAGCAGTCTGGGGGCTTCCATCGACCTCCGCTTCGCACCTGAGCACTCATGCCGCTCAAGAGTGCTTCTACTCGGAGGTGGACCTCACCGTGGAAGCCAGACGCCTGCTCTGCGGAGGGCAGATTTCAATTCCGGAACATCCACGGCATCCACAGACGATGATGTCCGCAGGGAGTGCACCGCCGCCATGCCGGCGGCTTCGCCGGTGGCGAAGGCCGGGGGGATCTCCTTCGTCGCGTGATGCACGCGGTGGTCGACGCTGATGCAGCGACCGGCGACGAGCAGGTTCGTCGTGTGGCGGGGGAGCAGGCTGCGGTAGGGGATGTGGTACAGCGCCCCGTACTTGGTCCAGTGGCCGGTCGTGGCGATGGTGTCGTCGAAGACGCGGTTGGCGTCGTCACGGGCGAGGGTGTAGGCGCCGTTCAGGCGGCGTGACTCGGTGACGCCGAGCGTGAGGGCGACGTCGGTGAGGTAGGCGTCCTCGAAGCCGGGGACCTGGGCGCGGAGGCGGTCGACCTCGTCCATGACCATGCGGCGGCACTCGACCTCGGCGAAGGTGAGGTCGTCCGGGTCGGTGGCGTCGATGCGGCGGGAGATGCGGTCGGCGGCGCCCCAGGGCATGAGGACCTGTCCGGGCTTGGTGGTGCGGAGGAAGAAGCCGTCGCGGGAGGACTGGGCGGCGTCGACATCAGTGACGCCGGACATACGGAACCAGAGCCAGGGGTGGATCTGCTCCTTCTCGAACGACTCGCCGGCGAGGGTGAAGATGTCGCCGTCGCCGGTGGCGTCGATGACGTAGGCGGCGCGGATGGCGTGGCGGCCGGCCTTGGACGTGAAGACGACGTGGGTGATGCGGTGGGGGTTAGTCGTTGGTCGTTGGTCGTTAGGGGTTAGGGGCGGTGATTGGGACGTGGTGGTGGTGATTGGTGATTGGGGGGCGCTCGCCGGCTCGAGGACGAGGTCTGTGGCCCAGCGGTGGTACATGAGACGGACGCCGGCTTCGGCGGTCCAGGTGTTGGCGATGTACTTGAACTCTTCGGGGTCGTAGGCGACCGAGTAGCGGACGCGATGCGGTCCGCTGCCCCAGACGAGGCCCCAGCGGCGGTACTTCTCGACGAGCCCTTCGTCGTAGTTCCCCCACTCTTCTTTCGGGGGGTGGAAGGCGGCGTTGCGGGCGTGGAGGCGGTCGACGAGCTCCTGGCACTGCCCGGCGATGACCTGGTGGCCGTCGCCGTCGTCCAGCGTCAGCAGCAGAACGATGAGTCCGCCCGAGGCAAGGCCGCCGAGGTAGCCGTAGCGCTCGACGAGGATGACGTCGGCGCCCTGGCGCGCGGCGGCGATGGCCGCGGACATCCCGGCCGCGCCGCCGCCGACGACGAGCACGTCGCATTGGGCGATGACGGGGACCTGCTGCTCGGGGAGGGTGATGTGGTCGGTTGGCACGGCCTTAGCGTAGGACGGCGCGAGGCTGGAGGCTAGAGGCTGGACGCTGGACGTCGGAGGTCGGAGGTCGGAGGTCGGGAATGGTTGACTGACGGTGGTAGGATCGTGGTGCGATGACTGATGCGAGGACCGGGACAGCCGGGGCGTGCTCGATCTGTAACTCGACCAACGTCAGGTGGCGGGGGCGGCGCCTGTATGATCGGCCGCTAACGTGGCTGCGGTGGTTCGGGAACCTCCTGGCCGACGCGCTCAACGGTGGAGGGGGCGGCGAACGGGCGAACTGGCGATACACCTGGGGACAGGTGAAGGACGAGTATCGTGCCGAAATGCGGGAGGCGAACACGGGGCTGAAGACGCCGACGCACTTCTGGTGGTGCCCGGACTGCCGGAACAGGGGGTTCATCTTCGACGGGCCGAAGAAGCCCGGGCGCATCGAAGACAGGCGGTTGCCTCCGGCGTAGGCGTTTCGGCGGGCGCCGGTAAGGCGTTACGCTACTGCAATGCGGTCCGGGATGTGAGTACGCTAGAGTGAATCGACAGCAAGAGCGATTCGCCAGGAGGTGTGCGTGAAGAAGTTGGTGTTGCTGGCCGGCATCGTGGCCGCGGTGTTCGGCGCCCGGAAGCTGTTCGGCAAGAAGGAAGAGGCGCAGACGGAGGCGTACGGTTCAGGCAACGGGTACGCCCCGCAGCCGCAGTAGAGGACTACGGCAAGAACAGAGTTCGTTTAGCCACCAGGGGGCCCCGCAGCGGGGCCTCTCGGCATTTCTGTTAAATTTCGCGAAGGTGATCCAGCGCGCTTGGAGATCGCGCCCTGCTCCTCTACCATCGTCTGCTGCACACCAGGCACGTAGTGGTACAGGAGCATCCAGCGGAACAACCCCACACTGCAGAACGAATTCGCGTTTTAGATTCGATTTCGGCCGGATCCCCGATCGGAACGGCCCCAAAATCAGCGTCTTTCCGCGAGAAAACAGCCGCCTACGCGCCCGATCCGCCGCCAAACAGCGGCGACCGCAGCCCGCGCGGCACGATCACGTTCAGCGCTCCCGGCGCCACCGTCAGCCGCAACGGCGTCTCCATGCATCGCTCGCCGTCGAGTTGGACGGGGATTCCGGGGGTATCGATGGCGATCTCGCTGGCGCGGGTGTAGGAGACGTTGGGGGAGCGGTCGTGGCGGCCAAGGAACGCACGGATGCCGTCGGGGAACACGTGAAGCCCGCCCCGGCGCATGATGGCGGCGTCGAGAAGGCCGTCGTCGATCCGGGCGCGGTGGGTGATGTCGACGAGGCCGCCGTAGTTGCGGGTGTTCCCGGCGAGCATCCAGAAGATGGTGGTGGAGGTGGCGGGTGGTCGCTGGTTCTTGCCGGTCGCTGGTCGGGGCGGCTCTCGCCACGGCGAGTCTTCGAGTGCCACATCCGCCGCGCCCCTCATGGTGATGCTTGCGGGCCAGGGCCTGGTGCGGATGGCGGTGGCGATGCCGGCCAAAATGTAAGCGAGGGCGCCGGCGCGGCGTTTCAGCCAGGGGTTGACGCGGGGGATGATCGCGGCGTCGAGGCCGATGCCTGCCATGAGGAGGAAGTACCGTCCGTTGGCGACGCCGAGGTCGACGCGGCGGCGTTCCCCGGTGAGGGCAATGCGGACCGCCTTCTCGGGATTTCGTGGGATGCGGGCTTCGTGGGCCCAGACGTCGGCGGTACCGCCAGGGATGACGGCGAGCGCGGTCTGCGATCCGGCGAGGCCGTTGATGATCTCGTTGATGGTGCCGTCGCCGCCGTTGGCGATGACTACATCGATGTCGTTGGCCGCCGCCTCCCGCGCGAGCTGCGTGGCGTGGCTTGCGTGGTCGGTGGTGGCGACGGTGACGTGCCAGCCAGCCGCACGGAAGACGGCGACGGCGGCCTCGAGCTGTGTTGGCTTAATTTGTCGGCGGGACGCAGGGTTGCGGATGATCACGGCGCTCGGCATGTGCCGAGGTTATAGGGACTAGGGGCTAGGGACTAGGATCGTGAATTAGCGGCGCGGAGGCGAGCACGAAGAGCGCTCAGCATGCGGGCGACTTCCGTGAGCAGCGCGAGGATCGGCACGAGGGCAGCATCGCGCACGTAGCCGAGACGCTGGGCGAGCAGCAGAAACGTCTCCGTTTCTGCGAGCGAACCCTGCGCAATCGCGAGGAACTGCGCGTAGTCGCGCCGGGTCTCTCTCGCGTGACCTTCGGCGATGTTGGCGGGAACGGACGCGACCGCGCGCCGCAGCTGGCTGGTCAACCCGAAACGTTCGTCGTTAGGGAACGTTTTCGTCAAGGCGCAAACCTGCTGCGCGAGCTCCATCGACTTCTGCCACACCTGCAGGTCGCGATGCGATTTAATACCGCTCACAGGGACTCCGCTCACCACACTAGCCCCAAGTAGTACCTGGCCGCCAGTCCCCAGTCCCTAGCCCCCAGTCCCTAGTCCCTCCCCCTCACGGAACGTCGGTCATGCCTTCCTTTGGCGCCCCGACGAGGACGGCCATGTTGCCGTCGGGGTTCTTGCCTTCGTGCATGAGTTGGTGGCACTCACCGATGCCCTCGAAGGGGAAGACGCGGGAGAGGCAGGGGTCGATCTTGCCTTCGAGGACCAGCTGGTTGAAGGCGTAGGCCTGCCCGTCGTTCGCGAAGTGTGAGCCCTGGAAGCGCTTCTGGCGCATCCAGAGGTAGCGCAGATCGACGTCAGCGTTGAAGCCGCTGGTGCCCGCGCAGATGACGACCATGCCGCCGTTCTCGACCATGATGATCGAGGTGGGGACGGTGTCCTGGCCCGGGTGCTCGAAGACGATGCGGGGACTGCGCCGCTCGCCGAGGGCCTCCCAGAACGCCTTGCCGAAGGCGCGCACGCCCTGCACCCACGTGTTGTACGCGGCGTCGTCGGTCCAGTCGGGCATGCGGCCCCAGTGCGAGAAGTCCTTGCGGTTCACGTATCCGGTCGCGCCAAGCTTCTTACAGTGCTCGCCCTTGGCGTCGCTGGAGACGACGGCGACGGAGTGGCCGCCGAACGCCTTCACGAGCTGGATCGCCATGGTGCCGAGTCCGCCGGCGCCACCCCACACGAGGACCACGTCGTCCTTGCGGACGTTGTGCGGCGCCCAGTTGGTGAGCATGCGGTAGGCGGTGGATCCGACGAGCGTGGGGGCGGCGGCGGCCTCCCACGTCAGGTGCTTCGCCTTCGGCATGAGCTGGTGCGCCCAGACCTTCGTGAACTGCGCGAACGAGCCCCAGTTGGTCTCGTAGCCCCAGATCTTGAAGGAGGGCGCGAACATGGGGTCCTCGACGGCTTTCACGTCGGGCGCTTCGGGATCCCAGGAGCCGCAGTGGACGACGACCTCGTCGCCCACCTTCACGTTCGTGACCTCGGGGCCGACAGCGTAGACGATGCCGGAGGCGTCGCTGCCGCCGATGTGGTAACCGGTCTCATCGCCGGCCTGGGCATGGACCTTGATGACGTCGACAGGGACGCCCAGCGCTGCCCAGACGTTGTTGTAATTGATACCGGCGGCCATTACGTAGACCAGGGCCTCCCGCGCGCCGATCTCGGGCACATCGACGACCTCGACCTGGAAGGCGTCCTTCGGGGGTCCGAAGCGCTCGCGGCGGACGAGGGATGCGTGCATCTTCGGGGGGATGTGGCCGATCGGGGGTGTCTCGCCGATGGCGTAGAGGTCCTTCAAGGTGGTGCTCATGCTGCGTCTCCGAGGGTTGGGCCCGCCGCGACGGGTCGAATCTGCCGGTAGCCGCGACAGAATACAGCGGGGCGCGGCAGGGCGCATCGGCCCAAGGGGCCGCAACGTATCCATGAAGAGTTAGGATTATGGGCGGCAACGCCGATCCAGCTTCCGGAGGGCACGACAGGGCGATTGCCGCCGTCGTGATAGCGCTGATAGGATTTGCGGAGTCGATAAACCCACCCAATCGGGGAGGACCTGCAAGGAGGTGTACCGGAGCGAACTCCTGAGCGGCCAGACCGGCCGGCAAGGATGTTGGAGACGGCGAGGCAGCCCCGCTTCGCCTCAGGGAGGGAAAACATGAACATCCGAAGCAAGTGGTTCCTGCTGCCGATGAGCTTTATGACCGCGGGCCTCGTGTTCGCGGCGGCATGCGGCGGCGATGACGACGAAGACAAGACGCCAACCGGCGGGACGACGCCCGGCGCGACGTCGGCGGCAACCGAGCCTTCCGGCGGCGACGACAGGGCGCCGGCAGACCAGCAGAAGATCACAATCCAGCTCGGCGAGCCGCAGTTCCTCGATCCGCATCGCTCCAGCTTTGAGCAGGACATCGGCGTCGAGCGCATGCTCTTCAGGGGCCTGTACAACCTCACGGATGACGGAGCCGGTGGCGTCAATGTGGAACCGATGATGGCGGAGGGCGAGCCGCAGGTACGCGCCATCACGAGCACAGGCAGCCGCCTGGCTGCGCCATCAGCGCAAGAGCCCGCCGTCTATACCGTGACACTGAAGTCGGGCCTCATGTGGTCCGACGGTGAGCCGCTCACGGCGCAGCACTTCGTGGATGGCGCAAAGCGCGGCTGTGATCCCACCGTGGCGGCCGACTACGGATACCTCTGGGGTCCCGGCTACCTGGACATGGTCGGCTGCGCCGACCTGCAGGCGAACGAGGACGAGTCACAGAAACAGACCCTGATGGACGCCCTCGGCGTGCGGGCAGTCGACGACACGACCATCGAATACACGCTGAGCCAACCGAACGACCGCTTCACGATGATCATGGCGCTCTGGGTGACGTTCCCGGCGCGCCTGGACGTGATCGAGGCGAACGGCGATGCGTGGACGCAGCCGGGCAACATCGTGTCGAATGGGCCATACATGTTGAGCGCCTACACCGCGGGGGAAAGCCTGGTGTTGGTGCCGAACCCGAACTGGACCGCGGGAGAGACGCCGGCATTGCAGGAGATCACGATTCGATTCATCGATGATCTCTCCCAGGCGTTTCGCGCGTACCAGAGCGGCGAACTCCAGATAACGCGAATCAACGCTTCGGACATCGCCGTCGCCAGCGCGGACAGCGACCTGGCGGATGAAGTGCTGATCAACCCGAGCGGGCGCATCACAACGCTGCAAGTGCAGATGGAGAACGAGGTTCTAAGCGACCCCAACGTGCGCCTGGCGTTGTCGCGCGCGATCGACCGCGACGAGCTGAACGAGGTCGTATTCGACGGGACGAACACGCCCGCAGCGTACTGGGTCGTGAAGGGACTGGCCGGGTACCAGGGAAACGAGGCGTTCGACAGCATCATCGGGTTTGACGAAGTAGCTGCGAAGGCCGCCCTGGCGGAGGCGGGCTACGCGGACGGCGCGGGCTTCCCCGAGCTATCCATCGTGGTGCACACGCCCGACTTCATCCGAACGGCGGAGTACCTGCAGGAGCAGTTCAAGTCCATCCTCGGGATCGACATCACGATCGACCAGGTGGACTCGCCGACCCGGTCGGCGCGGTTCCGCGAGGAGACCTTCGAGCTCTTCATCGGCGGCTGGCAGATCGACTACCCCGACATCGAGAACGTGCTGTTCGGGCTCTTCGAGACGGACGGTGGCAACAACCACTACAACTGCTCGAACACGGACGTAGACGCGGCGCTGCAGGCCGCGCTCTCGGCGACGGATGACGACGCACGCGTCGCGGCGTACGAGGACATGGAGACCGCGGTCGTCACCAATCTGTGCGGCGTGATCCCCATGTGGCAGGACTCGCTGCCGTTCATGGTGAGCAGCCGGCTTGGCGGCGTGGTTGCCAACGGCACGATCGACGCAGGCCACCCTGGCAACTACTGCGCCGAATGCTGGTACGTGAAGGCGGAGTAGTCCGTCGAACTCGACAGGGACGTGGGGGCCGCCCGCGGGCGGCCCCCACGAAATCGCATGCTGGGCTACGTCCTGCGCCGCGTCCTCTGGATCATCCCCGTCCTGTGGGTGATCGCCACGATCACGTTCTTCCTAATGCATGCGGTCCCGGGTGGGCCGTTCACCCGCGAGAAGGAGCGGACACCAGCTCTGGAGCGGGCGATCCAGGCGGAGTACGGACTGGATCAGCCAGTCTACGAGCAGTACGTGCGGTACCTGGGGAGGCTGGTGCGCGGCGATCTCGGTATCTCCTTCCGCGACCGGCAGCCCGTGATCGATACGATTCAGACGCAGGGATTCATCTCCGCGCAGATCGCCTTCCTCAGCCTCCTCCTCGCCGTCACGGTGGGGATGACCCTGGGGACGCTGTCCGCGCTGAGGCACAACGGCCCGCTCGACTATGTGGGTGTGATCTTCGCCACAATCGGCGCGAGCGTTCCGCACTTCGTGCTGGCCGCGTTCCTCTCGACCATCCTCTCTGTGCAGCTCGGCTGGTTCGATCTGCTTGGCTGGGGCGGCCCGAAGGCGGCCAGCGACCTCCTGAATCCATCCGCCTACGACTATCGCAAGATGGTGCTCCCCGTGATCGCGCTGAGCACGCTCCCGGCGGCGTATATCGCGCGGGTGACACGCGCGAGCATGCTGGAAGTGCTGAACCAGGACTACATCCGCACCGCCCGGGCGAAGGGCCTTCGTGAGTCCCGCGTCGTGTTTCGCCACACGCTGAAGAACGCGATGATCCCGGTGCTCACGGTCATCGGGCCGATTGCGGCGATCCTTGTTTCGGGATCATTCATTATCGAGGAGATGTTCAACATCAGCGGCATTGGGAAGGAGTATGTGGTCGCAGTGCGCGGCCGAGACTACGGGCTGATCATGGGCACGACGCTGTTCTTCACGCTCATCGTCTCGGTCTCGAGTCTGGTCGTGGACCTGCTCTATGCGGTTGTCGATCCACGCATCAGGTACAACTAGTGGCGACAGGACAGACCATCGCTACCCAACCACTCGCGTTCGGGAGCGTTGCGCTCCAGCGCGGCCACCGTGGTCTCTGGACCGATGCGTGGCGCCGGCTCGTCCGAAACCGGTTGGCTGTCGCGGCCCTCTTCTTCCTGATCGTCGTCGCCTCCATCGCATTCCTCGCACCGTACATTCACGTCATCGAACGGTATTCGCCCTCGGCAACCTCTCGCGAGAATCAGCTTGGGCCGGTCGCCGACCACTGGTTCGGGACGGACCAGCTCGGGAGGGACATGTGGTCCCGTACGCTTGAAGGCGTTCGCGTTTCCATCCAGGTCGGGCTCGGCACCCAGGTCGTGGTGCTCACGCTGGGGCTCTTCTTCGGCGTCCTCGCCGCCTCGGGGGGGCGCCTCACCGATAACGTGGTGATGCGCTTCACCGACATCATGTTCTCCTTCCCCGACCTGCTGTTCGTGATCCTGCTGCGCCAGATCCTGATCGGGCGGGACATCCCGTTCATGACCAACACGGTGGTGATCTGCCTCGCGATCGGGTTGATCGGATGGACGACGATCGCGCGTCTCGTGCGCGGACAGATGCTGTCGCTGTCTCAGCGCGACTTCGTGCTGGCCGCGCGCGCGCTGGGGTCCCCGCGCTGGCGGATCCTCGTGCAGCACATGCTCCCGAACACCCTGGGCCCTGTCATCGTCGCGATCACGTTCGGCATCCCGACCGCGATCTTCCTGGAAGCGTCGTTAAGCTTCCTCGGCCTGGGCGTGCCAGCGCCCGTCGCCACCCTCGGCTCCCTGGTGTCCGAGGGCTACCGCGTGATCCAGCGCAACGTCTGGGGCGTCGTGTTCCCCGCCGCCGCGATCGCCATGCTCATGCTCTGCTTCACCTTCATCGGCGACGGGCTGCGGGACGCGCTCGACCCCCGGACGCGCTGACAGAAACGCCACAACCGAACGATCACGCCTCGCACTGGGCCGTTCTTGCTTCGCCCGATCGTTGCGCGTAGATTCGACGTGTGGTCGCACCGATGACACCGCGCGGGCCCGGACGGGCTGATGCTTGAGGACCTGCTGAAGGCGGCCATCCTGGGCATCGTGCAGGGGTTGACGGAGTTCCTGCCGGTCTCTTCCACCGGGCATCTGGTCCTCGCCGAGAAGGTACTGCGCGTCGACGAGGAGCGCTACGGGCTGGCGTTCGACGCGTCGCTGCACCTCGGGACGCTCCTGGCGCTGCTGTGGTTTTTCGGGCGGACGTGGGTTGACCTGACGCTGGGGGGGCTGCGCACGCTGCGGGACCGATCGCTGGCCGACCCACAGGGGAAGCTGGCGTGGCTGATCGCGGTGGGGACGATCCCGGCGGCGGTGCTGGGGTTCCTGTTCGAGAACGAGATCGAGGACGCGTTCCGATCGCCGTGGTTGATCGCAACGATGCTGATCGCGTTCAGCGCGGTGTTCGTGGCGGCGGAGGCGGTGAGCAAGCGGACGCGGGGGATGAAGGACCTGTCGTGGTTCGACGCCGTGTTCGTGGGGTTCGCACAGGCTGTTGCGCTGATCCCCGGGACGTCGCGGTCGGGGGCGACGATCAGCGCCGGGTTGTTCCGGGACGTGGAGCGGAGGGAGGCGGCGCAGTTCGCGTTCCTGTTGTCGGCGCCGATCATCGCGGGGGCGGGGCTGAAGCAGCTGGTATCAGTCATCGGGGACTTCGCGGAGGGGACGTTGGGGGGCGAGGACCTTGCGTTCTTCGCGACGGGCTTCGCGTGCGCGGCGATCGTGGGGTATCTGTCGATCGCGTTTCTGCTGCGGTTCCTGGCGGCGAACTCGCTGGGGTGGTTCGTCGTGTACCGGGTGGGGTTGGGGGTGGTGGTGTTCGGGGTGCTGATCGCGCAGGCGGCGGTGTAAGCGTGTCAGTGCGTCAGTTCGTCAGTGCCGCTGTCGCATCAACGTTGGATCTGGATCTGCGACACCGAGCGGGGCTGAAGCTCCGCCGCTACCGGCGGCGCTATCCCATGAGGCGCTGTACGTGGGACTACAAGATCCTTCGCGTAGCTCAGGATGACAGTCTCAAACGCCGTGACTGGATCTAGTTAGAGCCTGAACCTGGCGCTCCACCGCCGGGGCGTCGGCGGCCGCGGCCACCGCGACGGCCCCTGCGGCGTCGGGTCGGGCCCTCGGCGCCGGGCTGGGTAGGGGCGCCTTCGGCGGTTGAGGGGGCGGCTTCGCCACCGTCAGCTCCGTCGGCCTCGGGTTCGGCAGCGACGCGGGGACCCAGGACGGGTGGCTCGGTGGAGGGGGCTTCGGTGCGGAGGGGCTCTTCTATTTGACGGACGAGCTCGACGGGGCGGACAGTGAGGCCGTATTGCATCTGAAGCTCGGCGACGGGCATCTCCATGACCTGCTTCTGCTCGGTGAGCCAGAGGGTGACGGTCTTCTTCATGACGTTGACGCTGTTGATCTTCGCCTCGCCCGCGGGGGTGGAGACCATCGTTCCGGCCTTCGGCATCTGCCCGCGCAGCTCGCGGTAGGCTTCGTACTCGAAGGTGAGGCAGCAGTAGAGGCGGCCGCAGACGCCGGATATCTTCTGGGGATTGAGGGGGAGGTCCTGCTCTTTCGCCATCTTGATGGAGACGGCGGGGAACTGCACCTGCCAGGAGGCGCAGCAGAGTCGCTGGCCGCAGACGTCGTAGCCGTCGATGAGCTTGGCGCGGTCGCGCTCGCCGACCTGGAGGAACTGGACCTTGGAGTCGAACTTCGACGAGAGCTCGCGGACGAGGCCGCGGAAGTCGACGCGCTCGGGGGCGGTGAAATAGAAGGTTATCTGCGAGCCCTCGAGGTTGTACTCCCCCGAAACGATCTGCATATCGAGCTCGTCGCGGGCGACCGCGTGTTTCGCGTCGCGCAGCTCTCCCTCAGCGCGTTCCTTCAGCCTTTTGTGGGCCTCCAGATCCTCCGGCGTGGCGATGCGCAGGATGGGCTTGAGCTGTTCCTTTATCTCGTTCGCGAGGACCTGGTCGGGGGCGACGACGACGCGGCCGATTTCGAGGCCGTGGGTGGTCTCGACGACGACGTAGCTGCCGACGTCGAGCGAGTGCTCCCCGGCGTCGAAGTAGTAGACCTTGCCGGCTTCCTTGTAGCGCACCCCGACGGGCACGCGCTGTTGTTCGGTCATGCTCCAGCCCCGGCGGTGGGCGTCCTTTCGTTGGTTAGCCGCGCAGCCTTGTCGTGACGGCGTTGGGCCGCAGGACGGGGAGCGCGAGCATCATGGCCTCGAGCGCGAGCACCGGGCTCGCGTTCTCGACGAGCTGCTGGCGGGCGTCGGTGATGGCGCGGAGGGCCCGCACCGCCGCCGGCACGTCGCATTGTGCCGCGAGGGTGCGCAGGGTGTCCAATCGGCCGGTATGGGTCACCTGTTGGGGGCGGCCAGCAGCTACGAGCAGGACATCGCGCCACCACTCCTGCCAGAGCTCGAGGGTGGCCTGGGTTCCGGCGCGGGCGCGGGTGTAGCCGCTGCCCATGGTGGAGGCGGCGGCGAAGCGCTCGGCGAGGCCGGACTGGGCAAGGGACTCGATCTTGTCGAGAGCGCTCTCGCGGGACTCGACGAGCTTCTCATCGCGGAGGGCGGCGATGGCGAGTCCGAGACGGCCTCCCGAGAGCCGAGCAAGCTCCGCGGCCTCGTCAGCCTCGGCGTCCCAGCGCGTTCGGAGGATGCGCTCGATGAGCTCCCTCGGCTGGCCAGCGAAGGCGACGCGCCGGGCGCGGGAGCGGATGGTGTCGAGCAGGAGGTCCTCGTGATCGGTGACGAGGATGAAGACGACGTTCGGCGGCGGCTCCTCGAGAGTCTTGAGGAGGGCAGCCACCGACGCGGTGTTCATGGAATCTGCGGGCTCGATGATGACGACGCGGTAGCGGCCCTCGTAGGGCGCGCGGCTGATGACCTGCTCGATGCGGCGGATCTGGCAGATGCGGATGTCGCGAGAGTTGTCCTTCGCGTGGTCGTGGCCCTGCTCGTTGCACATCGACGTGACCCCGATGAACTCGACATCGGGATGGGAGGCGGAGGCGATCTTCTCACAGGAGCGGCACTCACCGCAGGGGGCGTCCTCGCCGGTGCAGTTGAGGAGCTGGGCGAACTGCATGGCCGTCAGCGACTTGCCGACGCGCGCGGGCCCGGCGAAGAGGTAGGCATGCGCGACGCGGCCGTTCTGGACGGCGCCGGAGAGGATGTTGACGGCGCGCTCCTGACCGGCGACGGTCCAGGCCATGCTCAGTGTCCTATCGCGAGGCGCTCGGCCAGCCAGGGGTTCAGGCCGGCCTCGACAATCCTTTTCTGTGCCGCCTCGATGTCGTATTCGACCCGGTGCCAGGTGGCGATGGCGGCGTCCTGATGGTACAGGATGTAGCCGGCTCGGGGGTCTCCGTCACGCGGCTGGCCGGTGCTGCCGGCGTTGAGGATGAGGCGGTTGCGGTCCAGCGCAACGCTTGAACCGTCGGTGGCGCGGACAAAGCGCGGCGCGCCGCCATCCTCAACGACGCGAAACTGCTGGTGAGAGTGGCCGACGATGCTGTAGGGCGTGGTCTGGAGGGCGAAATGCGCCTCGGCGGCCTCGTGGTCAAGCAGGTACTCCCACTCGGGCGCGCGGAGGGATCCGTGGACGAGGGTGAAGGCACTCTCCGAGCGGCCCTCCTGGCGCACGAGGGGGAGGGCGGCGAGCCAGTCGCGCTCGCCGGGGGAGAGCTGTTCCCCCTGCCAGAGGGCGGCCGCGGCGGCGATGGGGTTGAAGTCTTGGACGCCCATCTTGCCGCAGGCGACGAGATCGTGGTTGCCGGCGACGCATACGGCGTCGAGCTGGCGGACGCGGGCGATGACCGCGGATGGATCGGCGCAATAGCCGACGATGTCGCCGGTGCACCAGACGGCGTCGATGCGGGCGAGTCCTTCGGCATGGTGGAGGACTGCGTCGAGGGCTTCGAGGTTGCTGTGGAGGTCGGAGATGATGGCGATGGGCATTCCGGACATGGTAGTCGAGAGGAACCACAGATTCTCACAGATCTTCACAGAGCGGATTAAGGGTCGGAGCCAGCCGGTACTCTAACGGCATGGACGTGAGCGAAATCGGGGAGTTTGGGCTGATCGAACGGTTGACGGAGGCGCTGGGGGCGGCCTCGGACTCGCGGTTGGTGGTGGGGATCGGGGACGACGCGGCGGTGTGGCGAACCGGCGAGGCCGCGTACACGATCGCGACGACGGACACGATGGTGGCCGGGGTGCACTTTCTGCCGGGCCGTGTTGCATGGCGGGACGTGGGGTGGAAGACGCTGGCGGTGAACGTAAGCGACATCGCGGCGATGGGGGGGATGCCGACGTTCGCCCTGGTGACGCTGTGCCTACCGCCGGAGACGGCGGCCGAGGACGTGGATGCGCTGTACGCGGGGCTGCGCGAGTGCGCAGAGACGTATGGGGTAACGATCGCGGGCGGGGACGTCGTGTCGGCGCCGGTGTTTTCGGTGACGGTGGCGCTGATGGGCGAGGCGGCGGTGTCCGAGACGGGTGAGCCGCTGCTATTGCGGCGCGACGCGGCGCGGGTCGGAGATGCGATCGCGGTGACGGGACCGCTGGGGGGCTCTGCGGGCGGGCTGCGCGCGCTGGTCGAACGGACGGCGGGCGAGCATCCGGGCCTCGTGGAGGCGCACATGCGGCCACGGGCGCGTGTGGACGCGGGGGCCGCGGCCGTGTGCGCGGGTGTGCGCTGCGGGATCGACATCAGCGACGGGTTGGTGCAGGATCTTCGACACATCTGCGAGGCGAGCGGCGTGGGGGCGGAGGTTCGGGTGGATGACGTGCCGCTGTTTGCTGGGTTGGAGGAGGCGTTTGGCGCGGACGAGTCGCGGACGATGGCGCTGACGGGGGGTGAGGACTACGAGCTGCTGCTGGTCGCGCCGGAGGAGGTACTGCGGGCGACGGGGCTGTCGCTGCACGCCATCGGCCGGGTCGTCGAGGACGCCGATCGGTTGGTGCGCGTGGCGAACGCCGGTGGTGGCGAGATCGCGATCGAGACGCCGGGATGGGATCACCTGCAGCGGCGCGGGGAGCCGCGTTCGTGACGAGCGTGGAGCTGCATTCGGCGACACCATCGCAGACGAGGCGGGTCGGGGAGCGCATCGGGCGGATGCTGGAGGCGGGGGACGTGGTGCTGCTCTCGGGTGAGCTGGGGGCGGGGAAGACGGTGCTTGCGCAGGGGATCGCGAAGGGGCTGGGGGTGACAGACCCGGTGAAGTCGTCGTCGTTCGTGATCATGAACGAGTACGAAGGGCAGGCCCTGCGGCTGTATCACGCGGATCTGTACCGGCTGGAGGATCCTGCGCAGGTGGCGGAGCTGGCGCTAGACGAGCTGGCTGCTGGCGGCGTGCTGGTGGTGGAGTGGCCGGAGCAGGCGGGCGGGGAGCTGGCGCAGCAGCACCTGCTGGTGCGGCTGTCGTACGAAGGGGCGAAGGGGCGGGGGATCGTGGTTGAGGGCGTGGGGGCGCGGTATGCGGGGATGGTGCAGCGGCTGCGTGGTCGGGGGGCGGACGCCTTGAGGGGCGATCTTGTGTGGCGAGCGCCGACCATCGCGGATATTCCGGCCATCTCGGAACTGGCTGCTCGATCCGATGCGGAGAGCGGGGCGCTGGACGCGACGCTGGTCGGCGAGCTTGCGAGTCGGTTGGAGTGGGATGGTGGGATCCATAACGTTTCTCGTGTGGTGGAGGACGGTGGCCTGAACGTCGCGGCCGGTTGGGTGCGGACGATGGGGTCGAGGGCGTGCATCTACGGTTTCGCGAAGGATGAGAGGCTGTACGCAGACGTCATTCACTGGTTGGACGGAGTCGCGCCTCGGTGCGTCTACGACGGCGGGTGGATCCGGATCGAGCGCGTCGTTGCGCCCGCGACACCTGACGTTCCAGCACGGGACATCGCGCTGTATGAGTCACTGGGGTACGAGCGGTTCTACGTCGAGCTCGAAATGCAGCTCGCGCTCGTGGGAACCACGGAGGCGGAGGCGGGCGGGCTCTCGCTGACGCCGTGGACGGTCGAGCTTCATCCGCTCATCCGCGAGGCGTACAACGACGCATTCAAGGCGCGAGGGTTCGAGGGATACGCGGAAGACGATTGGGAGCGCGCGTTCGGGCCCGACGACTTCCGGCCGGAGCTGTCGTTCATGGCGATCGCCGGCGAGGAGGTGGTGGGGTTCGTCTTCTGCGGGGTGCTGGACGTTCTCGATGACTGGGTCGATCCGGCAATCCGAGGGGCGGGGTGGATCGACTCGATCGGCGTGCGGTCGTCACATCAAGGGCGGGGAGTCGCTCCGGCACTGCTGCGACGCGTGATGGAGGCGATGCGTGCCGCTGGTCGCGATCGCGTGGTGCTGCGGGTGAGTGAGGACAACGCGCGCGCGAGGGTGGTCTACGAGCGGCTGGGGTTTCAGACCACGCGCAAGCACGTCGTGTACCGGAAGCCTCGGGGCACTTAGCGCCGTGGACGACACTACCGGCCCGAAGGGCGACTGAAAACCTGTCACCACAAGATGCTTCGCTTCGCTCAGCATCACAGGTCGAACGGCGCGCCATCGACCGGGCTGGTTGCCTCCATCGGCGAGTCGGCACGAAGGCCCGCGTCCAAGCTAACAGCATCGCGCGGGCTGAAAAGCCCGCGCTACGGTCCGTCAAAGGTCGACTACTGGATGTGGACGACGGAGACGCCTTTGGACCAGAGGGATTCGAGGTTGTAGTAGTCGCGCTCGGTGGCGGCGAAGAGGTGGACGATGGCATCGCCGAAGTCGATGAGGACCCAGCCGGAGTCGGGGGCGCCCTCGACGCGGCGGGGCTTGACGCCGTCGTCGCGGAGGTCGCGGTCGAGCGAGTCGATGAGGGCGGTCATCTGGCGGGGGTTGTTGGCGGTGGCGATGACGAAGTAGTCGGTGAAGGTGGAGACCTTGCCGATATCCATGAGGACGATGTCCACGGCCTGGCGGTCGGAGAGGAGGTCGGCAATCTTCTCGGCGAGTTCGAGTGGCTGCGTAGGCGGGCTCCGTTCCTTCGGCGTTGTAGGGGTGGAGTATAGCGGGGTTGGTAGGCTGTAGAGAACGGGCCGCTGGTCGGCAAAGGGCGAAGAGCAAAGGCCAAACGGCAAAGGGCGAACGGCAAGAGCACATGAAGAAGCAGCGGGTTGTGGTGGCGATGAGCGGCGGGGTGGACTCGGCGGTGGCGGCAGGACTGCTGGCGCGCGCCGGATACGACGTCGTGGGGATCACGATGCGGCTGTGGACGCTGGAGGATCCGGACGCGCCCGTGGGGAAGAAGCGCTGCTGCTCGGTGGAAGACACGGACGACGCGCGGGCGGCGGCGGACGCGATCGGCATCCCGCACTACGTGTTGAACATGGAGCGCGAGTTCCACGACCGCGTCATCGACTACTTTGTGGCGGAGTACGGGCGGGGGCGGACGCCGAACCCGTGCCTTGCGTGCAACGAGCACGTGAAGTTCCGGGCGCTGCTGGACCGGGCGGTGGCGCTGGAGGCGGACTACCTGGCGACGGGGCACTACGCGCGCATCGAGCGCGGGGACGACGGCGCATGGCGGCTGCTGCGGGCGGCGGATCCGGAGAAGGACCAGTCGTACGTGCTGTACACGATGGGGCAGCCGGAGCTGGCAAAGACGCTGTTCCCGGTCGGGACGTACGCGAAGCCTCGGATCCGCGAGCTGGCGCACGAGATGCGCCTGCCGCTGGCCGAGAAGCCGGATAGCGCCGACATCTGCTTCGTGCCCGACGGGGACTACAAGGCGTTCGTGCGGAAGCGGCTGGAACAGCAGCCAGGTGTCATCCGGGACGCGGCATCGGGCGTGGAGATCGGCGCGCACGAGGGCGTGGCGGGGTACACGATCGGCCAGCGGAAGGGGCTGGGGGTGGCGGTGGGGGAGAAGCGGTTCGTGACGGACATCGACCCCGAGCTGAACGTGATCACGATCGGGCCGGAGGAGGACCTGCTGTCGAGCGCGCTGGTCGCGGAGCAGGTGAACTGGGTGGGCGAGGAGCCGTCGGAGCCAGTGCGGGCGTCTGTGAAGATCCGGTACCGGACGGCGGCGGCGCCGGCCGTGGTGACGCCGCTTGCGGAGCGGCGGGTGCGGGTTGTGTTCGACGTGCCGCAGCGGGCAATCACGCCGGGGCAGGCGGCGGTGTTCTACGACGGGGATGCGGTGTTGGGGGGCGGGGCGATCTTGCGGGGGGAGCGGTAGGAGACGGAACGAGCCCGCATATTCGCGTTAACCGGGGGCCAACGCAGGCCCGCCCTACGATTCTCGCGATCTTTATCTCGCACGCGGTCCGTGGCGTGGCTCGGCGCGATGTACTACGTCCGTCGAGCTTTGCTCGACTGCGCAGCCGGGGGCGGCTGTGCTCCATTTCCCCGGTAACCGCATTGGTGCCGGATTGTCGCAATGCACAGCCGGGGCGGCTGTGCCACATACGCTCGCTAGCGGAACATGTCTTTTTCGGCGGGACGGATGAGCATCGACGTGGTGGCGTCCTCGGACGGGGTGTAGGTGGCGCCGCGGATGATGGCGACGGGGACGCGGTCGAGCTTGCCGTGGACGAGCTCAGCGGCGGCGGCGAGCTCGTCCACGACGGCCATCTGCGTGACCCGCAGCTCGTAGCCGGCGGGGTCGAGCTGGCCGGCGTAGTCGATGACGGGGGCGATACCGGCGATGCCGATGGCGAAGTTCACGTGGCCCTCGCGCCAGGGGCGGCCGAAGGTGTCGGACATGATGACGGCGACGGTGACGCCGAGTTGCGCCTTGATGGCGTCGCGGATGCCTCGGACGGAAGCGTCGGGGTCGACGGGGAGAAGGCAGACGGTGCCCGTCTTCTCGACGTTGGAGGCGTCGACGCCGGCGTTGGCGCAGATGAAGCCGTGATAGGTCTCGCAGATCATGACGCCGTGCTGCTGCCGGACCACGCGCTTGGTCTCGCGGAGGACGACCTCGATCTGGCGCGGGTCCTTCTCGAACTCGCGGGCGTAGGACTCCGCGAACGGCGACGGCGTGATGTCCGCGAGGTCGACGATGCGGCCCTCGGCCTTCGAGACGACCTTCTGGGTGACGACGAGCACGTCGCCGTCCTCGATGGCAACGTTGTGGTCGCGCGCGGCAGCGATGATGAGGACGGGGAGATCGTCGCCGGCGTGGACCTCGGGGATGCCGGGCAGGCCGATGATGCGGATTTCTGTCATGGGGTTCGAACCACAGATTTCACTGATTTCACAGATTGGTGGGTGCTGTCCGGCGAAGGTGTCTATTGCCGGACTTTGATCCTGGTTGATGCATTGTTGCGGAGCTAAAGCTCCGCCGCTACTGGTCGGCTTCACGCGAGTCTGCGACGCTGTCGCATGGGGCGCATTCGTACCACCGCAAGATCCCTCGCTTGGCTCGGCATGACGGCGAGCCGTCAGATGCCGGCGATTTTGATGCCGGCCTGGGTTTTGTAGGCGCGGTTGATGGCTACGAGCAGGACAGTGATGCCTTCTACGAGCTTGGCGTTCGAGAGCGGGCCGCCGTCGACTCCGCGGACGCCCTCTATGGCCTCGGCGAGGGACATGATCTGTTTCTTGGCGTCGGCGTCGGCGGAGCAGACGACGACGTCAGCGTCGAGCGGGCCGCCCTTCAACAGCTTCTTCGCGCTGAGGTTCTGAAACGCGGCCACGACCTTCGAGCCGGGGAGGAGGGCCTGTTCCTGCTCGGCGGCGGAGCCTTCGGGGACGGCGAGGAGAGAGGCCTTACCGCCTTCGAAGGACAAGGGGACAACCGTGCTGACGACGATCTTGCCGGCGAGGGCTTCGGCGAGCGACGGGAGGGTGGCCTCCTGCGCGGTGTAGGGCGTGGTGACGATGACGAGATCGGCTGCGGCGGCTTCGATGTTGGTGGCGCCGGTAATCGGGAGGGCGGCGTCCTTCTCTTTGAGCTCGGCGACGGCGGCCTGTGCCTTCTCGATGGCGCGGGAGCCGATGATGCAGGCGTGGCCGGCGAGCGCGAAGCGGTAGGCGAGGCCCATGCCCTCTTCGCCGGTGCCGCCGATGAAGCCGATGTTCATAGTCGTTAGTCGTTAGTCGTTAGTCGTTAGGGCTGAGGCTATCAGCACGTTGACCAGATGCAGTGGATGGGATTTGCGTGTTCCTTGTTGCCTCCGGTTGCCCGCGCTACTTCACAGCCCAGGCGACGTAGATACGGGCGCCGTAGTTGATGTTCGTGCCGTCGTAGTACTTGCCCATGGCGGCCTTCAACTCATCGATGACGGTTGGTGGCGCGGTGTCGAGCGCTCGCTGGGTGGCGGGCTGTGTGGCACGCATGAACTGGATGTGGCTTTCGGGCGGGCCGGGCCATGCCCAGCCCACGTCTCGCTTCTTTTCGTGGACGTCGGAGAAGCCGGCTTCGCGCATCTTGGCGGAGAGCGAACCCGGCTCGGCGAAGGTGAACGGAGTGAGGGCGCCCGGTGGTGGCGGCGGCACCAGGCCGTGCGCGGCCAGCACGCCGTTGGTCACGTTGAACATGGGGTTCTCGGCGGCGGGGGCCCAGACGACGAAGGCGGCGCGGCCTCCGGGCTTGACCACGCGCCGGATCTCGCGGAGAGCGCCGACCGCGTCGGGACAGAACATGATGCCGAAGCGGCAGGTCACGCGGTCGAAGCTGGCGTCGTCGAAGGGGATGTCCTCCACATCGACGCGCTGGAACGACATGTTCGCCAGCCCCCTCTTGCGGGCGTTCTGCTCGGCCGCGCCAAGCATCTCGTCGATGAGGTCGGTGCAGACGACGCTGCCGCCGGGCTGGACGCGCTGCGCCACGGTCAGCGACGGTTCGCCGGTGCCACCGGCGAGGTCGAGCACCGCGTGCCCCGGCTTGAGGTCGGCGGCGTCGACGAGGGCGAGCGTGGCTTCCTTCGAGGATCCGGCGAGCAGGTCGTGCTGCTCCGCCCAGGTGCGGGCAGCGGTCGACCACTGCTCGTGCATCTGGCTCTTCTGTTGTTGCTGCTGTTCTGTTGCCATCGCTTCACCTCCGGTGCTCCAAAACAGAGATTCGCCGATGTGTCGGAGGCCCGGCCGCGGGCGGATCTCCCGGCGCCGCAGCGGGTTCGGGCACCCGTGCTGGCGCAGGGCCTCCGGCGCCGCAGCGTGCCCCTGCACGCGCTCTAGTGCATCTCTGAACCGCCGGTGACGTTGATGGACTCGCCCGTGATGTTGTCGGCCTTGCAGAGGAAGGCCACGGCCTGGCCGATGTCCTCGACCGTCTGCGGGCGCTTCAGCGGGACGTTCTTCACCGCCGCCTGCTCCCACGCCTCCTCCTTGCTGACGCCCGTGCCCAGCGCGATGGCCGGCAGCAGGACTTCGCGCCACATGTATGTGTCGACTTCGCCCGGGCAGACCGCGTTCACGGTGACGTCGAACTGGCCCATCTCCTCCGCCAGCGCCTGCGTGAAGCCGATGACCGCGAACTTCGAGGTGCAGTAGGCGGAGACGCCGCCCCTGCCGCTTTTGCCCGCCATCGACGAGAGGTTGACGATGCGGCCCTTGCGCCGCTGCATCATGTGCGGGGCGACCGCCTTCGAGCAGAGAAACGTGCCCTTCACGTTGATGTCCTGAATGTAGTCCCAGTCATCCTCGGCGAACATGAACACAGGCCCGACCTTGATCACGCCGGCGTTGTTCACGAGGATATCGACCTGGCCCCACGCATCGATGGTCCTCTGGACCATGGCCTGGCACTGGGCGAAATCCCGCACGTCGACGTCGATGGCGATAGCGTCAGAGCCGAGGCGCTTGATACCGGCAATGGTCTCGTCGCGGTCGGCGCTGGTGGCGGGCAGGTCGGCGATAGCGACGCGGGCGCTTTCCTTCGCGAGTTCGTAGGCGATGCCGCGGCCGATGCCGCGCGCGCCGCCGGTGACGATGGCTGTGGTGCCTTTGAGGTCCATGCAGGTGTACTCCGTTCGGGCTGGGGTCGGGTGTCATTGTCGATGACGGGGAGGCTAGAGGCTAGACGCTGGAGGCTAGAGGTCGGAGGTCGGACGGAAGGGGGTGGACGGTGCCGATTGAGGGTTGAGGGGGATGGAGTTGCAGCCGTGGGACGGCTGGCGGTAGGATCGGGGAACTAAGCGCGAGCGAAGAAGATGCACGGGTTCGCCCCGTGCGCCTGACGCTGGCGGGGCTTGCCCTGCCGACGGTGAGGCGTGCGGGGCGCATTCTTTTTCTCGCGGAGGTGCGATATGGCGGGCGCGGACGAGATCCAGTGGGCGCGGCGGGTGAAGCCGGAGGTGATCCGGCGGCTGTACACACTGGACGCCAAGGGGATTGTCGATGAGGAGCTGATCGACGAGGTGGGGTACGCGATGTACGCGCGGTGCCACAGCATCCGCATCGCGACGCGAGCGCACGCCGGGAAGGCGATGTGCCCGCGCTGCCGGGCTGACGTGCTGCGGTCGAGCCCGGACTGGAAGACGTGGTCGAAGGACGAGCCGTGCGCATGCGCCTGCGGGTGGGCGACGACGTGGGGTGAGTATCACCGGACGTACAAGGGGAAGCAGCTGCACGGCGGGGGCGCATACCCGATGTTCCGGGCGTTCATCGACCGCTGGCCGCAGGCGAAGACGCCGCGCGACAAGATGCTGGCGATCGACTGGCTGATCCACGAGTGCCACGGACAGTTCAAGGGCGCGATGGGCAGACCAGCCGCCTGCAACCTTATCGAGGGGACGATGCACGAGTTGGTTGAGTTCCTGGATCAGCTGGCGTATGGCGACCAGAGCACGCCCGGCGTCGGAGAGGTGCGCGAGCGATGGCGGGCGGGTGTCGAGAGCGCATGGTGGATGCGGAGGCCGGCGGGGGGAGATCTGGGGGTCGGGGCGAATGACCAGACTTGAACCGCGCGAGTACTCGAAGCGCGTGGGCGTCCTGACTCACGAGCAGCTGCAGGCGGCGCTCGAACGCTTTGGCCTGGGCGAGCTGCTCGCGGCGGAGCCGGCGCCGAGCGGACTCTTTGGCCAGAACGTGATGCTGAGCGCCAGCACGGGCGAATACGTGCTGCGCGGCGCGCCATGGCCTGCCTGGCAGCTGCCGCAGGAGCGGTGCATTGCGGAGATCATCCACACCCGCACCACGGTCCCCGCCCCGTGGCCGTACCTGATCGACGAAGGTACGGACATATTCGGGTGGACGTTCGCGATCATGCCGCGGATCGCCGGCGAGTGCGTCGCCAACCATCGCGAGCTAGCGCCAACCAAGCGGCTGGCGATGGCGCAAGCGATGGGCGAAGGGTTGGCGGCGTTGCATGCGCCGCCCTTCGAGGCGCTCGCGAAGTACGACCCGGAAGTGGGCCGTTTCATGCCGGTGGGCGAGCCGTACGACGATTGGTTCCGCGCGTACGCGCGCGACTGGCTGATGCGCTGCCGTGAAGCCTCTGACGCGACGACCGATGCCGACGAATCCTGGGTCGAATCCGTAATCGCTGATGCTAAGGACGCGCTGGCCGTGCCGTTCGTGCCTGCGCTGGTGCATCACGACTACAAGGAGAATAATCTCGTCTTCCTGCGCGAGTCCGATGGCCGCTGGCGCGTAAACGGCATCTTCGACTTGATGGAGTGTTACGTGGCAGACGGCGAATTTGACCTCGCGCGCACGTTCACCGGCCACGCGATCGACCGGCCGGAACTGGCCTTCGCGTTTCTCGACGCATACGCCGCCATGCGTGGCTTGCGCCCGGGCTTCGCCGAACGCTTCCGGCTCTACCTGCTGGTGGATCGACTGATCATCTGGGAGTACGGCCAGCGCAACGGCATCTGGTTCCGGCCGGGGCAAAGGTTCCGTGAGTACGCTGAGCCGGGCGTGGCGATCGACCTCAGCCGCTACGGATAGCCGGGCAGCGTTTCGTCCACTGTCAACTATCGACTAACAGCTAACGTGGCGGAGAGGGTGGGATTCGAACCCACGGTACACTTGCGCGCACACACGATTTCCAGTCGTGCCCGATCGGCCACTCCGGCACCTCTCCGCGGTTGCGGGCACGCCGCAGCGTTCCCCTACAAAGCGTCAGGACAAGCCCGTCTCCGGAGGCGACACCCTTCGGATGGCCTGTCCGGACGGGAGTAATCGAATGGCGGAGAGGGTGGGATTCGAACCCACGAGGCTTGCGCCTACCGCTTTTCGAGAGCGGCACCTTCAACCACTCGGACACCTCTCCGTGGCAGTCGGATTATAGCAACGGTGATGCTGGTCGTTAGTCGCTGGTCGCTGGGGTATGCAACGAGCGCGCGGGCTGCCTTCTTCTGCGATTCTTGCGAGAAAAGCCCGCGCGACAGCGTCAGTGCGTGCGCTACGACTGCTTCGTGGCTTCCTCGAAGCGGCGCTGCTGTTCGGCCTGAGCCTCGCGCGATGCCTGCCGGCCGGAGCGAATGGCCTTCTTGATTCGGCCCGCCAGACCCTGCGGTTGCGATGCTGCCGCGGCAAGGGACTCGTCGGAACGGAGCTCCGGCGGGATCTCGTCCTCTTCTTCGCCGGGGCGGGCGAAGAGCCAGAACGCGATGGCGATCGCGGCGACAACGATCGCGAACACGACGAGCACGGGGACGAGGTTGTTGCGTTTCACGACCACGATCTCGCCGGCGGCCGCCGCTGCTGCGTCCCTCCTCGCGGCGCGCTCGGCTTTCTTCGCGAGCTTTGAGGCGTGCTTCGCGGCGTCGCGCTCCTGCTTCTCGCGTTTCTGCCGCTCCTTCTCCTCTTTGCGAGCCTTCGGTTCGAGCTCGAGCTCGAGCTTGCCGAACGGCGTCTCCAACTCCCACTCGTACTCAAGATCGTCGTCCTCCCGCTTCTTCTGCGCCTTTTGTGCGGGAGTTGCGGGCGCTTCGTCGACCACGGCGAGCGCCTCGACCCGTGGTTCTTCGTCGCGATCCAGGGTCGCCACGGAAGATTCGGTGCTGGACTCGGTGGGCTTCTTCGAGAAGAACATGATCAGACCTCCGGCGGAGAACTAAGAGGTGGTCTGGCTACTCGCCGTGTTTCCGCTTGCCCGGCGCGTTGCCCGTGCTGGCGCCGGTGAGCCCGGCCAGGACGCTGGCTGCGCGGCGGATGCCGGCGACGACGCCGTATGCCTTCACAATGGGGGTCACGGCCGCCTGCGAGACGTAGGAGGTGGTGCCCTTCACGTTGTCAACGCTGCCCTTGACGGAGTTAAGCGTGGGCTTGAGATTCTCGTCGATGACGCCGAGCGACTTCTTGAGAAGCGCCCGGGTCAGGAGGCCGAGCACCACGGTGAAGACGAGGGCGACGGAGAAGAACACCGCCACGGCGATGCCCATGAAGATGATGACCCAGTCACGCGTCAGCGAAACGGCGCCCAGAAGCTCGGGAGATGGCATGCAGTCGAACCCCATGGAGGAGGACAGGTTTAGGGAACCCGGTACGGGCGGATCATACCATGCGGGCTTTCGATATCGTCCATTCTCTTGTCTATGCCGCATTCCGGAATCGAAGAAGGCGCCATGCGATGGTGGCATAGCTGAGAGCGCCAACGATGGCGAGGGCCCACCAGCACTGGCCGGCGGCGGCCCCGATGGCGAGGAGCAGCAGGCGTACATCGCGGGAGGCGAGGCCCATGAGCTCGGCCGCAGCCCGGGCCCCGCCTACGGTCTCGAGGCGGGCTCGCGTATACGAGACGAGCAGAAAGCCGACCGTCGCGGCGAAGCCGAGGGTCAGGGCCGCCGGCCGGTCCTCGTGGCCGAGGGCGTACCACGCCATGCCGCCGGCGATGGCGGCGTCGGCAAAGCGGTCGAGAACCGCATCGAAGAGGCCGCCGAACCTGCTAGCCATGTTCTTCGCGCGGGCGAGGTCGCCGTCAACCCCATCGACGATGGACGACGCCTGGATCATCGCGCCGGCCTCGATAGTGCGGCCCGCGGCGAGCAGCCCTAGCGCGCCAAATGCCATCGCGCAGGCGAACACCGACACCTGGTTCGGGGTGATCGGGGTGTGCGCCAGAGCACGGGCGATGGGGACGGAGAAACGGCGGTTGAGGTGGCGCGAGACGGGGCCTTCCAGCACGGCGGTCAACGGTCAGCGAACGCCGCCGGGCGCGGCCTCGAGCCAGGCCTCGGCGGCGGCGAGGTCTTCGGGCGTGTCGACGTCGAGCCAGCGGCGGCCGGTGACATCCACCGCGTCGAGCCGGCCGGCGCGCGCGAGCGACGCGAACACGGCGCCCGCTTCGCCGTCGCGGAGATCGGGCGTGACGGCGTCGAAGACGGCGGACGTGCACCAGAAGATGCCGGTGTCGATCGCGTTCCAGTTTGTGATGCGCTTGCCGAGGTCGAGGACGCGGCCATTGCGTATGCGGGCGAGGGTTGCCTCGTCGACCCGCGGATCGGTGACGTGTGCGCGCTCGACGGCGAGCGCGCAGTGGCCGTTCGCGTTGGTGGTGACATCGGAGATCAGGCCGGGCTCGACGAGGTGGTCGGCCATCGCGAGAAGGAAGGGGCCATCGACGGCGTGGCGGGCAGCCCAGAGCGAACGGGCATTGCCGGCATGGTACTCCGGGTTGTAGACCGTATCGATGCTCATACCGGCGGGGGCCATCACCTCGAGGGCGGCGCGAACCTGTTCCGCCCGGTAGCCGATCACGACGGCGGCAGTACGCACGCCCGAAGCAAAGAGCGCGTCGATGACGTGGCCGATGATCGGGCGCCCGCCCATCTCGATGAGGGGCTTCGGAGTGTCCGCGGTCCGCGGCAGCAGGCGTCCACCGTTACCGGCGGCGAGAATGACAGCGTCGGTCATGACATGCAGTCGACCACTCGCGCGGTCCGCTCCTGGCTGCACCTGGTGAGAGGCAGGGACGGGGAGACCCGTCCCTGCCGATCCAGTCTAACGCAACGTCCCGGGGCTAGAAGGGGAGTCCCTTGATGCCCTGAATGCCCTTGATCGCGGCGATATCGCCGCCGTGACCCACGGCATGCATGGCGGCGAGCTGTACGACGAATGCAACGGGCTTCTTGCCGAAGAAGTTCGTTTCAACCTCGCGGTCGAGTTCGGCGTCGGTGAGCGTGTCGGCGTACTCCAGCACGGATTTCTGAACCTGCTGCGTGTACTCCAACATCTTGGCGTAGGGGACGGTTCCTTCGAAGCCCCAGATCTCCATCGGGTTCGCGGGAAGGCCGTTGGCGCCGGCGAACGAAGACCAGAGGAGGGGCTTTCCGAGGAGCATCCCGTTGATGAAGAAGTCTGCCGAGGTGTAGGCGTGCACGAGCGTCTTGGCGCAAGAGTTCGCCGTGCCACTGGGCTTCCAGTTGAACTGCGCGTCATCCATGCCGGCCGCGCACGCTCCTACCAGGCCAAAGGCCTGCTCGAGCTGCAACTTCGCGTACTGTGCTCCGTTCACGAGTCTCCCTCCATGTGTGCGAATTATCAGGAGGTGGGCAGGCGCATTTCACGCCGGGTCACTAGCTTTGCATTATGAAGCCACTCCGTCAAGCGACCGGTGGCACGCGTGGTGCCGGGCAACGGATGCGTCCGCCGTCTCGGCGCGCGGCCGAGGCGCCCCTGCACGTGGAAGCGGAAGAGGCCCAACCACGCCTCGAAGCCGATCTCCGACGGACGTGCATTGCGGCCGAAGCCGAGATCCCGCGCGAGACGGACGATCTGACGCTCGGTGAAGTATCCGCGGAGGGCGTCGCGAGCTTGCTGTCTGCGGGTGCCGAAGGCGGCGTTGATGAATTCGAGATATTCGGTACGCAGCGACCGCGGCACAAGCGGTCGAGGCCGCCGGGCGATGCGCATAAGGGTGCAGTCGACGGACGGCGCGGGGATGAAGTCATCGCGGCGGAAGCTATGTTCGACGGTGAAATCGAACCACGGATTGTGCAGGAGCGCGATGCGCGTCTGGCGCGGACGGCCGGTAAAACGCTCGGCGGCTTCCCGCTGGACGACGAGCAGGGAGTGTTCCGGCGGGCGCGATGCGCCCAGCAGCTTGTCGATGAGGGCGGCGGTGATGCCGAAGGGGACGTTCGAGACGAACGCGTAGGGTTCGTGTGGCAATACAGCATCGAGGAAGTCGCCAGGGCGGCAATCGACGTTCGGCCAGGCGGCGAAGCGCGACGCGAGGAGCAAAAAGAGCGCCGGGTCCTTCTCGACCGCGACGACCCGGAACCCGCGGCCCGCGAGTGCATGAGTGATTGCGCCGTGTCCGGCGCCCGCCTCGAGCACGAGACGCGGGTGCGCAGGCAGACGCTCGGCGATGAGATCGGCGACGGTGTCGCGGGCGAAGTGCTGCGAAAGTTCGGGCCGGCGGCGGGTAGGTGCGTGAAGGTACCGGGGCATGTTCTCCTCCGCGCCCGCGTGCGGACGGCGAAGCCGCGAAGGAGAAGCGTGATCGGTTGTTGAGGATCGGTCGTTAGCTGTGCGGCATCGCGCGTCCGGCAGCGGGCATGTTGCTGCATGTCCGTGACGGTGCTCCGCCCGGGGGGCGGAAGCTAGATTCGCAGGCGAACGACCAAACCACACATCTGCAGAAGCCTATGCGGCGGCGGCGCCCGCGGTCAACCGCCTGCAGGACAAAATGCAGGACAAAACCGACGTTCTTATCCGTCAAGAGAATGCTCGCGTAGTCGATCATCGGGGCGTGAAGATGGGGCGGACTTCGCCATCGACGACGACGGCGACAAGGCCGAGTTTGGCGTAGAGGGCGGGATCGAGCGACTTCACGAACGAGCCGACGTTCTCCAGCTCGGCGTACTCGTACACAGCGATGAGGCCGACACCCTTCACATCGGCATCGACGGCGGCGAGGGCTTCGTTCACATCCTTCAGGCGCTTGCGGACGAGGCGGCGTATGAGGGTGCCGTCGGCGGGATCGATCTTCGGGGGCGACTGGGCGATGGCGAAGCCGGTCTCGCCCAGGGGCTCGCGGGCCAGGCGCTGCACCGTCCAGGACTCGACCGTGTCGAACTCGACGGCGTCTTTCAGGGTGAGGCTCTTCGCGATCTCGCCGATGCGGTCGAAGAGGGCTTCTCGCGCGGTCTCAGACTGCGAGGCGCGGCGGAGCTGCATGCTGTTGACGTGGACGGTGCCGCTGACGCGGTCGGTGATGTTGGTCCAGTAGCGGGAGAGGCCGCCGATGACCGAGGCGTAGCCGCCTTCGTCGCGGACCTTGGCGAGCTGCACCTTGACCGGCAGGTCGACCTCGTTGCGGGCACCGGGTTGCATGGGTGCCGCGGCAAGTTGGACGCGCATGACGAAGTCCGAGGCCTCGGGCTCGTTGGCGGGAACGGCGGCGCGCGGCGGCACCCAGATGATGTGCGGACCGCGGACATTTCCGGCGGAGAGGCGCTCCTCCATCATCCCGCGGGCATCCTCGGCCGCCGGGTCGCTCTCGGGCTCCCAGAGGTGCGTGACAGCGAGGGCGGCGGTCTTGTCGCCGGAGTTCGCGACGAGGACGGGGACGGGGCCGTCGACGGCGCGCTCGAGCGTGTACGGGGTCGCAGTGCGCTCGGCGTACCAGTCGGCGAGGAGGGTGGCGGCGTATGTGTGGAGACGCTCGGGCATTGGTGTCGACTCGGGGGCGCAGCTGAAGCCACGCGGCTACGGTGTTAGATGTTGCTGCGGGTCTGGCCGCCGTCGACGTTGAGGCAGGCGCCGGTGACCCAGGACGCTTTCGGCGAGCAGAGGAAGGCGACGACGTTCGCGACCTCGTCTGCCCTGCCGAAGCGGCCCATGGCGATGCTTTCTTCGACGAACCTTGTCATCGCATCCGGCTCTTCGTTGGCGCGGCGGTCCCAGGAGCCGCCGGGGTGGCGGATGGAGCCGGGGGCGACGGAGTTCACGCGGATGTTGTCCTTCGCGAGGGCGAGGGCGCTGTTCTTGGCGTGGCTGATCATGGCGGCCTTCATGGCATTGTAGGGGAGGCCGCCGCCGGCCTCGCGCCCCCAGATGGAGGCGATGTGAATGACGACACCGCCGCCCTGCGAGCGCATGTGCGGGACGACGGCGCGCGTGGCGCGGACGGCGGCCTCGATGTTCGCGCGGTAGGCGTTGGTCCAGCCGTCGTCGTCGTCGGGAAAGCCGCCGCCGGCGTTGTTCACGAGGATACCAACACGGCCCAGACGCTCGACGGTCTCGCGCACCATGCGGTCGACGTCCTCCGCGTTCGTGACGTCGGCGGTGATGGCTGCGGTGTGGACGCCGAGCCCGGCAACTTCACGCTCGGCGTCGTGGAGGCGATCTTCGCCGCGGGCGACGAGGGCGATGTCGGTACCCTCGGCGGCGAGGGCGAGAGCGATAGCCTTGCCGATCCCGCGAGACGCGCCGGTGATGAGAGCGACCGTGCCATTAAGTTCGAGATCCATGGGGGTAGTAGTAAGTGCTCAGTTTGTCAGTTATCAGTTTCTCGCTCGAATTGTGATGCAAGGGGGCGACTTGCGGAAGCGCACCGCATGGGCGGAGCCGAGGCTCCTGACTTTGTGAGCGTCGCCGCGCGGACCGGCTGATCCGCTGACAGCCTGACCGGCTGGCGGGCTCCCTCAGTCCTTCATGAAGTCGAGGATCTCGGCGTTGATGCGGTCGGGGGCCTCGCGCATCATGAAGTGCCCGACGTTTTCGATCGTTTTGAGCTCGAAGTTCTCGAAGGTGTCGCCAAGATTGTCGGACCATTCGAAGGGAATGATCGAGTCGCTGGTGCCCCAGAGGATGCGGGTGGGGGTGGTGACTTTGGGTGTGCCTCCGGCGGCGAAGGCGCCGCCGCGCAGGGCAGCGCGGTAGCAGTTGAAACCGCCGCGGAGGGCGCCGGGCTGGCTGTATGCCTCGACGTACGCGGCGATCTCGTCGTCCGTCCAGAGATCCTTGTCGTGGGACCAGGCGGAGAGGAAGTGGCGGAGGTAGACCTCGGTGGCCTTCGGGCTGGAGCCGACGAGCTCCTCGGCGAGGGGGAGCTGGTGGAAGAGCTGGTACCACGTGTTGAGGGCATGGGGGAGGGCGAACCAGCGCGCGCCGATGCCGGGGTACGGTGGATCGAAGAGCATGAGCTTGTGCAGTCGTTCGGGGTAGAGGCGGGCGAACTTCTGGACCCAGATGGCGCCGAAGTCGTGGGAAACGATGCGCACGCGGTCGAGGTGGTAGAAGTCGATGAAGGCCTTGATGTCCTCAGCGAAGGCGGTGTCGGTGTAGCCCTGCTCGGGCGGGAGGTCGGGCTTGTCGGAGTAAGCGTAACCGCGCATATCGGGGACGATGACGTCGTAGTGCTGGGCGAGCGCGGGGATGTTCGTGTGCCACTCGAACCAGAAGCCGGGCCAGCCATGGATGAGGAGGAGGGGTTCGCCGGCGCCCTGGCGGACGTAGTGGAGCTTCACGCCGTTGACGGTGGTGTAGTGGTGGCTGAGGGAGTTGAACGCCATGCGGGCCTCCTGCGGAGGACAGGTTATAGGTTGTAGGTTTTAGGTTTTAGGTTCGGGAGTGGATGATCTCCGCCGGTTAGCGGCATTGCCTCGAGTAGCGAGGAGGTCAAGGCTTGCGCCAGGTGGTGACGACGAAGTCGCTGAGGGTGGGGAACGTACGGCCCATACGGTCGGCGGTCTTGAGGATGCCGCCCCGGATAACGCGCATCGGCTTGCTGCGGCCGGTGAACGGATAGAAGACGTACTTCCAGCCAGGGAATGCCCACATCATCGAGGCGCCGTACTCCTTCTCGAGCACGAGCGAACCTTCGGCGAACTTCTTGAGGGACTTCGTCCTTCCCTCGAAGGTGTGCTCACCCTCGGTGGGGTCATCCCAGAACATGCGCTTGCCCTTCGGGATGGTGCCGACGCGGCGGCCGATCCGGTAGAGCAGACGGCTGCCGTTGCAGGCGAGGCCGGCGTAGTTCACCAGGCCGATCACCACGCGACCGTCCGGCCGGAGGATGCGGGCCATCTCGCGGAATCCGATGTCGGGGTTGGCGAAGTGGTCGAGGGAGGACATGCAGAGGATGCGATCGAAGGACTCGTCCTTAAAGGGGAGCAACTCGCCGATGCCGTACATCATCTCGGCGGGGTGACCGGCCGCGGTTGTCCACTCGCGGGCTCGGCGCACCATCTCGGGCGACGGCTCGATGCCGACGCAGTCCCAGCCCCGGGCTTTCAGGTCCAGAGCGTGGCGGGCATGGCCGCAGGCGACGTCGAGGAGGCGGCCGCCGGGGCCGTCCTTCGCCTGGTCGATGAAGGCCTGCTCCATACGCGACATGATGAACTCTGTGTCGAGACCGCGCGGCCAGTCCTCCTGCAGAGGCTCTGGCTGCCATGAGAGGTCAACGTTCTGGAGGTCGGGCATGGGGGTTAGTCGTTAGCGGTTAGTGATTAGTCGTTAGGGGCCGGCGTTGGTGACAGGAACGATAACGCAGGGGACAGGATAGGCGTACCGAGCGAGGTTGACGGGGTTAGTGCTCTTCGTCGACGATCTGGTCGAGCATGAGGCGGACCTTCAGGTTAAGGGCGGCGTTCGCAGGGTCGGTGAGGCCGGGATCGGCGTCGAGCATGCGATCGGCCTCGGTGCGGGTCATTTCGATGAGCTTGACGTCGGAGAGCTTCGCGACCTTGAGGCCGGGGAGGCCGGACTGCTTCGTGCCGAAGAACTGGCCCGGGCCGCGCATCTCCATGTCGGCCTCGGCCAGGAGGAAGCCGTCGGTGGTCTCCTCCATGAGGGTCAGGCGCTTCTGGGCGTCCTCGCTGGGGGAGTCGCTGAGAAGCAGGCAGTAGGACTGCGCTTCGCCGCGGCCGACGCGACCGCGGAACTGGTGGAGCTGGGCGAGACCGAAGCGATCGGCGCCCTCGATCATCATGACGCTGGCGTTTGGGATGTCGATGCCGACCTCGATGACCGCTGTGGAGACGAGGATGTCGGCCTGGCCGTCGCGGAAGCGGCGCATGACCTCGTCTTTCTGCTTGCCGGACATGCGGCCGTGCAGCAGCTCGAGGCGGAGGTCGGGATAGACGGTACGGCGCAGGCGCTCGAACTCGACGGTGGCGGCCTTCACGTCCAGCGTCTCTGACTCCTCGACGAGGGGGCAGATGATGAAGGCCTGGTGGCCCTTCTCGATCTCGCCACGGACGAAGCGCTCTGCGTCGGGGCGCTCGTCGGGACCGACCCAGGTGGTCTTGACCTGCTGCCGGCCGGGGGGCATCTCGTCGATGACGGAGATGTCGAGGTCGCCGTACAGCGTGAGGGCGAGGGTGCGCGGGATGGGCGTGGCCGTCATCACGAGCATGTGCGGCGTGTGGGCCGCCTGGGCGCCCTTCTCGCGGAGGGCGGCGCGCTGCATGACACCGAAGCGGTGCTGTTCGTCGACGATGGCGACGCCGAGATCGTGGAACCGGACGCCGCCCTGGATGAGGGCGTGGGTGCCGCATGCGATGTCGATCTCCCCCTCTTCGATGAGGTCGTAGAGTTCGCGACGCTCCTTCGCCTTCAGGCTGCCAGTGAGCAGGGCAATGCGGATCTCGCCGGGTCGCTTGCGCCGCTCGAAGAGGTGAGGCGCGCGCATCGGGTCGAGGAACTGCGGGCGGGCGGATGCGACGGGGCCGGGGGCGCCGTTTGCCCCAAACAATTGCTTCAGCGTGCGGAAGTGCTGCTCGGCAAGGATCTCCGTCGGGGCCATCATCACGCCCTGGCGGCCGTTCTCGATGGCGGCAACGAGTGCGGCGGCGGCGATGACGGTCTTGCCGCTGCCGACGTCGCCCTGCACGAGGCGGGACATCGGCACGGGACGGCGCAGGTCGTTGATGACGTCGAACATCACGCGCTGCTGCGCACCGGTGAGGGCGAAGGGGAGGGCCGCCGTGAACGCTGTCTCGGTGGGCGCGGACATGGGCGCGGGCTCGGCCGGTGCGGACTTCTGGAAGTGGCGGCGGCGGACCTGCATGGTGAGCTGGATGGGCAGCAGCTCCTCGAAGGCGAGACGGCGGCGGGCGCGCTCCAACGCCTGTTTGTCGGACGGGTAGTGCATCTGGGCGACGGCTTCGGCGACGGGCGCGAGATCGAGGCGGTCGCGCATCCCCTGCGGGAGCGGGTCGGGCAGGCGGTGGACGAAGCGCTCGAGCGCCTCCTGCATGACGCGGCGGATAGTGCGGTTCTGGAGTCCCTGGGTGAGCGGATAGATTGGCACGAGGCGCCCGGTGTGCAGCAGCTCGTCGGACCAGACCTCCCACTCGGGGTTGTCGAACTTGGGGCGGCCCTGGTACTCGCTGACGCGGCCGGACAGGACGATCTCGGCGTTGACGGGGAGCTGCTTCGCGATCCAGGGCTGGTTGAACCAGACGCACTGCATCATGCCGGAAGAGTCGCCAACCGTAGCCTCGGTCGAGCGCATACGGAAGCCCATCATGCGCTCGCGCGCCTGCCAGACGCGCGCTCGCACCGTCTGCTCGGCGCCGAGGCGGAGCCGAGCGACGGGGACCGGGTCGCCGTAGTCGACATGGCGGCGGGGGAAGAGGAGGAGCAGGTCTCGGACGGTGTGCACGCCCAGCTTCTCGAACTTCACGATGAGGGAGACGCCGACGCGCTTGAGGGCGTGGAGCTCGGCGTCGACGCCGAGGGTGGTGACCTCTTCGGACGTGTATGGCCTCAAACGCTGAGTGGCGACCGGTGGTTGTCGCCGTGATGGGGACGAGGTTGGAGGTTGGAGGTTGGAGGTTGGACCGTTGGTGCGAGCCTTAGCCCCGGATGAAGGTGACGCTGGTCGCTGGAGGCCGGAGGCTGGACCAGTCGCGGCGGATCCAGCTTCCAGCTTCGAGCTTCCAGCCTCGGCCCGAGACGGCGACGACGTGCCCTTGAGGGCGGCGAGGACGGATTCGAGCCAGGCCTTTCGCTTCAGCGGGGTGAGGGAGCGGTAGCCGGCGACCGGGAGGAACTGGAGCTGGGCGAAGACGGGCGACCTGAGGTCGCGGCCGTCGTTGCGGGCCAGGTTCTTGAGGAAGGAATCGAGGCCGGCGGTGACGGCGCGATCGTTACAGCCCTTCGAGCGTTCAAGCTCGAGGACCTTGCGCAGACGATCTTCGGCGGAGGTGAGTGCAGGCACGGGCGCGCCTTCTGCGAGATTAGGTCAGATGTTCGAGATCAGCGTAGGGATGGCTGGGGAGGCGGTCAAGGTGACAGGTGGGACTGTGACAGGTGGGACGTGGGAGGTGAGAAGTAAGACGCAGGAGCCGAGAGACCCGAAGCCGACCCGGACGCGGGTTGCATGGGATGCACTGCGCACTGAAACTGGCGCGGCTGGGCGCAGCAAGCGGCGCTCCTACAAGTGAGACTTTGGCGAAAGGGACGAACAGATGCTGCTGAAGGACCGGGTGGCGATGATCACGGGCGGGGGGCGCGGTATCGGGCGCGGGGTGGCGCTGCGGTATGCGAAGGAGGGGGCGAAGCTGGCGCTCGTCGACCTGGAGCAGGTGCACCTGGACGAGACGGCGAAGGAACTCGACGCGAGCGGGACGGGCGTCGAGTACATCACGCTGCAAGGCGACGTGAGCAGCAGCGCGGACGTGCAGGGCTTCTTCGACGCGACGATCGCGAAGTTCGGGCACCTGGACATCCTGGTGAACAACGCAGGGATCGGGAATCCGCCGGTGCACATCATCGACATGCCGGAGGAGGCGTGGGACCGGACGCTGGCGGTGAACCTGAAGTCGGTGTTCCTCTGCAGCAAGCTGGCGGCGAAGCAGTTCATCAAGCAGGGCGGGGGCGGGCGGATCATCAGCGTCGCATCGCAGGCGGGGAAGACGGGGTATCCGTTCCTGACGCCGTACTGCGCGTCGAAGGCGGGCATCATCCTCTTCACACAGGCGTTCGCGAAGGAAGTGGGAGCGCACAAGATCAACGTGAACTGCGTGTGCCCCGGGACGATCGACACGCCGCTGTTGCGCGGCGCCGGGATGGGGCTGCAGGCCAACGACGAAATGTTCAAGCAGCTCATCGGCACGGTGCTGCCGGGGATCCCGCTAGGACGCATCGGGTACCCCGAGGACGTGGCGAAGGTGATCACGTTCCTGGCGAGCGACGACGCGGACTACATGACGGGGCAAGCGATCAACATTTCGGGCGGGCAGGAGATGCACTAGGGTAGTCGTTCGTGGTTAGTGATTAGTCGTTAGGCGTGGGCTGATGGGCACTGCCGGCGGTTCCCGCAGGTCTCCATCAACCGAGAGATGGGAGTAGGGGACGGGCACGCGGATGCTGATCGTGATGATGGGGCTGCCCGGAACCGGGAAGAGCGCGATCGCAGAGGCGGTCGCGCGGGCCATCGGTGCGCCCGTATTCTCGGTCGATCCGATCGAGGCGACGCTCATCCGGGCCGGGATCACGCGCGAACAGCGTTCCGGCTACGCCGCTTATAATCTTGCGCTGATGCTGGCTCGATCGCAGTTGGAGCTGGGGCAGTCAGCGGTCGTCGACGCCGCGAACTACGTCGAGATCGCACGCGCGTGGTGGCGGGATCTCGCGGCGGAGTTCGCGGTGCGGCGGGGCGCTGATCGAATGTGCCTGCTCGGATGCCGAACTGCACAGGCGGAGAATCGAATCGCGGAACCGGAACATCGCTGGCTTCATCTACGAGCCGTCGTGGGCGGAGGTCGAGAAGGTGCGTACAGAATACGAGCCGTGCAATGAGGAACGGCTGATCCTCGACTCCGTTCAATCGCTGGAGGCGAACGTGCGGCGAGCGGTGGAGTACGTGCTGTCACCCGGATGACCGGTTCCCTCTTCTCCGTCGCATCCTCTACGCTGCCCGCATGAATCCCCGCACTGCACTTGCGATTCTGGCCGGCAGGACGGCCGGCCGCCTGTCGCGGCTGCTGGGGCGCGGGGGCGGGACGGCTATCGCCGGGGTGGTGGCGCTGCGGGTGCAGCCGGGGCTGGTGCGCGAGCTTGCGGGGCATGCGGGCGCGGGGGCGATCGCGGTCACGGGGACGAACGGGAAGACGACGACATCGCTGATGCTGAACCGCATCGCGGGGGCGGCGGGACTCCGGCCGCTGCACAACCGCAGCGGCAGCAACATGATGCGGGGCGTGGCAGCGATGCTGGTCGACGAGGCGTCGATCTCGGGGTCGATCGCAGAGGCGTCGAAGCGGCTGGCGATCCTGGAGGTGGATGAGGCGACGCTTCCCGAGATCGTGCGCGAGGTGCGGCCCCGGGTCATCGTCTTTACGAACCTGTTTCGCGACCAGCTTGACCGGTACGGGGAGGTAGATACGGTAGCGAAGTCATGGGAGAGGGCGCTGTCGGCGAACACCATCCACGACGACCGACGACCCACAGTCGTCTTGAACGCGGACGATCCGGCGGTGGCGCACCTGGGTCGTGGCTATGGTGGGCCGGTGCTGTACTACGGGGTCGAGGACGCGAGCGCGGGCGGGGAGGCGGTGGAACACGCGTCGGACTTCCGGACGTGCCTGGAGTGTGGGGCGGACCTGTCGTACACGGTGACGTTCTACGGCCACGTGGGGCACTGGCGTTGTCCGTCGTGCGGGAACACGCGGCCAGCGCCGGACGTGGGACTCACACGCGTCGAGCTGCGGGACGACGCGGCGGGGATGACGGTCGTGACGGCGCAGGGCGAGCTGCGGATCGCGCTGCCACTGACGGGCCTGTACAACGCATACAACGCGCTGGCCGCGGTGGCCGGGGCGACAGTGCTGGGGTTACCCAGCGTGGCGATCGTTCCGGCGCTGGAGGAATTCTCGGCGGCGTTCGGGCGGCAGGAACGTTTCCAGGTGGACGGGCGGGACGTGCAGGTGCTGCTGGGGAAGAATCCGACGGGTCTGAACCAGGTGTTGCGGACCGTCGCAGCACGCGCGGGTCACAAGCGGATCCTGTTCTTCCTGAACGACGGCATCGCGGACGGGCGGGACATCTCCTGGATCTGGGATACGGACTACGAGCTGGTGCAGCCCGCCACAGACTGGGTGCTGGCGGCGGGAACGCGTGCCGAGGATCTGGCCTTACGCTTGAAGTACGCGGGCTTCGGCGACGACGTCGCGATCGAGCACGACACGGCGACGGCGTTGGGGCGCGCCCTCGACGCGACGCCGGCGGGCGGGACGCTGTACGTGCTGCCGACATACACGGCAATGCTGGGGGTGCGGGAGATCATCGCAAGGCGAGCCGGTCAGACGCACTTCTGGGAGGGCGCGTGAGCACTCCGACGTTGCGGGTGGCGCACCTCTATCCGCGGCTGATGAACATCTACGGCGACCGCGGAAACATCATGTGCCTGCGCCATCGTTGCGAGGCGCGCGGCATCGCGTTCGAGCTGACGGAACTTGGGATCGGCGACCGGCTCGACGGGACCGGGACGGATCTCATCTTCGCGGGAGGCGCGCAGGACAGGGAGCAGCGCAACGTTGTGGACGACCTGCTTGCGACGAAGGCGGACGCGGTGCGCGAGGCGGTGGAGGGCGGCGTGGTGCTGCTGGCGGTGTGCGGCGCGTACCAGCTCTTCGGGCGGTTCTATCGCGAGTCGACCGGCGTGGAGCTACCGGGCGTGGGGATCTTCGACCTGCATACGGAGCACCCTGGCGAGAAGGCGAAGCGGCTGATCGGGAACATCGTGGTGGAGTGGGAGCCTTCGCCGGAGCTTCGCGACGGGGAGCGGGCACGCCGCAGCGTGCCCCTACGCGATGCGGGGACGATCGCGGGGTTCGAGAATCACGGGGGGCGGACGTACCTGGGCGCGGGGGCGCGGCCGCTGGCGCGCGTGCGGACAGGAAACGGGAACAACAGCGTGGACGGGACGGAGGGCGCGTTGTACCGGAACGCCTACGGGACATACATCCACGGGTCGCTGCTGCCGAAAAATCCCGCGCTCGCGGACCACCTGATCGCGCTCGCATTGCGGCGTCGCTATGGCGAGGTCGCACTAGCGGCGATCGACGATCGTGCTGAGGAGCGGGCGCACGCGGCGGCGCTACGGTTACGGACATAGGATTGCACGGCCGGGGGCGGCCGTGCCACGAGGATTTGCCGCTAAGGAACAAGAGCTGCGGAGCCGGAGACGGCTGTGCCACACGCACTGCAGCCACAGCCAGAGAACCGCACAGCCGGGACGGCTGTGCCATATGCGCCGCGGTTGCGGCAGAGAACTGCACAGCCGCGGCCGGCCGTGCCACATGGCCATTGCGCCGAAACGGCGCACCCCCAACAGTGCGCCGTTTCGGCTGAGCCTCACGCATGTCCGTGTGCGCGCGTCTAGGCGGCGACGATCCTGTCCAGCGGCTCGCCCAGGTAGTCGCGAGGAGGGGGGGGACATAAAACCTCGCCCAACCCGTGCGTTTCACCGGAGGAATCGTCGTCGAAGCGCATCGTCTCGATGCGGAGTATCGCGTGTGGAAGGATCGAATACGCCAGCTCTGCGACGGAGTCGTCGTCCGGCGCGCTGCACACCATGACGGCCGCGCACGCGCCCTCATCCGGCAGAAACGCGAGGGAGTGCATACCGCGCGTCTGGAGCTGATCGGCGCGCCGCTTGACTGCGACACGGACGTCGGACGGGACCGGCTGTGGCTCGCCAGACCAGTTGAGCATCGATACGTAGGTTCCCATCATGGTGTCCTCGAATAGAGCCTTGCTGCCCTCACCGTTGATATCGGTGCCAGTTCTTAACCAGCAGGAAGGGATCTGTTCACCAAGTGTTAAACCTCGCCAGGGGGCGCGGCCACGTGGTCTGAGGCCCCCTGCGGCTGCGCATACCGGGCTGACGGTAGCCACGCGGACGGACTCCAGGCGGTTTGGGCTGCACGCGCGGTTTACATCGGGTGCGAGTTCGCGTAGTGTCTGGAGCATGACGGTGACGCCGTGAGCGAATTCTCGGCGGAGATTGGCGGGGCGCCGTTCGCGGAGAGCGCGGACTGCGCGCACTGTAAAGGGCTGGTGCGCCACGGACACGGCCAGCGCTGCCCGATGGCACCGCAGCCGCCGGCGGGCGTCTTCGCCGAGGATGCGCGCTACTACCGGCCACGGCCCCGACCCTACGGCCAGGTGCAGGCGTCGCCCTTCGGGTTCTGGCGCTTCATGGGCGCATCGGTCGGCACGATCGTACTGCTCGTGTGCATACCCCTGTATTTCAACCTGATCTTCGACGACCTGACGAGCGCCTACCAGCGACCAGGACCACTGCTGCTGTGGATTGGAGCCGCCGGCGGCGGCGGGGCGATCTTCGGAGCGGGCCTGATGTGGTGGTCCGCGCGCACATATGCGAAAGGCGTGCTTGCGATCCTCTCGGTGACGTTCATCACCACGGGCGCGTTCATGCTCGTGTTTGCGCCGGTGTACCGGCAGATCAACGCGCGTGGCATCGCGGAGTACCGCGCGTCGAACGCGATGGTGCTGTTCGGCGCGCTGACGGCCGCCACCGGCCTCGCGCTGGCGGTCCTGTGCGTGCGATGGGCGCTGGAGCCGGAGGCGCTGCGACGGCTGAACCGCTGGCGACGGCCAGCGGGGGCGGCCTATGGCGTCGTGCTGGGGCTCTTCGGCTTGATGCTGCTGTCGCTCGTTGCGTTCGCCATCAGCGCCGACGACAACGACTTCTCTGACAGCGACTTCGGTGTTGTGGCGGCAGTGGTGGTGTTCACGGCGCTCGGGATGCAGTTCCTCGTGCCGGGCATCATCCTCACGTACCACGGCATTTCGTCGGGGATGGGCGAGCGCTCGACACCGTTTTGGGCGCCGGTGGGCGTGCTGGTGGTACTGGCATTCGGGGGGGTGCTCGCGGCCGGTCAGTTCAACATGGCGCTGGGCAAGCCCATCGCCGCGCCGATGCCGGTACTGCACACGCTGGCCGCGATCCTGCCGGGCATCGGATACATCGCTTTTGCATCGCGCGGGTCGATCTTTCGAGGAAAGATGGTGCCGGGGATCACGTGGCGGCAGGCGACGCTTGCGTGGGGGCTCGCGATCGGCGTTGGCGCGATGTCCGCGGGGTTTCTCAACTCGGTCGGAGGCCTCTGGGCGACGATCCTCTTGCTGGCGGAGAACGGCGAATTCCGGGACGCGGCTGGTATCGACGACGCGTGGCAGATCATCGGCGACGCGGAGTTCTACCTTACGAACAACGAGCAGTGGGTGGCGAACATCATCGCGATCGCGATTATCCCGCCGTTCGCCGAGGAGTTCCTGAAGGGCTTGAACGTGCGCTTCCTCATGCGGCGCAACAGCACGCGCGCGCAGGCGTTTGCGCTGGGCGCGGCGGCCGGCGCTGGCTTCGGGTTCGTCGAAGCGCTGCTGTACGGCGCGGGTGTCACGGCCGACAACCTGAGCGACTGGTGGCGCATCATGCTGATCCGCGGCGGGAGCACCTCGCTGCACTGCCTCAACACCGGGCTCGTCGGACTGGCGTGGTGGTACTGGAGCATCGGGGCGCGGAAGGGCCGCGCGGCCGGGCTGTACCTGGTCGCGGTGTTCTTCCACGCGGTGTGGAACGGCTTCTCTGTCACGCTGGACTCGGAGATCCTGTGGCTGGACACGGTCGATGACAGGACGCTGGAGATCGTCGCGTACGTGTTCGTCATCGGTCTTGCGTCGGCGTTCATCGTCGCGTTGCCGTTCCTGGGGAGGCGGCTGCGAGAGCCTCCACCACCACCCGTCGCGGGCACCCCGCTCGCGGTTATGACACCCTGGGTCGCGTAGACGCCGGGGGGTGGTAGCCTGCATGCATGAAGCTGACCAGCAGGGGCGAGCTGGCGCTGAAGGCGGTGCTGGAGCTGGCGAAGGCCGAGGGATCGGCGGCGCCGGGGCTCTCGGCGGCGGAAATCGCGCGCCGCTGCAGCGCCTCGATGAAATTCCTGGAACAGGTGCTGGCCCAACTCAAGGCGGGCGGTTTCGTGGTCAGCCGCCTGGGGTCGCGGGGCGGTTATCGCCTCACCCGGGACCCGGAGGAGATCTACGTCGGCGAAGTAAGCCGGCTGATCGACGGGCCGCTGGCACCGGCGCCCTGCGCCAGCGTCACGCAGCACCGCACCTGTGACTGGTGCGATGACGAAGCCACCTGCACGCTGAAGACGGTGTGGATGGACGTCCGGGATGCCGTCGCCAGCGTGATGGACGCGACATCGTTCGGAGAGCTGGTGAAGCGGTCTGAGGAAACGGGCGGCAGGCGCGGGCGGTACTACATCTAGGGGGACAGTTCTCGGTTCAAGTTCACAGGAGGAAAGTTCTTGCCTCCGGACTGCCGCTGACTGGCTGACCGGCTGACCGGCCGGGCATGAGAAACGAGGGCGGCATTGCTGCCGTCCTCGTTGGTCTGTCGAAGGCCCCGCCTCCTTCGACATAGATGAAAACACCCCGCAGCGGGGAGCATTACATGCCGCTACGGGCTGGTTGATCTGGCGCGGTGAACCGTCTGTCAAGTTCGAAGGTCGCGGCTATACTGGCCGCCACATGCCGCCTTCCTCCCGTACGTCCGAGTTCGCCGCCGGTGTGCGCGCACAACTTCCGCTGCTGCTGGGCGTGACGCCGTTCGGCCTCGCCTACGGGGCGTATGCCGTCGATGCAGGCATCTCTACGGGGCTGGCGCAGGCGATGTCGGCGGTGGTGTTCGGTGGCGCCAGCCAGTTCGTAGGCGCGCGGCAGATGGCCGGCGACGTGCCCGGTATCGTGATTGTGCTCACAACCCTGCTCGTCAACTCGCGCCACATGCTGTACAGCGCGTCGCTGGCGCCGTTCGTCGAGCATCTGGACCGGCGGTGGCGCTGGGCCCTGGCGTACCTGCTGACGGACGAGGCATACGCCACGGCCGTTGTGCGCTACAGGCAACCCGGTCCGGCCACGAACGCGCACTGGTTCTTCCTCGGAACAGGGCTGGCCCTGTGGGTTGACTGGCAGATCGCGACGGCGTTCGGGGTGTTCCTGGGGAAGGCCGTGCCGGACGAGTGGTCGCTGGGGTTCGCGCTGCCGCTGACGTTCATCGCCATCGTGATCCCGCTGCTGCGGGATCGGCCGGCGGTCGCGGCGGCGGTGGTCGCGGGGGCCATCGCGACGATCGGATTCAGGTGGGACTACGGGACGAACGTGCTGGTGCCGGCGCTGGCCGGGCTGGCGGCAGCGATGCTCATCGCGAGCCTGGCCCCCGGGCAGGGGCGGGATGACGCGCCGGAGGCCGCATGAACCTGTGGCTGATCGCGTTCGGCATGGGAATTGTGACCTACAGCATCCGGCTGTCGGTGCTCGTGTTCGTGCACCACAGCGCGCTGCCCGGCGCGGCGCGCGACGCCCTGCGCTACGTGACGCCGGCGGTGCTGACGGCGATCATCGTGCCGGCGGTGCTGTACCTCGACGGGTCGGGGGAGTTCAGCCCGGGGCCGGGCAACGAACGGATGCCGGCGGCGCTGCTGGCGGCGGGGGTAGCCTGGCTCACGAGGAGCGTCTGGGCGACGATCGGGGCGGGGATGGGGTCGCTGTGGCTGTTGCAGTGGGCGGCGTGAGGGGCAGGCTCGCTTCGCATACCGTGAGGCCGAGCCGCTACAATGACGCCCACCCAACCCGGCGAGGACCAGGCCATGACCATCACGGCATCCGAGATCGAGCTGAAGGCGCAGGCGGCGAAGCGCGCAGCGCGTCGCCTGGCGACGGCGTCGTCGGAAGTAAAGAACGCGGCGCTGAACCTGCTGGCCGACGGGCTGGTGGCGCGACAGGACGAGATCCTGGTCGCGAACGCCCGCGACGTCGAGGCGTCGCACGCGGACGGTCTCTCGCCGGCGAAGCTGGACCGCCTGACGCTGACGCCGGATCGGCTGGCGGCGATCGCGAAGGACGTTCGGAACGTCGCGATGCTGGCGGATCCGGTGGGCGAGATGATCGAGATGCGCCGGCTGCCGAACGGCATGCAGGTCGGCAAGATGCGGGTGCCGTTCGGAGTGATCGGCGCGGTGTACGAGAACCGGCCGAACGTGACGGTGGACATCGCCTCATTGTGCCTGAAGGCGGGGAGCGCGTGCATCTTGCGGGGCGGAAAAGAGGCGCTGCAGTCGAACCTGGCGATCGCGAAGGTGATCGCGTCGGCGCTGGCGGCCGCGGGAGCGCCCGAGGGGGCCGTGCAGATCGTCGAGAGCAACGACCGTGCGGTGGTTGCCGAGTTGCTGCAGATGAAGGACTACATCGACCTGGTGGTGCCGCGTGGCGGCGAAGAGCTGATCCGGTTCGTCGAGAAGAACGCGACGATGCCGGTGCTGATCGGCGGCATCGGCGTGTGCCACACCTACGTGGACCGTGAGGCGGATCTGGCCAAGGCGCGGGACATCGTGGTGAACGCGAAGACGCGGCGTTATAGCATCTGCAACGCGCTGGACACGATGATCGTGCACGCGGACGTGGCGCGCGCCTTCCTGCCGGAGGTGCAGAAAGCCCTCGCGGCAAAGGACTGCGAGCTACGGTGCGATGAGCGGTCGTTCGAGATCCTGGAGGGCCGCGGCGGGGTGACGCGGGCGGCGGACGAGGACTACGGGAAAGAGTGGCTGGCCCTGATCGCCTCGGTGAAGGTCGTGGATTCGTACGACGAGGCCGTGGACTTCATCTACCGGTACAGCAGCGGGCACAGCGACGCGATCGTGACGGAGAACTACACGACGGCGATGAGGTTCCTGCGCGAGGTGGACACCGCCGTCTGCTACGTGAACGCGAGCACGCAATTCACGGATGGGGCTCAGTTCGGGATGGGGGCGGAGATCATCGACGCAACCCAGAAGTTCCACGCGCGCGGCCCGGTGGGCCTGCGGGAGATCTGCACGTACAAGTGGGTGGTGTTCGGCGACGGCCACACGCGGCCGGCGTAGGCGCGGAGACCCCGGCACGAACAACTTCCAGTCGGTGCAGGAAGGCGTGTCCCAGGCAGACTGCCTGGCCCGGCCGGGCAACCCGGTCTGGAACGAAACAGCCGGCTGGCTGGTGCATCTCTGGAACTTCTCGCCCAACCCGCAGGGCCGGTTCGTGGAAGTGAGCGTCAACGGCTAGCGGTACGCCAGGCGCGCGAAAGCAAGAGAGCCGGGTGGTTCACCCGGCTCTCTTCGCATCTTGCGCAGCTTCGCTACGTGCCAAGAAGTGAGTACCCGCCGTCGACGAGCAGCGTCTGGCCCACGATCATGCTCGCCGCGTCGGACGCGAGGAATGCCACAGCTTCGGCGACATCGGAGGGGTTGACATGGCGGCCGGCGGGGATCTTCGCGCCGTACGCCTCCACCATGTCCCCGTCAAGCATGCGCACGCCATCCGTATCCGCCACCAGACCAGCCGAGATTGCGTTCACGCGGATGCCCCTCGGCGCGAGTTCGACCGCCAGGTAGATAGTGAGCGACTCCAGCGCCCCCTTGGAAACCCCGACCGGCGCGTACTTCGGCAGGTAGCGGTCGCTGCCGGGGCTCATCATGTTGATGATGGCGCCACCGTGCGTCATGTACTTCACGGCCGCCTGCGCCGCGAACCACGGCCCGAACACGTTCACGTCCATCGTGTGGCGCAGGTGCTTCGGGAGCGAGTCGATGGCGCCGCGCGGGCGCTCCAGGCCGCGCGCCGCGCTGTTCACCAGCACGTCGATGCGGCCGAAGCGATCCCCGGCCTGTTTCACCATCTCGAACACGGCCTCGCGCTCGCCGACGTCGCACTGGATCGCGACGGCGTCCACACCGAGCGCCTGAAGCTCCGCGACTGCGGCGTCGGCCGCTTCCTTGTTGCGGGAGTAGTTGATGGCCACCTTCGCCCCATCCTGTGCCAGCCGCATGGCGATGGCCTTGCCGATGCCGCGGGTGCCGCCGGTGACGAGGGCCGCTTTACCGTCGAATTGTCCCATCGCGGGGTACTGTAGCGGCTGTCGCCGGTAACCGCCTATGCTCAGTCATGGGACTCGAAGGACACATCGCGCTGGTGACGGGCGGCGGCGGCCAGGGCATGGGCCGCAGCATCGCGTTGACGCTCGCGCGCGATGGCGCCGACATCGTGCTGAACTACCGCAAGAGCCGCGAGCGCGCGGATGAGAACGTCGCGCTCATCGAGGCGATGGGCCGGCGCGCGCTGGCCGTGCAGGCTGACGTCACCGTGCCGGCCGACGTCGAAGCAATGTTCCTATCGGCGGCCGAGCGCTTCGGCAACGTAGACATCGTCGTCAACAACGCTGGCGGACCCTGGAAGCCGCAGGATGTGACCGACATCACGCCGGAGCACTTGCGGCGCGTACTCGCCGGAGAGATCGAGGCGACGTATCACCTGCTGCGGTCGGCGCTCCCAGATATGCGAGCGCGACGGTGGGGCCGCTTCGTCAGCATCGGCGGGTATATGGCGGACGACTGGCGGTTCGGACCGCCGGAGGCGCCGCTTGACTACCCGCTCGGCAAAGCGGCGCGCCACTGGCTCACCCGCACGCTGGCTCCCATCGAGTTCCCTCGCGGCATCACGATCAACGCCGTCGCCCCCGGCCCGACACCGCGGATGACCCACGACGAAGCGCTGTCCGCTGTACAGGGCGACCGGCGCGCCGCCAACACGCCGCAAGATGTTGCGGAGGTGGTGGCGTTCCTGTGCTCGGACGCGGGCGCGCGCGTTACAGGGGCGGTGGTGCCGGTGCCGGGCTCGCGACCAGTCTAGGCTTCGCCGAGCAGGATGGTGAAGCGCTCCTGCTCGAAGTCGTGGTCAGAGGTCAGCACCTCCGTGATGCGCTGCTCTCTGCACGGAGCCATCGACATGCAGTCCGTCATGCTGTACGTCTTGTCAAGGCGTCTGCGATACAAGGCGAGGTCGGCGGCAAAGGACTCGCGTGTGAAGGGCACGATCGTGACCCTGGGATCGCTGGAGAGGCGGGTCACAGAATCAGCCGCAAGGTCGCGCGCTTCTGCGCCAAAACCGGCCATCCTCGTGAGCAGCTCCACAAGCACGGCCTCAGTGGTGACAAAGACGACGTCGGAGCGAGCTGTGAGTTCGGCGTATAGCGCCTGGGCGCGGCGCCTCAATCGATCGCGCCGGTTAAGCAGGGCCACGTAGAATGAAGTGTCGACGAATAAGATACGCACCCTAGTACTGCTTGGGTGTGCCGTCGAGGTAGTGGTCGAAGTTCTGAGCGCCGTCGCGCGGAATGCGGGCGATTACGTCGTCTGGGAGGGTGTCGCCACGCTTCATGAGGTATGCGAACGCGTCGAACGGCTTCTTCGCCGGCTTGCGGGGGCTGGCCGGCTTGCGTGCGGTAACCATGACGTCCGCAGTGTAGCCGATTGCGTCAGACGCTCGCGTTCACGCGATTGCGAAGGCGGCGGCTTGCGGAGAAGCGCGCGAGGTTATCGAGGAAGATCTCCATCACGCGGCCCATGTTCAGGGGCGAGGGGCCGGCATTGTGCGGCGTCACGATCACGTTTGGCATCATCCACAGCGGGCTCGCCTCGGGCAGGGGCTCCATCACGAAGACATCGAGCGCCGCGCCGCCAATCCACCCTTCCCCGAGAGCGCGTACCAGAGCCGCCTCGTCGCACACGCGGCCCCGCGCAACGTTGATCAGCACGGCCGACGGCTTCATCGCGCGCAGCTCCCGCTCGCCGATGAGGCGCTCCGTTTGCGGCGTGAGCGGGCACGCCAGCACTACGAAGTCGCTCGCTCGCAGCAGATACGGAAGGCGGCGCGGCGACACCAGCTCGTCGATAAAGCGCGCGGGCTTCGCCGATCGCCGCATGCCGACGGTCCGCATACCGAACGCTTTCGCCAGGCGCGCGACCTCTCCGCCGATGGCGCCTGTACCGATGATGCCGCACGTCTGGCCCGTGAGTTCGCCTGCGGGGAGCTGGTTCCACTCCCGCCGCGCCTGCTGCTCTCGCCACCGCTCGATCGGCTTCGTGTGGTACAGCATCATCGCCAGCACATGCTGCGCGATGGACGGGGCCGAGGCGCCGGAGGAGTTGGTGAGCACGGTGCCGCGTTCGATCATCGCCTTGAAGGCGCCCGCGTCCGTGCCGGCGCTGAAGGTATGAAACCAGCGGAGGTCCTGCAGGCCGAACATCGCGGGCAACGCGAGCCGCCGGGAGTCGAGGTCCAGCCACATGTCTTCGGAGAGCAGGGCCGCGTCGGCGTTCGCCGGGTCGCCCGACCATCGAAGCTGGCCGGTGACAGCCGACGGCGACACAAGCCCTGCGCCCGGCACGATCGCACGGATGCGCTTGCCGTACTCCTTCGCGACGCGCTGCGACACGATGATCTTCATCGCCTGAGATTATCGCCGCCGGCGCTCACGCGCCCGGAAAGCCCGCAACAGCGGCTCCACGTACGATCGGTCCGTGCGCAGCGGGATCTCGTCGATGCCGATCGCGGCCAGCGTACGCCGCCTGCGTTCGACACCCTCCCGCGCCCGGGCGGCGTAAGCCTCCCGCGCGACCCTGTCCGTTGTATCCACGAGGGTCCGCGCGCCGGTCTCGAGGTCCTCGATCTCGAGCAGGCCGACGTCCGGAAGCGACTCCTCGCGCGGGTCAGACAGCGTCAGCGCGACGACCTCGTGGCGTAGCGACGCTGCACGGAGCTGCTTTTCGTAGCCTTCATCGAAGAAGTCGGAGATGAGGAAGACGATGGCGCGACGGCGGGCGACGCGCGCCAGGTACAGCAGCGCCGCGCCGATGTCCGTCCCGCGCCCCTGTGGTTCGTGGTACAGCAGCTCACGGACGATACGGAGGACGTGGCGGCGGGACTTGCCCGGGGGGACGTACTGCTCGACTCGGTCGCTGAAGGTCAACAGCCCGACCCGATCACTGTTCGAGACAGCGGCAAAGGCCAGCGTGGCGGCGACCTCGGCGGCCAGCTCTCGCTTCGAGACCGCTGTCGACGTGAAGGCCGACGACGCGCTGACATCCACGGCGATGAGCACCGTCAGCTCACGCTCCTCGATGTATTGCTTCACGTACGGCACGTTCATGCGCGCGGTGACGTTCCAGTCGATCATCCGCACGTCGTCGCCGGGCTGGTACTGCCGCACTTCGCTGAACTCGATGCCGCGGCCCTTGAACACGCTGTGGTACTCGCCCAGGAACACATTGGCGACAAGCCGCCGCGCGCGGATCTCGATGCGCCGGATGCGGGCGAGCATCTGTGGATGGAGTGGTCTCGACGGTGGGTGCTGGAGGTTGGAGGCTGGCGTCATCGGATTAGAAGACGTCCGGCGACTCGTCGATGAACACGAACGGGATGCCTGCCTCGGCCGAGAGGCGCTCGCCGAGCGCGCGGATGCCGGGGGCCTCGGTGGCGTAGTGCGTGCCCAGCACGAGGTTCATGCCCGTCTCCTTCGCGAACATCCGGGTGAACATGCTCCCTTCGCCGGTGACGTAGGTGTCGGCGCCCAGCCGGTGCGCCTCATCCATGTCGTTGGTCATACCGCCGCCCCCGGGCACGATCGCGACGCGCCCGAACGCCTTCGCGTGCTCGTGCGCCTCGACCTGCACGCCCAGCTCGCGGGAAGCGCGCTGGATCAGATCGGCGAAGCTGCCGTCACAGGCACCGATGACGCCGGCCTTCCCGCCGTGGTAGTCGCAGAAGGCGGCGTCGACCCGCACGCCCAGCAGTTCCGCCAGGACCCAGCCATTCCCGACGTCCGGGGCGCAGTCCAGCGAGGCGTGGGCGCCGTACAACGAGACTCCAGCCAGCTTGAGCGCCTGCAGCTTCTCATCGCGCAGGTGGTAGTCGATGTGGTCCCAGGTCGAGTGGTGGACCACGAGGAGCTGGGCGCCTGCCTTCGCAGCGCCGAAGATCGTGGCCAGCGAGGTGTTCACGGCGACGGCGAACTTCGTCACACCGGGCTCGCCCGTATCCAGGATCAGGCCGTTGGCGTCGGGTTCGGACTCGGCATAGGCCGGGGCGTCCAGGTGCCTGTCGAGCCAGCCCACCATCTCCGCCAGGGAGGCGTTTGCGTGCATGCGGCCAGTGTATGGAAGCGCGAACCGGCCGGCGAGGAGCAGAACGCGGCGCAGGAACCCTGAAACCGCATGGTCCGAACGCCCTATGGCGCTGGGATGGCCGTATCTGTGACGATAAGGGGCATATGGACGACGTCTGGAAGCGGCGCACGCGCGTCGTCATGGTCATCCTCCCGCTCCTGCTGGGACTGTACGTCATCTGGAGCGTGCGGACGGCCATCTTTCCGTTCGTCCTCGGCACGGCCATCGCATACGTGATCGCGCCCGCGGTCTCGTTGATCGCCGTGCGGCTTCCGTTCTATCGTGCGCGTCCGTACGCGGCCCGCGGCATCGCCATCCTGCTGCTGTACGCGTCCGTCGCCGGAGTCGGCACGGGCATCGGCTTTCTCGTCGTGCCCGACGCCATCGACGAGATCCAGGAGTTTAGCGACAGCCTGCCGGATACCATCGACAGCGCACGCGAGCGCCTGACCGAGCTGTACGACAAGTACGTGCCGGCCGAACAGCACGAGCGCGTCGACAAATGGCTGACGGACGCGGGTGACGCTGCCGGCGACTGGGCTACCGGGCTTGCTCCCGACGCGGTGGCATTCCTGGGCAGCACGTTCGCCATCCTCATCGGATACCTGACCATCCCGGTGTGGTTGTTCTACACGCTGAAGGACCACCCGCGCGGCGTGCGGTCGTTCATCGGCATGTTCCCGCCGGACTGGCGACATGACGTGCGCAACCTCCTGGGGATCATCGACGCCGTCTTCAAAAACTGCATCCGCGCGATGCTGCTGCAGGGGCTCATCATCGGCGCCATGTCATACGTGGCGCTGGACCTGCTGAACGTCAAGTATCCTATTGGCCTCGCCATCATCGCCGGCATCACGGAGATGATCCCCATCATCGGACCGATCATCGGCGCGATACCGGCGGTGTTGGTGGCGCTCGCGCAGGATCCGGTGAAGGCGCTGTGGGTTGCGCTGGCCTTCCTGATCATCCAGCAGATCGAGAACAACTTCATCGTGCCCAAGATCCAGGGGGACTTCCTGCGGCTGCATCCCGGCGTGATTATCATGTTGCTCGTAGTCGCCGGGGCGCTGGGCGGACTGATCTTCGTGATCCTCGTCGTTCCCTTCGCGGCGATGGCCCGCGACATGTACCAGTACAGCTACCTGCGGCTGGGCGACGTGCCGCCCGACGAGGCGCTCGACCGGTCGTTGGGCGAGTACGGCGCGAAAGCCCTGCGCGAACGGCTGCAGCTCGAGCGGGTGGTACCGGCCGCCGACCTGGGGAACCCCGGCTTCGGGACGGAGGGTCCGGCGACGCCGCCTGCGGATCCTGCGCCCGACGGGCCACCCACCGAGGGCGGCGGCGACGTTGGTGCGTCTGCGGCACCCGACAATCCCGCTACGCGGAGGCGTCTCCGCTTCCTGCCCGGCCGCTCGGCACCAGCGCCCGACGACCCGGCTCCATCTGCGTAGACGGCTATTGGCCCGTTGTACCAGCGACCGCCTGGAGGTGCGCTACCGCGGCATCGAGCTGAGGGTCGAGCAGCGCCGCGATGTCATCAGCCGTGCGCCCCACCAATTCATCGGGCGCCACTCCGACGCCGGCCAGCTCCTCGCCGGTCACGGGGCCGAGGTTTACGTTCGTGGTGACGGCCAGCGACGAGTCGTCGCCCAGCTCCCGCACGTCTGTGTACCCGACGCAGCCGTTCGTACTCGCCCCGACGACGTACGCGACGCCGTATTCCTTGAGCGCTGCCACGAACACCTCGGCCACGGAGCCGGTGCGGTTGTTGGTCAGCAGGACCGCAGGGCGGATCGTCGTCAGCACGCGGCCGGACGCAAGGTCTTCATGGAGCTCGCCCGCACGATTGCGGTCGCGGACGATGACGCCCTCCGGTACGAAGAGGCTGATGGCATCGGTATCGAGACGGCCGCCCGGATTGCCGCGCATGTCGATGATCCACGACGATACGCCCTGCGTCTCGAAGGCGTCCAGGGTCTGGCGCAGCTGGACAGCGATGCCGCCATCGACGAAGTTGCGGACGCGCACGTAGCCGATCGTCGTGTCGATGATGCGCGTCTCGATGTTCGGGGGGTTCACGTTTTCGCGCGTGATCGTGATATCGATCGGAGCTGGCTCGTCTGGGCGCTCGACAGTAATGATGACCTTCGTGTTTTCGTCACCATTGATGCGCTCGAACGCCGCCGCGGGTCCACCGCCACTGATGTCGACATCGTCGACCGCGACGATGAGGTCGCCGACGCGCACGCCGGCGCGGTCGGCGGGTCCGGCGGTGATCACCTCCGTCACCAGCGGCGGCACGCCTGCCAGCTCCACGCCTATCCCCACGACGCCCTGGCCCTCACGCTGGCCGACCAGCGTGTCGTTGGCGACCGGGCTCAGGAAGAACGTGTGGCAGTCCTGCAGCGCTTCTGTCATTCCTCGGATGGCCGCGTACCGGAGCTGCGTCGGATCGGCGGACTGCGACGAGATCGCAACGTATGCCGTGCGGAACAGCTCGAAGTCTGCGGCGCGATCGTCTGAGAAGCCGGGCTTCTCGGGCACATCGAGCGACTCCTCCGTGGCGCGCTGCGTCAGCAGGGTCCATGCGCCATCCAGGATGCGCGACGAGTCCAGCGGCTCGATGTATTCATCCAGCAGCCGGTCGTACGCGCGCTGGATGATGGTGGCGCCGCCATCGCGCGACAGCTCCGCATCCGGAGTCGGCGTAGCGGCGACGACCGCGGTGTTCGTGGGTGGAGCCGGCGTCGGCGTAGGGTCCAGCGTCGCAACGCCGCATGCCGCAAGTAGAGGCAAGAGCCAGACACAGAGAACCGGCGCGACCATGCGCCGGTATGGACGGGGGAAAGACGGGTGTGTCATGCGATCGGCAGCCCTCGCTGGCGTAACAGAGATCATTGTAACGGAGAACACGCGTGCACAGCCGGGGCGGCTGTGCCACATTAATCGTTCTTGCGCGCGGACCTTTGCGGCAGGCCGCGGCGCACCCATGCGTCACGGTCGCGGTCATCGCGGTCGTACGCCAGCCGGTTCAGACACACATCGAGGCGCGGCAGATCCGCGCCCGGGCGCCCGTTGCCGAGGACGCGCTTGACCATAGCGATGACGGCGAGCGCGAACGCGCCCCAGGCCGCCGCGGCAGAGTCACCGAAGAAGACCTCGCCGAAAGGCGCCGCGAAGAGGCCGAGCGCGACGAATTGCGGAATCCATCCTATGGCGACGCCCACCAGCGAGACGGCAATGAATACGCCAAGGGAAGGCCACGTCAGCCCCAGCAGCGCGCCGATAGTCTGGCCGATGCCGCGCCCACCGGTAAAACCGAGCCACGGGTTCCAGTCGTGCGCCGTGACGGCGGCGATGCCGCACAGCGCCTGGACGCCGCCGCCCTGGTCCGCGAACCGCGCCAGCAACACGCCCGCCAGCCCCTGGCCTATCTGCGCCAACCCCACCGGTACGACCAGCCAGCGCTCAACGCTCTGCCATACGTTGGAGGCGCCGACGTTGCCGCTCCCGACTTCGCGGAGGTCGATGCTCTTCGTGTAGCGAGCGACGAGCTGGGCGACGGGAATCGAGCCGATCAGGTAGGAGGCGGCGATCAGCACGAGCGCGAGGAGGGCGTTCATGGGTCAGCGCGCGGTGCGCGTGCCTGCCACAGGCTGCGCGCATGCTCGAGCCCGTGCTCGATCATGTGCTCCACGCCGCGGCGGGTCGCTTCTTCGATGCCCTGGTCGTGTTCGGCCAGGTGGACGAGGATGCGCGCGGGGGACCAGCCATCGTCGATCGGGGCCTGAAGGTGGTCCTCGTCCATGTCCCCTACCGCGGACTCCAGCGCCTCGTACACGGCGCGAAACGCGCGCCTGTGCGCCTCATCGGTATGGAAGTGCGCCATGAGCTGCTCGTGGGCGTGGCGTACCTCTTCGAGCAGGCGCTGGGCTTCAGGGTGGAGGTACATGGGGTGCTCAGTCGTCGGTCATCGGTCGTCGGTTGTCAGGGGTGGCACAGCGGAGATTATCCGGGTTTGGGGGCGAGCTCGCGGGCGGCGATGGCGATCATCTTTGCGGCGACGCCGGGGGCGATGCGGGCGCCATTGAATCCGAGATCGTAGAGCTGGGGGCTGCTGGGTTCGACCTTGAAGTAGTGGCGATGAAAGGCGTCGCGATCCCTGTCACTCTTGTCGATCCGCTTCTCGGCCTCCGCTTCGCTGATTCCCTCGCGCTTGACCAGGTTCTCGATGCGCCAGTCGCGAGTGGCCGCGACCCACACGTGCAGGGTCTCCGGCTCGGGCTGCAGAATAGCTTGCGAGCCCCGGCCGAGCATCACGACGTTACCACGGGCGGCGATTCCTTTGATGACAGACTTCAGGGTGCGTATGTAGCTTTCATCGTCGAGCTGGCCGGTCTGCGGCGACGCGCCAAGCTCAGCTGCCTCGCCGTAGGAGCGGGCCAGGACGGTCTCGAGGCCACCGCCCGCGAGCGGATCCGCGGTACCGGCGGCGGCGCTGCGTTCCATGAGCGTGCGCATGACGGAGGCCAGACGCTCGCCGACGGTGCTCCGCCGCTCGTCGTGCTTCTCCATCGCGGAAACGCTGACCCCGAGCGCGCGGGCGGCCTCGACGAGAATCTCGTGGTCGACGTAGTCCAGGCCCAGCTCAGCGGCGACGGCCTGCGCCACCTCGCGAGCGCCCGAAGCGAGCGAGCCAGAGACGGTGATGACCGGCATTCGGTCGACCTCCGCCGCAATTGTATGCCCAACGCGCCATCGGCGGATAGGCGGACTGCCAGCGCCGACGCCCAAAGGTGATCTGAGGCGGCGCGAAGGGCGACCCGGTTTGGGGGCTGCCCTTGCGTTCGATGGACGTGGGCAAGAACGATGTCAGGTCACACGGGCGTAACTTCCCGGCGCTCCTCCCGGTTCATCGGGATGCTGCGCTGGACGCTGTGCGGGTATTCGAGGCCCCGTTCCAGCTTGTTGACACGGGTCTCCCGCAGTCCGAACGCATCGATGATCTTGTCGATGGCCGGGATCTCGTCGAAGCCCTTGCAGGAGAAGATGTCGACCCACACCTGCTCGTGCTCGGGGAAGGTGTGGATCGCGATGTGGGATTCCGCGATGAGGACGAAGCCCGAGACTCCCCAGTCCTCTGATTTGATGCCGGAGTACTCGAAGACGTGCGGCTCCGAGATCTTTGTCATTCCGATTTCGTCCGGATACCGGTCGAGGAGATTGCGGACCAGCTCAAGATTTCCGAGCAGTGCGGAGTTGCCGCCGAACCCATCGATCGTTACGTGCATTCGAGTGTCCTTTCCACCCCGTGCCCGCCGGGGTCCGAATGCCCGGGACGAAACCCGGAACGCTAAGTGAATGGAGGTACCTGGGTGCCAGTTTTGTCCGCTTCCATCTTTCGTTTGACAACGCAAAAGGCCCCCGGCAGAACCCGCGCTTCTCGCGAATCCAGCCGGCCAGGCCCCGGGTCGTCTCTCCTAATCGAGCGCTGTAGCCTAGCTTCTATGTCCGCGGTCCTGTGGACACGCAGCCGCAATGGTAGCAGCGAGCTTCCCGCCTTGCAAACGTCTCGTTATGTCGATGTCAGCGGCAGCGCGGCAACGGCGATCACGGCGCGGCGCCCGCCCGTAACACGATGTTCATTGAACCAACCGGGGACTACGATTCCATCGTGATAGGATAAAGATGGTCTATTTCGCCTATTCACCGTCCGAATACTTAGAAGAAAGGGTGAGGCGACCCAGCCGCACCCGCAGGAGCCGGAAGGAGAACCCCGGATATGAGCAGCGTCGGCACCGGGCTGAAGGGCGTCGTCCTGGACGAGACACGGATTGCCTTCATCGACGGAGAGGCCGGGAAGCTGGTCTATCGCGGCTACAACATCCACGACCTGGCGGTGCACGCGACGTTCGAAGAGGTTTCCTACCTCCTCCTCTACGGCACTCTGCCGAATCGCGAGCAGCTTCGGGACTTCGAGCGACAACTCAAGGCCGGGCGGGCGATCCCAGAGCCGGTGATCGAGATCATCCAGCGCATGAAGGCAGCGCACCCTATGGACGTGCTGCGCACGGCGGTTTCGGCCGTGGTGGGGCTCGACGAGAACAGCCACGAAGCGACCGTGGAGGTCGGCCTGCCCGTGGGGATCCGGTTGATATCGCAGGTCGCGACGATCGTGGCCGCCATGCATCGGATCCGGCACGGGCTGGATCCCGTGAGCCCGCGCGACGACCTGTGCCACGCGGCGAACTTCATCTACATGATGTTTGGGCAAGAGCCTTCGCCGGAGGACGCGCAGATCATCGACCTGGACCTGATTCTGCACGCGGAGCACAGCACCAACGCATCGACGTTCGCGGCGCGCGTGGCGGCGGGGACGGCGGCAGACATCGGATCCTGCATCGTGGCGGCCATCGCGACGCTGAAGGGTCCCCTGCACGGCGGCGCGGCGGAAGCGGTGCAGAAGACGGTCGAGGAGATCGGCGACCCGCAGAAGGCGATCGACTACATCGAGGAGAAGATCAAGGCCGGCGAGAAGGTGATGGGCTTTGGCCACCGCGTGTACAAGAACGAGGACCCGCGCGGCAGCGAGCTGCGTGGCGTGGCCCGAGAGCTCGGGCACAAGCGCGGCAACGACCAGTGGTTCCAGATCCTGCAGGAGGTCGAGCGCGCGATGGAGCCGTACCGCGCGAAGGGCATCTACCCCAATGTGGACTTCTACGCGGGCGCGGTGTACAGCCTCCTGGGCATCCCGGACGAGCAGTTCATCCCTATGTTCGCGGTCGGGCGTATGCCGGGGTGGGTGGCGCACGTACTGGAACAGTACAGCGACAACGTACTGATCCGGCCGTTGCTGGAGTACACCGGACCGCGCCACCTGCGGTGGACGCCCATCGACCAGCGGAACTAAGCCAACCGGCCCCGGAGCGATACAGGGCACCCGTGCCGGCGCAGGGCCTTCGGCGCCGCGGCGTGCCCCTACGACGTACTTCGAAGGCGGTGTACGCTTGCCGCACACAGACGTCCAAACAAGATCGGCGGTGAGCGATGACCGACATCTCGACGGCCAAGGAGCGGGCCCGTGTGGCGGTCGATGCGCTGGCACCGGAGCTGATCCGGCTCTCTAAGGAGATCCACGCCCACCCCGAGCTCGCGTGGGAGGAACGCTACGCGTACGAGCAGCTGGTGCCGTTCGTGAAAGCGCAGGGCTTCGCGGTACAGGAGCACGCCTACGGCATGGAGACAGCGTTCCGTGGCGAGTGGGGCCACGGGTCCACGACGATCGCCATCTGCGCGGAGTACGACGCGCTTCCGGAGATCGGCCACGCCTGCGGGCACAACCTCATCGCGACGACGGGCGTCGGATCGGCGGCCGCGCTGACGAAGGCGCTCGATCCGGGCGACGCGCGCATCGTGATCCTGGGCACGCCGGCGGAAGAGGGGAACGGCGGCAAAATCCCGATGATCACGGGCGACGCCTTCAACGACATCGACGTGGCGCTGATGGCGCACCCGGGGCCCGTCGACCTGGCGGAGTCGCCGATGTTCGGGGTGGCGCACGTGGACGTGGAGTATCACGGCAAGGCCGTACACGCGTCGGTGTTCCCGGAGCAGGGGATCAACGCGTTGGACGCGCTGGTGACGGCGTACCAGGCGATCGCGCAGTTGCGCCAGCACATACGGCGGGACGCGCGGCTGCATGGCATCGTGACGTATGGCGGGGAGGCGCCGAACATCGTGCCTGAGCGGGCGAAGGGCGCGTTCTACGTGCGGGCGCTCAAGCCGTGGTACCTGGAGGAGCTGAAGCAGCGCGTGAAGGCGTGCTTCGAGGCGGGGGCGCTGGCGACGGGGTGCACCGTGACGATGGACTGGCACCAGGAGTCCGAGTACGCGCCGATGAAGAACAACCGGCCGATGGTCGAGGCCTACCGCCGCAACGCCGAGGAGATGGGGCGCACCTTCATCGAGCTGCGGGACCTGACGAGCGGCAGCAGCGACATGGGAAACGTGAGCCAGGTGGTGCCATCGATCCACCCGACGTTCGGGGTGGGCGCGCCGAAGTTCACGCACTCGCCGGAGTTCACGGCGGTGGCGGCGACGGACGCCGCGCACGAGAACATGATCTCGGTCGCGAAGGCGCTGGCGATGACCGGCGTGGAGCTGGCGCTGGACCCGGAGCTGGTGCGGCGGGCGAAGGCCGACTTCGCCGGGAGCCCGTAGCGGGTTAGCCGGTTAGGTTGGTAGCTATTCAGGCGATCACCATGCAAACCGCACTCGGGTTCACACTACCGGCGAGGAGTAGGTTTCGGAGGTCGCCCGCATGACTCGACCAACGTTAGTTGCATCATCCGCAGTCCTCTGCCTCCTATTGCTTAGCGCATGCAATTCGGACAGCAAGAGCTCATCCACGAAGGACGACGCGACCCCAAGCGAGGAGTTCGTGCAGTTGGCGGAGCGGGCCGCTCGCGAGGCCGTGCTCCTACTCGAAGATGCGCCGCCAGGCTGGACGTCGGAACCTGACGAGCCTTCCGATCCAAATGAGGAGGATTTCGAGGTACGAGTAGAATGTTCCTACATTAATGAGATTGACGAAGGCTTTCCGGGACAGCTCGCTTTCGTTAACGGCGAAGCACTTTCCCCACCCCGCGGAGGGCCAGAGATCAATTCGGAGGCCAGCGTGTTCGCTAGTCCGGCCGATGCTGCGGACGCGATCGCAAAGCAAAGGGCAGCCTCGACACTGTCGAAGTCACCGACCTTGGAATTGAAGATGTCGGCGACGGTGTCTTCAGCCTGCGCATCGCAGCAGCAACCAATGGGCAGCAGTTCATCGTGGATTTCGTGACGGTGAGGGAGGGCAGTATCCTCGCGACGCTCGCTGTAGGAGGGGAACGTTCCTACGAAGAGGAGCGCGCGGAGTTCCTGGAGCTTCTTTCGGAGCGAGCGGCTGATGCGAACGCCCAATTGATGGATGCGGCCCAAAACTAGACGCAGATACTCTGAGCGGACCACTGCGAAGGCCCTGCCGCTGGAGCTTGTTCGGTCCGGCCTCGCCGTCGGATCAGCCGGGTGAGCCGCCGCTACGAATCAGCCAAGCATCAGCGAATTGTCACAAAGACGACGGGAAGGGGGCGCCGCGGCGTTGCTATAATCGAGGAACCTTCCCTCGCCCAGAGACGTATACCTCTCGTACACCCGCCCCGACGCCGGCCGGAGGAATACATGGAAGACCCCAAGATTATCGCCGAGCGGATCATCACCAACGTCGAGAAGGTGATCATCGGGAAGGAAGCGGAGGTCCGGCTGACGCTGATCTCGCTGCTGTGCCAGGGCCACGTGCTGATCGAAGACGTGCCCGGCGTGGGGAAGACCATCCTCGCCCGCAGCATCGCCGTCTCCACCGGGTGCAACTTCCGGCGCATTCAGTTCACCCCCGACCTGCTGCCCAGCGACGTGAGCGGCGTCTCGATCTTCAATCAGAAGACCCGCGACTTCGAGTTTCGGCCCGGGCCGATCGTGGCGCAGGTGGTGCTCGCCGACGAGATCAACCGCGCCACCCCGAAAACGCAGTCATCGCTGCTGGAGGCGATGGAAGAGCGCCAGGTGACCGTGGACGGCGTCACGCACCCCATGCCGGCGCCCTTCATGGTGCTGGCGACGCAGAACCCCATCGAGTACGAGGGGACGTTCCCGCTGCCCGAAGCGCAGCTCGACCGCTTCCTGCTACGCATCCACCTGGGCTACCCGTCGATGACCGACGAGGTGCTAATCATGGAGGGGCAGCAGCGGCAGCACCCCATCGACTCGCTGGAACGCGTCACGAACTCGGACGAGCTGGTATCGATGCAGCGCGCGGTGAAGGACATCTACGTCGACCCGCTGATCAAGCAGTACATCGTCACCATCGTGGACGCGACGCGGAAGAACGCGTCGGTGTACCTGGGGGCTTCGCCACGCGGGTCGCTGGCGCTGTACCGGACGTGCCAGGCCCGCGCGATGCTGGACGGCCGCGACTTCGTGCTGCCGGACGACGTGAAGGAGCTGGCCTACGCCACGCTGGGGCACCGCATCATCGTGAGCCCGGCATCGCGTGTGAAAAACGTGACGGCAAAGGAGATCGTCGACCAGGTGCTGGAACGGACGCCGGTGCCCGGCGCACGCGCGCGGGGCGGCGCGCCCGCGCCCGCGGAATCGACACGAACAACGAGCCAGCAAAGCCGATAGGCGATCGCCATGCGACGTCTCAAGCGTCTCTACCGCAGCATCTTTGTCGAGAATCGGACGCTCACGGGCGTGGCGATCCTGTTCTTGGTGTGCGCGTTCAGCGCCATCTCGACGGGCTTCTGGCTGGCGTGGCGGCTCTCGTACGTGGCCCTGCTGGGCATTCCGGTGGCGTACGCCTGGTCGCGGCTGAACCTGCAGGGCATCGACATCACAGCCGACCGGTCGGGCGATCGGCTGCAGGAGGGCGCCGAGTACGAGGAGCGGATCACGGTCCGCAACAACTCGTGGCTGGCGAAAGTGTGGCTCGAGATCGACGACCCGAGCGAGATGCCGGGGCACCACGCGCGGCGGGTGGTGACGGTGCCGGCGAAAGGTTCGCGGTCGTTCCGGGTGAAGTCGACGATCACGCGCCGGGGGCTGTACGCGGTGGGTCCCGTGATGGTGCGCACGGGGGATCCGTTCGGCCTGTTCCACCACGAGCGCAGCTACGGCTACTCCCAGAACGTGCTTGTGTACCCGCGGGCGACCGAGCTGCCGAACTTCCACGTGCCACCCGCGAACCTGCCGGGCGAGGGACGCTTCCGCCGGCGCACGCACTACGTGACGCCGAACGCCTCGGGTGTGCGCCAGTACGAGTTCGGCGACAGCTACAACCGCATCCACTGGGCGAGCACGGCCCGGACGGGCGAGCTGATGGTGAAGATCTTCGAGCTGGATCCGGCGAGCGACATCTGGATCATCCTCGACCTGGATCGCGACGTGCACGTGGGCGAAGGTGACGACTCGACGGAGGAGTACGGGGTCCGGATCGCGGCATCGGTCGCCCGGTACTTCCTGACGGCCAACCGCAGCGTGGGCTTCCTGTCCTTCGGACGTCACTTCGACGTCATCGAGGCGGAACGCGGCATCGACCAATACACGCGCATCCTCGAGTCACTGGCCATGACGCGCACATGGGGCGATGTGCCGCTGCATGACCTCATCGCGAACGAGGCGCGCCGTTTCGGCCGGCACACGACCGTTGTCGTGATCACACCATCGACCGAAGAGCGGTGGGTGGCGGCGCTTGGGCTGCTGCACGGACGCGGCGTGAAGGTCTCCGCGATCGTGCTGGAGCCGAGCACGTTCGGCGGGCCTGAGAGCTCGCTGGGGGTGTTCGCGTCGCTGGCGGCGAGCGACGTGTTCACGTACATGGTGAAGCACGCGGACGACCTGCAGAGCGCGCTGGGCGGGTCGACGGAAGACGTGCCAACGAAGTCGGGGATGTAGGGGCAGGACGATGCGGGAAGCGAACTGGGACGAGATCTTCCAGCGGCGACACGACCAGGCGCCGGCGGACGACCGGCTGTCCGCGTTCCTCCCGTGGGAGGAGTGGCTGACGCTGGGCACCACCACCCTTCTGTTCCTGGCGTGCATCGCCTCGATCCAGGGTGCGGGCTGGGTCGACGACATGCCGTCGCTGTACCCGATCGGGTTCGCGGGGCTGCTCGCGGGATACGGGCTGGCAAAGGTGCGCTGGAGCGCGATCCTGCTTCATGGGCTCGCGATCTTCGGCGGGGCGGGGCTGGTGTACCTGCAGCTTCTCGCGATCCTCCCCGGCGGCACGCCTGCTGCCCGCACCGACCAACTGCTGGACCGCATGCACGCGTGGTGGTCGGCCGCGACACAGGGCGGCATCAGCAACGACGGCCTCCCCGTGGTCGTCGTGATGCTCGTGCTGACGTGGCTGGGGGCGTACGCGTCGTCGTGGGCGATCTTCCGGTGGAAGAATCCGTGGCTGGGGCTGATCCCGAGCGGGCTGGCGCTGATGTGGAATATCAGCTTCATTCCGGGCCAGTTCAGCTATGCGTTCGTCGTCTACTGCTTCGGTGCCGTGCTGCTGGTGATGCGCATGAACGTGGAGCAGAAGCAGCGCATCTGGAACACCGAGCGCGTCGCGTACCCGGAGTTCATGAGCCTGTCGGTGCTGCACCTGACCTTCTGGGCGACGGTGGCGCTCCTGATCGGCGTGTGGCTGATGCCGCTGGCGCACCGCTCGGACACCGCCAAGGAGCGGTGGGATGACTTCACAGCCCCGGTGACGAGCCGCCTGACACCGTATGCGCGGGTGTTCGTCGGCGTGAACGCCAAGAAACCGATTAACGTCCACAACATCAAGGACGCGCTGCCATTCCAGGGGAGGATCACGCTCAACGGGAAGGACGCGGTGCAGATCGACGTCGAGCTGACGCCGGACATGGCGCAGTTCCTGCGAGAGCAGTCGTTCGACGAATACACGAGCAACGGCTGGAAAGTGAACGTGAACGGCGTGCCGCTTCCGGCTGGCGAGCAGACCATCGCCGATGAGGTTGTCAGCCCAAACGGAGAACCGTTTCCCGGCACGCGGCAGGACGTGACGATCAACATCACGATCAAAGGCGACAATGACGATCACCTGTTCAGCGTCGGCCAGCCGCTCGAAGCGAGTGTTCCCGCTGAAGCGCGGGTCGGGCAGGATCTGCCCGACGTCAGCAGCCTTGAGCCGAAAGAGAATCTCAGCAACGACGACACCTACAGCGTGACCGGCAGCGCCGCAGTTCCGAGCATTGAGCTGCTCAACGCAGCGGGGACGGACTACCCCCAGTGGGTGCTCGAACGCTACCTGCAGGTGCCGGAGAACTTGCCGGAACGCGTGGCGGTGAAGGCGCGCGAAGTCACCACGGGCGCGGAGACGCCATACGAGCAGGCGGTGCTGATCCAGCAGTACCTGCGCACGTTCCCGACCGACTTCAGCGTTCCGACGACGCCGCCCGGACGTGACACGGTGGACTTCTTCCTGTTCGATGTCCAGCGCGGGTACTTCGACTATCACGCCTCGGCGATGGCCGTGATGCTGCGCACGATGGGCGTCCCCTCGCGCGTGGCGACGGGCTACGTCATCGACCCGCTTACGAAGGATGACGGAAACACGTACCGGCTCACGCAGCGCAACGCCTTTGCCTGGCCGGAGGTGTACTTCCCGGCCATCGGGTGGGTGGAGTTCAGCCCTTCACCGTCGCAGCCGACCATACCGCGGCGCAGCGACGCCCCCACCGCGCAACCGACACCGGCGGGGAGCAGCGGCGAGCGTGGCCTGGGCGACGGGCTGGACCTCGGGGGCCTCGAGAGCCCACCGCTGGGGGCGCCCATCGCCGACACCGGAAGCGGCGGTGGGGACAACAGCCTGCCCCTGTTCATCGGGCTCTTCGCCGTCGCCGTGGCCATCGTCGTGCTGGCGGCGGCTGCGACGTTCGCATGGGAGTACGGGCTGGGCGGACTCTCCCAGCCGGCACGGTTCTGGGAGAAGGCGATCCGGCTGGCCACGCTGGGGAACGCGCGGCCTCAGCCTCAGGAGACACCACGGGAGTTCGCGGCGCGGCTCGGCCGGGACGTGCCCGGCGCGGGCGCCGCTGGCTATGTCGCGGCGAAGTACGAGACCGCCCGTTTCGGCCATAAGGACCTCTCTGAGGACGAAGCAGAGCGGCTGGAGTCGGCGTGGACGTCGCTGCGCAACGCCTTGTTGCGGCGTGCGCTACGATTGCGTCCACGGAGCTGACGCTTGGACGCTGACCGAATCGACGAGATCCTCGCCGCCGCACGGCTGACACGACCCGATCACGCGCAGGTCGAGATCACCGGGAGCGACCCCGTTCTCGCCGCGCGATTCCCTGTGGGGGAGGCAGCGTCCGTCGCGCTCGCGGCGTGCGGGTCCGCGGCCGGTGAGCTGTGGCGGCTCCGGACGGGGCGACCGCAGTCGGTGCGGGTCGACGTGCGAGCGGCAGCGGCGTCGCTGGTGGGTTTCGTCCTGCAGCGGCTCGAGGGACAGGCGACGCCTCGCACGGCCGAGGGCAATCCGGCGGTGGCATTGTACGAGTGCGGCGATGGGCGCTGGATACACCTGCACGGCGCATTCCCGGCCTTGAAAGCAGGCACGTTCGACGTGCTGAGGTGCGACGAGACGGCCGAGGCCATCGCGGCCGCGGTGCGAACCTGGAAGGCGCAGGATCTGGAGGACGGGCTGGCCGCGCGGGGCACCTGCGGCGCGATGGTGCGGACCGCGGACGAGTGGGCGGGGCATCCGCAGGGCATCGCACTGTCGTCGCTGCCCGCAGTCGAGATCGTCAAGATCGGCGATGCGCCGCCGGCGCCGCTGCCGGCGGGCGACCGGCCGCTGGCGGGGATCCGGGCGCTCGACCTGACGCGCGTGCTCGCGGGGCCGGCGTGCGGGCGGACGCTGGCGGAGCACGGCGCCGACGTGCTGCTGGTGAACGCGCCCGAGCTGCCGAACGTGCCGCCGTTCGTGCTGGACACAAGCCACGGCAAGCGTTCGGCGTACCTTGACCTCAATACGGATGATGGCGCGCGAACAATGCACGAGCTGATCGCCGGGGCGGACGTCTTCTGCGAGGGGTATCGCTCGGGGGCAATGGTGCGGCGCGGGCTGGGGCCGGTGGACGTTGCGGCGATGCGGCCGGGCATCGTGTATGTATCGATCAACTGCTACGGCCACGTGGGTCCTTGGCGCGACAGGCCCGGGTGGGAGCAGCTCGCGCAGAGCGCGACCGGCATCGCGGCAGCGCAGGGTGCGCCGGGCAGGCCCCAGCTCGTACCGGCGGCGGCCTGCGACTACACGACGGGATACCTGGCGGCGTACGGCGTGATGACGGCCCTGGCGCGGCGAGCGACCGAGGGCGGGAGCTGGCACGTGCGGGCGTCGCTGTGCCAGACGGCCATGTGGCTCACGAGGCTGGGCGCGACGTGCGACCCGACGACCGCGAGCGGTCTCGGCGACGTCGCGGGCCTGATGATGCAGTCGGAGACGGCGGAGGGGCGGCTGACGCACCTCGGCCCCATCGCGCACATGTCGGAGACGCAGCCGCGGTGGGACCGTCCCTCCCCGCCCCTCGGCGCCGATCCCCCCGTCTGGACTGAATAGGAACGAGCGGCCTCGCGACCGCCCGTCACTCACCCACGATCCCTAAGGATCCTCTGCGCCCTCTGCGCCTTTGCGGTGAACCCCTACGACGCCGGCACGCCTTCCGCCGCCTTGATCCCCGCCGCCGCACGCAGATCCTCGGCCTTGTTGGTGCGCTCCCACGGCGCGTCGATGTCGTCGCGGCCGAAATGGCCGTACGCGGCCGTCGCCTTGTAGATGGGGCGGCGCAGGTTCAGCTCGCGGATGATGGCCGCCGGGCGCAGGTCGAAGTGCTCGTCGATGAGCGCCTGGATTTTCGCATCGTCGATGCGGCCGGTCCCGAACGTCTCCACTGAGACCGACGTGGGGCGGGCGACGCCGATCGCGTACGACACCTGGATCTCGCAGCGGTCGGCGATGCCGGCGGCGACGAGGTTCTTGGCGACGTGGCGCGCGGCGTAGGCGGCCGAGCGGTCGACCTTTGTCGGGTCCTTGCCGCTGAACGCGCCACCGCCGTGGCGGGCGATACCGCCGTATGTGTCGACGATGATCTTGCGGCCCGTCAGGCCGGCGTCACCCATCGGGCCGCCGATGACGAAGCGGCCGGTAGGGTTGATGAGCGCGCGCGGCGCCTCCTTGACCAGGTGGGCGGGGAGCACTGGCTTGATGATCTGCTCCAGGATGTCGGCCTCCAGCGTCTCGCGGCTCACCTCGTCGTCATGTTGGGTGGAGATGACGACCGTATCGACGCGCTTCGGCTTGCCGTTCTCGTACTCGATGGTGACCTGCGACTTGCCGTCGGGGCGCAGGTAGGTGAGGCCACCTTCCTTGCGGACGTGGGCAAGCTGGTGGCAGAGACGGTGAGCCAGCGAGATGGTCAGCGGCATGAACTCGGGCGTCTCGTTGCAGGCGAAGCCGACCATCATGCCCTGGTCCCCGGCGCCGGTGTCGAGGTGGTCGACGATCTCGCCTTTCTTGGCCTCGAGCGACTTGTTGACGCCCATAGCGATGTCGCCGGACTGCTCCTTGATGGAGACGATGACGCCGCAGGTTTCCCAGTCGAACCCATAGTGCTGGTTGTTGTAGCCGATCTCCCGCACGGTTTCTCGGACGATCGTTGGAATATCGACATACGTCGAGGTGGTGATCTCACCGATGACGACGACGAGGCCGGTGGTGCAGGCGGTCTCGCAGGCGACACGGCCCATCGGGTCCTCGCGCAGGATCGCATCGAGGACAGCGTCGCTGATCTGGTCGCACATCTTGTCGGGGTGACCCTCGGTCACGGACTCCGAGGTCAGGAATAGAGAGGGGCTGGTCATGAATGTCGTCGTCATCGGTTTCTCCTCTGCTTGGTGCCCGTCTCCCGAAACCGCGCGGGCTGAACAGCCCGCGCTACGGGTGTGGTCTACGTTCCGCTCTCCCAGCTGGTCAGGTACTTCTCCTGTTCTTCCGTCAGCGTGTCGATGTTCATGCCCATCGCGGCGAGCTTCAGGCGGGCGATCTCCGCGTCGATCTCGCGCGGGACCGAATAAACCTCGTTCGCCAGGCCCTTGTGGTTGTTGACCATGTGCTCGGCGCTGAGGGCCTGGTTCGCGAAGGACATATCCATCACGCTCGCCGGGTGGCCCTCCGCAGCCGCGAGGTTGATGAGGCGGCCTTCACCCAGGACGAAGAGCTTGCGGCCGTCGCCGAGAAGGAACTCCTCGACGAAGGGGCGGACTGCGCGACGCGCCTCGGCCATCTCCGCCAGCGCGATGAGGTTGATCTCGTCGTTGAAGTGGCCGCTGTTGGCGACGATGGCGCCGTCCTTCATGGCCTCCATGTGGGGCCGGTCGATGACGTTGATATCGCCTGTGACGGTGCAAAAGATGTCGCCGATTTTCGCCGCCTCGGCCATGGGCATCACGCGGAAGCCGTCCATCACGGCCTCCAGGGCGGGCAACGGGTCGATCTCGGTCACGATGACCTGGGCGCCCATGCCGCGCGCACGGCTGGCCAGCCCACGGCCGCACCAGCCGTAGCCGGCCACGACGAAGTTCTTGCCGGCGATGAGGATGTTCGTCGCCCGAATGATGCCATCGAGCGTGCTCTGCCCGGTGCCATACCGGTTGTCGAACATGTGCTTCGTGTTCGCCTCGTTGACGGCGATGATCGGGTACTTCAGCTTGCCTTCCTGTCCCAGGGCGCGGAGGCGGATGACACCCGTGGTGGTCTCTTCGGTGCCGCCGATGATGTTCGGCAGCAGGTCGGTGCGGTCCCTGTGCAGCCGCGCAACGAGGTCGGCGCCGTCGTCCATGGTCATCTGTGGCTTCGCGTCGAGCACGGCGTCGATGTGCTTGTAGTAGGTCTCGTTGTCTTCGCCTTTGATCGCGAACGTAGAAATGCCGTATTCGGCCACCAGCGCGGCCGCGACGTCATCCTGGGTGCTGAGCGGGTTTGATGCGCAGAGGTAGATCTCAGCTCCACCGTCGCGCATGGCGATCATGAGATTCGCGGTCTCCGTCGTTACGTGGAGGCAGGCGCCGACGCGCACGCCCTTCAGGGGCTGCTCCTTCGCGAAGCGCTGGCGAATCTGCCGCGTGACTGGCATTTCGCGCTCGGCCCACTCAATGCGGCGCACGCCCTCCTCAGCGAGGCGCAGGTCGCGGACGTGATGTGCTGTGGTCTCGGTGGTCACTGTGGTTCCTTTCTTCAGACGATCGCTCGTCGCATCTTGCTCACTCGAACTGCGCCTATTCGGCGCGAACCCGCACGATCTCTTCCTTCCGATGTCCCCGCATCCGCGCGAGGGTGCGGCTGAACAGCGTCTCCAGACCCAGCACATCCCGGCGCGTGGCGGCGCCCTCGATCAGCCGGGCAACCTCCGTGTAACCAAGCCGCGCGTAGGCGGCGACAGCCGGCACGTTCGCGGGATCGACGCTCAGCACAACGTCGCGGCATCTGTCCAGTAGAAACTCGGTGACAGCCGACGTGACTGCCTGCGCGAGCTTCCGGCCGCGGTACCGTGGGTGCGTGTAGACGTTGCCGACGACGGCGATGCCGCTCGCGGACGATATGACGTGTGTCCCGGCGATCGCGACGATGTGGCCATCGATCACCGCCCCGAAGTACGCCGCATCGTCGATCTGCCGCGGGCTGTAGTACGAGGGCACCCCTTCCACGCGGTACAGGCGGTTGATCTCCCGCGAGTCAAGACCGGTGAGGCGCCGGACCGGTCCCGCAACCGGGCGGAAGGCATCTCGCGGGACCTGCATGCGGATCATTGTCTGGCGCTGGTCCAGGTCGAAATGGCGCAGCACCGTCTCCAGATGGTGCGGCTCGCAGGTCAGGAACGTGTGGCGGGCACCCGAGTGGACGCGCAACAGCGCATCGAGGGCGCCCGTCTCGCCCATGGTGAAGGTCGCGTGGCCGAGGCCGCCACGTGAATGCAGCACGAGAGCCTCCAAGGCGCCGCTGGCGGCCTGCCACCACTCCGTCTGGCGGTAGAGCATCGGCTCGAGTTGGCCCAGGGCGTACGCGGCATAAGGGCGGCGCGCTTCCAGCACGGCGCGGATGTGCTCGCGGCTGTCCAGTCGCTGAACCGTGTAATCGATCCAGTGGCCTCGGGCGGCGCCCTTCCGCTCGACGACGGTCATGCCGTCACCTCCGGCCGCACTCGCGCGAGGATCGGCGCGAGGTCAAGCTTCACCTGCTCGGGCACGAGATCGAGCGGCGTGACGATCGCGGTGGCCAGCGCGTCCTTGCAAGCGCAAGACCGCGTCGGCACCGACGCCGCAACGCCGGTGATGATGCGCTTCGCGTTCGCGACGTTGCGGCGCAGGTTCTGGAGGATCATCTCGACGTTCACGGCTTCGTGCTCAGCGTGCCAGGTGTCGTAGTCAGTCACGCAAGCGAGCGTCGCGTAGCAGATACCCGCCTCGCGGGCGAGCTTCGCCTCGGGCAGAGCGGTCATGCCGATGATGTCGGCGCCCCACGACCGGTGCAGCTCCGATTCAGCGCGCGTGGAGAATGCAGGGCCCTCCATGACCAGGTACGTCCCGCCGCCATGGGCGACCACGCCGGCGTCCGTCGCTGATCCGGCCAGCGTCTCGCTGAGCGCGGGGCAGAAAGGCGTGTTGAAGGCGATGTGGGCTACGATGCCGCGGCCAAAGAACGTGGAAGGCCGGCCGTGCGTGCGATCGATGAGCTGGTCGGGGACGACCATGTGCATGGGCGCGATCTCCTCGCGAAGGCTGCCCACGGCACTGATGGAGATGATGCGCTCGACGCCCAGCGATGCGAGCGCCCAGATGTTCGCCCGCTGCGGCAGCTCGGAAGGGAGGATGCGGTGGCCGACCCCGTGCCGCGGGAGGAAGGCGATGCGCGTGTCGCCGAGGGTCCCGAGCACGATGCTGTCCGAGGGCGCGCCGAACGGCGTATCGACCTCGACGGCGTGGACCTCAGACAGCCCGTCTATCTCGTAGAAGCCCGACCCGCCGATGACGCCCATCGTGGGGCCTGTGGTCGGGTGCATGGCGCTCATGGCGCCACCGCTGTCGAGGTAATCGATACGATGGCATCGCCGAACGGCGGGCGCAGGACGCCGCGCTCGGTAACGATCGCGGTGATGAGGTGCGCCGGCGTGACATCGAACGCAGGGTTGCGCGCGCCGGACGCTTCCGGCGCGGCGCGCGTGCCCGCGAAGGACAGCACTTCATCGGGCGAGCGCTCCTCGATGACGATGTCGTCGCCATGTGGCGTGTACGTGTCGACCGTGCTCACCGGCGCGATAACGTAGAACGGGACACCGTGGGCGTGGGCGGCGAGCGCGAGGCCGTAAGTGCCAACTTTATTCGCGGTATCCCCGTTCGCCGCGATGCGGTCGGCCCCCACGAGGACGGCCTGCACGTGGCCGCGCGCTATGAGGCCGGCAGCGGCTGCGTCGGCGATGATCTCGTGCGGGATGCCGCACTGCCTCAGCTCCCAGGCCGTCAGACGCGAGCCCTGCAGGAGCGGCCGCGTCTCATCCACCAGGACACGCACCTTCTTGCCGTGGGCGTGCGCCGTCTTCAAGACACCCAGCGCGCTGCCAATGCCACCCGTCGCCAGGCAGCCGGTGTTGCAGTGGGTGAGCACAGTCGATCCTGGTTCGATGAGCGCGGCGCCGTGCTCGCCCATGCGGCGGTCGGCCTGGCGCTGTTCCTCATGAATTCGGATGGCCTCGGCCTCGGGGTCCGCGGCGGCCAACGTGCGGTCGAGCGCCCAGCGCAGGTTCACGGCCGTCGGCCGGGTGGCGGCGAGGTGATCGGCGGCCTGCGGCAGGCTCTGGCCGCGCCGAGCGGCGAGAGCGAGTCCGTATGCGGCCGTGATGCCGATGAGAGGGGCGCCGCGTACGGCCAGGCGCCGAATAGCGTCGGCAACGTCTTCGTAGCCGCCGGCCTCGAGGTAGAGGACCCCGGCGGGCAGGAGCGTCTGGTCGAGAATGCGCAGCGTGCCGTCGCGCCACTCGACGGGCTCGAACCTGGGGTCGGCAAATCTGGGCAAGAAAAAACTTCTCCGTTGGCTGGTGGAGAAGCTGGCTTCTCTCTCATCTCTCTCGCGTTCGCGAGTCGGATTTGGCACCCGTCTTCACGGGTTGCCGGGCTTCGTAGGGCCGATCCCTCCACCTCTCTCGATAAGAGTTGCTATTCAGTTGTTGAGCCAATTGTACGGGGAGGCATAAGGGCCGGTCAAGCACGCCACCGTGGCCGTCAATCGGGCAGGCGGGCATAGCGCATGCTGAAGGAGCGGCTGTATTCGATGGTCCGATCCAGGTCGCCGAACAGCTCGGCGATCCTCGGCGTCACGCGCTCCAGCAGCGCGGGCATGACCGCGTCCGGGATCTTCCAGGAGCTGGAGTAGTCGCGACGCTTTAGCCGGTCGAGCATGCGCTGGCCGGTCGTCGAGCTGGTCCAGCGGGCGAGGAGCGCCGTCTGCACCTCGGCGCCAGCCTCGCGGACAATCTCGGTGAACAGCTGAGCGCCGCGCGCGTACGGCGCCCATCCGCCGATATCGACGCCGGACAGCTCCTCGACGATCGAACGGATCAGCTCGTCCGCCTGCGAGCGGAGGCTCTGTTCGCGATCGTCCCCCGCCTCGATCATGAAGCCACCCGCGCGGACGAGGCCAATCGTCGCGCGGACCGTCGCCTCGGGATCCGGGACCAGGTGCAGGACGTGCACGAATAGCGCGGCGTCGAACGAACGATCGCGCAGCGGCGGCCGCGATGCCTCGGCGATCATCAGGTCGATATCGGCCCGCTTGCCTCGCAGGATCGCGAGCATCTTCGTCGAGATGTCGATACCGGTGACGCGCACTCCGCGCTCGGCGAGGGGTACCGCGATCCTGCCCGTGCCGATGCCGACCTCGAGCAGATGCGGCGAGCCGGCGATCCCGCGCAGCAGCGCCGCGAGACCATCGCCGATCTGCTGCTCGGCCTCGGCGGGGACCCCGCGGGTCTCGTCGTACAGGTGCGCGACGCGGTCGAAGGACTTCAGGTCGGCCATACGGAGCGGATAATAACACCCACGACGGGCGTCCTCCCCGCTAGAGGTTAAAGAGGACATTCAGACAGTCGCCGTCCTGCACGACGTAGCCTTTACCCTCCTGGCGTACGTGCGCGTGCTTCTTGGCCTCGGCCATGGAGCCCGCGGCCAGCAGGTCGTCCCAGTGCACGACCTCCGCGCGGATGAAGCCACGTTCGAGGTCGGTGTGGATCTTGCCTGCGGCGACGGGCGCCGTGGCCCCCGCGTGGACGTTCCAGGCGCGGCACTCGTCAGGGCCGACGGTGAAAAAGGAGATGAGGCCGGTGAGCTGGTAGGACATGCGGATCATCCGGTCGAGGCCGGGCTCCGTGATGCCGAGGTCCTTGCGGAACTCCGCGGCGTCATCGTCCGACATCTGCGCCAGCTCTTGCTCGATCTTCCCGCTGATCGCGGCGATCGCCGTGTGCGGGCCGGCCTGCGATCCGGTGTACTCCGCCTCGATCTGGGGCGCGCGGGCGGCATCGCCCTCATCGATGTTCAGGACAATGAGGAGCGCCTTATCGGTGAGGAACTGGTAGTTCACCAGCAGCTTCTGCTCTTCGACCGACAGCTCCTGTGCGCGGAGGGGCTGATCCGCCTCGAGTCCAGCCTTAAGGCGCTGCAACAGAGCCGTCTCACGCTCGGCCTCGCCACGCTCGCTGGTCTTCATCGAGCGGGTGCTCGCCTCGATGCGCTCCAGCCGCTTCTCAATGAAGGCAGCGTCTGCGAACGCCAATTCGAGGTCCATGGCGGTGATATCGCGCGCGGCATCGACCGAGCCGGCGGGATGGGAGACGGTCTCGTCCCGGAAGACGCGCACGACGTGGATCAGGGCGTCGCAGCGGGCGAGCTGGGCCAGGAACTGTGGGGAGGGGCCCTGGCCCGTGCTGAAGGCGTCGCCCGGGAAATCGATGTAACGGATATCGGCGAGCGTGAACTTCTTGGGGTTGAACAGCTTCGCAAGCTGCTCCAGCCGCGCATCCGGCACCTTCACGACGCCGATATTGGGCTGGACGCCCGCACCATATGCGCCCGTAGCCGCGTTGCCCTTCGTGACGGCATTGAAGATGGTCGTCTTGCCGGATCGCTGGTAGCCGATGATGCCGAGGTCCATGGGGTCTAGGTTATAGGGACGGGGGCCTAGGAGTTAGGGGGCGGTCTACGTCTGGAACATCCCGGTGATCTCACTGAGACCGTCAGACATCGCGGGCCAGCCCTGCGTCGCCGCGGCGATGGTCTGGATGGCGTTCCGTTGGCTTGGAAAGACGAAGCGGTCGCAGGCATCGTCGAGTTTGCACCACTCGTACGCGGTGTGTTCGTCCGAGAGCGTGACGCCGGGCGCGCCCGTGACGAAGGCCGCGAACGCGGGCACAAGATGCACGGCATCGGTGAACTCGCTGTAGAACGTCTCGATGTAGTCGGTCTTGAAGAAGCGCTCGGGCGCCAGGCCCGTTTCCTCGACGGTCTCGCGCCAGGCGGCGTCGTAGGCCTTCTCGGCTTCATCGATCATGCCGTGCACGGCCTGCCAGGTGTTGGCGTGGATGAGGCGCGGGGCGCGAAACAGGACCAGGAAGTGCGGCTGGCCGTGCAGCATCGTGAAGACGTAACTCGAGATCGAACCTGTCAGCACATCCATATCGCCAGTGTAGCCGCTGCCGACGATCCGGTATGCCCGCCGCGCGGCCTGACCCCGGAACGAACCGCCGACGAAGTCTCAATCTGTCCGTAACAGTGGGGCAATTCAGGCGACACATTCGGGCGCGATACTGCGGCCACGGGCTAACGAGACGGGCAGCGCTGAACGATGGAGGCGAAATGAGCGCACAAGGCAGATCGAGCCGGAAAGCCGGGCGAGATCCCGTCACACGACGCCCCGTGCAGGTACGCGTGACGTTCCTGCGGCTGCAACGCCCAAGCCAGAAGGCATCGGCGGCAGCGTAAGGGGCGGCCCGGGGCCGAACGGCCTGTCCCGCTCAACCAACCCCCAGGGGAGCACCGAGGCAGGAAGCCTCTTTTCCGACGACAGGGCCGGCGATATCGCCGGCCTTCGTCGTTGCCAGCAGTGCTGCTATCAGCGTTCGGCAATCACGGACGCGCCCTGCTCGGATGGCGTGGTTATGGCGCTCCGGCCGGCGTAACCACCCGATCGCGCCGCCTCGGTCATCGCCGCCGCGATGGCGTCCTCGCGATCCAGCGCGAAGGCGGCGATCGTCGATCCGCTGCCGCTGAGATAGGCGCAGAGCGCTCCGGCGCCCCTCGCGGCGGCGAAGATGTCGGGCATGGCGGTGAACAGCCGGCTGCGGACGGGCTGGTGGATCCGGTCCTGTGTGGCGGCGTCCAGCATCGTCCACTCGCCCCGGCCAAGCGCCGCGACCAACATGGCCGCGCGGCCAATGTTATGGACGGCATCGTCCTTCGAAAGCTGCGCCGGGAGCAGCTTTCGGCTCTCATTGGTGGGCATCTCGAAGTCCGGGATGAAGAGCACCACCTTCAGGCCGGGCGCGAGCGGCGCCGCGATCTGCAGAAAGCGGTCTCCCTCTCGCACGACGACACGGAGCCCCCCGAACAGCGCAGGCGCCATGTTGTCGGCGTGGCCTTCGAGCCCCGCGCCGAGCGTCAGCATCTGCTCGCCGGACAGCGGGCCGCCCATGAGCGCGTTGGCGCCGACGATGCCGGCGGCGCGGGCAGCGGCGCTGGCGCCGAGCCCCCGGCCGATGGGAATGCTGGACGTGCCGGAAGCGGTGAGCTCTGGTACCTCGACGCGCGCAAGGCGATAGGCGGAACGGGCGGCATCGAGCACAAGGCGCACGAGCCCATCCTGCGTCTCTGGCTGATGGCCCAGCGACAACGTCACGTCCTGGGTGAGCGCCAGTGCCAGGCCGAGGCTATCGAAGCCGGGGCCCAGGTTGGCGCTCGTGGCGTGGACGCGCACGGTGACGTACTGCGGCATGCGCCGAGTGTACCGGCGGGAGGTGAGAGGTGGGAGGCGGGAGGCGGGAGAATCAGTCGGCGATGCCGAGCTGCTCGCGGTAGTCAGGCTCGACCGCCTGCAGGATGCCGTGCTCGACGTAGCGGTCGTACGGTAGCCTCAGCGCGACGCCGATGAACGCCGGCGGCACCGGCAGGTTTGGCTTGTCGGCGATGGCGCCGTCTTCTTGAAGCTTTGTGATTTCCTCGGCGGAGTACCCAAGTTCCGTCAGCACCTCCGCGTTGTGCTCGCCCAGCAGCGGCGCGTGCGAGCGCGCTTTCGCCTCGAAGCGGCCGAACTTGGCGGCGACGTGCCGGGGGATGAGCCGCTTGCCGAGCAAGGGCTGGTCGACGACGTCGAACTGACCGCGCGCCTTGAAGTGCGGGTCGAACAGGATCTCCTTGCCGTCCAGGACGGCCCCCGCCTTCACGCCGGCGCACTGTAGCGTGTGCATGACGTCGTAGTGGTCGCGTGCCGAGGTCCACGCCGTGATCAGCTCATCCAGCGTGTCGTGGTTCTGGCGACGCGCCAGTACCGTCGCGAAGCGGGGATCTTCCTTCCACTCCCCATGGCCCATGGCCCCGGCCATGCGGCCGAACTCGGCGTCGTCGGAGCAGGAGATCACGGCCCAGCGGTCATCGCCGGCGCAACGGTAGCAGCCCTGGGGCGCTGCCCAGTCGCTGCGGTCGCCGATGCGCTCCTTCACGCGTCCGGTCATCTGGTACTCAGCAAGGGCGGCTCCCATGATCGGGATCGCCGCCTCCTGCTCCGACAGGTCGATGTACTGCCCCTTCCCGGTGCGGCGGCGGTACTGGATGGCGGTGAGGATCGCGCCCGCGCCAAGGAATCCGGAGTACGGGTCTGTAAACGAGAGGCCCGAACGCATAGGCGGACCATCCTTGTAGCCGGTGATCGACGCCACGCCGGAGGCCGGCTCCAGGCCCATCCCGTAGCCGGCGTAGTCCCGCATCGGACCGTTCTGTCCATACCCGGAGAGGGAGCACATGATGATGTCCGGCTTGATCTCTTTCAGCGCCTCGTAGTGCAGGCCAAAGTTCGCCATCACGCGCGGCGTAAAGCTCTCAACGACGACGTCGGCCGTGGCGGCGAGCTTCCGGATGATCTCGCGCGCCTCCTCCTTCGCCAGGTCGACGACCATCTCGCGCTTGCTGGCGTTGCGGATGACGAAGTACGACGCGCGGTGCCAGGTGTGGTCCATTCCGTCGTTGTCGGTGATGATCAGGTTGCGCGTCACGTCGAGCCGGTTCGGCGACTCGAAGCGAATGACGTCGGCGCCCAGGTCGGCGAGTATTCGCGTGCAGGCGGGACCGGCGAACACCTGCGCGAAGTCGATAATGCGAATGCCTTCGAGCGGGAGCTGGCTCATATCACCCCCCGGTCGCTGAGGATGCGGAGGTCGTCCTTCGAATAGCCCAGCTCGCCCGCGAGCACCTGCTCGTTAGCGCCGCCGCGCGACGGGGCGGCCGAGGCCCTCAGCGGCGTCTCCGACATTTTGAAGGGCTGCCCGGGGATGGTGAGGTCGCCGCCGGGAGTGGCCACGTGCTCGAAGTGCTGGCGCTCGGCGAGGTGTTCATCGGAAAGCAGGTCCGCGGCGGTAGGGACGAAGGCGAAGGGCAGACGAAGCGCCTGCGCCGTCATCACGATCTCCATCGCGTTGTGCGTGGACAGGTACGGCTTCACCAAATCCTCGAACTCGCGCCAGCGGATCATACGCTCGCCTGCCCCCGTGAAGACGGGGTTGTTGTCGAGCTCCGGATCCTCAAGCAGCAGCGCCATCGGTGACACGACGTCGGGCGTCAGCGGCGACCGAAAACCCCCTGCGCCGGGAATCACGACGACGTGCCCATCGGCGCAGGCCATAATGTCGTTCGGGTAGCCGAAAATGTGCCGCGAGTAGTAGCGGCGGCGGATCGCGCCCTGGAAGCCGTACATCGCGGAGTTGTACTCGTCGGCGCAGGCGACCGCGTCCGACATCGCGACGTCGACGTGGTCGCCTGCGCCGTGCTTCGCGCGGTTCTCCAGCGCGGCAAGGATACCGATCCAGAGCTGCACGCCGGCGATGTACTCGCCGGGCTCGCCACCGGTCGCCAGGGGCTCGCGGTCTGGCTCGCCGGTGTTGTACATGATGGTGCTCATCGCCATGGCCGTGAGGCTGTTGCCGTCGTAGTCGGCGTAGGGACCCGTGGCGCCGAACGGCGAGACCTGCGCGACGACGAGGTGCGGGAAGTCGGAATCCAGGTCGTCGTACCCGAGGCCCCACGATTTCAAGGTGGAGGTCTTCTCGCCGGCCACGAACACGTCGGCATTGGCCAGCAGCTTCTTCAGCACGACCTGTCCGGACGCGACCGAAACGTCGAGGGTGATGCTGCGCTTGCTGGTATTGAGGTGGTGGTACAGGCCGGAGTTCGCGGGATCCGGGTTGTCGCCAGGAAAGGGGCCGAGACGGCGGGAGTAGTCGCCTGCCACGGGTTCGACCTTCGTGACGAGCGCACCGGCATCGGCGAGGAGCTTCGTGGCGTAGGGACCGGCGATCCCCTGGGAGATATCGACGACGCGCAGGCCGTCGAGGGCGCGTTCGGGCATAGATGTCAGCTCCCTGCGTGGTGTGGGGAGAGGATACGGGGGATGGATGCTAGGGGCTAGACGCTGGAAGCTGGAAACTACGCTTCCAGGAGACGGCGCATGGGTCGGGCGCCGTTCGTGGCAACGCCGTTCGCCGATGGATCGGGCAGCGTGGCCAGACGTTCCGCCTCCATCTCGTCGGCGAGCTGCGCGAAGGCGATCATCATGTTCGTCCTAGCGTCGAGCGTCATGCTGAGGCCGTTCAGCAGACCGAACACGCGGCCGACCATCAGCAACTCGGGCGGCACGGCGGTCAGCGGATTCCTCTTCAGGAGAGTCGTCGCCTGCTCGTACGACTGCTCGAACTGATCCATCTTGGCGTAGCCCTCGCCCGTCTCGTGCATGCGCTTCGCGATGCGGCCGATGTAGGCATCGCCGAGCTGCTCGTAGCCCTCAGCGGTATCGGCCTTCGTGCGAAAGCCCAGATCGCGGAAGGCGGTGCCCATCGCGCGCTGGTTGCCGCTCAGCAGCGTCCGGGTGAAACGGACGAGCGTATCGCGGAAGGCCGGGCCCAGATCCTTCGCCTGTCCGAAGTCCAGGAGCACCAGCTTGGGGCCAGGCAGAACCATGAGGTTGCCGGGGTGCGGGTCGGCGTGGAAGAAGCCGTGGCGCACGATCATCTCGGCGAAACAGTGGACGAGGATCTTCGCGACGTCGGACTTGTCGACGCCCATACGCTCCAGTGCCGCTATGTCTGTAATCTTCACGCCGTCGATGTACTCCATCGTCAGCACGCGGCGGCTGGTGAAGTCCCAGTAGATCTTCGGGACGATGATATCCTCGACGTACGAGAAGTCGTGGGCGACGCGCTCGGCGTTGTGGCCTTCGTTGATGAAGTCCAGTTCCTTCGGGATCGTCTCGCGCATCTCGTCGGCGACAAACCGGTAGTCCATCGAGCGGTCGAGCCGGTTCAGCATTCGGATGAAGAACGCCATGTTGTCGAGGTCGATATCGACGATGTGCTCGATGCCGGGGTACTGCACCTTCACGGCGCACACGCGCCCGTCGTGCAGCACCGCCCGGTGCACCTGCGCGAGCGATGCCGATGCGACAGGCTCGCGGTTGAACTCGGCGAACATCTCCTCCAGCGGACGGCCCAGCTCGCGCTCGATGATGTGCTTGATGCTGTCGAACGGCTCAGGCGGCACCTCGTCGTGCAGGCGCGACAGCACCTCCACGTAGGCCTCTGGCAGGACGTCGGGCCGTGTGCCCAGGAGCTGGCCGGTCTTGATCAGCAGGCCCTGGTTCTTCACCGCGGTCTCATAGAAGCGCTCAGCGCTCCAGCGGTGGTGCTTTTCACGGCGCGGCTCGGCCCAGTCCTTGCCTTTGCGCTTCTCGCGGAAGGAGATGAGCTTGTAGCCGATGAACACGCGGGCCAGCATCCGGCCGACGTTCACGAAGCGGCGCGGACGGCTTCGGCGTGCGTTACCACGTTTGCGTGAGCCGTAGATGGGAGAGGCTGCGGCCATAAGGTGTCTCGCTCCCGTCAACTCAACGGCGTTCAGTCTCCATGTTACAGGCGTCACAATCGCCCGACTAGGCGATCCGGGTGCAGTTTGCGTAATCTTTTCCGCGCCGGGGCTGGTGGCTCATCGCGGCGGCGAGATACCGAGTGTGCGCATCCCCTCCTTCACCCAGCCCCAGTGCATGCGGCCGTGCATGGCGTTCGTCGCCAGTACGCCGCCGATCGTGCCATCGGCCCAGGGCGCGCCGGGGAGTTTCTCGGCGAGTTGGGCGTCCGTCAGCTCGGCGAGGAGCACCAGCGTCGCGGCGCGAGCCTCCTGCCCCAGCGCGACGACCTCCGCCAGCGTACTTGCGCGGTGCAGGACGACCCAGGATTCGGTCATCTCGTGCACGGTGGCCATGATCTGCTCCATCGTGCGCGGCGCGCCGTCAGCATTGGTGCGCAGGCCGACCGGGTTGGAGTCGCCTTCGACGTGCCGGCGGATCATCCGGACGAAGTTGTGCTCGATGCCGGCGAGGTGCGCAAGGTGGTCCTTCGGCGACCACAGCGAGGACGGGTCGTGCTCGCTCTTCGTGACGCCACGGACGAGGTCGCCTGGCGCGAGCATGGCGTACGTTTCGAGCAGCCAGGCCCGGTCCCGGTTCAGTGTGGCTTCGATCTCGATGCGGTCCATCAGGTAGTTCTCAGTGGTCAGTTGTCAGTTCTCAGTGCCATCCCGGATCATACAGGGTCGCCGAGAATTGGCACTCCACCGGCGAGGCGCGGCGGCCCTTGTCCGGTCTCACACCCAAGCGGGACGATCAACGCTCAACAGAAGGGAGCGTCCGATGACCCTGGCCCAATCGCTGCAGAAGTACCACGAGGGGATGTTCGGCGGGCTGCTCGGCATCCGGTTCGTCGAGGCGGCGCCCGAGCGCGTCGTCGCCGAGCTGAACGTCCGGGAGGAGCTGTGCACGACGCCGGGGGTCATGCACGGCGGCGCCATCATGGCGTTCGCGGACTCGCTCGGTGGCACGGCGACCGGGTTGAACCTGCCGCCGGGCGCGGGCACCACCACGATCGAGTCCAAGACCAACTTCTTCGCGCCGGGACGTACGGGCGAGACGGTGCGGGCGGAGTGCGTGGCGCTGCATCGGGGCAAGCGGACGATGGTGTGGCAGACGCGCATCACGAACCCGGAAGGCCGCCTGCTGGCGCTGGTGACGCAGACACAGATCGTCCTTGAGGCGAAGCAGACGGAGCAAGAGATGCTGACGGCGCTCTTCGCGGGCAAGTCCCAGGCCGAGCAGAAGGCGCTGCTGGCGAGGCTGGAGCGCGCGGGAGCCGCGGTGTATCGGGCGCTGGCGGCGCAGGAGACGCACGCGGAAGCGCGGGAGGCGCTGCTGGCGGCGGCGGTGAAGGAGGAGGAGAACGCGGAGACGCTGGAAGCGCAGGCGTAGGCCCCCCTCGCCCTACCACTCGGGCCTAGAGGCCGATGCCCAAGAACCACTGGTTGACGACGAGCAGCGCCGCGAACAATGCGGCGGCCGTCATCATCGCGGCGATCTCGAACGGCAGAAACATGACCGGCATGATTGCGCCTCCTGATGATGCGGTGCGGCACCTCGAGGACACCTGAGCGTACCTCCAAACAGGGTCGCCCGGCGAGGCCGCCCCGACAGCTTCAGCCTGGCTCAGGTTATGTTGACACCTAACCAACGCGCGCCAGCCGAAACGAGAGATCGCCTGGCCAGGTCAATCCACGGGCCACGTGACAAACGGCTGCGTCGAGCTCCCCCGACTGGTCTATCGCGTGTAGTCCGCGCGGCCCTAAGATATGCGAGCCCGCCGCCAGCATCGTCATTGACGGCTTCCCACGTCGCACGCAGTGGCGAGTTCGTTGCTGGACGAAACCGCTTCGTGAGCTCGGTATCTACCCCAATTCCAGGTTCGCCAGTCGCCATCCATGTCAAGGTAGCGGCGACGAAGTTCGCGTCCTACACTGCAGCGCTCTTCCGGCGGCACTTCGTCGAAGTTCGCCACAAGCGTCGGCACGGAGTCGGGACTCAGATTCAGCGCGTATTCGCTGTCGAACGGTCGCTTGTCGCCTGCGATTGCCGCGTTGCGCGAGACAATGAAGCCGTCGGGGCTTATCGCGTTGAGGCCAACGATAACCGCGAGGCCCGCCACGAACACGCCGAATGCGAATCGGTCGCGCCGACCCCGGAGGACCGTGAAGGCGAGCCATACGAACACCGCGAACAGCCAGATCATGAATGCCGTCGTGTAGAGCCTGAGCTCCGTCAAGCCGAATGTCTCCTGGTACAGCCGCATTCGCTGCAGGGCCGATGCCATCACGACAAACACCAGCGCGACGAGCAGCGCGGCGAACCACACATAGAAGCGGTGAAGGCGCGACTGGGTCCGCGGCAACAGCCAATGGGTGAACAGCAGGAACGGGACGACCAGCGCCGCAACCGCCACGAGCTCGAAGAATCCGCGACGCGCATATTCTGCATAGGTCAACGACGATGACGACTCGACACGACTGGCGCCACCAAAGAGATACCGAAACTGCACACCCACGAAGATCAGGAAGAGGGCATCGATGAGCCCGAAGACCACGCCGACTTCGATGAATTCGAACCGAAGCCAGCCTATTCGAGGCGGTTCCGGCACCGGCTCGCGTTCGGCGAGGAGGGCGCCCCAGAGGTAGCTCCCTGCCAGCCAGGCAAGCAACGACCACAGCATCAGATGCTCATACGCCTGTCCTGGACTTAGCAACAGCGCATCTCGAAGCAGATCCCGGAAGAAGACGTCGGCGGACGCGAACAGTGCTCCGAAGACCAGCACCGGCACGGCGGCAATCGCCAGCCCCCGACCCAGTGCAGCGAAACGGGCGGAGCGTTCACGCGCTGTGATCAGTCGCCAATCAAGGTGGTCACCAAGGAGGACGAACCCGCCGACAACGGCGTGCAGAGCCGAAACCACTGCGCTCGCTGCGAACTCGGTGCTGCTCGCCTGGCGCAGACCGCGTGCGCTCGTCCGGAACGCGACCATCCCCAAACAGAGGAAGACGGCGATGAGGTTTAGCGTCTGAAGGACCGGCGACGACCGCCACACCAGCATGAGCGAGAAGCCGAATGCTGCACACAACCATGCGGTACCACGCGCTCGGGGCAGCCTCAGCCGCTCGACGCGCGGGAGAACCATGGTCGTCGCACACAGCCCCATGAGCCAGACTGTGACGTTCAGACCCCAGGGCCGGGAGCGCAACAGAAGGTCCCCAGCCAGGCCGAGAGCGAGAGCGGCGGCGAAGATAACCCAGCCGCCACCGACCTTCTCAGTCGCACCACTGTTGGGGAGACCAAGAACCTTCGACGAAATCATCGATCGCAGCATCGCGTGAGCGGGGCGCGGGCGGCAATGGCCCTCGCCTGATATCTCGCTGATGCTTATGAGCCAAGTGGGTCAGCCTGACGGCGCGCTGTGCGATTTCAGACTGCGGAATGGCGGAAAATGACTGCTCCAACAACTCAACACCAGATTCGCCGGCTGCATAGCGCCCGCGCCTACCGCCAGATCTTGTCTTCGATGTCCTCGGGGTTGTGGTTGATCGAGGCGCTCGGCGACGCGCTGCGCCTTCTACATGACGTTCGTGGGGCTACACGCAGATCCCAGCAGTAGAGTCCACGCCCACTCTCAAGACCCGTTCTCGCCAGAAGACACAGATCGCGCGCCATAGGCAAGAGCGCGTTGGGATCACCTTGGCCCCAAAACTCTTCTGCTTCCGACCAGCGAGGTACAACCTGCTGGAGCTTTTCCAACGGCGCACCCCCGATCGCTTCTTGAAATGCCCGACTCAGCCGCTGCACGAGTTCAGTGTCATCGTCGCGGGAGCCGACAATCTCTGACTGCTCAAGGTCGTCAAAGGAGCGGCCAGTAAGGAGCTCCTCCAGTGTCCCCAGAATCACGACCGGTTCGATCCCAGGGAGCGGAAGAGTGTCCAGGGTGGCAGCCGGCGAAGGGGGCGTAGTTGGTCCGGCTTCCCAGTCAAGCGTGGCCCGCGCTTCGTCATCGGTCGTCGCCAGGAAGTAGTCGTAGAAGATGCTCATTGGTGCGTTCGACCTCTCAAAGCCAACGGTCTCCTACCACCAGATCTTGTCTTCGATGTCCTCGGGCAGATCCTCGTAGTTGGTGGTCCAGAGCTGGGTGCTGAGGTACTTCCATCCGCCGTCCGCGAACAGGCAGACGATGTTGCCGGAGTCGAGCCTCTCGGCGACGCGCTGGGCCGTCTTCACGACGGCGCCGGCGGAGATGCCGGCGAAGATGCCTTCCTTCTGCGTCAGCTCTTTCGACGACGCGAACGACGTGCGCGAGTCGACGACGATCTTTCCGTCGAGGATGCTCTCGTCGAGCACGGGCGGGATGAAGCCTTCCTCGAGGCTACGCAGCCCCTGCACGAGGTCACCGGGGTGCGGGACGGCGGCGACGATCTTCACGCTCGGCTTCTTTTCCTTGAGGTAGTGGCCGGTGCCGGTCAGCGTGCCTCCGGTGCCCATGCCGGCGACGAAGACGTCGATCTCCGGCAGATCGCGGAGGATCTCGGGGCCAGTGGTCTCGTAGTGGGCCCGCGGATTCATCTCGTTGCCGTACTGGTACGGCATCCAGTACGTCGGATCCTCGGCGGCGATCTCTTTCGCCTTCTCGATGGAGCCGTTGGTGCCACGCAGGCCATCGGAGTACACGACCTCGGCCCCGTACGCGATGAGCAGCTCCGTGCGCTCGGAGCTGACGCTCTCGGGGATGACGACCTTCAGGCGGTATCCCTTGATGCGGCAGATCATCGCCAGCGAGATGCCGGTGTTGCCGGAGCTGGGCTCCAGGATGATGCGGTCCTTCGTGAGGACACCGGTGCGCTCCCCCTCCTCGATCATGTACTTGGCGATGCGGTCCTTCACGCTGCCGCTGGGGTTCTGGCCCTCCAGCTTCGCGTACAGGCGCACGCCAGGCTTCGGCGACATGCGGGGCATCTCGACGATGGGCGTATTGCCGATGGCTTCGATGAGGTCGTGGTAGAGCATAGTTTGTGTCTCAGTGCCTCAGTGTCTAAGTGTCTAAGTGTCTCAGTGTCTCAGTTCCCATTGCTGGCGACTGAGATACTGAGACACTTAGACACTCCTATCCTCCGGCGAGAGCGGGGAGGATGGAGATGGAATCGCCTTCCTTCAGCCTCGTGTTGAGCTGATCGAGGTACCTGATGTCCTCGTCGTTGAGGTAGATGTTCACGAAGCGGTGCAGGCTGCCGTCCTGCATGATCTGGTTCTTGAACCCGGGGTAGCGGCCGTCCAGGTCGGACAGCAGCTCCGAGACGTTTCCGCCCTCGCCCTGGACGACTTTCGCGCCCGTCAGCTTCTGCAGGACCGACGTGACTTTTACCTCGATCACCATGTTCCGGAACCCCTTACGTTTGTCTTCCGTTTGCCACCAGCACCCGCGGAGCTTCAGCTCCGCCCTGCTGTTCTCCCAGAGTCGGGCGCAGCAGGCTGCGCCCCTACGCGTTGGTCTTCAATGCCTTCGCGGCGGCGGCGGCCTTCTGTTCCTCTTCGTTCGTGTGCCCGAAGGCGCCTCCGCACCACGCGTCGTAGTCGATGAGCGCGGTCACCGTCGGGTTATCGCCGCAGAGCACGCAGTTCGGGTCCTTCCGGATGCGCACCTGGCGGAACTCCATCGACAGTGCGTCGTACAGCATCAGACGCCCGTGCAGGGAGTCGCCGACGCCGAGGATCAGCTTCAGGACTTCCGTCGCCTGGATGGTGCCGACGGTGCCACAGAGCGCGCCCAGCACGCCAGCCTCGGCGCAGCTGGGCACCATGCCCGGCGGAGGCGGCGCGGGGTAGAGGCAGCGGTAGCAGCCCTGGTCGGGCAGATACACCGTCACCTGGCCGTCGAACAGCAGGATCGAGCCGTCGATGAGCGGCTTCTTCAGGAAGAAGCAGGTGTCGTTCACCAGGTAGCGCGCGGCGAAGTTGTCCGCGCCGTTGACGACGTAGTCGTACCCCGCAATGATCTCCATCGAGTTGTCGGAAGTGATCGGCACCTTGTGCGTCACCACCTCGACGTCGGGGTTGTAGGCGTGGATGGTCTCCTTCGCCGACTCCGCCTTGTGCTTGCCGATGTCGTCGTTCTGGTGCAGGATCTGGCGCTGCAGGTTGCTGATATCGACGGTGTCGAAGTCGACGATGCCGATCTTGCCGATGCCGGCGAGTGCGAGGTACACGGCGATAGGCGAGCCAAGGCCGCCGGCGCCGATGATCAGCACGCTGGACTCCATGATCTTGCGCTGACCGGAGGGGCCCACCTGGGGCATGATGATGTGCCGGGAGTAGCGGTTCACCTGCTCGGCCGTCAGCGCGCCGATGTGCTTACGGGGTGCTGTTCCGTTCGGCGACGGCTCGTCGCTGGCCGAAGACTCGCCCTGAAGAGCGCCGCCGGCGAGCGCGGGGATGACGGCGACCTCATCGCCTTCGTTGACCTTCGTCTGGATGCCCTGCAGCGACGAGATCTCCTGCTTGTTGACGTAGATGTTGATGTGCGCGGGCACCTGGTCTCCGCTGCCGAACACGAGCGAGCGGAACCCCGGGAACTGCTTGTCCACATTCGCCAGCACCTCGCCGACGTCTGCGCCCTCGGCCTCGACGTGCTGACGGTTGCCGGTCATCTTGCGGAACGGCGTGGGGATATAGACGGAGACTGCTGGCATATCGGTCCCTCCGCCGCGTACGAGCCGCGCGTTCGTCGTCGGATACGGCAGGTGCGACAGCGGGTCGACCGTGCCGGTGTTGCGATCGAGGTGCAGGTGTCCGTGGTCCATGACTGCGTCCTTCAACGTATCAGTTCTCTGTTTTCAGTTCGCTATCTCGGTGTTCGACGGCTGCCTCACAGATTGACGCTAAGGTAACGCTCGCCTGTATCACACAGCATGGTCACGATGCGCTTCCCCGGCCCGAGCTTCTTCCCCACCTGTAACGACGCCCAGACGTTCCCGCCGGAGCTGATGCCGACCAGCAGCCCCTCCTCGCGCGTGAGGCGTCCGGTCATGGCGAGCGCGTCTTCGTCCTTGACGGCGATCAGCTCGTCGAACACGTCGCGGTTCAGCACGCCGGGCACGAAACTCGCGCCGATGCCCTGGATCGCGTGGATCCCCGCCTTGCCCCCGGCCAGCACCGGCGACTTCGAAGGCTCGACCGCCACGATCAGGACGCCCGGTACCTCCTGCTTCAGCACCTCGCCGACGCCGGTGACAGTGCCGCCGGTTCCAACGCCGGCCACGAAGGCATCGATCTTGCCGTCCGTCGCCGCGAGGATCTCCTGTGCCGTGGCGCGCCGGTGGATCTCCGGGTTTGCGGCGTTGTTGAACTGCTGCGGCATGAAGTGCGTCTTGTTCTTTTCGCACAGCTCCTGCGCGGCGTACACCGCCCCGCTCATGCCCTCGATAGCCGGCGTGAGGACGAGCTGCGCGCCGAAACGTGTGAGGAGGCGGCGGCGCTCGACGGACATGTCCTCGGGCATGGTGAGGATGAGCCTGTAGCCCTTGACCGCGCAGACCATCGCCAGGCCGATGCCCGTGTTGCCCGACGTCGGTTCGACGATCGTATCGCCGGGCTTGATGACGCCGTCGGCCTCGGCCGCCTCGATCATCGAAAGCGCGATGCGGTCCTTCACGCTGCCAGCGGGGTTCAGCGACTCCAGCTTGCCCAGGATCTCCGCGTTGCCCTCCGGCACCACGCGCGACAGCCGGACCAGCGGCGTGTTGCCGACGAGGTCGAGCACGCTGTCCGCGATGAGCGGGCGAGGCTGGGTGGCTGTACTAGATGACATAGCGGCCGCCTGTCCTGTTGTACTCGCGCTCCCGCGCGGCGAGATCGGCGATGGTGACTCCATCAAGGATGCGCTTCGTCTCCTCCTCGACCGTGTGCCACACCTCGTGCGCGGCGCGGCACTGGTAGCCCTCGTCGTGCAGGTGCGAGACGGGCGAGAGGGAACCCTCGAGCGACTGGATGACGTCGGAGAGCCTGATCTCGTCGGGCGCCTTCACGAGCGCGTGGCCGCCCTGGGGTCCGCGGACGCTGCGGATGAACCCGGCCTTCCGGAGGGTGGTCAGGAGCTGGTCCAGGTAGGGCTCCGGGATGCGCTGGCGCGAGGCGATCTCGGCGCTCTGCATCGTGCCCTCGCCGTAGTGGTGGGAGAGCTCGATGAGAGCGCGGACGCCGTAGTCGCCCTTGGTGGAAATGCGCATATCGGGGCCCTCACCCCAGCCCTCTCCCAGTTCGGGAGCGGGGGTTTTCGAATCTATCCGGCGGGAAGTCGGTAAAGTTAAGCGATTACATCAACAATTCTAGCGAGGCCCGCCGGGCGGGCGCAAGACCCTGCCTATGGAAGCCGAGCAGGCTCCGCCACGGGAATCTGGCCGACCTCAATGGAGAGGTCGCTGCCCGACTCGAGGGCGTCGAAGGAGAGCTGGAACGAGAGATCATCGGTGCCGATGTCAGCGATCCGAACCACATGATGGGAGACGGATCCTTGCAGTTCCACGTGAACCCCGCCCGGAACGATCTCGGGTCCCGCAGAGTCCCACTGCACAGCAATTTGGCCTGCGGTCTGATTGGTGACCGACACTTGAGCGGGTCCGTGAGGATCGTACGCCGAATAGTGGATGAACCCGGCGAGCCCAACACCATCCAGAAACACGGTAACACCCACGACCAGTCTCAGGGCCCAGGTCGGAGCATTGTCCAACGTAGTCCTTGCCCGTCGAATCATCGCGCGTCTGCGCTATCCGCGACCCTTATGATTGGGTTTTCGTTGGCCGTTATGCCCTCGACATAGATCTTGCTGCGTCCGTCTGGACCTGCGTAGATCACGAGTTCATCGATCAAGCCGCTCAGCCCAAGGTCGGCCCACTGCCTGAATTCACGCGTCTCGCCGGGTTGGATCGTCGTCAGTGAAACATTGATGGCGGACACTCCGATTGGCCATGCAGTGTCGTCCGCGACCGTGACCGTTACGTCGCTACCGCCTGTCGCGACTGCCGCAAAGAGGGCAAATCCGCCCACAGCGAATGAAGCAATAGCGACGACGCAGGCACTGCTAAGAATGTTCCGCTCCCGCGATCGCCAAAGTCGTGCGATCCCAAGAAGGATCGCGGCAGAGGCGAGCGGAACTCCAACCAGAGTGGTCAGCAGGAACCATGGAGCGAACATTCGACGATATCATCGACGGCTACGGCAGCACCCGCAATATCAGTGGTGAATTTGACGCTGGTGCGTCGCAAAGCGCGCGAAGCTACGTGCCCCGCAACGCCGACGACACTTGCAGCCTACTCGCGGCGTCGCACGTTGCCCACCAAACCTGAGAGCATGCCCTGCTCGACAGGAACTTCACGACGGCCCTGCCATGGTCTATTCCTTCGTTCCGGAGGCGGGCCAGCATCTGCTCGTGGGTCGCTGGCGTGGAGGAAGCGGCCCTCATACATCGCGGTCCACTGGCCGTCGTAATGTGGCAACAACTGGTCGCGCATGCTGGCGAGCAGACCGCTGTCCTTGCCGTACCGGCGAAGGTCTTCAAGGAGCCGAGCCTCGTCTTCCGGCGGAAGCGGGTCGGCCAGTTCGAGGCCAGTCGAGGTGAACCTTGGCGGATGACTGGTGGTCATCTCGGAAGGGGTAGCTTCGGCGCCGCCAACAAGGCAATCGCTGACTTCCAACGGATTACACCACCAGCAGTACCGCCGGGACGACGAAGATGGCGCCGAGGAAGATGGCGAAGCCGCGGCGGTCGCGGGTCGCGCGCGTCGCCGCGGCGAGAATGAGTTCGCGGAAGGGATCGAACAGGAACACGAGGATCAACAGCGACACCGCGAAGACGGCAACCATCTCGCTGAAGATGATGGTGAACGCGCGGGGGGTGTCGAGGAGAAGAGTCACGAAGAGCTTGTCGACGAAAGTGCCGATCTGCGCCCCCATGACGTACGGGATGATGTACTTGCGGCGCACGATGCCCTTCATCGAGAGCGGCACGAGTATCGTGAGCGACACGGCGACCGACACCGTGAGCACGGTGATGGCAATACCCAGCGCGAACATCGTGAACTTCTGATGCAGACGTTCGACGATGCGCTGAAACCGCAGATCCGTGGACTCCAGCGAGGGCAACGCGCCATCGAACAACTTGAGGGAGACCACCGCCGCGACCACACCAATCACGAAGAGCCCGAGGAGCGGCAGCGCGGCGTCAAACACATCGATGAGGGGCTCGTAGGCATCGTTCACGCCGCGGACGATGCCGGGCGAACCGAATCGCACGCCATCCAGCCGGCCACTCTCCAGGAAGACGTATCCGAGCGGGATGCCGAAGGCGTACACCGCCCAGGTCGTCAGGAGTGCGACGGCACCGATGTAGAGGCCATCGGGCTCGCGGCGGCCACGCACGTAGTACAGGAAGCCGACGAAGAGCACGATGAAGGACGCGCCCAACCTGCCACCGCTGATCATGAAGTACGTTTCTGAATCGCTGAGCACGCCCTTGCTGAACAGCGTCAGCGCCACAGAGGCGACGGGCGAGCCGCTTCCGAGCACGTAGGCGTTGAGCCAGCCGAATCCGACGTAGTTCCCGGCTCCGGCCACGTTGAGGCCGTCGAGGATCGGCGTGATGCCTGTTGCACCGCGCTTCATCAGCTGGAGCGACAGGATGAACACGGCCAGCGCCGTGACGAGAGCGGCGGAGCGCCTGAGCGCACGATAGCCAGTGAGGTGGATGGGCACGTGCAGGAGCTGCTCCTCTTCGGAAGGGGCGGCGTGCGCCCGGAAGGCAGCCTTCTGCACGTGCTCCGTCATCTCATCCGCCAGCGTTGGCCTTAGCGCGCTCCGCCGCAATCAATACGCGTGCTACCTCAGGACGCGAGAACTCGTGCGGGGGCTCGATGCCCTGCGTGAGGAACTCGCGCACCTGCGTGCCGCTCAGCGAGATGCGGTCATCGGCGCTGTGGGGGCAGGTCTTGGTTGAGGCCATGCCCTCGCACTTTTTGCAGAAGAAGGTGTGCTCAAAGAACAGCGGCGTGATGCCGAGCCGCTGGGGGTCGAACTCGTCGAAGATGAGCTGGGCGTCGTACGTGCCGTAGTAGTTACCGACGCCGGCGTGGTCCCGCCCGACGATGAAGTGCGAGCAGCCGTAGTTCTTCCGCATGATGGCGTGGAAGATGGCCTCGCGCGGGCCTGCGTACCGCATTGCCGCGGGCAGCACCGAGAGCAGCACGCGGTCCTTCGGGTAGTAGCCGTCGAGCAGCACGCGGTAGCACTCCATGCGGACATCGGCGGGGATGTCGTCGGACTTCGTGTCGCCGACGAGCGGGTGCAGCAGCAGGCCGTCGGTGATCTCGAGCGCGGCTTTCTGGATGTACTCGTGCGCGCGGTGGACGGGGTTGCGGGTTTGGAATCCGACGACGCGCTTCCAGCCACGCTCGACGAACGCGGCGCGCGTCTGCGCGGGGTCCAGGCGGTATTCAGGGAAGGTGGGGTTCGACGGACGCTGGAACACGTGCACCGGCCCGCCCACCAGCAGCTCGTCCTGTGCGTACAGGGCGGCGACACCCGGGTGTTTCTCCTCGATCGTGCGGAAGACCTTCTCGGCCTCGATCGTCTTGTCGTACCCGAAGACGTCGGTGACGGTCATCAGGGCGAGCGGGGTGCCGCTGCCGTCGGTCAGGGCGATCTCGCCCTGGAACGACTTCGCCTGCTCCTTCGAGGCGCTGAGCGTGACCGGGATCGACCAGGGCTGGCCGTCCGGCAGGTGCATCGCTTCGACGACGTGCTCGTACTGCGACGGTGTCATGAAGCCGTCGATGGGCGAGAAACCGCCGTTGGCGAGCAGCTCCAGGTCCGACAACTCGCGCGAGTTGAGCTGGCGCTGCGGGAGCGACTTCGCCTTGTCGGCGAGCGCCTTAGCGGCGTCGCCGGTGACCTCGCGTGGGTTGAGCTTGCCGCCGTGCGGGGGGATAAGTCCGTGTTCGGTTCCGTCTGGCATGTTCAACAATTCCTTACACCTGTGCTCCACAAGCTGAGCAGAAGTTCGTCCCCGTAATCGTGGCGCCACACTGGGAGCAGAACCTCTTCATGGTTGGTGCAGCTGTCGGCGCGGCAGCAGTCGGTGCATAGGGCATGAGGAAGAGGACTGCCAATCCAAGGAACCAGAATAGTGCTGCGAGCCACCCGTAGGACCTAGGCTGGCCTTTGCGTTCCGCCACGGAGGCTCCCCAGCGGTAGAACAGCCAGCTTGGGATTACAAAGACCATCAAAATGATGATCAGTTCTGGAACACCAATGACCATCGCTTTTCTGCTCCGACAATCACCACCGTTACGCAGGGGTCTTCGCGGGGACGTAGCCCAGCTCTTCGAGCTTGGCCATGACCTTGGCGACACTGTCGGCGAGCTCTTCCTGCTCGGAGTCCACGAACATCTCCGGGTTCACCGGCTCCTCGTACGGGTCGCTGACGCCGGTGAAGTTCTTGATCTCGCCCTTGATCGCCTTCTCGTACAGCCCCTTCACATCACGCCGTGTCAGCTCCTCGATCGAGCAGTGGACGTGGACCTCGACGAAGTTGCCGATGCTCGCCTTCACCTCGTCGCGGATCTCGCGGTAGGGCGAAATGGCGGAGGCGAGGACGCAGACGCCGTTGCGAGTGAGGACCTCGGCGACCCAGCCGATGCGCCGGATGTTGGTGTCGCGGTCTTCCTTGCTGAAGCCGAGCCCCTTGCTGAGGTGCGTGCGGACGATGTCTCCGTCGAGCTTCTCGAGCTTCGTGATGCCGCGCTCGCGCAGCAGCGGCTCGATCGCGTCCGCGATGGTGGTCTTGCCGGCGCCGGAGAGCCCGGTGAACCAGACCGTGAAGCCTTCCTGTTCCAACTGTGTTCCTCCCTTTTCCTACTGATTCAGTGGGGCTTCTTCAGCCCACAAATTTGGGGCACGGCACCTTCCGCGCCCCTGGCATATGCTGCGACCCGCAGGCCGCCATTATGTGCGGTACGCGCCTTTCGCGCACCTTGCCCAAATCCAAACGCCTGGCACGGCCGGGCGATTCGGGCGCAGCAGGCTGCGCCCCTACGGCCTCGTCAAGCTCCTACTCCGTCTTCGTGGAGGCGGTCGTAGCCGGTCTGGCCGTCGGGGACGTGCAGGCCGCACTCAACCTTGTCAAACCCCTGCCAGCGGCCGCTGCGCGGGTCGTCGCCCGGGTTCACGGGCCTGGTGCAGTGCGTGCAGCCGATGCTGGGGTAGTTCTGGTCGTGCAGCTCGTTGTAGGGGACGCCGTTGTCGAGGATGTAGGCCCAAACTTGCGACTCCGTCCACGCGGCCAGCGGGTTGATCTTTATCAGGTCGAACTTGCTGTCCCACTCGACGATCTGAATGTCGGCGCGGCTGGCGCTCTGGTCGCGGCGCCGGCCGCTGATCCAGGCGCGTTTGCCATCGAGGGCGCGGCGGTTGGGCTCGACCTTGCGGAGCTGGCAGCAGAGGTCGGGGTCGCGCGACCACAGGGCGTCGCCGTGCTTCGCGGCCTGTTGCTGCGGCGTGATGAGCGACATGTAGCCGGCGGGCGTGAAATCGTACTTCACGGCGCAGACGTCGCGGAGGCGGTAGGTCTCGGGGAAAAGGAAGTCGGTGTCGAGGTAAAACACCTCCACCGACCTGTCGATGCCGTCGTCTGGACGCATCACCATGTCGAGCAGGATCATGCCCGACGGCCCGCCGAACGAGCAGGCGAGCGCGAGCCCCGGCTGGTACTCGCGAGCGGCCCAACGGAGTATCTCCTGCGGGGTCTTGCCCTCGAGCGAGGCGGAGAGCGCCTGAAGCTCGGCCTGGGTGGGTCTTACGGCGGTTTCCTGGGGCATTTTCCACGCTTTCGCTGCGGTGTTTCGGCCGATTTTGAATCTACACCGGGGATTCGTTTTGTAATATCACCTAGTTCCGGGTTCCTCGCCCGATGGCGAGGGTTCGTTTCGCACTTCTTGCTTTGTCTCCGGAAGATGGGCGCAGCAGGCTGCGCCCCTACGGCGACTCTCTGAGCGCCCCTACGGCATCGGCATCTTCAGCCGTTTGGTGCGCGAACTCCAAGCGGGCCGTTGCAGTTTGGTGAAAATTCTTCTTCTCCCCCGATAGCGGCGCGGGCTGGTCTCCTTCGAAGACTCTGCGAAAAAGCCCGCGCTACGTGGCTGGGCGCAGCAGGCTGTCTCCTACGGCGACTCCCTGAGCGCCCCTACGTTTGCGCTAGACGGCGCACTCGCCTTCACCCATGTCGTCGAGGGTGAAGAACTTGGTCTGGCCCCAATCGACGTACGCCATGGGATCCTTGGTGAACTCCGGCACGATCTTGTATTCCGAGAGCAGCTCTTGCACGTATCCCGTGCCCGACCGCGCCGCCCACGAGGCGAACTTCTCGCCGTCGTTGCGCTCGCCCACGTACGTTTCGATGAGCTTCTCGACCGCGTCCGGGATGTAGCGCGCGGGGAGCTTCATGGTGAGCTTCGCGAGCTTGCCGGTTCCGTGGCCGTTACCGCCGAGGAGGAGCTGGAACGCGGGCACCTGGCGCTCCCCCATGCGGATGGCCATGCCGTAGAAGCCGATATCGGCGATGTGGTGCTGACCGCAGGAGTTGGGGCAGCCGCTGACGTTGATGCGAATATCGTTGACGAGCGGGTCGTCATGGTATTGGCCGTTGCCAGCGAGGATGCGATTGCGGATCTCGGTGCCGAGGCCTTTCGACGACGTCACGCCGATGGCGCAGGTGTCGGCGCCGGGGCAGGTGATGACGTCGGAGATGGTCATCGCGTGGTCCTCGGCGAGGCCAATGTCGACAAGCTCGCCGTGGACGGCGGGCAGGTCGTCCTCGTGCACCCAGCGCAGCACGAAGTTTTGCGAGGCGGTGGTGCGGATGTGGCCGGCGGCGTACTTGCGCGCCATCTCGGCCAGCGCGTGCATCTGCTCAACCGTCACGTCGCCGATCGGCAGCAGAACGTAGACGGTGTAGTAGCCCTCGTGCTTCTGCTTGAGGGCGTTGGTGCGGCGCCAGACATCGAAGCCTTCACGCTTCTGCTGCACGCCACCATCGCGGGAGGCCCATGAGCCGTAGCCCGGCGCCTCTTCGAGCAGTGTGAAGTCCGGTTCGCGGAACCGCGGGTCGGATGCCGGCGGCAGCGTCTCCAGCTCGAGCTTCCACAGGCGGCGGAACTCTTCGATGCCGATCTTGCCGACGAGGAACTTGATGCGCGCCTTGTTCTTGTTGCGCCGCTCGCCGAGGCGGTCCCAAACCTTTATCGCGGCCTCGATGCTGCGGAGCTGCTCGCTCACCGGCACGAAGTCGGCGAGGACGTCGGCCATGCGGGGCGCGGCGCCCAGGCCGCCGCCGACGCTCATGCGGAAGCCCTTCTCGCCGTCGCGCTCGACAGCCATGAGGCCGAAATCGTGCATGGGGATGAGGCCGCGGTCGGCCTCGCTGGCGGAGTACGTGATCTTGAACTTGCGCGGGAGCTTCTGGTTGGTGGCGTTGCGCAGGAAGTAGCGCATCGCGGCCTCGGCGTATGGCGTCACGTCGAAGACCGTATCCTCGGCGATGCCGCTGAGGGGGTCGGAGGTGACGTTGCGGACGGTGTGCCCGCAGGCCTCGCGTGTGGTGAGGCCGGTCTCGGCGAGGCGCCGCATGACCTTCGGCGAGTCCTCCAGCATGACGAAGTGGAGCTGGATCGCCTGCCGCGTGGTGACGTGGCCCAGCCGGCGCGGCGTGTACCAGTCGGCGCAGTCAGCGACGGCGTGGAGCTGTTCGGGCGTCATGGTGCCGTGGGGCACCTTGATGCGCATCATCTGGCGGTTGAACTGGCGCTGGCCGTAGGTGCCGTGCTGGAGGCGGAATGGGCGGAAGTCGTCGCCCATCCCCGCGTCGGCGCGCCAGGCGAGGACCTGGCGCTCGAAGTTGTCGATCTCGGCCTTGACGATGGGATCGGCGGTCTTGTCCTGGGCGAACTCTGAAGCTGGGCCGGTTACGGCGGCGACCATGGGACACCTCCCCGCGGAAGCGGGCGCTCCTAAAGTGAATCGACTTAGTCAACATTATCGATCGGCGGGTAAGCGCCAGTCAAGTATCAGCGTATCGGGGCCGGCGGAGGGGCCACAATCCGCAGTGGGGAGGTAGGAGATGGGAGGCTGGAGGTTGAGGCTGGATGGCGGGCGTTCGCCAGTGGTAGTCTCGCGCGAGGGGTGCACATGACTCCGGCGGCAGACCCGGTTGAACTGGTCCGAGGTCCCGCGAGACGCGGAGCCGTCCTGCGCTGCGCCGCGTGTATGACACTTATGACCGCGGAAGGGCCTTTGCCGACAGGCGGGATCAGGTGCTCGTCGTGCGGTGCCACCTTACGAAGCTCTGACCTTGTCGAGTACGCGTCCTTTCGCGAACGAGCCGCTGCGACCGTTCTTGATGCAGTGTTGTGGTTGGGTCCGTTCGCCGTGAGTTTGTGGGCTTTGTTCTTCGTCCTGACGTTGGCGGACTTTCTGCCTGAGGACGAGAACGGAGATCTTACGCCCCGGGCGGTGCTCGCGATGCGGTCCGTCGGAGTTGCCATGGCCGCGGCCTATTTCTGGTTCCTGGAGGCGATCGGCACGAGCCCGGGAAAGCAGCTGGTTGGTCTCTTCGTCGTGAGGTCGCCATCCTGGCGAAGACCCGGGGCGCTCGCCGGCCTCCTGCGCCTCCTCGGGAAGTTGTTAATCGTTCTCTCGCTCGGCGCCAGGGTCGCGCTATCGCGTTTGGACAGGGAGCGTCGAATGCTCCACGAAACCATGAGCGGCACGCGTGTACTGCGCCGGTAGCGACCGCGGCACTGAGCGATAGCCGCTTAGTCCGTGCTTCGCGTGGTGCCTTCGTTAGCGCTAAGCTCCCGCCGATGACTCAAGAGTATGAGTACCGGGGGTTGGTGGCGCAGGCGTGGGACCTGCTGCGCGGGGACTACTCGACGTGGCCGGACCGGCCGTTCTACCGGGCGATCATCGAGCGGCAGGGAGGGCCGGCGCTGGACGTCGGGTGCGGCACCGGGCGCCTGCTGCTGGACTACCTGGCGGCGGCGCTGGACGTGGACGGCGTCGACAATTCGCCGGAGATGCTGGCGATCTGCCGCGAGAAGGCGCGTGCTTCTGGCATCGACGTGCGTGGACGGCTGTTCGAGCAAGAGATGGAGTCGCTTGAGCTGCCACGGCGATACGAGACGATCATCGTGCCCTCAAGCTCGTTCCAGCTACTGACCGACGAAGCGGCGGCCCGGGCGGCGCTGCGCCGGTTCTTCGAACACCTCGCGCCGGGCGGCGTGCTGGTGATGCCCTTCATGTCGAAGCTCTGGCCCGGGAAGGAGACGCCGCCGCAGATGGAGTGGTCGGACTGGCACAAGATCGGCGAGAGAGAGCGTCCGGAAGATGGGGCGACGATCAGGCGGTGGATCCGGGCGCGGTACGACCATGAGCGGCAGTTGCAGCACGAAGAGAACCGGTACGAGGTCCTCGTCGCCGGTGAGGTCGTCGAAATGGAGCTGAACGAGCGGTCGCCCGCGGTGCGATGGTATTCGCAGGCGCAGGCGGCCACGCTGCTCGAGCGGGCGGGGTTCGCGGGCGTGCGGCTGACGGGAGGGTTCACGGAGGAGCCGGCGACGCCCGCGGACGCGACGTTCTGCGTGTTCGGGATACGAGGTTAAGCCGAGGGTGCGCGGACGCCGGTACCCAGGCGGACTTAGCCGCGCCAGCTGACTTCGAAGACGTGGACCGGATCCTCGAACCCGCGGAGCACGACATCGCCGTGATCGGCGAAGAGGAACTGCTTGCCAGCGGCGAGCTCCCGCACGACGTTGGCGGCCAGGATCTGGCCGGGCTCGGCGCGGGCGCAGATGCGGGCGGCAAGCTGGACGGAAGTCCCGAACAAGTCACCGTCTTCGGCGACGGGCTCGCCGGCGTTCAGTCCGATCCGGACACGCACGCGGGATTCCGGGTCGCGTTCGTTGTGTTCCTCGAACGCGCGCTGGATCGAGGAGGCGCAGGTCAGCGCCGAAGAGGCGGTCGCGAACGACGCCATGATGCCGTCGCCCGTGTGCTTGATCTCCGTCCCCGCGTTCGTGCGCAGAGCGTCGCGGATGATGCCGTTGTGCGTGTGCAGCACCCGCTGGGCCCCGGCATCCCCGAGGCGGCGCGTCATCGTGGTGGACGCCTCGATGTCGGTGAACATGATCGTCAGGAGGCCCGAAACCGTGGCCGGTGCGGCCCGGTCAGTCGCGTCCTCGGGCGCCACGAACTCCATGATCATGCGGTTGATCTGTTCGTACGAGCCGATCGGGGCATGATCACCCTTGTACTGTGAGAGCGTGGCGTTGGGAATGGCGCCGGCCAGACGGCGCGCGTGCTCGAAGGGCACCGCCTTGTCCGTCTCGCTGTGGATGACCAGCGTGGGCGCCTGCACCTGAGCGAGCAGGTCACGCACGTCGGTATCGACGTTCGCACGCAACATGGCCGCCGCATCCGGGCGGGTCGCGGCCTCACGCTGATACAAGACAAACCGTTCCTGTATCTCCTTGCTCGCGCTTGGCACGAAGATGCTCGCCATCGTCGCGGAGCCCAGTCCCCACTCCGCGCCGATCAGGGCGATAAGAGCTTCGGTGGTGTCGGAGCGGCCAAGGTGCGCGTAGGTGCCCTGAAGTATGAGATGCGACACGCGCTCCGGATGGCGGACGGCGTGGGCGATCGCAACCGGCCCGCCTTCGGACATACCTCGCACGGCGTAGCGGCTCAGTTTCAGGCGATCGATGACAGCTTCGAGGTCCAGCAGGCGCGGCTCGATGCTGAAGTCGCTGGCGCCCCGGTCCGACAGGCCCGTACCGCGCTTGTCGTACCGGACGAGCGTGAAGTGCCGGGCGAGCTCCTCGAAGCTCTCGCGGCTCGGCGAGTCGGGCTCCATGTCAAGTTCAAGGTGGCTGACCCAGCCGGGCACCAGAACGAGCGGATAGCCGTCGCCGAGGACCGCGAAGGCGATCTGGACGCCGTCGCTGGTGGTGCAGAACTGGACACGCTGCTGCATTCGGGGAGCATAACACGGCCGGGAGGCGCGGTTGCGTGGCGTTACGCCAGGGTGAAGCCTTCGTAGCCGTTGGCGGCGACTTCGTCGCACTTCTGGGTGTAGAGGTTGAGGCCGCCGATGTAGGGCATGAAGACGCGCGGCTTGCCGGGGATGTTGGCGCCCATGTACCAGGAGTCAGCCCTGGGGAAGAGCGTGAGGTTGGCGACCTGGTTCACGTGCTCGACCCAGGCGTCCTGCGCCTCGACCGCCGGCTCGATGGTCCGGAGGCCGTGCTCGAGGAGGTACTCCACGCAGGCGGTGATCCAGTCGACGTGCTGCTCGATGGAGACGATCATGTTGGTGAGGACGGACGGGCTGCCGGGGCCGGTGATGGTGAAAAGATTGGGGAAGCCGGCGACCTGCAGGCCCAGGTACGTGCGCGGGCCAGCCGACCATGCGTCCGCAAGCGGCCGGCCGCCGCGGCCCCTGATATCGACGGCGAGCAGCGCGCCCGTCATGGCGTCGAAGCCGGTGGCGAAGACGAGACAGTCGAACTCGTATGCGGCGTCGCTGGTGCGGAGGCCCTTCGGGGTGATCTCTTCGATCGGGCCAGAACGGACGTCGACCAGGGTGACGTTGTCGCGGTTGAAGGTCTCGAAGTAGTCCGTGTCGACGCAGAGCCGCTTGGTGGCGAAGGGGTAGTCCTGCGGGCAGAGAAGCTCGGCCGTTGCCGGGTCCTTCACGATGCTGCGGATCTTCTTCCGGACGAAGTCGGCGGCGGTCTCATTCGCTTCGGGGGAGATCACGAGATCGATGAAGGCGCCGCCCATGCCCAGCCCGCCGTACTGCCAACGGGCCTCGAACTCCTCCAGGCGCTCCGCCTCCGAGACCTGCATCGCGGACCGCTCGCTGGGTGCGCGCGAGACGACGCCGGCCGCCGATGCGCGGGCGCGCCGGCGGACCTCGGTGTACTGCTCCGTCATCCGGCGCTCGACCTCGTGGTCGATGGGGCCGTTGTGCGCCGGGATGCTGAAGTTGGCGGTGCGCTGGAAGACGGTGAGGTGCGCCGCCTGGCGCGCGATGTGCGGGATCGACTGGATGGCTGACGAGCCGGTGCCGATGACGCCGACGCGCTTGCCGGTGAAGTCGACGCCCTCGTGGGGCCAGTAGCCGGTGTGGTACCAGTCGCCCTCGAACGACTCGAGTCCCTTGAAGCCGGGGTGCCGGGGCGCGGAGAGGCAGCCGGTCGCCATGATGCAGAAGGCGGCGGAGATGCGGTCACGTCGATCGGTTTCGATTTGCCAGCGCGACGACGCCTCGTCGAAGTGCGCCTTCGTTAGGCGCGTCTCGAACTGGATGTCGCGGCGCAGGTCGAGCCGGTCGGCGACGTGGTTGATGTAGCGCAGGATCTCCGGCTGGGAGGCATAGCGCTCGGACCACTTCCACTCGCGCGGGAGGTCGTCGTCGAACCCGTACTGGTACTCCAGGCTCTCGATGTCGCAGCGCGCGCCGGGGTAGCGGTTCCAGTACCAGGTCCCGCCGACGCCATCCGCAGCCTCGATCACGCGCGCGGACAGCCCGAGGCCGCGCAGACGGTGCAGCATGTACAGGCCGGCGAACCCGGCCCCAACGATGATGGCATCATATGCGGCGTCGAAGGCAGTGGTGCTGTGCACCGGCCCGGTTGCCGGATGCGGTTGAGCGATCGCAGTCATGCGGACGATCTTAGCACGAGCTAAAACGGATGCGGTACACTCGGCGCTTAGCCACGCGGCCCGTATCGGAGGTGTTGAATGATTCGACCTGTCAGCCTGTTGCTGTCGATCGCCGCCGCGCTCATCGCCGTGAGCGCCGCCGGGTGTGGAGGCGGCGGCGATGAAGCCGCAGGCGGAACGCCGACGGCGGACACGCGCACCGCGGACACCGGTACATCGCCAGGGAGTGAACCCAGCGTCCCGCCAGGCGAGAGTGGTCCGAGCGCCACGCCCGTCCCGAGCGACACGCCGGAGCCCACGGAGACGAGCACGCCCACGGCGACGCCGACCGTTGCGGCGGTGACGTTCACCAGCCCGGACTCCAGTAACGGGACCAAGACGGCCGGGAGCTTCGGGCTGTTCGGCATCGTGTACGCAGACTCGTCGTACGGATCAGTGCCCGGGCAGAACCGGGCGCAGGTGACCGCGTACGTGAATGTGGGGATCAACGAGCGGCCGTCGGCGTCGGCATGGCTGTCGAACCTGTTCCGTGTGCCGGGTGAGGGGACGACGCCGATCACGGCACAGATCTCGACGGGCGTGAACTGGCAGGGGGTCCTGGCCGGAAACGGCGCCGGCGGCACACGCGCGGCGGTGAGCATCACGCTGAGCGTGCTAGACGAGGACGACAGGGTCATCGCTTCGGAGGAAGTGCATTCGCTCGAGCAACGCGAGTCAGTGTTGACGCTCGGCGGATTCGGCGACATCGACCGGGCGGACGTCGACATGTCGGTCGCGCTGGTGCCGGGGCGCCTGTATGAGCTACGGCTGACGGTGACGTGCGAGGCGAGTTCGGGCTTTATCGGCGTGGCGACTCACTGCATCTACGGACCGAGCGATACGTACGACGACGGATTTGTGGCGTGGGAACCGCGCACGATCCTGTTCGTGCCCTGACACCGGAACCGCCGACGGCCGACGGCCGCGGTCCGCGAGGCCGTGGCCCTCGGGTCTGACGCGCTCAGTTTCGGGAAGGGGCAGCTTTACGTCGAGAGGTCGACCCGCGTGCCGGCGCCGGGGTAAAGCGCCCGGCGCTGGGGCAGAGGTCGCGGAGCACACAGTCCCCGCAGGCGGGGCGCTGGGCGCTGCAGGTGCGGCGGCCGTGCTTGATGAGCCCGATGTGGAAGGCGTAGTACTCCTGCGGGGGCACGGCCGCCTCGAGCAGAGCGTGCGCTTTCTCGGGCGTCATCGCCGCCTTACCCGCGCGCTCGGGGATGAGGCCGAGGCGGGTGGCGACGCGGAAGACGTGGGTATCGACCGGCATGGCCGGCATGCCGAGGGCGAACAGCAGGACGCAGGCGACGGTCTTGGGGCCGACGCCGTGGATGCCGCGCAGCCACTCGCGCGCCTCCTCCAGCGGCAGGCCGGCCAGAAAGGCGAGGTCGAAGCCGCCGGTGCGCTCCTTGATGTCGCGAAGGGCGGCCTGGATGCGCGGCGCCTTTGTGGGGGCGAGGCCGCCGGGCTGGATGGCCGCGATCAGCTCGGGCAGGCGCGCCTCTACCACATCGTCCCAGGTGGGGAGGCGCTGGAGCAGGCGGGCGAAGGCGCGGCCGGAGTTGGTGTCGGAGGTGTTCTGGGAGAGGATGGTGAGGACCAGCTCTGACGTGGGATCCTGGTGCGGGCGCCAATCGGGGATGCCGTAGGCCTCGTCGAGGCGACGGATGATCTCCGTGATGCGAGCACTGGTCCTGGGGCGAGGCACGGCGGCAGCATAACGGCTGAAGCTGGAGGCTGGAATCGCGCGAAGTGAGAAGGGCGGGTCGCAGCGACCCGCCCTTCACTTTCGATTTGAACGAACACGGCGCTAGTTCACGATCCGGATGTTCGCGTGGGTCGAGCCGAGCTGGCTGGCCCAGGCGAAGCCGTCCTCCGTGTTGTAAAAGAAGATATCGACCCACGGCGAGCTGAGCATGCCCCGGTCCAGGCACTCGTACGTGCGGCCCGTGGGATCATTGTCGATGGTGAACTTCGTGCCGAAAGGCATGTCGGCGCTACAGGCGGCAGCCCCGTCGAACACGGCCACGCCGCTGGACATGCCACCACAGAATCCTCCGCCGCGGCCCTGGCACCCGTAGATCGTGATACGGGCGGCGATCACCGTGCCCGCGGCATAGCCGGAGGCGCGGTTCAGGCTCGAAGGCTGCCCGGGGATGGGCAGGCCCGCGGCCCGGGCCTCCTCGGCAGCCTTGGCGACCTTCTCACGCTCGCCCCAGTTGTACAGCGCGATCAGCGTGTCGATCTCGCGCTGGCGGGTGACGCCGGCCACGAGCGCGGCGCCGCGGTCGGAAGCCGACGGGATCGCGGCGGCGTAGGCCTGCTCCCACCCGGTGCCCGCCGCTGAGCCGGCCCGCAGGTCCGCGGACGGGCCCATCACCTGCGCCACGGCGGGCGAGCCACGGAGGCCGCCGGCCACGGCGGTGGCGACGGGCGCGAACGATGCGATGAGCGCTGCCAGGAAGAGCACCGCCAGCCCGAGCAGGCTGGCGTGGCCGATACGCCGGGTGACGGCCTCTCGGGAGGCGGCCTGGCGAGAGGCGGCGGTGACGCGGTGCGGAGACGCCGCGATAGCCTCGGCGAAGGCCGGCCGAAGGGCGGCGCCCTGCCGGCCACGTTCGTTCAGGAGTACCAGGCCCACCGATGCGGCGGTCCCGGCGACCAGCATGGCCGCCCTGGCACCCGAGACGAGTCCCTTACTCAGATTGTCCTCCTATTCCCAAGCGGGGTCCTTTGCCCTCATCCGCTCCCGGCAGGCGCCCGCCGAAAACTTCCGGCAGAAAAAATGCCTGACAGGACCGGGCGGCACCCGTCCGAAGGCGGGTGCAAAACGGGCGCATTATAACCGCGAGAATCTGCGGATCAAGGCCGATCGGCCCAGGAGTCACCCTGATTTCTGGGTGATGTCCACCCCTAGTACCATTCGTTAGAGAGCGTTTTTTGAATCTGCCGCGGCCGATTTGAGGGCTTTACATCTGCCTCTGCGAAAAATTTCACCAAATAGTCCCGGAGGACCGGGGCAGGACTGCAAGCCACCTGAAAGCTCGCTCCTGACGCTCGTCATCGAGCTTGTAAGGCGGGTTGTTTGCCCCGCGGCGATGAGTTAGGCCGACACCCGAACTGAGTTTCTAGTATTCACGGGACTGATCGTCCGACTGCGCGCGTATAGATCTCGACCGAAGTGGCGATCCGCACCGCAGGTATGTGCGTTTCGCCGCGGCACGCGTCGTGCGCGCCAAGAAGGCGGCCGATGCGGGCCGCCCTCCGGTTCTTCACGAGGTGGTGCGCGTTACACGCGCTCGAAGATCGTCGCGATGCCCTGGCCGCCGCCGATGCAGAGGCTGACGAGGCCGTACTTCGAAGCGCGGCGCTCCATCTCGTACATCAGCTTGACCGTGAGGATGGCGCCGGTCGCACCCAGAGGGTGGCCGAGGGCGATGGCGCCGCCGTTGACGTTTGTCTTCTCCGTGTCGAGATGCAGGGCGGTGCTGCAGGCGGCCGCTACCGACGCAAACGCCTCGTTCAGCTCGACGAGGTCGATCTGGTCGACGGTAAGGTTGGCCTTCTTGAGGACCTTCGTGACGGCGGAGATCGGTCCGCTGCCCATGATCCGGGGCTCGACGCCGGCCTCGGCGCGCGCGACCAGCTTCATCTGAGGCTTCAGGCCCAGTTCGCGGGCCTTCGAGGAGGACATAACCACCACGGCAGCGGCGCCGTCATTGATGCCGGAGGCGTTGGCGGCGGTGACCATGCCGCCCTCCTTGAAGGCGGGCCGCAGCTTCGCCAGGGCCTCCATGCTGGTCTGGCGGGGGTGCTCGTCCTTGTCGATGGTGACGGTTTCCTTCCCCTGCTTCACTTCGACCGGGACGATCTCGTCCTTGAACTTGCCGGCGGCCACGGCCGCGGACGCCCGCTCCTGGGAGCGCATGGCGTACTCATCCTGGGTCTGGCGGGAGACCTCGTACTGCTCGGCCAGGTTCTCCGCCGTGATGCCCATATGGACCTTGTCGAAGGGGTCGGCCAGCAGGTGGAGGATGCCGTCCTCGAGGGTGCCGTTGCCCATGCGGTAGCCGGTGCGGCCCTGGCGGACGTAGTAGGGCATCATCGTCATGTTCTCGGCGCCGCCGGCGACCACGATCTCGGCGTCGCCGGTCTCGATGTAGCGGGCGGCGGTGTTGATGGCCTCCAGGCCGGAGCCGCAGATGCGGTTCACAGTCAGGGCCGGGGTCTCGACGGGCATGCCGGCCTTCACGGAGGCATAGCGCGAGAGGTAGCCGTCCTCCATCACCTGGCCGACGCAGCCCATGATGACGTGGTCGACCTGCTCGGGCTTCAGGCCGGCCCGGGCGACGGCCTCCTTGATGACGATGGCACCGAGGTCGGAGGCGGGGGTGTTGCTGAAGCCGCCCTGGAACCTGCCAATGGCCGTCCGGGCGCCGCTGACGATGACGACGGCTTTCGCTACGTCTTCCATATTGTTGTCTCCAATCGCCGGAGCGGCGCGCTGGTGGCCGGGCGCGGCCCTTCTATGAAGGGGAAAGCGGATCGAGTATAGGAACGCCGTGCGAGGCGGTCAATTCAGCCTAGCACCATTCAGCCTAGCACCACCGTCAACCATGGCGGCGCCGTGGCCCGCCAGCTACTACCCCCGGCGGGGCGAGAGCAGGCCGTGGTCGCCGTCGTCCCGCTTGTAGAGGACGGCGTAGTCGTCGGTCGCCTCGTCGAGGAACAGGTAGAAGTCGTGGCCGAGGAGGTCCATCTGGGCGAGGGCCTCCTCCTGCGAGATCGGCTTTGCGGTGAAGTGCTTCACCCGGACGATCTTGCCCAGGACGTACTCCTCCTCTTCGTCCGGCTCGGAGGCGGGCGGCGGGGCGGGAGAGTTGAGGGCGTCGGCCGCGATCTCCTTCGCGGGTTGGTGGCGGCCGTGCAGGCGCTTCTTGTGGCGGCGGGCCTGCCGGGAGAGCACGTCTGCGGCCGCGTCGAGGGCCACGCGGGGGTCGGCGGCGCGCTCCTCGGCGCGGAGGATGGAGGAGCCGCTGCGTACGGTCACCTGGACGGCGTAGCGGTGGGCGGCGGCGCGCGTCTCTTCGTGCTCGACCTCGATGACCACCTCGTCGACGCGGGGCAGCCAGCGCTCGAGCCGGGCGAGCTTCTCGGCGGCGTGGGGCTCGAAGTCGTCGAAGAGGGATGTGTGGTGGGTGCGAATGGTCAGGTTCATAGCGGATTATAGGCCGAGGCTGGGGCGGGGCTACAGGCACCGGTTTCCGGCGTTTCGACCGGCATTTCCCTCGTTATGGTCCCCGGACGACGCAGTCGGCCAGGGCAACCTGCATCAAACGGGGGGGAGCGACGCTGCGCCGACAATCACAAGCTGCCCAGCCTCCCGGGCCCGGATAGAATGGTGGCCATGGGCGGCCTGTCACCCTTCAGCCTGTACACACTCGATCGGGACCTCACCCGAGAGCAGCTTATCGCAGCGCTGGCCGACACGCCCGGGCGCGTTCAGCAGCTCCTCGCGGGACAGACCGATCACGCTCTGAACCGCCGCGATACCGATGCAGGCTGGTCGCCGATCGAAATCGTCCGTCACGTCCGCGACGCCGTGCAGGTGTATGGCATGCGTTTCAAGTGGATGATCCTGCAGGACGACCCCTTCCTGCCCAGTTTCGATGAGAATCGCTGGAGCGCCAATAGCCCCGACGGCCCATCGGAGGTCAGCAGCGTGGTTGGCGAGGTGGAAGCGTACCGGAGCGAAACCGTGCGACTCCTGCGGGCACTGTCGCCGGACGGGTGGTCGCGCCGGGGACGGCACGAGGTCCTGGGGGCCGTGGAATTGGAGCCGTACGTACGACACCAGCTCGCGCACGAGGAGCAACACCTCGATCAACTGCGCGATGCCCTGCGGACGGCGTAGCGGCCTCGTTTCGGGTCATTCACGGCACCGCGCCGCATCGCGCCGCTACACTGACGGCGTGAGCGATCCGAACTACAACTCGGACAAGGCGCGAGACTTCGTCGAACTGACTCCGGAAGAGCGGTACGTCATCGAGGGGAAGGGGACGGAGCGGCCGTTCTCGGGGGAGTACGATGACTTCTACCAGGCCGGCACGTACACCTGCCGCCGCTGTGACGCGCCGCTGTACCGGTCCGACGACAAGTTCGTCGCGCACTGCGGCTGGCCAGCGTTCGACGACGAGATCCCCGGCGCGGTCAGGCGCCTCCCGGACCCGGACGGCGAGCGCACCGAGATCGAGTGCGCGGGCTGCGGCGGGCACCTGGGCCACGTCTTCCTGGGCGAGCACCTGACGGAGAAAGACACGAGGCACTGCGTGAACTCGCTCAGTATGCGGTTCCTGCCGGCAGGCTGACCTCGTATCCCGCTGTTCGCGGGATCTCCGCCTTCGGCTGCGACTGCGTGAACTCACTCTCGATGCGGTTCGTGCCGGCAGGCTGACCTCGTATCCCGCTGTTCGCGGGATCTCCGCCTTCGGCTGCGACTGCGTGAATTCATTCTCGATGCGGTTCGTCCCCGCCGACTAACCACGCGGGTCAGGTCGCCGGGCCGTCCGGGCGATGTACAGTGTCCGCGTGAACGACACCGACCCCCAGTCCTCCGGCGGCCACCGATGGTTCGCGGCGGTGTACGACCGGCTCCAGAGCCGCGCGGAACGCGGGCCGCTGGGCCGGATGCGGCGCGATCTGCTGGCCGAGGTGCGCGGCGACGTGCTGGAGATCGGCGCGGGGACCGGGGCCAACTTCGATCACTATCCCGCGGAGGCGCGCGTGGTCGCGCTGGAGCCGGACCCGCACATGCTGAAACGCGCGCGGACGCGGCTCGAGGGCCTGGGCCACACGAACATCGAGATCCGCCTTGCGCCTGCCGAGACGCTGCCGGTGGACGACGCCTCGTTCGACATCGTGGTCTCCACGTTGGTGCTGTGCACCGTCAGCGACCCGGCGCAGGCGCTGGCGGAGATACGGCGCGTGCTGCGTCCGGGCGGGCGGCTGCTGTTCATCGAGCACGTGCGCGGAATCGGGCTGCTGGCGCGGTTCCAAGACGCGATCCGGCCCGCGTGGTCGTGGGTGAGCGCGGGCTGCCAGATCAACCGGACGACGGAGGACGCGATGCGCGATGCGGGGTTCGACGTAACGATCGAGCAGCGCACCAAAGTGATGCCTGTCCTGCCGGTGATTCTGGGCACCGCCAGCCCTCCATGACCACGGAGGTCGTCATTGTCACCGCGCCGCGGCAGCGGGAGGACGCGTACGCGGTGCGCATCGCCGTCTTCGTCGATGAGCAGGGCATCTCGCGCGATGACGAGCTGGACGAGCTGGACGCGACGGCTGTCCACTGCGCCGGGTACGTCGACGGAGAGGCAGTCGCAGCCGGGCGTCTCGTGGTCAACGACGGCTACGGCAAGATCGGCCGCATGGCGGTGCTCAGGGACCATCGCGGCGGCGGGCTGGGCGCGCGGGTGCTCGACGCGCTGGAGCGGGAGGGCGCGGCGCGCGGGTTGCGGGTGTTCCGGCTCAGCGCGCAGCTCTCGGCGCGGGGGTTCTACGACCGGCTGGGATATAGGGTCGACGGCGGCGTGTACGACGAGGTGGGGATCCCCCACATCGCGATGGTCAAGCGGGTCGAACCACGCTCGAACAGCGAGCGCTAAGGACACTTGCCGAAGAACTGCAGCATCAGGAGCTGGTCGCCGGAGTTGATGGGGCCGTCTTTGTTCAGGTCGTAGTTCGCCAGCTTCGCCGGCGGCGGCGCGCGCAGGTACTCCTGCAGCAGGAGGAGCTGGTCGCCTGAGTTCACCTTCAGGTCGTTGTTCAGCGAGATCGCCTCGCACCCGTCGGCGCCGGGGTCGGTGTCGGAGTCCGCGTTCGCGGGATCGGAGCCGTAGCCGCAGAACTCGATATAGTCCCGCAGGCCGTCGCCATCCGTATCCGCTATCACCGACACGCCGAGGTACGACGCGCACGCCGCCGCTGTTGGCTTGCTCCCCGCGCTCGTCGGATCCGTGCCGAGCGTGCACTCGGCGCCGTCGGTCACGCGGTCGCCGTCGGTATCGAGCGCCGTTGGCGAGGAAGCGGGGCAGCCACCCGGCGGGCTGAGTTCGTCTGCATCGGGCATGCCGTCGTTGTCGTCGTCGGGGTCGCAGGCGTCGCCCTCAGCGTCGGAGTTCGTGCGGCTCAGGTCGTCGGCATGCAGCCCTTCGGCGCTGATGAGGTTGGCGTCGGTGTTCTCCTGGCCGGGGTTGTAGTCCGCCGGGGCAGTTGTCGAGCGAGGCGGCGATCCCATCGCCGTCGGCGTCGACGGGCGTGGGCGTCGCGGTCGGTATCGCGGTAGGCGTGGGCGTAGGGGAGGGAAGTGTGTGGACCTCGAACAGCGAGAGCTGCGCGCCAAAACAGAGTCCTGCGTTCGTGACAACGGGATTGCAGCTCATGAGCTCCGTGACAACCTCATCGTAGACATTCACGTCCAATAGCGAGAGCGGGACATTCCCCTGGGATGCGGTGAGGGGAACGTCGTACGACACCCGCACCAGGGCGACATGGCCGGGACCTGCCGGCAATGAACCGGGCCCCGTTGCCCCGGGATTCGAGCACGATGCCACCGAGGTGTCCCCATTCGCATTGTTGCCGTCTATATCGGGCTGCATCGGATCGCATGACCACGGGCCGCCGGATAGCGCCTGACCGCTCTCGGATATCTCGAGGAAGTTCGGATTACAGTTGAGCTTCGGCGCAGCGCAGGGCGGGTTCAGCGCGTCCAGTCGCGACGTATCCGGATTCCTGACCGTGAGGTGAATGCCGCGACGAGAACGTCGGTACCAGTGGAATTGCCAATCGTGATATCGACGCTCGCGGTCGTCGCCCCGGCGAACTGCGGAAGCGGAACGAGGCAGCTTGTGTCAGTCGCTGGCGTGCTCGTATCGCAGTCAATCGCCATGTGGAACATGCCCGTCGTGTCCGTCGGGCCGTGGTAGAGCTCCGCGAACGCGCGCGGGTCCACCCGGCCGTAGGGCAGGCCGACAACAGCGGCGAGCGCGCCGAGCGCAAGCCCGAGGATGGCAAGCGGCAACACCGGCCTATTCATGGGATCCCCCGCGAGTCTGATCTTACACCAGCATGTCAAGTAGATCTACGAGCAATCTCGCGCGCTGTCGGGCGCTTCACCCGCGGGCGGGGCGGGCCTATACTAGCGCCACTGCAACAGGAGCGGACGCAGCAACGACGGAGCCAGTGACATGAGCGACAACACCAGGGACGAGCATGCGTATCGCGGCGCCAACGGAGGACACGGTGGGCCCCTGGCGGGCGTGCGCGTGCTGGAGTTCTCGGAGATCATCGCGGCGCCGTTCGGCGGGATGCTGCTGGCGGACATGGGCGCCGACGTCATCAAGGTCGAGCCGCCGCTGGGGGAGCCCTGGCGCGGGTTCCAGCCGCTGGGGCTGCGCGAGGGACGCGGCTACATCTCGCTCAACCGCGGCAAGAAGGGCATCACGCTGGACCTGACGACACCGGAGGCGCGCGAAATCGTGCAGGAGCTTGCCCGCCGCGCCGACGTCGTGATCATCAACTACCGCCCCGACGTCCCGGCCAAGCTGGGCATCGACTACGCGACGCTCTCGGCGATGAACCCGCGGCTGGTGTACTGCGACAACACGGCGTTCGGGCGCAAGGGGCCGTACGCGCACCGCCCGGGCTACGACCTCATCGCGCAGGCGCTCACTGGCCTCATGACCGTCGAGGGGCGGCGAGAGGAGAGCGGTGTGCCGCTGCTGAATGCGCTTCCCTCCGCCGACATCTCGACCGGGATGGCGATCGCATGGGGCGTGTGCGCGGCGCTGTACTCGCGCGAGCGCACGGCGCGCGGGCAGTACATCTCGACGTCGCTGATGGCGAGCGCGCTGGCGATCCAGAACACGCGGCTGATGTCGATCGAGGCCGTCGACACGGAGGCGCGGGAGACCGCCATCACGAAGATCAACGACCTGCGCCAAAGCGGCGCGCCGTACAAGGAGCAGCTCGACGTGATCGCGGGCGTGCGGCCCGCGCTCGGCAACATTTACTACCGGTGTTACCAGACCGGGGACGGCTTCGTCGCGGTGGGGTGCCTCAGCACGCCCCTGCGACGGAAGCTGCTGGGCGCTACCGGCATCGAGGACTGGCGCGTGGGCAAGCGCCCGGACGAGATCGACTATACGAATCCCGAGGTGTTGCAGTTCTGCAAGGGGTTGGTGGCCGAGGCGGAGGCGCTGTTTCGGTCGAAGCCGACGGCGGAGTGGCTGCACATCCTCGATAACTCCGGCGTGCCCGCCGGGAAGGTGCAGTTCACGGAGGAGCTGCTGGAGGATCCCCAGGTGCTGGAGAACGGCTACATCACGGCCTTCGACCATCCGCTGATGGGCCCCATCCGGATGGCCGGGCCGATGATCCAGATGAGCGAGACGCCGCTGGCCCCGCAGGGCCCGTCGCCGACGCTGGGCCAGCACACGGAGGGCATCCTCCGCGACGAGCTGGGTTATAGCGATGAGCGCATCGAGGCGCTGCGGGCGGCGGGAGTGCTGGGACAGGCCCAGCTCGCCGAGTAGGCGTCGGCCCGCCGCGGTTACCGACGTGTGACATTCTGGGTGCCGGGGCGCGCGTTGAGCCGAACGGCCCTACTGCGCGGACGGGGGCGTCCACGACACTGGAAGGAGCGAGGTGCAGCGATGGCCAACGGCACGCAGGAGCCCGCGAAGTACCAGAACATCGAGCTGGCGTTCCGGACGCTGAAGCAGGAGTGCACGCGCTGCGCGTCGGAGCTGCAGCCGGAGTGGCAGTTCTGCGCGCACTGTGACGCCCGCCTGGCGACGGAGTGTCCGTCATGCGGCGTCCCGCTGCCCCCCGCCGGCGCCAGCCACTGCGGCCACTGCGGCCTCGTGTTCCTGCGGCAGGTCTGACTGGCCTACAGGCAGAACCCTTCCGGGTCGTAGCGGCAGGAGTGTGCGGAGATGAACTCCACGACGGCGTCCTCGTCGTAGTCCTGGTACGTGAAGTCCATCACGCGCGTCCACGACGAAAGCCCGATCTCGCCTACCGGCAGATCCGTGTCGCGCGCCATTGCCACGCGGTCATCGAAGTTATCGATGCGGTCGTTCACGACATCTTCCAACCGCTGCACTACATCCTCGCAGGCGGCATCACCATCAGCGCAGTGATACCCACAAACACTCCCGCGTGCTCGAGGATGTGCGGTATGGAGTCGCGGGGGATCTCGATGTCATGCGGGTACACGTCGGGGTCTGGCGGGATGTTGATCATGAGGCCTCCGCCAAGATCGACGTTCCGTTGCACGCCAAGGTGCTCTCCCGACGATGGCAGATTGCTCAGGTAGCACCTGTTGACAGGCCCCACTGTCTCAATCTCGATTTCGGGGTCGCTTGTGTCGGAATGAGGCACGCCAGTGCAGAAGGGCGTCATCAGGTGCCCGATGAGCCCACCGTCGAAGTGGCCGCGCCCTTGCGAGGGCACGAAGGTGCCGGGAAGATCAGCGCTGTCGTCCCGCTCGCCGCGCTCCGCCGCGGACGGGGTCCGGGGCCTTTGCGTTTCCTGCTCGACGATCTCGCCGCTGCCAGCCATGGCTGTCTGGATGTCCGCCGCGGCAACGTATGTGCTGAGGGGCTGAGGTGTAGTCCGGATCACACCCTCACCGCGCACCGCGGTGTCTCGAGGACGCGACGTGGTCGCCTCGTCGTCACTCGAACCATCGAGCACGAAGACCAGCGCGAAGACGCCTGCGCCCACCAGGAACAGGAGCGACGCGGCCACGCCCGCCAACAAGAGTCTCGAACTACCCATGTTCACCATGCGCTCGAGTCGCGCCTACACCACGTCCGGGAGGCGCTCCAGCAGCGCCTCCACCAGCCCCGACACCGGCACCCGCACCTGCGCCATGCTGTCGCGCTCGCGGATGGTGACGGCGTTGTCTTCTTCGACGGTCTGGAAATCGACCGTGACGCACAAGGGCGTGCCGATCTCGTCCTGGCGGCGGTAGCGCCGGCCGATGCTCTGCGCGTCGTCGTACTGCGTCATCCAGTGCTTGCGAACCAACGCGTGCACCTCGCGCGCCTTCGGCGTCAGCTTCTCGTTGCGGGAGAGCGGCAGCACCGCCACCTTGATCGGCGCGATCGCGGGGTGCAGGTGCAGGACGACGCGCTTCTCGCCCTTGTCGTCGACCTCCTCGTCGTACGCGTCCGTCATGAAGGCGAGCATGCACCGCCCGACACCGAGCGCCGGCTCGATGACGTGCGGCACGATGTGCTCCTTGCGCTCTTCGTCGAAGTACGAGAGCTGCTTGCCGCTGGAGCTGGCGTGCTGCGTCAGGTCGTACGCGCCGCGATGCGCTACGCCCTCCAGCTCGCCCCAGCCCATCGGAAACAAGTACTCGAAGTCCGACGTCGCCTGCGAGTAGTGCGACAGCTCCTCCTTCGCGTGGGCGCGCACCCGCAGGTTCTCCATCTTCAGCCCGAAGCGCGCGTACCAGTTGCGACGTTCCTCGATCCACGTCTGGTGCAACTCCAGCGACGTCTCCGGATAGCAGAAGTACTCCATCTCCATGATCTCGAGCTCGCGCACGCGGAAGATGAAGTTGCGGGGGGTGATCTCGTTGCGGAACGACTTGCCGATCTGCGCGACGCCGAACGGCAGCTTGCGGCGCATCGAGTTCAGCACATTCTCGAAGTTCACGAAGATGCCCTGCGCCGTCTCGGGACGCAGGTACACGGTCGCCGCGTCGTCCTGCACCGGCCCGAGGAACGTGCGCAGCATCAGGTTGAACATACGGGGCTCGGTGAACTGCCCGCGCTGTCCGCAGTTGGGGCAGACGTCGGACTGCAGCTCGTCCTCGCGGAAGCGCGACTGGCAGTTGCGGCAGTCCACCATGGGGTCGACGAAGGTGTCGACGTGGCCGCTGGCCTTCCACACCTGCGGGTGCATGAGGATCGCGGCGTCGATACCGACGATGTCGTCGCGCTCCTGCACCATGGCCCGCCACCAGGCGCGCTTGATGTTCGCCGTCATCTCGACGCCGAGCGGTCCGTAGTCCCAGGCGCCCTGCAAACCGCCGTAGATCTCGCTGGACTGGAAGATGAATCCGCGCCGCTTGCAGAGGGAGACCAGGGTCTCCATATCGAGGCGCGGCTTCTGGGCGTCTGGCTCTGACACGTTCGATGCTCCTGAGGTGATAGGTGTTAGGTTCTAGGTTATAGGGGATCCCGGCGGCAGCACAGGCGAACCCGCCTTCGTACCACCCCATCTCTCACCTCCCACTTCTCGCACCCCACCCCTGAGTTTGACGGCCTGATCCCGCGGCCATACCCTGCCACAAGCGGGGTTCGGACGGAGGCGCTGTGCAGGAGCACCTGAAGCTGGTCATCATCATCGCCGCGGACGCGGATGCCGAGAAGCTGACGCGGAAGCTGGTCGAGCAGGGGTATCCGGCGACGAAGGTGAGCAGCACGGGCGGCTTCCTCCGCAAGGGCAACGCCACCATCCTCTCCGGCGTCGAGGCCTCCGAGGTCGACTCCATCATCGCCATGGTCCGGTCGGAGTGCTACGCGCGCAGCGAGTACGTCCCCGTCCAGACGCTCCCCTTCTTCGGCGAGGGCTCCGTCATGCAGGAGCCCATCGAGGTGCGGACGGGCGGGGCGATCGTGTTCGTGATGGACGTCGAGCGGTTTGAAAAGACGTGATCTAGTCGTTAGTGATTAGTCGTTAGGACTCCGTCAACGGAGACGGCACGCGCCCCTATCTGGTTCGTTCCTTGACCAACGATCCTGACTGGCACACGCTCAACACAGTGCGGAAGCAAACCAGTGTCCCTCGAGACCGCCATCGACCGAACCATCAAGCGTGTGGCGCCGATCCATGGCGTCATAGCGGTCCTGCTCACGGGATCCGCTGTGCGCGGCGAACTGCTGCCGCACAGCGATTACGACTTCCTCGTGCTCATCGACGACGCAGTGCCGTGGCCGATGCCATTTCGCGACGGTGGTCGCGAGGCATACATCGACGATGAAGGCCGCCAGGTCGAGATCGGATACGGCTCGCTGAGACGTACACGCGCCAAGATTGCGGAGACGGTGGCGCAGGGCGTCCCGTTCCGAGCTGAGGGCCTCGTCGAAGGGCGCGTACTCCTGCGCCATGGTGAGGCCATCGAGGCGCTAATAGCTGAAGCCCGGACGATACTCGCGGATGTTCCGCCGGAGATCGACCCGCAGGACCGCTTGTGGGAGTGTTACGACATCTGGAACCAGCTCAAGGATCTGCAAGATGTCGTCGACGACGCGGCGACGGCGGCCCTGGTGGCTCCACCCCTGTTCGACCATCTGTTGCGGTTCTACTTCCGGCTCGAACGGCGGTGGCTGCCTCGCCCGAAGGCCTTGATGCGAGCGCTGGAGGACACACACGCTGAGTACCACGCGCTGGCGCTCGTCTATGTGAAAGCGCCAACAGACGGTGAGCGCGTTCGGGCACTGGAGGCGATGATGGCGTATCTCGCGCGGCGGTTCGACTTGATCTTCGAGACCGGCTACGCATCAGGACGTTGAGCGGCGCTGTCTCCTGCGGCGACTCTGCGAAAAGCTCCGCCGCTACTGATGCGCCGTGCCGGACCGTGCCAGAGACCGCACCGCTCGGTCAGCCTCCATGCGAAACTCCAACACCGCCCGAGTAAGTGGATGCAGCTTCCATGCCGCCATTCGTCGGAGACGTTGTCGCCCAACTTTCGCATTGAGCACGGCCCGTGATGAGACGATGGGGTCACTACTCTGCAGTGCTTCGTTGAGATTCGAGTTCAGCTATTCCCAGCATGCCTCCGGGAAGTCAAGGAACGCGCCCACTTCCGCACCGGCTGGCACCTTTTGCTCTGGTCGCGGCTGCACGATCAGGCGAGTCTCTCGGCCAGCGCCGCGCGGAGGGGGAATCGGCAATGTGAGAGTCAATCTCCGCAAACGGTGCGGGTCGATATTAGCGACCACAACACCATCGACGGAGATGGAACCAAGCTTGCATGTGTCCTGCCAAGAAACACCTCTTCGATCGGCGTTGGTCACACGCACGTCGACCCGGCCGCGGACTGACTCCGCGAAACCATCTCGAATCAACTTACGAACCTTGGTCCATCTCACCGGTCGTTGACCTCACCAGCGCGCCTCGTGCTCCTCGATCCACCCGAACACGTCGGTGATCTCGATCGTCTCGCCGGTGTCCGGCACGACGGTGCCGGAGTAGCGGCCGAACATCTGGTGCACCTCCGACATCAAGACGCCCGTCTTCGCCTTCGCGACGCGCTCGTAGAACGGCACGAAGCGCAGGTGCACGCGCTTCGAGCGCGAGCCGATGCGCCACGGCTTCATGAAGTCTCGCTCGTCGTACACGAACGGGATCTCCTCGCCGATCTTCGACAGCACGCCGTCCAGGCAGATGCCGTTCTCGGTCATGCCGGTGCCGTCGGTCCACTTCGCGCCCAGGTTCAGCCCGAGAGCACGCCCATCGGGCAGGGGCGTGCTCAGCGCGCCCCAGTTCCACGCCGTGCTGTACTTCCACACACCGCGCCCGAAGTCGAGCACACCCCACGAACTGCTGCGCTCCAGTCGGAACTTCTCCTTGCCCAGGTGGATGTTGCCGTGGACGGGCAGCGTGTTCTGCTTCGACGTGAACTGGAAGCGGTCGCGGCTCCACGGGATGACGACGTTCAGCGTCTCGTGGCCTCGCCGCTGCTCGGCCAGCAGGTCCGCGTGCAGGTCCACCTCGCCGAAGTCCGGCCAGTCGACCTGGATGCGCGTGCCCCGCGGCGTGTCGAGCAGCGCCACTCGGCGCTCGCCCTGGTCGAACACCACGCTCTCCCGCACCGTGGGCGGCAGGTCGAGGGCGCCGGGCGGCAGGATCGCCGTCCTCTCGACGAAGCGGTGCGTGTCGAACTCGAGCAAGTACACAAACGCCAGCACATAGTGGTCGACGTCGGCGATGGTGGCCGAGAAGAAGACGCGGTCGTCGTGGACGGCCCAGTAGTTCCAGCGCTTCTTGCGCGGCTCGTGGCCGGTGAGTTCGCACGTGTGCAGCGGCTGCCGGCTCCAACCGACGGCGTCGCGGTTCAGCCGCCCGTTCGCGTCGCACAGGTCGACGGGGCCGGTCAGCTCGGGCTCGTGCGTGGGTTGCAGGCGTGGCATCGTGCGCAGCTTATCCCACGGCCGGGTTCACCGCAGAGCAGAGGACGCAGAGATTAGGGAGGATGCCCCTTGCCCGGGACCTCTCATATACTCACACCAACCCTGGTCCCTGAACCCTAGTCCCTTGTCCCTAGTCCCTGGAACCTACCGCCCATGGCCTTCGACCCGGCATACGCTAGCATCTTTCCCCGGACGACTGCGGTCGAGGCCGGCCGCATGCGCATCGGCGGGCTGGACGCGCAGGAGCTTACGCGCGAGTTCGGGTCGCCGCTGTACGTCTTCGACGAGACGGAGCTGCGGGCGGGGATGCGCGAGTACCGGCAGGCGTTCGAGTCCCGCCACGCGGATACGGAGGTCACCTACGCCTCGAAGGCCTACCTCAGCCGCTTCATGGCCGCCGTCTGCCGCGAGGAGGGCATCGGGCTCGACATCGTCTCGGGCGGCGAGCTGGCGATCGCGCTGGCGGCCGGGTTCCCGGTCGAGCACTGCCACTTCCACGGCAACAACAAGGGCGAGGCGGAGCTGCGCGAGGCCCTGGCAGCGGGCGTCGGGCGCATCATCGTCGACAACTTCCACGAGCTGGAGCTGCTGGACCGCGTCGCCCGCGCGATGGGCAAGGTGCAGCCTATCATCCTGCGGCTGTCGCCCGGCGTCGACGCCCACACGCACGCCAAGACGACGACGGGCACGCTGGACACGAAGTTCGGGCTGCCGATCTCGACCGGGCACGCCGCACAGGCCGTCGCCGACGCGCAGCGCATGTCCGGCGTCGACCTGGTGGGCCTGCACTGCCACCTGGGGTCGCCGCTGTTCGACATCGAGCCGTACGACGAGGCCAACGCCGTCATGCTGTCGTTCGCTGCCGAAATGGTGCGGGCGCATGGCCTGCGGCTGCGCGAGTACAGCCCCGGGGGCGGCTTCGCGTCGCAGTACGTCCGCGAGCACCCGGCGCCCGACATCAGCGTCTACGCCGAGGCCATCGTCTCGTCTTTCAAGCGCCGCTGCGTGGAGAACAACCTGCCGCTGCCGCACCTGTTCGTCGAGCCCGGCCGCTCGCTGGTCGCGCGCGCGTGCGTGGCGCTGTACACGGTCGGCGCGCGCAAGCAGATCGAGGGTCTGCGGACGTGGGTGTCCGTCGACGGCGGGATGGCCGACAACATCCGGCCCGCGATCTACGACGCGAAGTACGAGGCAGTCGTGGTCAATCGCGCCGATGATGAGCCCATCGAGACCGTGACCATCGCCGGCAAGTTCTGCGAGTCCGGCGACATCCTGGTGAAGGACGCGCGCCTCGCTGCCACGTCGCCTGGCGACGTGATCGCGCTGCCGGCGTCGGGCGCGTACGCGATCACGATGTCCAGCAACTACAACATGGCGCTGCGGCCCGCGATCGTCGTCGTGCAGGACGGCAAGGCGCGCCTGATTCGCCGGCGCGAGACGTATGCGGATCTGCTGGCCACGGACGTGTGGAGTGAGTAGTCGGTAGTTTGTAGTTCGTAGTCCGTAGAAGGAACCGCAATGCCAGATTCACTCCATGTTCTGATTACGTTCGCGCTAGAAGATGACCTCGTGGCCCGCATCCGCGCCGTCGACCCGCGCATCGAGGTGTCGGTGCTGGGGTCAGAGCAGCGTAAGCTGCTGCGCGGCTTCTCATACCCCAGCGAGCGCGAGCGCGCGGCGGTCGCCGAGGGGCTGCACGGCGCCTTCGAGGCCGCGGACGTCGTCTTCGGCTTCTGGGGCGCCGAGCTGCACCAGGCCTTCACCGGCGCGGGGACGCTCTCGGACGTAGCGCCGCGGCTGAAGTGGATCCAGCTCACCAGCGCGGGGGCCGACCGCCTGCTGGGCAGCGGCTTCATCCAGCAGGGCGTGACGGTCACGACGGTCAGCGGCCTGCACGCCACACCGATCGGCGAGTTCATCCTGCAGTCGATCCTGATGCTCGCGAAGAGGGCGCCCCAGTACATGCGCTCGCAGGCGCGGCACGAGTGGTCGCGCTTCATGCCGCGCGAGCTGCACGGGTCGACGGTCGGCATCGTCGGCATCGGGAACATCGGCGCGGAGGCGGGGCGGCTGGCCAAGGCGTTCGGCTGCCGCGTCATCGCGACGAAGCGCTCGGCCACAAAGCCCGAGAGCGCGCCGTACGCCGACGAGATCCTGCCGTCGTCGGAGCTGCCGCGGCTGCTGGCCGAGAGCGACTACGTCGTGCTGAGCATGCCGCTCACGCCGGAGACGCGCGGGATGATCGGCGAGACGGAGCTGCGCATGATGAAGCCGACGGCGTCGTTGATCAACATCGCCCGCGGCCCGGTCGTCGTCGAGGAGGCGCTAATTCGCGCGCTGCGGGAAGGCTGGATCGCCGCCGCCGCGCTGGACGTGTTCGACAAGGAGCCGCTGCCCGATGACAGTCCGCTGTGGGACATGGAGAACGTGATCCTCTCCCCGCACATCAGCGGCGGCACCGAGATCTACAACGTCCGCGCGGTAGAGATCTTCGCCGAGAACCTGCGGCGGTACCTCGACGGCCAACCGCTGCGCAACATCGTCGACCCCGCGCGCGGGTATTGAACCACCGCAGAGGCGCGGAGGACGCAGAGGGAACAAGGATGCAGCTCTGTATCGACGCCGCTGACGATCGTCCGGGCATTGCGCTGGCGGTGGATGGCGTAGCGGGGCTGACGCTGACGTGGGAGACGCAACGGAACCACAGCGTGGAGCTGCTCCCGAACATCGACCGGCTGCTGACCGAAGCCGGGCGTACGAAGGCCGATGTCACGGCGGTGTTCGTCGATGTGGGGCCCGGCGGATATGCGGCGCTGCGCGTGGGCGTGAGCATAGCGAAGGCGCTGGCGCACGGCCTGGGCGTGCCCATCATCGGCGTTGGGCGGCTGGAGCTCGATGCCTGGGGCGCCGCGCGAGACGGAGGTATCTCGTCCGGACGCATCGTCGCGGTGCACCGGTCGGGGCGTGGAGAGCTGGCGTGGGCGGCGTACCGCAGGAACGGCGATGCATGGGCCGAGGCAGCGGCCCCGGGCATCGCGAAGGCGCTCGAGGTCGAGGGCCACCTGCAGACTGGCGATATCGTGACGGGCGACGTCGACGATGCGCTCGCCGACGCCGCGCACCGTGTCGGCGCGGCCGTCGTGCACGCCAACCACCACCGCGTGGTCGCGCTCGCGGAGCTGGGACAGCGGCGGCTGGACGCGGGCAGCGTCGACGAAGCGACGGCGCTGGTGCCGATGTACCTGCGCGCGCCGGCCATCGGGCCGCAGCGCTGACCGTCCGTTATAGTTCCCGCGGCATTATAGGAGATCGCGCGCTCGCCCCGGCGGGCGCTGACTGTGTAAGGAGGAGGCACCCAAGATGGCGATGGAACGGACGCTGCTGCTCATCAAGCCCGACGCGATGCAGCGCGGGCTGGCGGGCGAGATCATCGGCCGGATGGAGCGGCGGGGGCTGAAGATCGTCGGCATCCGGCTGATGATGGTCTCGAAGCCGCTGGCGAAAAAGCACTACGCCGAGCACGAGGGGAAACCGTTCTTCCCGGGGCTGGTCGAATACATCACGTCGTCGCCGATCATCGCCGCCGTGCTGGAAGGCCCGAACGCCATCCAGGCGATGCGCCAGACAATGGGCAAGACCAACCCGCTGGAGGCGGAGACCGGCAGCATCCGTGCTGACTTCGGCCTCGAAACGGGCCGCAACCTCACCCACGGCTCCGACTCCCCCGCCAGCGCAAAGCGCGAGATCGCCCTCTTCTTCGGCGACATGCCGCCGATCCCGTGGAAGCGGGACACCGACCCCTGGGTGTTTGAGTAGGGCGCGCTCCTTTGATATCATCTTGATATCGGAGGCGATATGGGTCAGTTGGTCATCAGGGGCGTACGCGACGACGCGCTTGAGACGATGCGCGAGCTTGCCGAGCTCAACAAGCGATCGCTCGAGGCACAAATCCGAACCTTGATCGAAGACACGGCCGATCAGCGGAAGCGCCAGCTTGCCGCGATCGAGGATATCAAGCGAATGCGCAAGCAATTCGAAGGCCGCACGTTCGCTGACAGCACCGCGATGATCCGCGAGGATCGCGATCGGTGAACCGCGTCGTCACAGACGCCAGCGTCGCCCCGAAGTGGTTCATCACAGAAGTGCACAGTCAGGAGGCGCGAACGCTTGCGTTCGGCCCATACGAGCTCCTCGTCCCGGAGCTCTTTCCAAGTGAGTTTGCGAACTACCTTGTGAAGGCCGTGCGCAGAACCGAGTTTCAGCCATTCGAAGCTCACCAGGTATTTCAGATCACAATGGACCGCGTGGTCGTCTCGGCGGCCGTGCCGCTGGGCCCTCGCGCCCTCGAACTCGCACTTACACTTGGCCTCAGCGCGTACGATGCCACCTACGTTGCCCTCGCCGAAGCCTCCGATTGCCCGCTCGTGACAGCTGACAGGCGTCTTTATGATGCCATCCGGCCGGCACTCGCAAAGACAGTGCACTGGATCGCCGATCCTCTGGTCTAAAGCAGGATCTTGAACCCAACATGCGTCGGCTCGAAGCCCAGCCGCTCGTAGAAGCGGTGTGCGTCGGCACGGGCGCGGTTGCTGGTGAGCTTCACCTGCGAACAGCCGTGCCGGCGCGCCTCATCGACGGCCCAGCGCATCATCGCCGACCCGATGCCGCGTCCGCGGGCGGCCCCGTCGACGATCACGTTCTCGACGATCGCGACATCGCGCCCGTCGGGCTGCATGTCAGGCACGAAGGTGAGCTGGAAGGATCCGGCGATCGTCCCGCCCGACTCGGCGACCAGGAGCCGGTTGCGCGGGTCGCGCTCGATCCCGTCGAACGCCGCGTAGTAGCCGGGCTCGACGTCCGCATCTGCGGCGCCCTTGTGCTTCCGGGTCAGCTCGTCGGAGCGATACAACGCGACGATGCGTGGCACGTCCTCACGGCGCGCGTCGCGCACCACCACGCTCTGCGAGAAGACGTTCTCGGTAACGACCCACGACGGCATCGGGGTGAGTTTACAGTGGACAGTGCACAGTCAACAGTGCACAGTCAACAGTGGATCGTCCCGTTCGAATGCGGCCATCACACGCGGGGCATCTCTGGCAGCGTGCGCTTAGCTGAGGTCGACCTCGCGGATCTCTTCGAACATGCGGGCCTCGACGGGGCCCATGATCGGCGCGAGGCTGCCCCAATCGAACTCGATGCCCTTGATCTGGACACCGGGAGGGAGATCGCTCTTCACGGTCTCGACATCGAGCTGGATCAGCGCGCTGGGGACGGGGCACCGCGCCATCAGCTCCTTCACGATGCGCGCCTCGCCTCGCACGCCGAACACGAAGCCATCGCCGATCACCTCCAGCATCATGGCGGGACGCTCGCGCAGGTGCGCCAGCGTGTGTGTGCGGTGGTCGAGGGCGAAGCGGAGAGTGTGCGCGTCGATGGCGATGACGGAGTTCATCACCATCGTGTACGGCCGGCCATCCGCGTCGATCGTGGCGCCGGCGACAAGGCGGCCGCCGGCCAGGTACTCGATCAGGGCATCGGGAAGGGCGTAACGCGCGTCGCCACTGCTCATATCCCGGAGCGTACGGCGTACGCCGCTACGCGCGATACGCGGAATGCATGGGACACGCGACTCGACAGCCGGGGACGCTGAGGGTGGGGAGGGCCGCTCTGCTGCCACATCTCAGCGCTTCTTGAGGCGGGCGGACCTGGGGCCGCGGCTGGCGGGCCGGCGTGGTACGGGCTTGCGCGCTGGAGGCTTCGCCGCGGCACGCGATGCCGGCTTGCGGGCCACGGGTTTCGGGGCGGCCTTCTTCGCCGCTGGAGCGGGCTTCGGCGCGGTTTTCGCCGCCGGCTTCTGCGCCGGAGCGGGTGCGGCGGCGCGAGCCTGGCGTCCGCGAATCGGCGTCGGCTTCTTCGAACCGCCCTTTCCGGGCTTCCCGCCGGGCCCCTGGATGCCGTCTAGCGTGCCCTGCTCGCCCTCCGGCTCGTCGCCGTCGTCACCACCGCCCTTCGGCCCACCGCCCGGGCCGGTGGCGCCCATCTCGATGGTGGCGAGCGAGGCCACGGAGTCACCCGTCGCGACATTGATCACGGAGACGCCCTGCGCGGCGCGGCCCGTCATGCGGATCTGGTCCATGCGAGTGCGGATGACGATGCCGTCCTTGCTGATGACGATCAGCTCCATGCCGGAGTGCACGGTGCGGGAGGCGATGACCTTGCCGGTCTTTGGCGCGATCTGGTAGTTCCGCACGCCCTGGCCGCCGCGGTTCGTGATGCGGTATTCGTCGAACGGCGTGCGCTTGCCGAAGCCCTTCTCCGTGATGCTGAACAGCTCGTGGCCCGGCGTGACCACCTCCAGCGAGACGACGCGGCCCCCCTTGTCGAGCTTGATGCCGCGCACGCCGCCCGAGGTGCGGGAGGCCGACCGCAACACGGTCACAGGGAAGCGGATCGCCTGGCCGTTGGAGGTGATCATCACGATCTCGTCGTTATCGTGGACCAGCTTGGCGGCGACGAACTGATCGCCCTTCTCCAGGTCCATCGCGATCTTGCCGTTGCGCCGCACTTCCTTGAACTCCGACAGCGGCGTCTTCTTGACCTCGCCGTGCGCTGTCGCCATGACCATGAAGTCCTTGGTGTAGTCCCGGATGGTGACGATCGCCGTGATCTCTTCCCCGGGGTCGCAGTCGATGACGTTGACCAGCGGAATGCCCTTCGCCTGGCGCTTGGCGTCGGGAAGATCCCACGCCTTCGACATGAAGACGCGCCCGCGTTCGGTGAAGAAGAGTACGTTGTCATGCGTGTCGCAGACGATGAGGTGCCGGACGGCGTCCTCTTCGCGCGTCACCATGCCGGTGATGCCCTTCCCGCCGCGGCGCTGCAGCCGGTACGACTCCAGCGGGATGCGCTTCACATAGCCGCGGTTGGAGAGCGTAACCACTGTCTCCTGGTGCGCGATCAAGTCCTCTTCGGAGATCTCGTCGACGCCCGTGTCGACGATCTGCGTCCGGCGCTCGTCGCCGTAGTCCTTCTTGATTTCCGCCATGTCGTCGCGGATCAGGAGGTCGATCTTGCGGGGGCTCTTGAGCAGATCCTCCAGGTAGTTGATCCGCTTCATCAGCTCGCGGTGCTCTTCCTCGATCTTCTCGCGCTCCAGCTTGGCGAGCCGGCGCAGCTGCAGGTCGAGCACCGCCTGCGCCTGGCGGTCGCTCATCTCCCACGGCTTCGCCATCAGCTTGGCCTTGGCGTCGTCGGCGGAGTCGGCGCCCCGGATGGTGGCGATGATCTTGTCGAGATCCTTGAGCGCGATGAGATAGCCCTGCAGGATGTGCTCGCGGTCGCGCGCCTTCGCCAGCTCGAACTCGGTGCGGCGGCGGAGGACCTCGCGGCGGTGGTTGATGTAGGCCTCGAGCATCCTCTTGAGGCCCATGGTCTTCGGCTGGCCGCCGTCCAGGGACACCATGTTCACCGCGAACGATGTCTGCATGGCCGTGTGCTTGTAGAGCTGGTTCAGCACGTGCGCCGCCTGACCCTCGCGCCCCAGCTCGATGACGATGCGCATGCCGTGGCGGTCGGACTCATCGCGCAGGTCGCTGATGCCGGTGATCTTCCGCTCCTTCACCAGGTCGGCGATCTTCTCGACGAGCGAGGCCTTGTTCACCTGGTACGGCAGCTCCGTCACGATGATCTGCCAGCGGTTTCCCTTCGCCATCTCTTCGATGGTGGCGCGCGCCTGCATCATGATGCGCCCGCGGCCGTCCGCGTACGCCTCCTTGATCGCGTCGCGCATGAAGTCGTGGCGCTTGCCGTCGTCGTCGAGCGCGGAGTCCTTCCGCATGCGGAAGATGATGGCCCCGGTCGGGAAGTCCGGCCCTTTCACGATGGCCGCCAGCTCTTCCGTCGTCGTTTCCGGGTTCTCGATCAGCGCGGAGATCGCGTCGGCGATCTCGTTGAGATTGTGCGGCGGGATGTTGGTCGCCATGCCGACAGCAATGCCCGAAGAGCCGTTCACCAGCAGGTTAGGGATGCGCGCCGGCAGGACGATCGGCTGTGTGCGGGAGTCGTCGTAGTTGGGGTAGGTGTCGACGGTGTTGCTGTCGATGTCGGCGAGGATCTCTTCCGTGATCCGCGACATCCGGGCTTCCGTGTACCGCATGGCGGCGGGCGGGTCGCCGTCGACGCTGCCAAAGTTGCCCTGCCCGTCGACGAGCAGGTATCGGAGGGAGAAATCCTGGGCCAGGCGGGCCATCGCCTCGTAGACGGGTGCGTCGCCGTGAGGGTGATACTTACCCATCACCTCACCGACGATGGCCGCGCTCTTCCGGTAGGCGGCGTTTGGCCGGAGGCCCATTTCGTGCATCGAGAACAGGATCCGGCGCTGCACCGGCTTGAGGCCGTCGCGCACGTCCGGAAGGGCGCGGGCGACGATCACGCTCATGGCGTAATCGAGGTAGGACGAGCGCATCTCGTCCTCAATACCGCGGTTGCGGATGTTGCCGAAAGTGGAGTCCGTGGTCATGCGGGATTACGTGCTCGCGTCGTCCTGCGCGCGGGCCTTGTGGCAGCTTCGCCGGGCCCGATTCTGATGCCTGATCTTAGCAGTTTTCGGGCTCAATGACTACCCGCTACAGATTCGGGAGAGGCCGTAATCGGACCGCGAGGACCGGCGGGATGGCGGGGTAGTTCCTCCACGAAAAGGGCTTCTCGGGAGTGCCCATTCCCGCCGGAAATGCCGGCTCCTCGAGGCCGTCGACGACCCATCCCGCCTCGAAGAACGGCCCCAGGAGGTCGACCAGGGTCCGAGGGAAGTACCAGTGCGCCTCGGGCTGACCCAGGATGCCTGTGCCGCGCTCCGGCGGCCGGTCGTGATAGCCCGAGATCTTGAGCGCGTAGCTCGTCGTGACGTCGCCATCCTCGTCGCAAGTCTCGGCCACGAAGACGGGGTTGGTGGCGTTGAACGCGGGGTGCATCACTGAAAAGACGAAGCGGCCCGACGCGCTCATGAGGCTGAACAGCGCGCTCGCCATCGGCTTGAGTTCGGCAATATCGTGGATCGCCATCGTGCAGACTGCGGCATCGAACGGTCCGCCCTCGCCCATCGCAAGAAGCTGAGACTCGTCGGTTGCGTCGGCAGTGCGATGTTCAATGTTGAGACCGGCGTCGCTTGCATACCTCCGCGCGCGTTCGACAAAGACCGGCGAGAAGTCGCTGGCGGTGACGATGGCGCCCGCTCGGGCCATCTCTCGCGAGAACTGCCCGTTGCCACATGCAAGTTCAAGCACACGCTCCCCTGGCTGAAGGCGGAGCAGCCGCATCTGCCCGGGCGCCACGAGCACGCGGTGGAATGCATTGCCGTCTGGTCCGATGTATTCGTCCCAGAAGGCAGCGTTCGCGTCCCAAACGCGCTGTAGCTCGGCGGGATCCGGGTTCGCTGACACGGCGGACTCCAACGTTTCGGCTCGACTCAGGCGCTCACTTCGGCGTATGGCGGAGCGGGGTCGTACTCCATGAACTTCTGCACCTTCCGCGCCTCCTCCGGCCCCTTGAGCACGCCAAGGACGTACAGCGCCATGTCGATGCCGGCGGATACCCCTGCCGCCGTCACGACGTTGCCGTCATGCACCCAGCGCTCGTCCACCAGCCGGACGTTGCCGCCCAGGCCCGCCATCTCCTTCTTCGCGCCCCAGTGCGTGGTGGCGCGACGCCCCTCCAGGAACCCCGCGCGGTGCAGCAGCATGGCGCCGGTGCACACGGAGGTCACGTACTGCGCCGCAGCGCCCGCGCTCTTGATGTAGCCGATGAGCTGCTCATCGTCCATGCCCGGCCGCGTGCCGAAGCCGCCGCGGATGCAGATGAGGTCGGGGGCCGGCGCGCTGTCGAAGGTGTGGTCGACGGCGATGTTCATGCCCAGGAAGCCGCGCACGGACGGCTTCTCGGCGACGGTGAAGGGCTCCCACGTCTGGTCGACGTATTTGGCGGCCATGCCGAAGACCTCCCATGGCCCCGCGAAGTCCAGCTCCTCGAAATCGGGAAAGAGCACGAAGGCGATGCGGAACGGCACGGTGCACCTCGCTGCGAACCGGGGCCATCCTGGTGGATGCGCCAAGTGTATCAGCGGGGAGTTTGTTTCTGAAAAAAGGCCTTCGGATCAGGAGCCCGGGGGGAGGCCCGGTGCGGCGGGGATGTCCTTGATGCGCTCCGCCCGCACGACGAGCCGCTTGTCGTACTGGTGCGTTGTCGGGTTGAAGGTGCCGCCGCAGGTGATCAGCGTCACCGACTCCGTCGGCGTGGCGCCGACGATCGTGTCCACGGGAGCGGTCACCGAGTCGTACTGCTGCTTGAGCGTTACGGCGTACTTGTACGCGGTCCCGTTCACCAGGCGCACCTCGATGACGTCGCCCGGGTCCAGGTCCTTGAGGTTCCAGAAGACAGCCGGGCCCACGCGAATGTAGTCCACGTGCCCGGCGAAGACGGCGTTGCCGCCGAACCCGGGGTGGGCGCTGAAGTCGTACCAGGCGACGTCGTAGGCGTTGTCCGGCGCGATCATCACGCCAGCGTTGTCCACGCCCTTCACGACGATCGGCGCATCGATCTCCGCATCGGCGATGACGATGCGGTCGATAGCGGCCGGATCACCCGGCGGGAACTCCGCCGAGGGCGTGGGAGAGGGCCCCGGTGTGGGCAAGGTGATATCGCCGAAACCGACGACCGTCTCCAGATCAGAGCTGTAGTCCGTGGTCCCGATGACACCGGTCGCCACGACCGCCATCAGGCCGATCGCCGCCACGATGAGCAGCGTCCCGACCGTGATCAGGATGACGGACAGCTTGTTCTGGTTCACCGCCGCACCACCTCGTCCGGGCGCTTCAGCGCGCCCCTCCCACTCTACAGAAGGCCGTCCCGATCTCCAAAAGCGCTACACGCGGACGCCGCGGACGACGATGCGGTTGCTGTAGTGCCCGCCGCTGAACGCCCCGATGCAGGTCACCAGCGTGATGCTGTCCTGACCGTTCTGCGCCACGTACTGCGAGAAGTCCGCGGAGGGATCCACCCAGTCGTTGAACGTGATCGAGTAGTTGTAGGCGCCGGTGCTGGTGTACACAGTGACGATCGTGCCCGGCGTCAGGTCGCGGACCGACCAGAAGACAGCCGGCCCCACGCCGATGTAGTCCACGTGGCCAGCGAGCGTGACGTTGGCGCCCGGCTCGCCCGGGTAGCCGCCCACGCCCACGAACGACTGCGCGAAGTCGTACCAGATGACCTGCCACGCTCCGCCAGGGTCGCCCATCACGCCGTTGGTGCCGACGGTGCGGCCGTAGATCGTCGCGTTCACACCCACGGAGGGGATCGAGAGCGTCATGTCGGTGCCCGTGATGGGCCCGGGGCCGGTCTGCGTGGCGCCCTCGCGCAGCGGCACACCGCCTCCGCCACCGCCGCCACCGCCGCCCGCGGGCGCCGAGTAGTCGTAACCGTCGTCCTGGAGACCGGCGCTGACGGGCTCCGGGGTGACCGTCGCCGTCGGCTCGGCCGTCGCGGAAGGGGGCGCCTTCGTGGCAGTCGCGGGCGCGGGCGTGGCCGTCGCGGCGATCACCTGCTTCTCGTCGCCGCTGCCGGAGACGCCCGCGTAGATAGCGCCGATGGCGCCCAGCGCGATGACGACGGCGGGCACGCCGGCGAAGAGGCCCCGCTGCAGCGGCGTCGCCCGCTCCCACAACCGTTCCAGTGATCCACGCATGCCGTTCCCCCTCACTCCGACTGTGTATGTTTAGGCTGCCACCCTCTCGGCAGCCATCAGCGAACACCCGTACTCCGTGCGGGCGCCGCTCCTAGGCGTCCCGGGGCTATGCCGCCTTGCGCCTTCCCCAGATGATCTGACGGTTGTTGTAGTGCCCCGCGGAGAACTCCCCGCCGCAGGTGATCAGCGTGACCGACTCGTCCTTCGTGGCCTCGACGACCGAGCTCCAGTCGTCAGATTCCGGGTCGATCGTCTTGTTGAATTCGATGACGTAGGTGGCCGTTGTGCCATCCGCCATCGTGATCTGCACCTCGTCCCCGGCCTTCAGGTCACGCAGCTTCCAGAACACGGCCGGGCCGTAGTTGATGTAGTCGACGTGACCGGCCAGCACGACGTTCCCACCCTTGTCCGGCAGGCCGCCCAGGCCCGGCCACGCGGAGAAGTCGTAGTAGGCCACGTCCTCGGGGCCGTTAGGGTTCGGCATCTGGCCGTCTCCGCCGACGAGCTTGTAAGTGAAGGGCGCGTCGACCCCGATCGCCGGGATCACCAGGCGCTGGCCCGTGAACTCGCCCCGCCCGGGCTCGCCGCGGCCCCGCGACGCCAGGTCCTCCTGCGAGAGGAAGTCGCCGGCCGAGAACGCGATGGGCGTCTGCAGCCCCACGTTCATGCCCGGCGTCGGTGTGCCCGAGACCTTCGTCTTCGTCGCCGAGGGCTTCGCCGTGGGCGTCTCTTTGTCGTTGTCGCTGCCGCCGCCACACGCGGCCGCGCCTAAGGCTACAGTCAGGGCCGCTGCCACCACCGCGGCGGTGGCCAGACGCCGCATCAGCTTCCGTTGCCGCGGGCGCTCCAGGGCGCCGTCTTCGCTGGTTACCTGCATCGGTTCCGTCCCCTCGTCTCTCCACACTCCCGACGCCGGTCCGGGCGCCGGGGTTCCCCGCAACCGCTCAACATATTGCCATATTTCGGCGCGGCAGGCCCCGTCCACGCGGGCTGCGGCTTACCATCGTCGGCGAGCTGCGCTGTACAAGATGCGCTGCGCGCGGCCCGCCGGATGCCGCCCGCCGGAGCGGGCAGGAGGCCCCCTCGAACGAGGGGGCCTCCTGACTCAAGACATCCGTGTCCGGACTGGTTTCCGGGAGGTGTCAGTTACTTCGCAGCGTTGCGAGCAACCACACCACCGGCGACCAGCACCATGCTGCCCAGCGCCAGGGCAATCAGCGTCCACATCGGGAAGCTGCCGCCGTCCTGGCCCAGGTAGCCACCGCTACCGGTGTCCGGAGGGGTAATCGGCCCAACCGGGACCGGCGGAGCCAGCGTCGGCTGCGTCTCCAGCGGCAGGGCGCAGTCCACGCGGACCGACACCTGCACCGGCGACGCGATCGAGCTGCTGCCAGCCGTCACGATCACCGTCACACCGGCGCTCGAGTTGCTGAGCGGGGTGATGACAGAGCTCGCCTGGCCGTCCTCGGTCACCGTGTTGATCGGGTCGGCAGTGCCGAGCGCGACCACGCTGAAGTTCACCGGCACGCCGTCAGCAACGTTGTTGCCGTCGGAGTCCGTCACCTTCGCCGTGACCGTCGACTTCTCGGAGCCGTCGCACTTGATCGTGGAGGCCTGCGCCGTCAGGGAGACGGAGCTGGGCGCGCCACCGATGGTCAGGTCCTGGTTCGACTGGTCGTCGTCAGCTTCCAGGTCGCCGTCCGTGTCGATCGCGGCGCGAATCGTGGTCTCCCCCGTGCCGCGGCCACCGCACACGACGCGGTAGTGGCCGATCGGCAGCCCGTCGCCGGGGTCGATGGTCAGTGCCGTGTCGCCGACGATGTCGTTCACCGGGTCGCCTTCGCCCAGCGCGGCAAGCGCCTGGTCGTCGGCCGGAGGCTGCACGGTGATGGTCACCGCGACCATCGTCAGCTCGGTGTCGTCCTGGTCAACGGCCACGGCGTACGCGAGCGTGGAGTTCGGCGGGGCGATGGCGTCGCGAACGTCCGTGTCCGCCACGCAGTCGTCGACGCCGCTCTGGTCGCTGTTGGTTTCGACCAGGCTCTCGGTCAGGGTCAGCTTGACGTCGTTCGGAGCGCCGACCGTCAGCATCGTGTCGCTCTGGTCGACGCCTTCCTGACTGATGGTGACGGACTCTGTGTCGCCACGGTCAGACGCCGAAACGCCGTCGTTGAAGATGCGGGTGTAGACGAGGCCGTCGCCATCGCTGGCCACCGAGTCGTCGCAGTCCGGGTCTTCAGCGTTCGTGTCGCAGAGCCAGTTGGTGGTGTTCGCCCCAGCCACAAAGTCGTCGACCTGATAGCCGGCGGTGGCGTCGAACGTCACCGCCGCCTCGTCATCGACGAAGGCGAACGCGATGTAGTTACAGAAGTTCGTCGGCGCGGCAAGCGTCGGGTCGATGTCATCGTCGCAGCGCTCGTCCAGCTGGTTGGCATCGAAGTCCTTGATGCCGTCCAGGTCGCTCGGCTCCAGTACGCCGTCGCCATCGCCCAGCGGGTCCTCGCCTGGGTCGAGGTCGTCGCCGGCCATCAGCGCCCAGTCGGCCGCAACAAACGTGCTGTTGCAGGCCATCGCCAGGTCCGCCGTGGTCGTTGTGTCGTTCGAGTCACCGTCGACGTAGGGGCCGACCAGGATGCAGTGCACGAGCACCAGGTCCGTCGTGTCCGCCTCGGCGGTAGGGGCCGACCCGCGCGCGCCGAAGCCCAGTACCAGGGCCGCGATCGCCGCCAGGGCGCCCAAACCAATCACTTTCAACAAGGTTTCTTCCTCCTGAGATTGCGCGCCGCGCGTGCGGCGCTGTGTCTGCTTCTTCGGTTTTGTCTTGGGGTGTTGGCATCCGCGGTGGCGGGGCACTGGCCTTCACGTCGTCCTCGGCCGAGTTATGGCGACGCGATGGTCGCATCCAGACCTCCGGGCTGCCCGTCTCCTCCTTTCCTTCCTCCTCCAGCGGGGGGTATATGCGCCGCTTCCTGCGGGGTCTTCCGGATGCACACACGTTCGGCCCACGGCCTTCGGTGCGCCATCCGTATAACGTCTGGAACGCACCCGGGGTTAACCCGCCGGGGCGGGTTTCTGCCTATGTCGCGCCACCACCCGGGCAAGGACAGAGGCGACCACCCGGCCGCCTCTGTCTTATGTTGACTCTAGCCTCGGCCCTGCCCCTGGGCGCTTACGCCTCGCTGCCGCCAGGCTCCAACCGGCGAACCCGCCGGCGGCCTCGCCCGGTCCCGAGCCCGTGTCCGGCGGCCGGATCGTGCCCGTTCCCGGGCCCCCGGCGCCGGCGCCCGCGGCCCCGGTCCCAGGCGGGGGCGGCCCGCCGCTGCACTGCACCAAGATGCTCTTCTCGACCGTCTCGATTGAGCCGAGGGTGTCGGATATGATGCTGACTTGACGCGGGAGGTTACAGACGGCGGATGAGAGTCCAGATTCGGGCACTGATCGTGTCCTCTGCCACGGCCATCCTGATCCTTGCTTCATCAGTCGGCAGCGCCGCGTGTACTGCCGGATCCTCGAATGAAACGCCGCCGTCGCCGTTAACGGGTTTACTAACAGAATTACGCGTGTCCCCCGAAGGCGAGGTGACATCCTTCACGATTACAGCTGACGATGGGCGTGCATGGGAACTGGAGTATTCGCCGGAAAGCGCCAACCTGAGTGTTCCGGCAGTTCACCTTCAGCTCCACGTCGAACAGGGATTGCCGGTGAAGGTCTCGTTCCGCAGGTTTGGGGACAAGTTCATCGCGTACCTTATCGACGACGGTTAGCAGGGGTCGAACAAACGACCGCAGCAGGTGGTTTGCTTGCTGCAAATGACCTTATGCGGCTGTCGTGGCCGAGACGAGATCGACTCACCGATGAAGTTGAGTCAGCAGCGTGGGCGGCGAATCTCCGCGTGTTGACGCGGCCCCGCCGCGCGTTCACGAAGAGGAGAGTGCGACGAGGAGAAGCCGCGCGGCCTCCCCTCTCGTTCAACTCCGTGACCGTCGGACTCCTACCAGTCCCACTCCCCGTGGCCGTGCCTGCGTGGGCAGGTCGGGATGTCCACGAAGATGATCTCGACGTCGCGCCAGTCGATGTCACCGTCGTGGTCGAGGTCGTACCGGGCCTTGTACCGGCGATCGCCCTCCTCCGAGCCCAGGCGGCGTAGCACCTGCTTCAGGACCGCAATCTTCCGGCGAATCGTCCAGCAGAAGTCGGGCTCAGGCTCGGCCGTCTCCGTCGGCGCGACCGTCCTCGTGACCACGGCGGTCCTGGTGACGGCAGCCGTCTTGGTCACGGCCGGTGTGCTCGTGGCGGTAGTCCCGGGCGTATTAGTTGCTGTAGGCACAGCACACTCGAACTCCAGATCCGACACGAACACAAGAGCGCCGACCGGATGATCCTGTTGGAGTGGACACTCGAGCAGGAATGTCGCTGGCCCGGTGATGCCGTTGGGCGCACCGAACGCCGACGCGCTCACTAGCGGCTGTTGAATGTCAGTGATCCTATTCAGTTCCCCTTCGATGCCAATAACATTGCCGGTTGCGAATCCACTTGCGTCTTCAACATCGATCGAGCTGTCGCCGGCGGAAGCCGAAGTATCAAGCGCCGTCGTCTCAGGAGTCGACGTCGGAGTCGGCTGGGCGGTGTTCGTCGCCGTCGGCGTGTCGGTCGGTACCGGCAGCGGCGTGTCTGTGGCCGTCGGCACCGGCGTGTCCGTGGCGCCAGGCTCCGGGGTGTTGGTGCTCGTCGGCTCCGGTGTGTCGGTGAATGATGACGTTGGGACCGCCGTGTCGGTCGCCGTTGGCTCCGGCGTGTTCGTGGAAGTCGGCACCGGTGTGTCCGTCGGCTGCGGCGTGTCGGTCGTCGTTGGCTCCGGCGTGTTCGTCGACGTCGGTACCGGCGTGTCGGTCGGAGTGGGCACCGGCGTGTCCGTCGCGCCCGGCTCGGGCGTGTTGGTCATCGTCGGTGTGAACGTCTGGGTCGGCACCGGCGTGTCCGTCGCAGTTGGCTCCGGCGTATTGGTGCTCGTCGGCAACGGCGTGTTGGTGCTCGTGGGGAGCGGCGTGTTGGTGCTCGTCGGGAGCGGCGTATTCGTGCTCGTCGGCAACGGCGTGTTGGTGCTCGTCGCGAGCGGCGTGTTGGTGCTCGTCGGCAACGGCGTATTCGTGCTCGTGGAGGCCGGGGTGTTCGTCGACGTCGGCGGTGAACCAACACCACACTGCACGGTGGCGTCTGTCAGATCGGTGGTGACGAACGTTCCGCCCGGCCCAAGGAAGATCGCCCCGAACGTCGGGTCCTCGCCGCTCGCACCATCGCCACCGGTCACCAGGTGCAGCGGGCTCAGGCTTCCGGCCGGTGCACCGGGATCGCACTGCAAGGTAATCGTGGTCAGGCGTACAGCCCCGGCCGCCAACGTTCCCAAAGAAAGGCAACCTGCTCCACCACCCCACCACTCGGTGCCTGCTGGTGCTGGCCCGCCCAGGGTGTTGTCCGCTACTGCCGAACAGAGCACCGCACCATGTACGCCGGAATTCTCCGCTGCACTTACGAAGTTCACCTCAGCGGCGTCGAATCCGATTTCCCACTGGTACCCCTCCACCGTGCTGGCGGGGATGGCGGAGGCCTCGATTGAAATATCGAAGTTGGCGCCGGTCGCAACGATGATGTTCGTCTGTATACCGCCAGTGGCAGCATCAGCGTCGACGGTCATGCAGGGATTCGAGCCGCAGGCCGCCTCTGCCGACCTGAAGAACTTGACGCCGGCCGTCAGCGCGACAGCTCCCAGCGCCACCGCCGCCAGCGCCGTCATGAGGCGAACTCCAACCCGTCCTTGCTCCGTGTTGCGCATGCCAGGGAACCTCCAGTACAGACCAACCCCATGTGAAGCCGAACAAAGGCGGACACACGGCAAACCAGCAATGCAAACCGGCGGGGTACCGGCCAATCGTACTTCCGGCAGTGCTACCCAGTCAATGCCAGATTTAGTCGCGATCCGTCAAGTAAACGTTAATAAGCTATCGAATGTCATGTCACCGGATCTCAGCCCCAGCCAAGAGAATTCGCGCACTAGTGAAAGAGACAGCGGAGAGGCCTGCTGTGGCCTCCCCGCCGTCACATCATCATGCGACGCCTATCTCATTCTCGCGCGGCTAGCTCCGCAGCCTCCGCCGCATGACCACCACCCCGTACAGGCCCATGCCGGCCGCGGCGATGGACAGGATGCCCACCATCCAGTCGCCCGTGGCGCCGGAGCCGCCCTGGCCGGAGTTCGGCAGCGCCGTGGCGCCACCCGCCCCGCCCGGCCGGCTGGTCGCGATGCCCGCGACCGTGCTCACCGCGGTGGCGGTGCTCGGCGGCCGCGTCGAGGTCGAGGCCGGCGTCGACGTGCGCGTCGGCGTGTGTGTCTTCGGCACGGAGGTGTGCGTAACTGTCGGCGTCTCCGGCGTGCCTGTGCTGGTCGGCGTGCTGGTGCTCGTCGACGTGCTGGTCGGCGTGTTCGTCGGCGTCTCCGTCTCGACCACAACCGTCTCGGTCACGCCGACCGTCTTCGTCGCCGAGACGGTGCGCGTCACCTCCACCGTCCCCGTGGCGGCGGCCGTCGCGGAGCTCTCCGGGGTGTTCGTGGCGGTCGGCACCGGCGTGTCCGTCGGTTCCGCCAGCGGAGTGTCGGTTGCCGTGGGCTCCGGTGTGTTCGTCGGTTCCGCCAGCGGAGTGTCGGTTGCCGTGGGCATCGGCGTGTCCGTCGACGTCGGCTCGGGCGTGTCCGTCGCGGTCGGAATCGGCGTGTCCGTCGCGGTGGGCGCGCCGATGGGCGTGTCCGTCGCGGTGGGCGCAGGCGTGTTGGTGCTCGTCGGGAGCGGCGTGTTGGTGCTCGTCGGGAGCGGCGTATTCGTGCTCGTCGGCAACGGCGTGTTGGTGCTCGTCGCGAGCGGCGTGTTGGTGCTCGTCGGCAACGGCGTATTCGTGCTCGTGGAGGCCG